>Ga0256841_1001774_pt1 | contig 17940 bp, 14 predicted proteins | sample 356308metaG_FD_185971 | JGI IMG/M metagenome (GOLD analysis project Ga0256841, IMG submission 185971) | Hydrothermal vent microbial communities from Mid Atlantic Ridge, Atlantic Ocean - 356-308 | ecosystem: Environmental > Aquatic > Marine > Hydrothermal vents | place: Atlantic Ocean: Mid... | reverse complement strand
AGGAGACGGACGATAGGTTCTTCCTGCGGGTGTCCCAATCCAAGGACCGGCGCTACATCTTCGCCAACCTGAACAGCAAGATCACCTCGGAGGTGCACTTCATCCCGGGGGATCGGCCCCAGGAAGCGCCTCGGGTGGTCCAGCCCCGGATCCAGGGCGTGGAGTACCGCGTGGAGCATCGGGAGGGCCGCTTCTTCATCCTGACCAACCTGGAGGCCCGCAACTTCCGGGTGATGACTGGGCCGGTCCAGGAGCCGGGCGTGGACCAGTGGCAGGAGTTCCTGCCCCACCAACCCGCGGTGAAGCTGGACCACATGGAGCTCTTCGCCGACCACCTGGCCCTCTTCGAGCGGGAGAACGGGCTGCAGCAGATCCGGGTGGTGGATCTGGCCACGAACCAGGCCCACCGGGTGGCCTTCCCCGAGCCGGTCTACACTGTCTGGCCCGGCCCCAACCCCAACTTCCAGAGCCCCACCCTGCGCTTCCACTACACTTCCCTGGTCACGCCGGAGACGGTCTACGACTACCGGATGGACGACCGCTCCCTCCACCTGCGCAAACAGCAGGAGGCGCCCGGCTACGATCCCAGCCGCTACGAGACCAAGCGCCTCTGGGCCACCGCGCCGGACGGGGTCCAGGTGCCCATCTCCCTGGTGCACCCCCGGGGCATCCGCCTGGACGGGGAGAACCCCACCCTGCTCTACGGATACGGCTCCTACGGGGCCAGCATCGATCCCCGCTTCGATCCCAAGCGGCTCAGCCTGCTGGAACGGGGCTTCGTCTACGCCATCGCCCACGTCCGGGGCGGCGGGGAGCTGGGCCGGGAGTGGTACGAGCAGGGCAAGTTCCTGCACAAGAAGAACACCTTCACCGACTTCATCGCCGCCGCGGAGCACCTCATCGCCGCTGGCTACACCCGACCAGAGCGCCTGGCCATCATGGGGCGAAGCGCCGGGGGCCTGCTCATGGGCGCGGTGACCAACCTGCGGCCGGACCTCTTCCGGGCTGTGGTGGCGGGCGTCCCCTTCGTGGACGTGATCAACACCATGCTGGACCCCACCATCCCCCTCACGGTCATCGAGTACGAGGAGTGGGGCAACCCCAACGACCCGGAGTTCTACGCCTACATGCGCTCCTACTCCCCCTACGACAACGTGGAGGCCAAGGCGTACCCCCACATCCTGGCCACCGCGGGGCTGAACGATCCCCGGGTCCAATACTGGGAGCCGGCCAAGTGGGTGGCCAAGCTGCGCCGGTTCAAGCAGGACAACAACCGGCTGCTCCTGCGCACCAACATGGGCGCGGGGCACGCGGGGGCCTCCGGCCGCTTCGACTACCTGGAGGAAGTGGCCTTCGACTACGCCTTCATCCTGGACGCGCTGGGGTTCCAGGAGTAGTTTCGGGAACAGTTTCGAGAGTAGATCCAAAAAGCCCGGGTTTCTCGAGCCGATCTGGGAAGCAACGAGGACAGGGCCGCGCGCCTCGGCTCAGGAAGCCGCCCCTACCCCTCTCGGAGTGTCGCAACATGTCCCACCCCATCCGTATCGCCATGTGGTCCGGCCCCAGGAACATCTCCACGGCCATGATGCGGGCCTGGGAAAACCGGCCGGACACCGTGGTCCACGACGAGCCCTTCTACGCCCACTACCTCCAGGTCACCGGGCTGGATCACCCGGGCCGGGAGGAGATCATCGCCGCCTACGAGACGGACTGGCGCCAGGTGGTGGCGCAGATCACCCGAGCGCCCTTGCCTCCCGGGCGCACCATCTACTACCAGAAGCACATGACCCACCACATGCTGCCCCACATCTCCCTGGAGTGGCTGGGGGAGCTGCGCAACTGCTTCCTCATCCGAGAGCCCCGGGAGGTGATCACCTCCTACATCAAGGTGCGGCCGGACCCCACCCTGGACGACATCGGCTTTGCCCAGCAGTGGCGGCTCTTTCAGCAGGTGCGGGCGATCACCGGCCACATTCCGCCGGTCATCGACGCTCGGGACGTGCTCACGGACCCTCGACGGGTGCTGAGCCAGCTCTGCGAAGCGCTGGGCGCGCCCTTCCGGGAGGAGATGCTCGCCTGGCCGGCCGGCCCCCGGGAGAGCGACGGCCTCTGGGCTCGCTACTGGTACGCGGCGGTGGAGGCCTCCACCGGCTTCGCGCCCTACCGCCCCAAGCCGGACCAGGTCCCGCCTCGCCTGCAGCCCGTCCTGGATGCGGCGGAGGAGATCTACCGAGAGCTGCGCCGGTATCGGATCCGGGCGGAGTGATTTGGCCGGACGGAACGGATCGATTTCCAACGCGCAACCCCGGAGGACCCCATGCTCCAACCCTACGACGAACGCAACAAGGACATCCTGGTGAACATCAACGGCCAGCTCGTCCATCGAGACCAGGCCGGGATCAGCCCCTTCGACTCCGCGGTCCAGAACGGCGACGCGGTCTGGGAGGGGCTGCGGCTCTACAACGGCCGCATCTTCAAGCTCATGGAGCATCTGGACCGGCTGCGGGCCTCGGCCCTGGCCCTGGCCTATCGCCAGATCCCCAGCCACGACGCCATCATCCAGGAGCTGCGCCGCACCCTCCAGGCCAACGGCATGACCGACGGCGTCCACATCCGCCTGACCCTGAGCCGGGGCGTGAAATACACCAGCGGCATGGATCCGCGAGTGAACACAGGCGGCCCCACCCTGATCATCCTGGCCGAGCACAAGCCGCCAGTCTACGACCGGGCCGGCATCCGCCTCATCACCTCGGGCATCCGCCGCATCCCGCCAGACTGCCTGGACCAGAACATCCACTCCTGCAACATGCTCAACTCCATCCTGGCCAAGATCCAGGCCAACCAGGCTGGCGTGGACGACGCCCTCATGCTGGACATCCACGGCTTCGTGGCCGAAACCAACGCCACCCACCTCTTCCTGGTCCAGAACGGCGTGGTCCTCACGTCCAACACGGACGCCTGCCCCGAGGGCATCACCCGGGCCACGGTCCTGGAGCTATGCGAAGAGCACGGCATCCCCCACCGGGTGGGGAACATCTCCCTCTCCCAGGTCTACCGGGCGGACGAACTCTTCTGCACAGGGACCATGGGCGAGCTGGTCCCGGTGGTGGAGGTGGATGGGCGGCCCATCGGCGAGGGGAAGGGCGGCCCCATGACCGCGCGGCTGAGCGAGCTCTACCAGGAGCTGACCCGCACGTCCGGGGTCCAGGTGGTGTGAGGAAGCGGATGCTATGCCGCACCCAGCGCCCGCTTGAAACGGCGCAGGTGCGCGGTGTGGTCCCGCTCATGCCAGAGGGCCCGGCGCAACACCTTGCGCGGGGACCAGATCTCGCTGTCCACGAAGATCACCTGGCCCAGGCCCTCCAGCTGGGGCAGCACAGCCAGCAGCCGCTCCCGGGAGAGGGGCAACCAGCGCTGCCACGGCGTCTCTGGCCCGGGATGGGCTGGCGCTAGCCCCAGGCGGTCCAAATACCACCACTCGGAGCGGCCCACATGCACCAGGATGTCCTGGATGGCCCAGCCCTCCTCCACCTCCTGGGCCAGCTGCTCCGGCGACAGGCTCTGCAGCTCGGCCAGGAGATCCGCCCGGCTCCAGGTCAGGAGCTGACGGATGGTGGCCACTTCCGCCCCGGACAGCGGCGGGGCGTCCGCTGCGAAGAAGGCGCTCACGTCGTAGTCGGGCCGCTCCGGCCCCTGCCACTCCCGGAACATCTCCTCCAGCTGCAGCCGGAAGGGCGCTTCCGGCAAGGGCGCCCCATCCCCGTGGGCCCGCCGCCAGGCCACGTACTCCTGGATGGCGGCCGGCGCTGCCGCCAGGGCCTCCTCTCGCTCGTCTCGGGTGACAAAACAGCCAGGCAGATCGATGGCGTGGGCGATCCAGCGCCCCTCCATCTCCTCCAGACAGATACGGATCTCCATAGGGTCTCCTTTGCTGGATGGCGCGCGCAGGTCACACACCTTGCAGCACGAAAAACTGGAAGGCCAGCATGGCCGCGAAGGCCAGGGTGACGGTCACACCCACGACCTCGCCGCTGCTCTCCTCCATGGCGTCTGGGATGACCTCCGCGAAGACCATCCAGATCATGGCGCCGCCGGCCAGGCCCAGGCCCACGGGCAGGAACGGCTTGAAGAAGAGGACGAAGAGGAAGGCGGGAACGGCCATGATGGGCTGGGGCAGGCTGCTGAAGATGCTCCAGAGGGCCGCCCGCCAGACAGGCACGCCCCGAGGCACCAGCACCAGGCTGATGGCCAGCCCCTCAGGGATGTTGTGGACCGCGATGGCCGCGGTGAGGAAGAGCCCCAGCTCCCGGGTGTCCCCGAAGCCCACGCCCACCCCGACGCCCTCCGCGAAGGAGTGGGCGGTCATCACCCCCACGATGAGCAGGGCCTTGCGGGCGTCTACGCCAGACAGGGTCCCCACCTCCTCGTGGTCCACGTGGTCCAGGAAGTGGCTGCTCAGCACCACGAAGAGGAGCCCCAGCAGGATCCCCACCAGAGTGCGCAAGGGGCTGTAGCCGGTTCCTTCCGCGATGAGGGCGTGGCTGGCGGCCAGCATCAGCCCGGCCGCGGCTGCGTTGGCCAGGCCGAGCCAACGTCGATGGAGCTGGCCCACGAAGAGAAAAGGCAGTGCGCCCAGGCCCGTGGCCACCGCGGTGATGAGGGCGGCCAGGAAGACGGTCCAAGCGTTGACGGGAAACAAAGCGGCCTCCGTTGCCAGTGAGGTGTCGAGGGGTTGGATGAAATCAGCGGGGAATGCAGTATAGCCAAGTTGGGAACGGATGGCAACACCCAGTTTGACTTTCCGGCCATTTGCAGCACAATGGAGCCACCATGTTCGACAAAATTCTCATCGCCAACCGAGGGGAGATCGCAGTCCGCATCATCCGGGCCTGCCAGGAGCTGGGCGTGGCCACGGTGGCCGTCCACTCTCAGGCGGACCGGGAGGCCCTGCACACCTTCCTCGCGGACCAGGCCGTGGAGATCGGCCCCCCACCCCCCACCGAATCCTACCTGGACGGGGCGCGCATCCTGGAGGCCGCCCGGCGCACCGGCTGCCAGGCCATCCACCCAGGCTACGGCTTTCTGGCCGAGAACCCGGCCTTCGCCCAGGCCGTCCAGGACGCGGGGCTGGTCTTCATCGGGCCGGACCCGGAGGCCATGCGGGTGATGGGCAGCAAGACCGCGGCCCGGGCCGCCATGCAGGCCGCGGGGGTGCCGGTCATCCCTGGCTTCCAGGAGAGCCAGGAGGACGCCGCCCTCCTGGCCGCGGCCCAGGAGCTGGGCTTCCCGGTGCTGGTCAAGGCGGTGGCCGGGGGCGGGGGCAAGGGCATGCGCTTCGTGGACGGGCCAGCGGAGCTGCCCCAGGCGCTGGAGTCGGCTCGACGGGAGGCCCAGAACGCCTTCGGGGATCCCCGCATCTACCTGGAGAAGGCCCTGCACCGCCCCCGCCACGTGGAGTTTCAGATCCTGGGCGACCGACAGGGTCGGGTGGTTCACCTCTTCGAGCGGGAGTGCTCGGTCCAGCGCCGGCACCAGAAGATCGTGGAGGAGACCCCCTCCCCTCTGCTGGACCAGGCCCTGCGCCAGGAGATGGGCCAGGCCGCGGTGGCTGCGGCCCAGGCTGTGGGCTACGTCAACGCCGGGACGGTGGAGTTCCTGGTGGACGAGGAGCGCCGCTTCCACTTCCTGGAGATGAACACCCGGCTCCAGGTGGAGCATCCCATCACCGAGATGGTCACCGGGCTGGATCTGGTGAAGCTCCAGCTGCGCATCGCGGCCGGGGAGCCCATCCCCTTCCGCCAGGAGGAGCTGAGCCAGCGGGGCCATGCCCTGGAGTGCCGCATCTACGCGGAGGACCCGGCCCAGGGCTTCCTGCCCGCGCTGGGACGGGTGCTGCGGCTGGTGGAGCCCACCGGGCCCGGCGTGCGGGTGGACTCGGGCATCACCTCCGGGGACGAGGTGAGCCGCTTCTACGATCCCATGCTGGCCAAGCTCATCGTCCTGGGCCAGGACCGGGCTGAGGCCCTGGCGCGGATGCAGCGCGCCCTGCAGGAGTACGCGGTCCTGGGGGAGGTGATCACCAACATCCCCTTCCTCCAGGACGTGATCGCCCACCCCGTCTTCCAGCGGGGGGAGGCCACCACCGACTTCGTGGAGCGCCATTTTCCGGCCTGGCAGCCTCCCTCCCCGGAGCCGCCGGACGAGGTGCTGGTGGCCGGGGCCCTGGCCCAGCTCCTGGCCCCCGGCGTGTCCGGCCCTCCCGGAGGCGCGACGGCCGCCAGAGAGGATGAGGGGGATCCGTACAGTCCCTGGCGGCGGCTCCAGGGGTTCCGGCTGTGAGGAGGTAAAGCGCGTGAAATTCGACTACCAGGTGGGGGACCAGGTGCAGAGCGTCGCTGCGGAGCAGGAGGGCGAGGGCTTCCGAGTGACGGTGGGGGAGCGGGTCTACCGGGTGCGGGCCTCCCTGCGGCCGGACGGGCGGCTCCTCCTGGAGATGACGGGCCCAGGGATGGCGAACCGGCGCTGGCAGTTCACCGTGGCCCTGGAGGGAAGCCGGGTCCATGTGGGGATGGGCGGTCAGAGCTGGCGGCTGGAGCCTCCTCGGCCCCGTCGACGAGGCAGCCGGGGGGCTGGCCCCGGGAGCGGTGGCCTGACCGCCAGCATGCCCGGTCTGGTCCTGGATGTGCTGGTGGCGCCGGGGGATGCGGTGAAGCGAGGGGAGACCTTGGTTCTCCTGGAGGCCATGAAGATGGAATTGCGCATCACCGCGCCCCAGGATGGGGTGGTGGAGCAGGTCCTCTGCCAGGCTGGGCAGACGGTGGAGCGCGGCGCTCCGCTGGTGGCCGTCCGCTCGACGGAGGTCCTCGAGGAGGGAGACCCGGAACGTTAACAAAACGGTTTTCGAGCGCTTGTATCTCTGCGGAAAATGTTGTATGATGGACGCAGTCCTGTTTGTTCTGTTTTGCTCAATTGTTCTAAACTGGGTACAATAGACCAAAGCCCCGGCACATTGGGACGCTTCACCTAAAAACCCCCTAGAATCGGTTGGCGGCATCCAGCTTGGCCGAGAACACCAGACTCCACAACAGACCCAGTTCCAGCCATCCGAACTCATTCTCGTTTTTTGACGAACTCCATCCAATCAACACCGCAGAAGGAGACCTCCTGTGCAGGGTAAACCAAGATTCCACATCTTGTTGTTGATTGCACTCGTCGCCAGTCTGGCGCTCGGCGCCTGCAGCGGAGGGGCGAACGGCCAGGGGTCCACCTGGTTCAACCTGCCTTCCCTGCCCCTCCAGGTCCAGGAGGACGGCACCGCCAAGGTCTTCGGCTTCACCACCCGCCCTTTGCTCCAGCCTGCCCTGGTCCAGCAGCTGCAGGCGGCCAATGTCCAGAAGCTGGAGATCCGCCTGGGCTACAACGGCATCCACGTCTACGCCAACGGCGAGGATCTGCCCTACATCGCCTGGGACGACGAGTCCATCGGAAACTTGCGGGAGCTGCTGCCTCGCCTGCCGCAGGTGCCCAACGGCGCCCTGATCGCCCGTTTCATCGGCCTGCCCCGGCGCGTGGGGATCGGGGTGGCCCTGAAGTTGCCTGTGGCCCCTGGGGCCACGCCCCTGGACATCCCGGCCTGGCAAGGGGAGACGGCGGTCTCGCCGGAGACGGGTGACCTGGGCGATCTGAACACGCCCATCATCCAGGCCGGCCTGGTCTACGACAAGAGCGGCGTCCCAGCCGTGGACGGGATCCTCATCTCCGAGCTGGAGAAGGCCCTGGGCGCAGCCCTGCCCCTGACCTTGGACCCCAACACCATGGCCATCATCGATGCCCTGGACGTGGAGAAACTCGAGGTCACCACCCACCCCAACGGCATCAACCTGACCCTGAACGGCAAGCCGTTGCCCGGCATTGCCTACGACCAGGAGTACCTGAGCCGGGCCATCAACCTGGCCGGGCCTTTCCTGCCCACCCCGGCCCTGGGCCAGCTCCTCCAGGACGAGATCATCCCCCTGGTGCCCGGCGCGGACGTGAACTTCACCGTGGTCTTCGGCAACGAGTCGGTGGCGGCAGTCAGCCAGTAGCTTCTGCACAGGATTGGATGCAAAAATCTGAACGCAAAATCCCTCCGGGTCGGTCCCGGAGGGATTTTTTGTGGCCCGAAACCCTCCCCTCCGCTACCGCCGGCCCCCCTCCCAGGAAGCCAGCAGCCCCAGGGCCAGCCAGAGCCAGCCACTCAGCTCCGGCAGGGCCAGGAAGGCATCCACCTGACTGTGGGCCAGGCTGGCCGCCATCCCCGCCAGGATCCCCGGCGCGAGCCAGGCCAGCCGCCCTCCCCGGTCCAGGCCCCTGGCCCACAGCCGCCGCCCCTCACGCCAGAGCGCCGCTCCCAGGAAGCCCAGCCAGATCAGCCCGGCCAATCCCCAGAGGACGGCCATCTCCAGCCAAAGGTTGTGGGGATGAAGCAGGTTGGGCTCCCGGGCCGCGGCGGGGACCATGACCGCGGGATAGCGCCAGAAGAAGCCTCCAGGCCCCACGCCCAGCAGGGGAAACCGCTCCCAGAGGGCCAGACTGCCCTGCCAGATGTAGAGACGTTGCCACACCGACTCCCAGTTGGCCAGGCGCTCCCCCAGGGTCCAGAGAGCTGTCCCCAAGGTGAGCAGGCCGACCATGCCCAGGAGGCCCGCTCCCTGCAGGGTCCATCGCCCTGGAGTGGGGCGACGCCCCGCCCAGGCCAGCCCCAGGAGCAGCCCCATCCCCGCCGGCGCCCCCAGGAAGAGCGCCCCCCGGCTGCCGGTGAGGAAGAGGGCCATCCCGGTCACCAGGGCCACGGCCCCACCCAGCCACCGCTCCCAGGGCCGGGGCGGGCAGGAAAGGCCCAGCCAGGCCACCGCCAGGGCCAGGAAGAGAGCCCGCTCCAAGGTCAAGGCCAGCTGGTTGGGGGAGAAGGTGACCCCGGCCAGGCGGCGCATGCCGTCCGCGAGAACGCCGCCACCGCCCAGCCAGTCCGCCAGGCCCATGGCCGCGGCCAGGCCACCCCCGGCCATGAGGGCCAGGCCCGTCCAGGCCAGGGCCCGGTCCCGGGTGAGGTGGAAACGAGCCGCCAGGTAGAGGAGCAGCGGCGTCAGGGCCAGGGACGTCAGCCCCTGGACGTAGCCGGGCCAGTGCCAGACGTTCACCCCGCTGGCCAGGTTGAGGAGCAGCCAGCCCAGGGCCAGGCGATCCAGGGGGTGGAACCGGGTCCAGAGGGAGGCGGGGGTCCAGGATCGGGCCCGCCAGCGGCGAATCGTCTCCCTTAACAGGGAGGGGAGCAGGGCCAGAGTCAGGGCCTGGACCGGCGGCACCGCCCAGACCCCGTCCACCAGGCGCAGCTCCTTGTGGAAGATCTGGAAGGGCAGGAGCAGCCCAGCCAGGAGCAGCCCGGTCAGGGGCTGGGCCGCCAGGAGCAGGGCGGCTAGGATCCAGCAGGCCAGAATGAGGGGCGGCCAGGTGGCCAGGTGGTAGATCGCCAGCAGCAAGGCCCAGGCAGCCATCCGCCAGGGAAGGGCCAGGCCCCGATACCAGGCGAACCCCTGGGCCCAGGAGACACGCCGGGCCGCCGCGAGCCCCCGCCACGCCGCCAGGATCAGCCCCCCGACCAGGAACAGGGTCCGCCAGGGGAAGGCCGGCTCCGGAGTCGATGCCGGGGAAGGCGGCTCGTGGGCCAGCCGGGCGAAGGTCCCCAGGAGGGGCGTGGGCTCGTCCTCGGGCGTGACCAGGGCGAACCCCCAGAGGGGATCCGGTGGGGGTGGGCCGGGCCGGTCTATGGCCCAGGCCATGGCCTGCATCCAGGGCCACTCCCGCTGGGCCAGAGCCACCGCTTCCTGCAGGAAGGTCTGCTGCTGGGCCGGGGTGACGGCCCGCCAGATCCGGTTGGCCTGCCGATTCCAGCCGAAGCGCACAGCCCAGACCGGCTTGTCCCCATCCCCCGCGGCGGCCATGATGGGCCGAACCAGGGCTGCCCGGCGAAAGTTGAGGACATCCACCCGCTGCCGGGGATCCGTCGGGCGCTGGCCGAAGCCGAAGGGCTCCAGGGCCAGAATGTGGAAGGCGTCCCGGGCGCCGGCCGCGTAGAGCCGGGCCAGGAAGTAGGGCTCGTCCATGGCCGTGTGGCCCCGATCCCCGGTGGGGGCCAGGGCCGCCAGGAGGATGGTGGCGTCCGGGTCCACGGCCTGGATGGCCTGGCTGGCCTCCTGGAGGAGCCGGGCGTAGCCCACCGGGTCGATGAGCTGGTTGCCCCAGTGGGGGGCGATGTTGGGCTCATCCCAGATCTGGTAGAAACGCACCTGGTCCCGGTAACGGCGGGCGAAGGCCCGGGCGAAGCGGGCGAAATCCGTCGGATCCTGGGGCGGGGCGAAGGGATTGTCCCAGGGCGGGCGGTCCTGGGGGGCCCGAGCCCAGGCCGGGCTGCCGTCCAGGACCACGACCGGCTCCAGCCCGCTCGCCTGGATGGCCCGGATCAGGGCGTCGCTCTCCTCCCAACGGAAGCGACCAGGCTGAGGCTCCAGTCGCCCCCAGTCCAACCGCTGTCGCACCCAGGTGAAGCCGGTTCGACGCAGCCGAGCCAGGGCCTGACGTCGACCCACCTCGTCGTACTGCTCCAGAGCCACGTTCACACCCAGGCGGGGCTGGGAGGACGCCTGGAAGGCCCCTGGGCTTCTCTGCCAGAAGCTGGAGAAGAGCAGGCCGGGCGGGCGGGAGCGCAGGAGCAGGCCCAGTTCTGTGGCCAGGATGAGGGCGATGGCGAAGAGGAGAAGCAGGCGGGTCAGGGCCAGGAAGGTGCGGAGGCGACCCAGGGCGCGGGTGGCGTTCACGGTCCGGGGAGGCCTGGATCAGCCCAGGAGCTTGCGCAGGAGGCCGGTGAGGCGGTCGATCTGGGCCTGCGCCTGGCGGAAACGCTCCAGAGCGGCGGCCATGGGGCGCTGGCGGGGGAGGCCTCGGGCCTGCTCCTGGTCCAGGCGGCGGAGCTGGGCCAGGATGCGCCGAGCTTCGTCCAGGGCCTCGTTCCGGCTGCGCAGGATGGCCTGCTGGTCCAGGGTGAGCTGGGCGGGATCGAAGGCGGGCTGCTGGTCCAGGTAGGCCTCCAGGGCCGCCAGGTCCACGGAGACGGAGGGGGAAGGCAGGGGGGGCGGGGACAGGGATTCGACACCGGTCCGACCTTCAGCCTCGCCCCTCACGGCCTCGCCCTGGGAAGCCAGGCGGAAGATGCGACCATCCTCCGCGTTGAGCCAGAGCAGGGGAACCGCGTAGTCCACCCGACCGGGGGCGGCCAGGTAGAGGGTGTGGCGGGCTCGGCTCACGGCCAGGTCCACCGCGCCGGGGCAGGGCCCGCTCACCAGGTTCTCGTACAGGTGGCCGGCGAAGGCCACAGCGGCCCTGTCCGGCACGGAGAACTGCATGGCGATGACCCCGGGCGCCCCGGCCTGGAGCAGGCGCTGGGCCACGCTGGCGAAGGGCGCGTCCGGCGTGGGCTGGCCGGCCAGGCAGGCGTTGAGGAAGACCAGCCGCACCGTCTCCGCCTGCTCCAGGAGGGCCTGCCAGGAGCTGGCGGCGATCCATTCCGGGTGGGTCTGGGTCTCGTCCCAGAGGAGGAGGCGGTCCGGTTCGCCGTGGGTGATCAGGTGCAGGATGTCCGGCTGGACGTCCAGGAGTGTCCGCCGCAGCTGGGCCAGGTGGACTCGTCCCCGGAGCTGGGTCAGGGTCACCTGCCGGGGGCCCAGCTTCTCCAGCTGTTCCTGGATGCCCCGGGCCTCGGCCCTGGTGTCCATCTGGCCGTTGGGGTCCTCCACCGCCACCAGGAGCAGTTTCAGGGGGAAGTCCGCGGCCAGGTCGCGAGTGTAGCCCACGTGGCGGATGCTGGTGGCGGTGCGCACCAGGGCCAGGCGGGCGTGGGCCCCCAGGGAGCGCTGGCGATCCGGGTCGTAGAGGCACTCCCAGGGCAGGGCGGCCACCCCCGGCGGTCGGGCCTGGAGACGCAGGCGCAGCCCCGCCTCCGGGGAGCGTTCCAGATCCGAGCGGGCCTTGAGCCAGAGCTCCCAGAGCTCGTCCTGGAAGAGCTCCTGGAAGAGGTGAGCCCCCACGGTGGTCAGGGCCTCCTCCCCTACGTCCAGCTGGGCCAGTCGGGCCAGGTACTCCTGCCACTGGGGCTGGGCTGCGTGGGAATAGAAGCGCCCTTCCCCGGTGTGGGCGCGATAGCGGGCGGTCACGTGGAAAGGGGGTTCCTGGCCGGTGACGGTGATGTGGAAATCCGCCAAGCGGCAGCGAGAGATGGTTTTTGACAGGCCCTGGGAGGCGTCGTACAATCCTGCCATGAGTTTTCTACCCACGATTTTCCAGGCGGCACGGGCTCGACAACGAAGACATTTTATACCCATCCATCCCAGCAGGCAACAACCTCGGGTGGATCATCGCCAGGCTATCAGCGCGGTGACCTGGGCGGTGGTGGCCGGGGCGGCCATCAGCCTGCTCCTGCAACTGCCCACGGCCATCCTGGAGTTCCGGGCCCTGGGTTCGCCGGTGAGCCTCGTCATCAGCGACACCACCATCATGGCCGTCTTCATGGCCCTGCTGGGGGGCGCAGCGGCGGAGAGCGTGATCCGGCTGCATCCTCGCTTCCTGCGCCAGCGGCAGGATGGCTCCCTGCGCACCTGGGCCTACTGGGCTCTGCCGGCGGCTCTGGCCGTCCTGGCGGTGTTGCTCCTGCCCCTGGCGCCAGGTCGACTGCTCCAGGTCCTGGGCCTGCTCCTCACGGGCCTGCTCTTCGCCCTGGCCCTCTCCGGCCTCTACGCCACGGTGGAGCCAGGGACGCCGGGCTTTCGCCGGGGGCGGCTGCTCCTGAACGTGCTCACCTACGGCGCGGCCCTGCTCCTCTTCCTGCTGGTCTACCAGACCCGGACCCGGAGCCTGCTCTCGGGGACGCTGGTGGCGGCCACGGCGGCCCTGCTGGCGGTGGAGCTCCTGCGCAGCACCACGGAGCGGGTGGACCTGGTGCTGACCTACGCGGGCATCGTGGGGCTGGTCCTGGGAGAGATGACCTGGGCGCTGAACTACTGGCTGCTCCCTGGCGTCACCGGGGGGATGCTGCTCTTGCTCATCTTCTACCTGCTGGTGGGCCTGGCCCAGAACGGCCTGGAAGGGCACCTGACCCGACGGGTGATCCTGGAATTGGCCATCTTCGCCCTCTTCGCGCTGATCCTCATCGCGGTGGTGGGGCCGGGCTTCCGGCCCATCGCCGTCCCGTGACCGCCTGGGGCCGCTCACTCCTCGGCCAGGGCGTTGACCAGCTCCCGACAGAAGTCAGGGATATCCGCCACCACTCGCCCCCAGACGATGTTGCCGCTGCGGAAGGCGGGCTCGTCCCGCCAGGTGGCCCCGGCGTTGATCAGGTCGTCCTTGATGCCCTCGCTGCCCGTGGCCTGGTGGCCGGCCACGATCCCGGCGCTGATGCCCACAGAGCCGGCATGGCAGATCATCCCCACGATCCTGCCCGCCTGGTAGACCTCCCGGACCAGGCGCTTCACCCCTTCGTAGCGACGCAGCTTGTCCGGGGCCCAACCGCCGGGCACCACCACCCCGTGGAAATCGGCCGGGTCCACGTCGTCGCAGCCCAGATCCGCGGTGGCCTTCAGGCAGTGCTTGCCCGTGTAGACGTCCCCCGCCCGCAGGCCCACCACCGTCACCTGGGCGCCCTCCTCCTGCAGGCGCATGAGAGGCGCCCAGAACTCCAGGTCCTCGAAGCCTGGGCCCACCAGATAGGCGATGCGTTTGCCTTGCAGCTTCATGGCTTTCCTCCTTGATGGTTGATGGCACTTGATGGTTGATGGCACTTGATGGTTGATGGCTTGACGCGCTCCTGGTTGGATGCGCTTCCGGTCCGCGCCGGGGCGCCGGTGCACCGTGGCGCGGAGGTCAAGGCTGGCTAGGGGGGATGGGTTTCGCCCTCCATGATACCACAGGCTCGGGGTTGCAGGGCGCATCTTCCCGTTTCTCGATTTCCCCCGGGCAATTTGACATCTCTATCCCCCTAACCCTATAATTTCAGAGTTTGAGAGGGTTCACTTTGCCGTGACCGACCCCCTTGAGGTTGCCCCTCTGGAAGCGCCACGGTCCTGTTTCCATCCATCTCTTGGCTTCATTCTGTTCCTGTCATTCTGTCTCTTTTTATTCTGTCTCTTTTTCATCCAGTCCCTTTGTCATCCAGTGAGGGAGTTTCCCAATGCGTCAAAACAACGCTGTCCTGGCGGGAATTATCCTGCTTTTCCTCGTCTCGCTCTACATCGCCCTGCCCGTTGACCACCCAACCTGGCTGGAGAAGGCGGTGGCCTGGGGCAGCGACGCGCCCCGGGATCTGAAGAACCTGACCCTGGGCCTGGACCTGAAGGGCGGCACCCAGGTTCTGCTGGAGGCGGATGTGCCCCCTGGCCAGACCCTGGACGCGGGGGCCATGAGCACGGCCAAGATCATCGTGGAGCGCCGGGTCAACGGCCTGGGCGTGACCGAGCCCAACGTCCAGCTCCAGGGCGATCGGCGCATCATCGTGGAGCTGCCGGGCATCAAGAACCCGGACCGGGCCATCGAGACCATCCGCTCCACCGGCCAGCTGGAGTTCGTGGACCCCGGGGACGCCACCCTCCAGTCCGGCATGATCATCAACACCACCAACCGGCCCAACGCGGTGGCCGAGGCCCAGAAGGCCATGGAAGAGGGGCTGATGGAGCAGCGCCCCATCCCCTACCCGGACCGGGTCTTCGAGACGGCCATGACCGGGGACATCCTGCGCAACGCCGTGGCCACCCAGGACCAGTACGGCCAGTGGCAGATCAATTTTGAGCTGACCAGCGACGGCACGGACCAGTTCTACGAATACACCAAGGAACACATCGGCGACCAGCTGGCCATCGTCCTGGACGGGGAGGTGCTCTCGGCCCCGGTCATCAACGCGGCCATCCGAGGCAGCGGCCAGATCACCGGCAACTTCACCAAGGAGGAAGCGGAGAGCCTGGCCATCCAGATGCGCTACGGCGCCCTGCCCGTGCCCCTGAAGGTCATCGATGTGCGCACCATCGGCGCCAGCCTGGGCCAGGACTCGGTGCAGCAGAGCCTGCGGGCCGGGATCATCGGCCTGATCATGGTGCTGGTCTTCATGCTGATCCTCTACCGCCTGCCCGGCTTCCTGGCGGACATCGCCCTCATCTTCTACGTCACCCTGAACATCACCCTCTTCAAGCTGATCCCGGTGGTGTTGACCCTACCGGGCATCGCCGGCTTCCTCCTCTCCATCGGCATGGCCGTGGACGCCAACATCCTCATCTTCGAGCGTATGAAGGAGGAGCTGCGGGCCGGGCGCTCCCTGCGCCTGGCCGTGGAGAGCGGTTTCAGCCGGGCTTGGCCCGCCATCCGGGACGGTAATCTCTCCACGCTGATCAGCTGTGCGGTGCTCTACTGGTTCGGGAACAGCTTCGGCGCCAGCGTGGTGAAGGGCTTCGCCGTCACCCTGGCCATCGGTGTGACCCTCTCCATGTTCACCGCCGTCTACGCCACTCGAACGCTGATGCGAGCGTTCCTCTCCACAGGCGGCCAACGTCTGCTGGAGTCTCGTCGCCTCATGGGCTACTAGGAGGAGCTGGAATCCATGTACAACCTTGTTGAACGCCGCAATCTTTGGTTCACCATCTCGGCCATCGCCATCCTGCCAGGCCTCCTCTTCATGATCTGGCACACCTTCACCGCGGGGACGCCCCTGCCCCTGAGCATCGACTACACCGGCGGCACCCAGTGGGAGATCCGCTTCGAGCAGGCCGTGGCCCCCACGGAGGTGCGCCAGGTCTTCGTGGAAGCCGGCTACCCGGACACCACCGCCTTCCTGGTGGGGGACGACGGCCGCACGGTCCAGCTCAAGTTCAAGCCCATCGACACAGCCCAGAAAGAGGCCCTGGCCGCCCAGGTCCAGGAGAAGTTCGGGCCCTTCGAGGAGCGCTTCTACCGCAGCATCGGCCCCACCATCGGCGCGGAGGTGAGCCGGGCCGCGGTGGCGGCCGTGGTGGTGGCCTCCCTGCTCATCCTGCTCTACATCGCCTGGGCCTTCCGGGAGGTCTCCCACCCCTTCCGCTACGGCACTGCGGCCATCCTCGCCCTGATCCACGACGTGCTGGTGACCATCTCCTTCTTCTCCATCATGAACCTGGTGGCCGGCTGGGAGGTGGACGCGCTCTTCCTCACGGCCATCCTGACGGTCATCGGCTTCAGCGTGAACGACACCATCGTCATCTTCGACCGCATCCGGGAGAACCTGCGTCGCTTCCGCACCGAGAGCTTCGCGACCATCGCCAACCGCAGCCTCATCGAGACGGCCCAGCGCTCCATCGCCACCCAGGTGACGGCCCTGCTCATCCTGGTGGCCATCCTGCTCTTCGGTGGGGCCACCCTGCAGAAGTTCATGGCCACCCTGATCGTGGGCCTCGTCTCCGGCACCTACAGCTCCCTCTTCACCGCCACCCCCATCCTGGTGGCCTGGGAGGAGGGCTCCCTGTTCCACCGCTCTCGCACCGAGACGCCCGCGGGAGGGCAGACGGCCCTGGTCAGCTGAGCTCCACTGACCCGAACAGCGGAGTCCGGTCCGTCCGGCTCCGCTGTTTTTGATCCCCCGGAAGCCGCTTGCCCGGCCGAACCGTCCCACCTGTATCCCGTTCCCACCTGCATCCCGTTTCCGCCATGACCCCAACCCCGCCCACCATTCCCGAAACCATGCGGGCCCTGCTCCTCACCGACCAGGGGCCGGTCCTGCGCCGGGACCTGCCCACGCCCAGGCCCCGGCCCGGCGAGGCCCTGATCCGGGTGCGGCTGGCCGGGATCTGCTCCACGGACCTGCAGCTCCTGGCCGGATACAAGGGCGGGCGCCGCGGCGTCCTGGGCCATGAGTTCGTGGGAGAGGTGGTGGCCGCGCCCGGCGGGGAGGAATGGCTGGGCCGTCGAGTGGTGGGAGAGCTGAACGTGGGCTGCGGCCAGTGCGACCTCTGCCGCCAGGGGCTGGAAAAACACTGCCGCCAGCGGCAGAGCCTGGGCATCATCGGCCGGGACGGCGCCTTCGCGGACTACCTGACCTTGCCCCTGGCCAACCTGCACCCGGTCCCCGAAGCCCTGCCTGACGAGAAGGCGGTCTTCACCGAGCCCCTGGCCGCCGCCCTCCAGGTCCTGGAGCAGGTGGCCATCCGCCCCAGCAGCCGAGTCTACGTCCTGGGGGACGGCCGGCTGGGTCTGCTGGTGGCCCAGGCCATCCACCGCACAGGCTGCGACCTCACGGCCATCGGCCGCCACCCGGAGAAGCTGGTCATCCTCTCCCGCCGGGGGATCCCCACGGCCGTGGTGGACAACCCGCCAGACTTCACCCGGCTGGCCGCCCATCCCGCGGACGTGGTGGTGGAGGTGACCGGCTCCCCTGGGGGCTTCGCCACGGCCCTGGAGCTGCTGCGACCGGCCGGGAGCCTGGTGCTGAAGAGCACCTTCGCCGCGTCCCTGGCCGATTTCCCGGTGAGCCGCCTGGTGGTGGACGAGATCCAGCTGGTGGGCAGTCGCTGCGGGCCCTTCCCGCCGGCGCTGCGGCTGCTCCTGGCCGGGGCCGTGGAGGTGACCGCCCTGATCCACGCCCGCTACAGCCTGGACGACGCGGTGGCCGCTCTGGAACATGCCCGTCGCCCAGGCGTGCTCAAGGTCCTCATCCAGCCCTGAAGCCTCTCCCCTTTCCCCTCAGGCTTTTGACGCCCTTCTGGAAGCGCGCTAGAATGCCAGAGTGGCCCTGGGGCCAACGCCCGGGGGCCCATCGATGCGTCATCGATGGTGCTGGCAACCGGATCAGGAGCTGGGTCAACTTCCCCGTGATGCGCACTCACATTTCCCGTAGCGATG
>Ga0256841_1001773_pt1 | contig 17950 bp, 20 predicted proteins | sample 356308metaG_FD_185971 | JGI IMG/M metagenome (GOLD analysis project Ga0256841, IMG submission 185971) | Hydrothermal vent microbial communities from Mid Atlantic Ridge, Atlantic Ocean - 356-308 | ecosystem: Environmental > Aquatic > Marine > Hydrothermal vents | place: Atlantic Ocean: Mid... | reverse complement strand
ATAGTGGACCTACGCAACGAAAAATTGCGGGAATCCGGGCCGCTCTCCCGCCAGCGCAGTAGATTGTTCCTAAACCCGACAGGCTCCTGGGAGCCTGTTATTCCGACATCAGTTTTGCCTGGGCGGCCTTCAGCTCACGGAAGCGATGGATGTCGGCTTCAAACCGGTCCCGGATACGCTGCTGTTCCACCAGGCGGTTGGCAACGTAGCGGTTGTTGGACTGGATCTGCTTGCGCATGTCATTGATGCTTTTCAGGAGTTTCTTTGGCACGGGCTTGCCGGAACGTTCCAGGTTGGCCGCCCTGAGTTTCAGGTCGGCAAGGCGCTGTTTGTTCTTTTCGGTGCGCTTGTTGGTTACGCGGATGACTGCCTCGATGGCTTCTATTTTACCGTCACGCGTCATCACCATTTCGTCTTCGTTGGTAAAGGTGTCCAGCAGGATGCTGTCCCGGCGGGCCTTCTCGATGCGGATGCGTTCTTTCTCCTTGATCAGAGCCTGTTGACGCTTTTCTTCCGCCAGCTGTTCAGGCGTTTTGGCGGCTTCTTTGGTTTCGACCACGATGCCCTGGTCGCTCAGGGTCTCGAGTTTTTTCTTTGCATATTGAGGCGGGATCTGGTCACCATAGCGAACCTGGCCGTTGTCATCGACCCATTTGAGGAGTTTGCCGGCGTATGAATAGGTGGACGGCAGGCAGAGGACGCTGCCGAGTAGCAGTGCCATGCAACATCTGGTACGGAAATCTATGCTCATGTATGTTCTGTTCCATGCTCCGGTGAGTGGATAGTGGACTGGTTCGATCAGCTCGCCCTGTTCATTATTTCCCTGCTGGCCAACCTGTTTTCCGCCTTTTCCGGTGGCGGTGCCGGTCTGATTCAGTTGCCGGCGCTGATCTTCCTGGGCCTGCCCTTTGTGGTCGCGCTCGCCACCCACAAAGTGGCCAGTGTTGCCTTGGGTATCGGCGCGACAGTGCGCCACTTGAGGGAGGGCGGCCTGGAAAAAAACCTTGCATTATTCATACTTGCGACCGGTCTGCCGGGTGTGGTGCTGGGTGCAAACCTGATTATCGATATCCCGGGGCGGGTGGCGGAAATGGCCCTGGGTGTGCTGACGGCGGGGCTGGGGCTGTACTCCTGGCTGAATCCCGGCCTGGGGCAGGAAAATACTATTCGGCACCGTGACTTCGGTGGTTTCCTGACGGGAGGACTGGGCCTGTTCGGGATCGGCGTACTGAATGGTTCGCTAACCTCGGGGACCGGGTTGTTCGTGACCATGTGGCTGGTGCGCTGGTTTGGCCTGGACTACCGGCGGGCGGTCGCTTTCACCCTGATCCTGGTCGGCGTTTTCTGGAACGGCAGCGGTGCCGTCACGCTGGGTTTACTGGCCGATATTCGCTGGGACTGGATACCGGTGTTACTGGCCGGATCATTACTGGGGGGGTATTTCGGGGCGCACCTGGCGATCAAAAAAGGTAACCGCTGGATCAAGCGGGCGTTTGAGGTGATTACGCTGGTGATCGGGGTGAAACTGGTGATTGGCTGACCGCAGAGCCCCGCAGGCCGGCGGCCAATGCCTGCTGTTCAGGCAAATATTCCGTATTGCTCCCGGTAACGGGTAATGGCTTGCAGGGACTCTGCGTACTCCGGCCTGTCCGCCAGGAAATCCTGCAGTTCCTGCAGCGTGATAATGCTGGTCACTGTCAGGCCCAGGTCCTGTTCCACCTCCTGGATGGCTGAACGCTCACTCCGACCGCGTTCCTGGCGGTCGAGCGCAATCACCACACCGGCCGCGCGGGCGCCGGCGGCATCGATGATGGCCAGTGATTCGCGGATGGCAGTGCCGGCGGTGATGACGTCGTCGATAATCAGGACGTCCCCCTGCAGCGGGGCCCCGACCAGGTTGCCGCCTTCGCCGTGATCCTTGGCTTCCTTGCGGTTGAAACACCAGGGGACATCCAGGCCATGATGGTCGGCCAGCGCGATACCCGTGGCGGCCGCAAGCGGGATGCCCTTGTAGGCCGGGCCGAACAGCACGTCAAAGCGGGTGCCGGCAGCGACGATGGCCTGCGCATAGCAACGGCCGAGGCGGGCGAGGTGTCCGCCGGTGTTAAACAGGCCGGCGTTGAAAAAGTACGGGCTGGTGCGGCCGGATTTAAGGGTGAATTCGCCGAAGCGCAGCACGCCGGCCTGGATGGCAAATTCCAGAAATTCTTTTTTGTATGACTGCATGGGTTACCACCGCGGACAGAAAGCTCGGGTATCATACACAGCCTTGCTGTACAGGAGAACGCATGCGCATCATTACCGTGAACGTGAACGGCATCCGGGCCGCGGCTCGCAAGGGGTTTTTCAGCTGGATGAGCCGGCAGCGCGCTGACGTGGTCTGTATCCAGGAAACCAAGGCGCAGGTCCACCAGCTGCAGGACCGGGTGTTCCGGCCGCGTGGCTGGCATGCGTATTTCCACGATGCGGAAAAGAAAGGCTACAGTGGCGTGGCGATCTACTGCCGGCGCAAGCCGGACCGGGTGATCGAAGGGCTGGGCTGGCCGGATGTGGACGCGGAGGGCCGTTACCTGGAGGTGCAGTTCGGCGCCCTGAGCGTGATCTCGCTGTATATGCATTCAGGTTCGTCCAGCGAGGAACGCCAGCAAAAGAAGTTCGCCATGATGGAGCGCTTCATGCCCTACCTGCGCAAACTGCGGCGCAGACGCCGCGAGTACATCATCTGTGGTGACTGGAATATCGCCCACCGGCAGATCGACCTGAAAAACTGGCGCGGCAACCAGAAGAATTCCGGTTTTCTGCCCGAGGAGCGCAGCTGGATGGACGAGCTGTTCGGGCCGGCGGGTTACATCGACGCTTTCCGGGTCGTCGACCAGCGCCCCGACCAGTACACCTGGTGGTCCAACCGTGGCCGTGCCTGGGAGAAAAACGTGGGCTGGCGTATCGACTACCAGGTGGTGACGCCCGGCATGGGCAGGCGGGTGCAGGCCGCGCGGATCTACCGGGCGAAACGTTTCTCCGATCATGCTCCCCTGATCATGGACTATGACTATTCGCTATGAGTAGCCTGGCCCGGACGGTCTTTTCAGGGCGCATGCTGGTAGCCCTGTTGATGGGCTTTTCCTCGGGCTTGCCATTACTGCTGACCGGTTCCGTGCTGCAGGCATGGATGACCCGGGAGGGGGTCGACCTGGGGACCATCGGTCTGTTTGCCCTGGTGGGTTTGCCCTATACGCTGAAGTTCCTGTGGGCGCCGCTGCTGGATCGTTTCAGCCTGCCTTTGCTGGGGCGGCGACGTGGCTGGTTATTGCTCATCCAGGCCTCTCTCATGGTGTCGATCGCCGCGCTGGGCTGGACACACCCGGCACAGAGTCCGCTCATCGTCGCGGTGGTCGCCTGGCTGGTGACCTTTTTTTCATCCAGCCAGGATATCGTGATCGATGCCTACCGGCGAGAGGCCCTGTCGGATCGTGAGCTGGGCCTGGGCGCTTCACTGTACGTGAACGGGTATCGCGTCGGTATGCTGCTGGCCTCCGGTGGCGGCCTGATCATGGCGGATTTCATGCCCTTCAGTGCCGTCTACCAGATCATGGCGGTGGGCATGCTGGCAGGTATCCTGACCACCCTGTTCGCCCCCGAGCCGGAAGTTGCGGAAGGGGTGCCGGCCAGCCTGCATGAAGCGGTAATCCAGCCCTTCACCGATTACTTCCGCCGCCATCATGCGCTGCTGGTGCTGTTGTTCATCCTGCTCTACAAGGTGGGCGACACCATGGCCAGCAATATGACAACGCCGTTCTACCTCGACATCGGTTTCAGCATGACGGAAATCGGCGCGGTGGTGAAGCTGTTCGGCTTCTGGGCGACCATTATCGGTGGTTTCCTGGGTGGTATTCTGATTCTTCGCATGGGTATCTACCGGGCGCTGTGGGGGTTCGGGATCCTGCAGGCCCTGTCCACGGCCGGTTTCGCCGTGCTGGCGGACGTGGGTTACAGCCTGCCCCTGCTGGCGGCGGTGATCGCGTTCGAGAATCTAAGCGGCGGTATGGGCACCGCGGCCTTTGTGGCATTCATGGCCAGTATCACCAACCGGAAGTTCACCGCTACCCAGTACGCTTTGCTGAGCAGCCTGATGGGCATTCCGCGCGTTATCGTGGCCGCGCCCACCGGGTACATGGCGGAGAGCTTCGGCTGGTTCAGTTTCTTTGTCTTCTGTGCGCTGATCGCCATCCCGGGACTGCTGCTGCTGCGGCGTTTCCGCGGCTGGCTGGTGGAACCTCCCGCGCATGCTGACTGACGTATCCCTGTTGTCCGCGTTCCTGGTGGGCCTGCTGGGCGGAGTTCATTGTGTCGGCATGTGCGGCGGTATTGTCGCCGTACTTTCCATGGGGCTGCCGGAGCAGCAGCGCCGCGGCGCCGCGCGCTGGAAGTACCTGCTGGCCTACAACCTGGCCAGGATCACCAGCTATACGCTGGCCGGTGCGTTGCTGGGCGGGGTCGGCTGGCTGGCCGCGCACTGGAGCGGCGTGCACCAGCTGCAGCTGGGGTTACAGGTGATCGCAGCCCTGTTCATGGTGGCGCTGGGCCTGTACCTGGGCGGCTGGTGGCAGGGACTGGCGCAGGTGGAGCGTTTCGGCGCTCGGGTGTGGGCCGGGCTGGAACCGCTGGGACGGCGTTTTTTGCCGGTGAGATCGCCCGGACAGGCATTTCTGCTGGGCCTGGTATGGGGCTGGTTGCCCTGCGGACTGGTCTACAGTGTGCTGGTCTGGTCCGTGGCCACCGGCAGTCCGTTACAGGGGGCTGCGTTGCTGTTCAGTTTCGGTCTCGGGACCCTGCCCAACCTGCTGGCGATGGGGGTGGCTGCGGGCTGGTTGTCGGCCCGGGTGCGCGAAGTGCGCACCCGGCAACTGGCCGGATTGCTGGTAATCCTGTTCGGTCTGTATTCGCTGTTCCGTCTTATTCCGTGAAGAACTGGTGCGTGAATTTCACTTCGTGGGCTTCAACACCGCCTTCCGGTTTTACCTGTACGGTAAAACGCAGTGTTTCCTCGTTTGTAATCGGGAAAGTCCCTATGTAGTAAATGGCCGTGGCCTCGCGTACTTCACGCAGCTTGATGTCGCGTTTCTGACCGGTCAGGTTGGTAGCGGATGCGCTGACACCGGCCTGCACCGGTTTGCCGGTGGTGCCCAGTACCTTGCGCAGGATTGCGATGTTGATCATGCCGCGGTTCTTGCTGCGCTTGATGCCGTATTCACGGGTGACGGTAGGCGGCAGGTGGTTGGTGTTGAGGGCGTTAAAGTGGACTACATAGTCACCAAAATCCTGTGAGTTTTCCGCCCAGGCTGCGCCCGTCACGGCAACCAGGATACTGAACAGGAATGGCAACAGGTTTTTCTTGTACATAGCCGGTATCTCCTTGCTGAAAAATGCAGGTCTCCACCTGAACTATAGACCAAAGCGGAGCGTGCTGCGGGCAAAATAAAAAAGCAGGGAGGGCAGACCCGTCCCCGCCTGTGCATTTCTGCATCCTGCCCTGAATTTATACCATGACTTCGGCTTTTTCCACCTCTGGATCCGCAACACTGGCTGCATCGGGCAAGGGCGTATGTATAGCGTGACGCATCTGTTGCAGGACGTCGATCTGCTTCTTGGTTGTGCGCAGGCTGGCATCCAGTTCCCGGATGCGGGTTTCCAGGGTGTCGCGTGACTCGCTGATGCGGCGCAGGGTTTCCAGTCTTTTCTCCATGGTCGCCTTGTGCTCCTTGATTTGCCGGACCAGCGGATTCATGACCTCCTTGAGCCAGATGTTGGCGTCCTGGTTAGCCTTGAAAAACAGGCTGCGTGTGTGGCTGACCAGGGAAATAAAGAATTTCTTGATGACGTGGGATTGCTCGGTCATGGCGGTTACCGGGCTGCGCCGGAACGTTTCCGCCTCGTGGTAGAGGCGTTCCAGTTCGGTGGAAAACCGGGACACCGAGTACTGTTTCGGTGTGATCTGCGGCAGACCGTGTTCTTCGTGGAATTTCTTGTAAGTGGCGCGTATCAGCATCCGGGTCTGCTCCGCGTGACTGCTGACCTGCTCCATGGCGTCGCGCGCGCCGTCAAAGAAGGTCTCCATACCGCGCTTCATGCCGGCCGTGGTCCAGCTGTTGGTCATGCTGTCGCGGGTCTTGTTGATGAGCCGGTCCAGGGTGTCCATGCTGAGTGACTCCAGCATGCTGCGCGCCTGGCTCTGCAACAGACGGCGGCTGTTCTGGAAGCTCTCCACGTTGCGCAGGTAGGCGGCCTGTTCCTCGCGGGATTTGGCCATCAGGTGCATGATGACATCGGCATTCTTGCCACGCAGGGAGCGTAACTCGGTAAGCTGCCCGGTCATGCTGTTGCGCTGTTCCTCGAGCCGTTGCAGGTTGTCGTCGACCAGGCCACCGATTTGCGCAACCAGGTTACCGCGCACGATTTCCTGTTTGGCCGGCAGCACGGTTTCCGCCAGGAATTTTTCCAGTTCCGGTAAACGGCTTTTGTTCAGCAGTTGTGTATCGTTGCGAATTTTGCCCAGCAGGCCTTTTTGCGCGGAAATCGGGAACACCCGGTCCGGGTCAACCTGCAGCTGTTCGGCGCTGGCCAGACGCTGTGCTTCGATGCTGGCATTGATGCTGGAGGAGTCCTTGAGTTCATCCCACAGGGTGTCGATCTTGTTCATTACCACGAGCAGGTTGCGCCCGGACTGGTCACGCACGCTGCGTACGTGATGCTCCCACATCTCCATGTCGCTGTGGGTGACACCGGTATCGGCTCCCAGCAGGAACATGACCGCCTGGGCGGAAGGCAGCATGTTCAGGGTCAGTTCAGGTTCATTGCCCATGGCGTTGAGTCCGGGCGTATCCAGTACGACCAGTCCTTTTTTGAGCAACTCGTGCGGGAAGCTGATCATGGCGTGACGCCAGTGCGGGATTTCCACCTGTTCCGGCGGTTTCCCGTGGGCGCGGAAATACGGGTCGCTGCTTTCGTCGTACAGCCCCAGTTCCCGCGCCCTGGCCAGCCCGATCTGGCGGGTCCGGATGACCTCGTGCAGTGCTTCGGACACCTGTTCCGGGTCGTCGACATTGAGCCGGATCTGGGTCCACTGGATGGGGTCCTGTTTCAGGTCGGCGATGCTTTCGTCCCGCAGCCGGGTTTCGATGGGCAGCAGGCGGATATAGGCCTCGGGGTAGTCCGGGTCGTGAAACAGCTCGGTCGGACACATGGTGGTGCGCCCGGCTTCGGAGGGCAACAGGCGCTGGCCGTAGCGGGCAAAGAACAGCGCGTTGATGAGTTCGGTCTTGCCGCGTGAAAATTCCGCTACAAAGGCAACGGTGAGGCGATCCTTGCGCAGAGCCTCTATGGTTTCGAATATCCTGAATTCCTGCTCGCCGGAAGCCAGCTCATTGTCCTCGAGCCAGCCCTGGAAGTTCTGGATGGTCTGAATCAGTTTTTCACGCCATGCGGTGTAGGCGTTCAGGCGCTGGTCGAGTTGATCCTGCTGCATGCAACATGTTCCCGAGGTTATTGTTCATTGCCGTCAGCCACAGACGGTTTTACGCTTTAGGTGCGTCCGACCACCCTAGCGGCCGCGGGAAGATGATCTTTAGTCCGTTTTTTAGACAGTTAGCAGGTATCTGGTGCGGGCCGGGACAGGCAGGTAATCAGGGTTGCGGTAAGGTCACGCCCGCGGGGAGTCTTACCGGGCGGTGGATGCCAACCCGCTTGTTGCGCGAACCGCCACCTGACAGCAGTTCGACACGGGTTTTTGCCACGCCGCACTGTTTTGCCAGGAAGGCCAGCAGCTGTTTATTGGCCTTGCCGTCGACCGGCGGGCTGGTGAGGCGTATTTTCAGCAGGTCGCCGACCGGCCCGCAGATTTCGTTGCGGCTGGCGCCGGGCTGGACGCGCAGGTTCAGGATCAGTTGCTCGCCCTTCCAGCAATACCAGGGTGGCGGCATGCGCAGCCGCTCACCGGGCCAGCTGGAGAAGTGGCGGTAGCACCAGCATTTTGGCCAGCTGGATGGCGATCAGCGCCACCAGCGGGGACAGGTCCATGCCCGATATGGGGGGAATCAGGCGCCGGCAGGGCCGCAAAACCGGTTCGGTAATGCTGTACAGGAGCGAAACCACCGGGTTGTAGGTGCCCGGGTTTACCCAGCTGATAATGACCTGGATAAAAATAGCGAACAGGAACACATTCAGTGCCAGTCCCAGCAGCTCGGCGATCGAAAGTATAAACAGCGACAGTACGGAGATGTGCCCGCCGCGCAGCAGTGCGATCAGGCCGAAGGAGGCCATCTGCAGGGCCAGCATCAGCACCAGCGAGCTGGTATCGACCTTGCCGATCGCGGGGATGAGCCGGCGCAGCGGCAGCAGGGGCGGATTGGTGACTTTTACCAGGAACTGGCTGACCGGATTGTAGAAATCCGCGCGTACCGTGGCCAGGATAAAGCGCAGCATGACGGTCAGGATATAGAGACCGATCAGGGTATTAATCAGGAACTCGACGGGATTGGTGACGTAGTTGCTGCCCATCATTTCTCTCCGAGTTGCTGTGCCAGTTCCCGTGAGCGGTCCCGCGCGGCGGTCAGGGCATCATGAAACAACGTTTTGATGCCGCCCGCTTCCAGTACGGCGAGTGCTTTTTCAGTGGTGCCGCCCGGCGAGGTGACGCGCCGGCGCAGCACGGCCGCATCCTCGCTGCTTTCCAGTGCCATTTTGGCAGCACCGAAGGCGGTTTGCAGTGCCAGCAGCCGCGCAGTTTTTTCGTCCAGGCCCAGCGCGGCCCCGCTTTCCTGCAGCGCTTCGATGAGCAGGAAAAAATAGGCGGGTCCGCTGCCTGAAAGCGCGGTGACGGCATCCATCAGGTCTTCGTCCTCGACCCACAGGGCCAGCCCCACGGCGCGCAGGATGGTTTCCGCCAGGTCTTTCTGGTCGTCAGATACCTGTGCACTGGGGTACAGGGCGGTAGCGCCGCTCTGGACCAGTGCCGGGGTGTTGGGCATACAGCGCACCAGGGCGCAACGGCCACCCAGCCAGCGCTGCAGGTCCGTGCTGCGGATGCCGGCTGCAATGGAGATCACCAGGGGAGTGTGTTGCTGCACCGTATCGCCCAGGCCTATGGCAACTTCCTGAATAACCTGCGGCTTTACCGCGAGCACCAGCACGTCGGCAGTTTCCGTTACGCGCTGGTTGTCGCTGTCCGTGTGTACCTGGAAGCTGTGTTTGATAGCCGCCAGCTGTTCGTTGTCCGGGTCAGCCACGGAAATGCCGGCCGGATCCCAGCCGTCGGCGATCAGGCCGCCGATCAGGCTGCGCGCCATGTTGCCGGCGCCAATGAAGGCGAGTCGTGCGGTTTTCATGGCGCAGACAATACAGGATCATAAATGCCTGATACAAGCGTAAAATTCCTGCCTTTTCCCGGAGCCGGGGCGGGCCACTATACTGGCAGGTGTCTGCAGCAGGAAAGGTCAAGTTCTGTGACCGGCTGACGATAAGGATTCCGGAACCAGCAAAGGAAAAGCACATGGATATTGCCGAGTTACTCGCCTTCAGTGTCAAAAACAATGCATCCGATTTGCATGTTTCTGCAGGTCTGCCTCCCATGATTCGTGTCGACGGCGACATTCGCCGCATCAACGTACCGGCCCTGGACCATAAAACCGTCCACAGCCTGATCTACGACATCATGAATGACAAGCAGCGCAAGGATTTCGAGGAGTTCCTGGAGACGGACTTCTCGTTCGAGATTCCCAACCTGGCGCGTTTCCGCGTCAATGCCTTCAATCATAACCGTGGCGCGGGCGGTGTTTTTCGTACCATCCCATCGACCATCCTGACGCTGGAAGAACTGGGCTGCCCGGCGATCTTCAAGGACATTGCCGACCAGCCGCGCGGCATTGTGCTGGTGACCGGCCCGACCGGTTCCGGCAAGTCCACCACGCTGGCGGCGATGGTCGATCACGTCAACAACGAACGCTTCGAGCACATCCTGACCATCGAGGATCCGATCGAATTCGTGCACGAAAGTAAAAAGTGCCTGGTCAACCAGCGCGAGGTGCACCGCGATACGCATGGTTTTAACGAAGCCCTGCGCTCAGCCCTGCGTGAAGACCCGGATATTATTCTCGTCGGCGAGCTGCGCGACCTGGAGACCATACGGCTGGCCCTGACGGCCGCCGAAACCGGTCACCTGGTTTTCGGCACCCTGCATACCAGTTCCGCCGCCAAGACCATCGACCGTATTATCGACGTGTTCCCCGCGGCAGAAAAAGACATGGTGCGTTCCATGTTGTCGGAATCACTGCGGGCGGTCATTGCGCAGACCCTGCTGAAGAAAACCGGCGGCGGCCGGATTGCGGCCCACGAAATCATGGTCGGCACACCGGCCATCCGTAACCTGATTCGTGAAGACAAGGTGGCGCAGATGTACTCCGCCATCCAGACCGGTCAGGCAGTCGGCATGCAGACCCTGGACCAGAACCTGCAGGATCTGGTGCAGCGTGGTCTCATCAATCGCCTCGACGCCAGGTCCAAGGCCATGAACAAAGAGCAGTTCCGATAAACCTTGTATAACCGGGATACACGATGGATTTTAATTCTTTACTGAAACTTCTGGTCCATAAACAGGGTTCGGACCTGTTCATCACTGCGGGCATGCCGCCCAGTATGAAGGTGAACGGTCGCATCAAGCCGGTTTCACAGTCGACGCTGACACCGGAGCAGGCGCGCGAAGTAGTGCTGGGCGTAATGAACGCCGAGCAGCGCAAGGAGTTCGACAAGAACCACGAGTGCAATTTCGCCATCAGTTCGTCCGGTGTCGGGCGTTTCCGTGTCAGCGCGTTTTACCAGCGCAATCACTGCGGCATGGTGCTGCGTCGTATCGAGACCAGGATCCCGACCATTGAAGACCTGACCCTGCCGCCGATCATCAAGAACCTGGCCATGACCAAGCGCGGCCTGATTATTTTCGTCGGTGCTACCGGTACCGGCAAGTCCACCTCGCTGGCTTCCATGATCGGTTACCGCAACCACAACAGCACCGGGCATATCATCACCATCGAGGACCCGATCGAGTACGTCCACCAGCACGCCGGCTGCATCGTCACCCAGCGCGAAGTCGGTATCGATACCGATTCTTTCGGCACCGCGCTCAAGAACACCCTGCGCCAGGCTCCGGACGTGATTCTGATCGGTGAGATTCGTACCCGCGAAACCATGGACCACGCGATCGTGTTCGCGGAAACCGGCCACCTGTGCCTGGCGACCCTGCACGCCAACAACGCCAACCAGGCCATGGACCGGATCATCAACTTCTTCCCGGAAGATCGCCGTGACCAGTTGCTGATGGATTTATCACTGAACCTGAAAGCCATCCTCGCCCAGCAGCTGATTCCCACGCCGGACGGCAAGGGGCGCCGGGTAGCGGTCGAAGTGCTGATCAACACGCCACTGGCCGCTGATATGATTCGCAAGGGTGAAGTGCACAAGCTCAAGGAACTGATGAAGCGCTCCAACCAGCAGGGCATGAAGACCTTCGACCAGGCCCTGTATGAGTTGTATCGTGAAGGGGAGATTACCCAGGATGACGCAATTCACTATGCGGATTCGGCCAACGAAGTGCGCCTGATGATCAAGCTCAAGGACAGCGAGCTGGACGCCACCAATGCGCTGGAAGGGGTGACGCTGGTGGAATGAGCCGGCTCAGACGCTGAACACCGCGTGAGCGTCGAACACCGGACCATCCACGCAGACCCGTCGCATGGCGGGTCCCTGCGGGGTTTGCACTTCCACCACACAGCCTGCGCAACCGCCGACCGCGCAGGCCATGAACTCCTCCAGGGATACCTGGCAGGGCAGGTCATACTGCCTTGCCAGTGCAGCGACCGCTTCCAGCATGGGGTGCGGGCCGCAGGCAAAGATTTCCACTTCCCGACGCTGCCCGCTATCGAGCGTCTCCAGCCAGTGACCGGCCAGTTCGGTAATGTAGCCTTCAAAACAGCCGGGATAGCCACGCAGGCTGGCCAGCCGCGCCGCTACGCCCAGGTCTTCGAGCAGCGGCATGGTGGCGATCACCCCTTCCGGGATGCCTGGAACCATGATCCGTGACGGTTGTTGCCGGAACGGAAACGGGACTTCCGATGCCAGCAGCACCAGCGTCTGATCGTGGCGCTTCTGCCTGAGTTGGGCGGCAAGAAAAATCATCGGTGGCATGCCAACTCCACCACCCAGCAGCAGGCGGCGCGGCCGCGCCGGGTCCGCTGTGAACGGCTGGCCGATCGGGCCCAGCAGGCTGAGACTTTCCCCCGTCCTGCGTTGTGCCAGCAATGCCGTACCGCGTCCAACCACCTTGTAGAGAAAATCCACCCAGCCCTGTACCGGATCGACATTCAGGATGGAAATCGGCCTGCGCATGGCCAGTAGCGGGTCACAGCCCAGGTGGGCAAACTGGCCGGGACGGGCTATGGCGGCGCACTCGGGCGCCTGTACGCGCAACAGGTACTGGTCACCGGCAAAGGACTGGTGCGAGAGTATTGGCGCGTTCTCCAGGGCGATGCTGCCGCGCCGGGTCGGTTCACTCATGAATCGTCACGGTTGAAAATAATGCGTCCATCGCGCAGGGTGTAGCATACCCGGCCGGGCATTTCCCAGCCGCGGAACGGGGTGTTCTTGCCCTGGCTGAGCATGCTGTCTGCATCCAGGCGCCAGGTCGCTGCGGGGTCGAGGATGCAGATGTCAGCGGCGCGACCGACCCCCAGTTCCCCGTAGGGAATATTGAGAATGGCGGCCGGGCCGCTGGTGACCCGCGCGATGGCATCGGGCAGTAACAGGTGGTTTTCCTCGACCAGCTTGAGGGTCAGCGACAGCAGGGAATCGAGGCCCGAGGCGCCGGGCTCGGTGGCCGGGAAGGGGGCCAGCTTGGCGTCGGCCTCATGGGGCTGGTGGTCCGAACACAGGGCGGATAATGCGCCACTGTGCAGGCCTTCCAGCAGGCCGTCACGGTCTTCCTGGGTGCGCAGCGGGGGGATGAAGTGGTAGTCGGCGCCAAAGTCGATGGTATCCAGTTCGCTCAGGTACAGGTTGGGTATGGCGACATCCGCGCTGACGGGCACATCGTCAAAACGTGCGCGGGCCACCATGCGCACGGCGCGCTGGGTGGTCAGGCGGCAGAAGTGGGCGCGCACGCCGGTCTGCTGGATCAATGCCAGGTCGCGGGCGACGGCGACGGTTTCTGCGGCCTCCGGTATGCCGGGCAGACCGAGACGGGTGGACAGGTGCCCTTCGTGCATGCAGCCATTGGCGGACAGATCCGTGTCAGCGGCGTGCAGGAAAACCGTCAGGCCGAAGGTGGCGGCATACTCGAATGCGCGTCGCTCGATATAGGTGGACGCCAGGGGTTTCAGTGCGTTGCTGACGCCCACACAGCCCGCGCGTTGCAGGGCGGCCATCTCACTCAGGCGTTCGCCATCCAGGCCGCGCGTCAGTGCGCCGAGGGCGACGACGCGCGCCGCACTGGTTTGCTGAGCGCGGTGGCGGATCAGTTCGATCACGGCCGGTGTGTCGATGACCGGGTCGGTATCCGGCGGACAGCACAGGGTGGTGATACCGCCGGCCGCGGCGGCCCGGCATTCGCTGTCGATGGTGGCCTTGAATTCCTCGCCTGGTTCGCGCAGGCGCGCGTTCAGGTCGATCAGGCCGGGGATAACGTACCGGCCGCCGGCGTCCAGCTCGATGTCTGCGCGGAAACCGTCCGGCGGAGCCCCCACCGAAACAATGCGACCTTCCGCGATACAGACATCCAGCAGGTCGTCAATACGATTGGCCGGGTCGATCAGGCGCCCGCCGCTTATGCGTATGCTGGGGTCAGGCATGGATATCCTGCGCCGTGTGGTTTTCCTGCATGGCCATCGACATGACCGCCATGCGTACCGCGATGCCGTAGGTCACCTGCTGCAGGATGACCGAGCGCGGGCCGTCTGCGACCCTGGAGTCCATCTCGACGCCGCGGTTGATCGGTCCCGGGTGCATGACGGTGACGTCGGGTCTGGCGATGGACAGTTTTTCTTCAGTCAGGCCGTACAGCTGGTAATACTCGTGTTCACCGGGCAGCAGGGCGCCCAGCATGCGTTCGCGTTGCAGGCGCAGCATGATGACCACGTCCGCGTCGCGCAGACCTTCGCGCAGATCGTGGAAGACCCGCACGCCCAGGGATTCGATGTGCGACGGGATCAGCGTGCGGGGTGCAACGATGCGCACGTCGCCGGTGTTCAGCAGGTTGAGGGCATGTATCTGCGAGCGTGCCACCCGCGAATGGGCGATGTCACCCACGATGGCGACAGTGAGGCGGCCGAAATCCGCACCTTTTTCGCGGCGTATGGTGAACATGTCCAGCATCGCCTGGGTGGGATGGGCGTGCCGCCCGTCGCCGGCGTTGATGACACTGACGTGGGGTTGCACGTGGCGGGCGATAAAATGTGCCGTGCCGCTGTCCGTGTGCCGCACGATAAACATGTCGACATGCATGGCCTGCAGGTTGCGCAGGGTGTCCAGCAGGGTTTCGCCCTTGACCGCGGAAGACGCGGTGACGTTGATGTTCAGCACGTCGGCGGACAGCCGCTTGGCTGCCAGCTCGAAGGTGGTGCGGGTGCGGGTGCTGGCTTCAAAGAACAGGTTGACGATGGTTTTGCCGCGCAGCAGCGGTACTTTTTTTACCGTTTGTTCGGTGACCCCGGCAAAGGACTCGGCGGTATCCAGAACTTCGGTGAGCAGTTCACGTGTTAGCCCCTCGGTAGAGAGGAAATGGCGCAGGCGCCCATCCGCGCGTACCTGGATACCGGCTGTATTCATGCGCCGCTCCTGATCTCCAGCGACAGGGGTTCCGGGCCGGTCAGTTTGACCTGTTCCCCGGGGGCGAGCTCCATGGTTACGCCGACCACGTTGGCTTCGATGGGCAGTTCGCGGCCGCTGCGTTCCACCAGCGTGGCCAGCAGGATGGAGGCCGGGCGACCGTAGTCGAACAGTTCATTCATGGCGGCGCGTATGGTGCGGCCGGTGTGCAATACGTCGTCCACGAGAATGATATGGCGGTCATCCAGTGTAAAGGGCAGTTGCGAGGGCCTGACCTGGGGGTTCATGCCGATGCGGGTGAAGTCGTCGCGGTAAAAGGAGATGTCCAGCACGCCGAGCGGAGCCTCGATACCAAGCAGGCCGTGTAAAGCCTGTGCTACCCAGACACCACCGGTGTGGATGCCGACCATCGCTGTCCGCGCATCGATATCCAGCGCCTGCCGCAGGTCGACGGCCATCTGTTCGATGAGTGCGGTGATATCGTATGCTTTGTTCAAGTTCAGCTTTCTTTCTGTTGTAACCAGTCCTGCAGGATCACCTGCGCAGACAGCGGGTCGATCGCTCGCGCGGTTTTCCCGGACTCCGCCAGGCCGGCTTCCACGACCCAGGAACTCAGTCGTTCGTCCGCCGGGTGTACCGGCAAATGGTAGCGGCCTTCCAGTTGCCGGCAGAAGCGCTGTGCCGCACGGGTCATGTCCTGTTCGCCGCCGTCCATATGATACGGGATTCCGACCACCAGCGCGTCCGGTTTCCACTCTTCGATCAGGCGGGTGATGGCGGGCCAGTCCGGTTTGCCGTCGCGGGCGCTGACGGTGGTCAGTGCGCTGGCGGATCCTGTGACCCGTTGTCCGACCGCTACCCCGATTCGTTTGCGGCCGTAGTCGAATCCGAGCAGAGTCTGCATGCCGGCTGCCGGGACGGCCATCAGGCGTGGCCGGCTTCTCCTGACAGCAGGTCCATGTCGACGCCGAGCGACGCGGCAGCGGCTTTCCAGCGTTCCTCGTCGGGGGTGTCGAACAGGATGTCGGGGTGTGCCGGACCGCTCAGCCAGGCATTGTCCGCCATTTCCTGCTCCAGCTGACCGGCTCCCCAGCCGGCGTAACCGAGCGTGACCAGCAGCCGTTCCGGTCCCTGCTGCACCGCAATGGCTTCCAGGATATCCATCGAAGAAGTGATCCCGATGCGGTCGGTAACCTTGAGGGTGGCGTCCCACTCCCCCAGGGGTTCGTGCAGGACGAAGCCGCGGTCCTGTTGCACCGGCCCGCCCAGGTAGACCTGGATCTGCCGGGCTTCCGGGGTGGCCTGTTCCACCTTTATATGCTGCAGGATTTCGCCCAGCTGCATGTCCAGCGGGCGGTTGATGACCAGCCCGAGCGCACCCTCGTCGTTGTGTTCGCAGATATAGGTGACCGAGTGGAAAAAATTGGGGTCTTCCAGGCCCGGCATGGCGATCAGGAACTGGTTGGTCAGGGACTGGGCTTCGCTCATAGAGGTAGTATCCTGTAGCCGACGGCTGTGCACAAGGCCGTTACGGAACCCGGTGAGAAATGCGGGCTAGCGACTCTGCAGCCGATTGCCGCTGGTGAACACCCAGGTTCTGGTGATATACAGGACGTCGGTTTCCTTTTTGATGTCTTCCGGGAACGGCGCGAACGGCGCCGCCAGCTTGACGATGCGCACCGCCGCGTCGTCCAGGATCTTGTGACCGGACGGTTTGCGGATGGTGATCTCCCGCACTGTGCCGTCCGGGTGCAGGGCCACCTGGACGATCAGTTTTCCGGACAGGTTCTGGCGGCGTGCGCTGTCCGGGTAGTTGAGTTCGCCGACGCGTTCAACCTTCTGCACCCAGTCGCGCATGTAGCTGGCGTACTTGAATTCCCGGGTACGGGAGGAGATGAACTTGCTCTTTGGCGCCTTGGAGTACGCCTGCAGGGACTGGTTGATCTGCTCGTTGAGGGTCAGCATTTCCATGCTGCGGTTGATGAGCTCTTCGGCTTTGGTCTGTTCGGAATCCTGTTCGGGTTCAGGTTCCGTCTGCAGCTCGGTCTTTTGCTGGCTGTCGTCGCTGCTGAGAATCTGCGTGGCTGCCGGTTTGCTATCCGCGCGCTGGACCGGGGGTGCCTGTTCGATCAGCTGTTCCCGGGGGCGTACCTTTTCCTCGGTGTTGCCCGCCCCGTCCTGGCTGGATTCCGCGAGGTAATCGTAGTCTTCCGGCGGTGGTGATTTGGCGGGGTTCACCACGGTGATATCCAGCGTGGGCGTGTCCTGTTCAGGGGGCAGGTCAAAGGCATCGAAACCGATGCCGAGGATGATCAGGGCATGGAATGCGGTGGCGAGAAACAGCATCAGCACCAGCCGGTCGGTGGTGGGTGCTTCCCGTGGTGGTTCCAGTGTCGAGCTCAAGGTATCCATCCAGACATGATCCGTGATTGCAATGCAGGAATTATACCGTTTTACGGTTTTGGCTGAACGATTTCAACGGCAGCCGGTGGCTGTTCGAAGTGTACGCGTGTTGCGAACGAAGCGCTCAGCTGTGCGACATTGTGGTCATCGAGCAGCAGTACATCCTGTATCCCCATGCGACTGGCGACCGCCTGCCACTCGCCGGGACCGGCCACGAACAGCGCGGTGGCGGCTGCGTCCGCCCGGGCCGGGTCTTCAGTCATGACGGTTACCGATACGGTCTTTGTTGCAGGATAACCGCTGCGCGGATCGAGGATGTGGTGGTAACGTCTGCCCTTATAGTCGTAGTAGCGTTCATAGCTTCCCGAGGTGAAGATACAGCCACTGTTCTCCATTTCGACGCTGGCCAGCAGGCCGTCGGTGCCAGGCTGGCGGATGCCAACGCGCCAGGGTCGGTCGCCGTGCCGGCCCCGTACGCACAGATCTCCACCCGCGTTCACAATCAGGTTGTCGATGCCCCTCGAGCGCAACAGTTCCACCGCCTTGCCGACGGAATATCCCTTGGCGAACCCGCCAAAATCAAGGCGCACGGCCGGGTTTTCGCTGGAGACCTCCTGTCCGTGGATCTGTACCTGGAGGCTGCTGGGTGCGGCGTCCAGCCAGTGCCGGATGTCGCTGGCCG
>Ga0256841_1001772_pt1 | contig 17951 bp, 18 predicted proteins | sample 356308metaG_FD_185971 | JGI IMG/M metagenome (GOLD analysis project Ga0256841, IMG submission 185971) | Hydrothermal vent microbial communities from Mid Atlantic Ridge, Atlantic Ocean - 356-308 | ecosystem: Environmental > Aquatic > Marine > Hydrothermal vents | place: Atlantic Ocean: Mid... | reverse complement strand
TCTACTGTTAATGCCATAACTTCTGTCCCCGTCGGAAAAGTAGACCTGATTAAGAAGGGATTAAGGCTTTATTAAACTAGATAAATAGATCCGTCCCCTTTTTTAGACAGACCACTTCACTTGCATCACTCTTGCAAGAATTTCAATAATCTTTCGTCACGAATGAGGGCATTCAATGCCCGGGATACCAACGCATTGATCGTGCGTTCATTCTGGCTGGCGGTGGGAGTGATGAGGATTTCTTGTTCCTTGTTGGCAGCGTATTTGCTGGTGAACGTAGCATCTGCCTTTTCGCAGATCGCTCTGAGGAGGATCGTGTTTTTCAGCACCTTGGGGAATTTTTCACCGAGGATCTGATACCCCAATGCCTCGATCTCGACGGTCAACGTGACATCGGCATTGACGGCATCGATAACATTGAAGCCATAGGCAGTGAAGACACCCGCCAGTTCCTGGCGAATGGGTTCTTCCGGTCCACCGGCGATGGTCAGCAAGGCCGTATCAGCATAGATCCCGCCGCGGCTGCCCAGTGCCTTGACCGGTCTTTTATCGATCACGCGGATGTGGATGGACCTCCCTTGACCGAGATTCATCCGGTCGACACTCACCGATGGGTTGAGCTTGACGGCCTGCGGACTGACAGCACACCCCGCAAGTAATACGAACGTTGCAAACAACCAGCTAATTTTCTTCATTTTGCTTACCATACCGTTTGAATTTTTCCAGATTGACGGCCATTTCCTGTGAGGAAAGAATTACTGGATCACCCGTTTGCAGGGCAAGCACGTATTGTTTCGCCAATTCTTCCACAAGCTGCGCCCGTTCCAGTGCTTCAGCCAAATCGTCGCCCACAGCCAGCATGCCGTGGTTCGCCATCAGACAGGCCTTGCGATCTTGCATGGCTGTGATGATGTTATCTGACAAGGCCTGTGTGCCAAAGGTTGCATATTCAGCACAGCGGATGTCCTCTCCGCCGGCGTCGGCGACCATGTAATGAAATGCCGGAATTGGCTTGCGTAAACAGGCAAGCACGGTAGCGTAGGTGGAATGGGTATGAATGATGGCACCGATATCATACCGCTGAAGATACAGATCACGGTGGAAGCGCCACTCGCTGGAAGGTTTCAATTGCTCGCCCGGACAGCTTCCTTCCAGGGCCATGAAAACCACCTGATCCGGCTGCAATGATTCATTGGGGATCCCGGAAGGGGTGATCAGAAAACCTGCTCCGCTTCTCACGCTCAGATTGCCGGTTCGCCCACGGGTCAGGGCCCGTGCTGTCTCCACCAGGATTTGCCTTTGATCAGCAGCACACATCAGCGCAAAAAGAGTGCATAAGCAGGGTTGTCCGTTTCTTCCCAGTTCGGCAGATCGAGCTTCTGTAAAAGTTCGCGGAAGGCTGGCCTTTCCGATTCGGGGACCTGGATACCCATCAACACACGACCGTAGGCCGCACCGTGATTCCGGTAATGGAACAGGCTGATATTCCACTGCTTGCCGATGCGGGTAAGAAAATGCAGTAATGCACCGGGACGCTCCGGAAACTCAAAGCGCACCAGTATCTCGTTGTCCACATTGGCACCATGACCGCCCACCATGTAACGAATATGCATCTTCGCCATGTCGTTGTCGGACATGTCCACCACGGGGTAGCCTTTCTCTTTCAACGTTGCGATCAGGGCTTGCTTTTCTTCCTCTCCTTCCTTGATCTGGATGCCGGCGAAAATATGCGCATCACAGGAGTCGGCATAGCGGTAGTTGAACTCTGTGATCGATCGCAAGCCAATGGTGTGACAAAACTCGCGGAAGCTCCCAGGTCGCTCGGGGATGGTGACACCCAACAAGACTTCACGATGCTCACCCAGCTCGGCAAGCTCGGCCACATGCCGCAGGCGATCGAAATTGATATTGGCACCGCTGAAGATCGCGACCAGCTCCTTATCCTGCAACCCTTCACGATTGACATATTGTTTCAGACCCGCCAAGGCGAGTGCGCCGGCCGGTTCCGGGATCGAGCGGGTATCCTCGAAGATATCCTTGACTGCGGCGCAGATCTCATCATTGTTGACAAGCAGTACCTCATCCACATGATCACGGGCAACCCGGAAAGTCTCCTCGCCCACCAAACGTACGGCGGCACCATCGGCAAAGATTCCGATCTTGTCGAGCAGGACCGGCTTGCCTGCCTCCAGTGATCGCTTCATCGAAGGCGCCTCGTCAGACTCTACGCCAACGATTTTGATCTCGGGACAAAGGTACTTCACATAGGCGGCAACCCCTGCGATCAATCCACCGCCGCCGACGGGGACGAAGATGATATCCGGTGTGGTTGGGTGTTGTTGCAGGATTTCTTTGCCAACGGTGCCCTGCCCTGCGATCACAAGTGGATGATCGAAAGGCGGAATGTAGGTCATCCCCTTTTCTTCAGCGAGCTGGTGTGCATGTTCGCTGGCCTCATCATAGTTGTTACCGTGGAGGACGATTTCACCCCCCAGATGGCGTACCGCATTGACCTTGATCTCCGGAGTAGTCTTGGGCATGACAATGACCGAACGGATACCCAGCTTGCTGGCCGAGAGTGCAACTCCCTGGGCATGATTACCGGCAGAAGCCGCGATCACACCGCGTTGTTTTTCAGCTTCACCAAGTGATGAGATCAGGTTATGTGCACCACGTAATTTGTAGGAAAAAACCGGTTGCAAATCCTCTCGCTTGAGCCAGACCTTGTTGTGGGTCCGGCGAGTTACTGTTGGTGCAAAATCCAGCGGTGTCTCTTTCGCCACATCATAGACCCGCGCCTTGAGGATCTCTTTTACATAATCTTCGAGCATGTTTTGTTTATCTGATTGAGTCTGGCGTACAATGATACCATCATCAAAGGGGGAATAAGCATGGATCAGGAAGCAAAGAAAAAAGCCGTGGCCGAAGCGGCAATCGATTATGTCGTCGAAGGTGCCTATGTGGGTGTCGGCACTGGCAGCACAGCCAATTACTTCATCGAAAAACTGGCCGAAATCAAGGGTCGCATCGAGGGTGCCGTGGCCAGTTCTGAAGAAACCGAAAATCGGCTCAAGGCTCATGGTATCCCGGTGGCGGATCTGAACAGCGTCAATGATCTTCCCGTCTATGTGGACGGTGCCGATGAGTGCACGCGCTATCAGCACCTGATCAAGGGTGGTGGCGGAGCGCTGACCCGTGAAAAGATTGTGGCAGCCGTTGCGGATAAGTTCATCTGTATCGTTGATGACAGTAAAGTGGTCAAGACCCTGGGTACCTTCCCCCTGCCGCTGGAGGTCATCCCTATGGCAAGAAGTTATGTTGCCCGGGAGATCATCAAAATGGGTGGCAAGCCGGTACTGCGCGAGAACTTCACGACCGACAACGGCAACATCATTCTCGATATCCACCACCTGCTGATCCTCAATCCGGTTGAAACGGAAGAAAGGCTGAACAATATTGTCGGGATCGTCACCAATGGCCTCTTTGCACGGCGACCCGCCGATGCAGTCCTAGTAGGCACGGATGAAGGGGTCATTTCCCTATGAGCAGGTGGTTGATCATCATTGGTGTCATTCTGATCCTCATCGGTCTGTTATGGCCCTGGCTTTCCAGGATGGGGTTTGGACGCTTGCCTGGTGATATTGCCATCGAAAAAGAAAATGTGCGCTTCTATTTCCCGATTACGACATCGATCATCTTCTCTATCCTACTCAGCCTGATCTTCTGGTTGTTCAGAAAATAAGAGATTCTCAGTCCTCTGAGATAATGATGTGATCCGGCTGATCACCACGAAAATAGCGATTCCAGATTTCAAGATAGGCCTTTTCCAGATTCAGGATGGTACGTTGGGTATCGAACAAGGGTTTGGTCAGGACATGACGCTGCACCTTCCGCTTGAGAATGCCCAGATATTCCGGATGGGTGGCCAGATAACAGGCACGCTCGAAGTATTCCTCCCGGCTGCTGCAAATCAATGTAGGGAATTCCAGTGCAGAGAGTTTTCCAGCTGTCATCCTTGTTCCCATGGTCTCACTAAACAGTGTGAGCACTGGCAAACCCGCCCACAGCGCATCGCTGGTGGAAGTGCATGAATTGATTGTGAAAGTATCGAGAAAAAGATTTGCCAACCTATAGCGTGCGAGATGCTCTTCCCTGTCTTCGACTGGGGAAGCAAAAACCAATCGTTTGGGATCGATACCGAGATCGTAGGCCTCATTACGCAAATTTCTTGGCATGGCTTCATCCTGTTCCAGCAACCACAAAACACTGTCCGGTACGGCGTGTAATATCTTCATCCAGCAGGCGAAGACTTCTGGCTCGATCAGCTCTGGTTCGGCGAAACAACAAAAAACCATACCGGCCGTTGGCAGTCCATATTTCTTGCGGTTGATTCGTTTGCGGCTGATCCTTTGGTGCTGATTATAGATCTGATGGGTATTAGGTAATCGGATCAACTTTTCTGTCCAGTGGTCTTCCGTATTTTCTGGAGAAACCCGGCTATCTGTGATTCGGTATTGCAGAAATTCTGCCCCCGTTGTACAAGGCATACCAAGATATCCAACCTGAATTGGTGCAGGCTGAAATGCCAACATACGATAGGGATATTCCAGTCCGATTCCGTCGAGATCGACCAGGATGTGGATACAGTCTTCGCGAATCCTTTGAGCGGCCTCATCTTCTGTCGCGGGAAAAAGCTCAACATAGTGGTCGCTGTCCCGCAGAATACGCTGATTGACCTGACTGTTGTCGCCTGGCACCATCGAATAGCAAAAGATTTCAAAATCCAACCGGTTGTGTAGCGCAAAAAACCCTGCCATATTGCAGATCAGAGCATCCTGATTGAATGACTTTGCCAGATATCCAATCCTTAACCGCTCAGGCCTGGCCATGAAATTGTGTTCAAAAACCTGCACATCCCGGCTAGCATGCATTGCGATATACCGGGCCAGTTCACGACGCATAACCGGATCGGTCCCCGCGATGCAGGTTGCTCTTAAAAGCATGAGATCGGCAGGGGACGCCGTTATTTTGTCTGTATTCTCAAGATAGCTCTGTAACACTTCGAGATATTCTGTACGGTTACTCCAGTTACATTCACGGAGCCGTTTTTCCGCAAGAGCCAAGTAGAGAAACAAAGGGTCCGACTGGGTACCCGAGGGTAGCGTCACAACCAGTTCTGCAAGTTTTTGTCCGAGTTTTTTTGCATCCAATGATTCCACCAGAAAAAAATTCTGTTCGGCTTCATCAAATTTACCGAGTCCTGCCTGTGCAATGGCCAAAACAAGAATGGCATCAATGTTTACATGATCAAGACTGACTGCTTTCTGCGCAGCCTTGGATGCCTCTTCAAACCGGTTCATCGTGATCAGGGCAATGGCCTGAAGGACGAATGCCCTGGCGGTGGGAAGTAATTTGGAAAGTTGTTTGGTATTTTCGATTGCCTCTTCAGATCTGTGCAGGCGGATCAACACCATCGCACGGTAGGCAAGTGCATCGGGATTATAGGGATCTTGATACAGAACACGATCGAGCGGTTCCAGTGCTTCACTGAAATAACCGCCACGAAACAGCAGGCTGGCGTGATTGGCCAATGCCTTTAGATTATCCGAATCCATACGGAGTACTTGTCTTGTCACTTCCAAGGCTTCATCGGGACGACCGAGTTCCACCAGCATCGCTGCCTTGGCATTCTGCGCAGGAAGATTCCTGGCATCAAAATACACCGCACGTTCAAATGCAAGCATGGCCGCTTCAATGCGGTTGAGACGATGACGAGCTATCCCAAGCGAGAACCAGGCATCTGTATTCTCGGGCTCCCGGGCGCAGCATTCGGAAAAAATTGCCTCGGCTTGCTGAAACTCTCCCAATTCCAGAAGCCGTTTCCCTTCCGCCAGTTGTTCTGATATATCATCCATTTATGATAGTTTTTACAATAAGAAACAATATATTATGTAATAATATTGATTTTTTACATAAAAACACGCTACTATGTGCAAATAGCAATAGGATTTTTACAGATCCAAAGATCGGACACCAGTTAACTAAGGTTACGATCACAAGGTGCATGCCTGTCATCATGTGGGAACTTTCCACCGATCAGGTCTTCTAAATTTGGAAACTAGAGGGGGTTATACCAATGTACGCACCAAAACCTGCAATCTGTGGAAATGGCCACGCCGCCATGATTCGAACCTGGGATGCCGATACCCACCTGATGGTTGAAGAGAAAAAATCCCGCAAGCAACCGGAAGAAAAAACCAAAAAGCCAAAGAAAAGCTGACACATTCTTCCGGTAATGAAATTGGATGGGAAAAGCACGACACGTGTCCCACTCCATTGCACTTGATCGCTGCAATTTTTGAAATACAAACACGCCGAAGCGAAGCATTGTGCCCTTTTTCAAATGAGGGAAAAAACCAAGTTCTTCGTTATCCTCCAGAAACTTGCTAACACTCCCTCGGGAGTGTCTCCTTTCTTTTTATCTATCTCTTTTGGATAGATTTACAGTGGTTTTCGATCCGCGTAAACTGAGAACAGGTGAACACGATCTCTTCCAAAAGGATGGCCTATTATGCATATCTTCCAGCAGTCTGTTCTGATCATATCCCTGCTTTTTTTGTCACTGAGCACTTGGTCTGCTCCTCCTGAGAAACAAATAGAATCCCTTGTCTTTACCTGCTACACCTGCCATGGAACAGATGGTGAAAGCCCTGGTGAAATTCCGAAACTGAAGGGAAAGACCCCTGAGAAAATCGAAGAAAAACTGTTACAGTTTCGTCAGGATCAGGGCGACCCAACCATCATGAACCGTATTGCCAAAGGATATACGGAAGACGAGATCAAACGTATCGCGGAATACCTAGGAGGGCTACAATGAAAAACAACAACCACTCCCGCAGAAAGTTTCTGCAAGAGCTGGGTGTCGCAGGTGCCTTGTCTTTGTGCGGTCTGCCCATACTTTCGGGCTGTTCACGACAACCCAAAACCCATGCCCGGGTTGTGATTGTCGGTGCCGGTTTTGGAGGTGCCACCTGCGCGAAATATCTGCGAAAACTCGATCGAGGCATTGAGGTGATTCTCATTGATGCGAATACCGAATATGTAACCTGTCCTTTCAGTAATACCGTGTTGGCGGGCCTTCATGGCATCAATGACCTGACTTTCCGCTACGATGATCTTGTCGATAGTTATGGCATCACGTTCCTCAACGAGACCGTCACGAATATTGATCCGGATAAAAACAGCGTAATCCTCACGGACGGTTCCAACCTGTCCTACGATCGTCTTGTCATCGCTCCTGGCATTTCCCTCGTCTGGAACACACCGGAAGGTTATGACGCCACAGCCAGCGAGATCATGCCACATGCCTGGAAAGCAGGGCCACAAACTTTATTGCTTCGGAAACAATTGGAGAACATGCGAGATGGTGGTGTGGTTGCCATTGCACCACCAGCCAAACCCTTTCGCTGTCCTCCTGGCCCCTACGAACGAGCCAGTCTGATCGCCAACTATCTGAAAAAGAATAAACCCAAATCCAAAATTCTGATCCTTGATTCAAACGAAAAATTCTCCAAACAGGGGCTGTTCATGCAGGCATGGAAGGAACGCTATCCCGGTATGATCGAGTGGGTTCCGGTCACCGAAGGGGGAGCTGTTCAGCGTGTTGATCCCACCAACATGACACTCTATACCGATCTGGATGAACATAAAGTCGATGTCGCCAATGTAATCCCAGCACAGACTGCAGGCAAGGTCACCATCGAAAATGGTCTTGCCGATCAGAGTGGCTGGTGTCCAGTCAACCTGCAGACGTTTGAGTCTACCCTGATCAAGAATATCCATGTGCTGGGAGACTCTGCCCTCGCAGGTGCCATGCCAAAATCAGCCTCTGCAGCCAACAGTCAGGCCAAAGTTTGTGCCTTGGCCATCACGGCCTTGTTAAACGGCAACGAACCTGGCGGCCCCTCATTCCACAATACATGCTACAGCCTCATTGGACCTGACTATGGTATTTCAGTGAGTGCAATCTATGGCCTGAAAGATAACATGATCCAGAAGATTGAAGGTTCAGGTGGCGTCAGCCCAATGGATGCATCCGCTGCTTTCCGTGCCGATGAAGCGAAATATGCCCAGGGCTGGTTTGACAGTATTACCCAGGATACCTTTGGTTGACGCGATCAAATCGATTGGATCTGCCCTGACGGTCAGGGCATGACCAGAACATCCCTTCTCAATAAAAGACCACTAGCCAGATCGTTTCAGTTTCTGGCTCAGTCCAACGGACACGGTGTTGCTGGTGAGCCGGAATGATCAGTGAATCGCCTGCGTTCAGCGTGACGATCTTATCCGGATCAGTAAATTCCAGTTCTGCCTTTCCTTTTATCAATAAAACGAATTCATCCTGATCCTGGTTATACCAAAAATCTTCTGGTGACGCATGGCCCCGAGAAATGATTCGTTCAATACGTACATTCTCTGATTTCGTGAGAACATCAATCCTTTCTTCAGGCAACCGGATGGGGGTGTTATTAAAAAGATTCGTAACTTTCACGGATAAACGTTTCGAGCATTTTCAGATCAAACGGCCAGCCAAGCTCACTGCCCATTTCACTCCTGATCACGGGGATTCTGACCCCGAATTCTGCGGTTAGTGCCTCTGATCTGGCAATATCCACATACTCAAGATCAACTTCCGTGGCGACCTGACGGATCAGGTCCACGGCCTGCTCGCACAGGTGACAGTCCTGTGTCCCAAAGAGGATCAGTTTCATTCCACCTGTTTGGTCTCAACCGGGGCTTCATCAGGAAAAGCAAAGAAGTGCAACCCCTTGGTTGAGGAGAACAGGACGAACTGCTTGCCCTTGTACATGAAAGTCACTGGAGGCGCATCGATATTAACCTTGGTATTATGCTCCCAAAGTTCTTTGCCTGTTTTTGCGTTTACGGCATGAACTACACCCGTTGGTTCTGCATAAAAGACGACATTTCCGGCGGTGCTGAGTGTACCGCCTGTCCAGGTCCAGGAATCCTGTTTATTCTGCCACACGATTTTACCGGTATCTGGCGAGATCGCGGAAATGAGGCCGTAACCCTGCACGTCATCTCTTGGAATCATTTCACCACCGAGGTATTCCACCCCGGGCTCGTGCTCGGCGGGTACCAGTGTAAAATCCATTGGCAAATGGAGAGCAAGCACATAAAACAGACGCGTTATAGGCGACCAGGAAGGGGCTGACCAGTTGGCCCCGCCACGTGCGCCTGGTGCGATGTTAACACCTTCTTTTGTGGGGTTTGCAAACAGATTTTTCTGTGGAACGAAGTTTTCTGATCGGTTAACCAGTTTTCCTGTTTTCCGATCGAGTGTATAAAGCCAGCCTGTCTTAGAGGCATGGCTGACCGCGGAAATTTTCTTTCCATTGATCAGAACATCATGCAGCACCAGAGGACTCGCAACATCGTAGTCCCATCGATCATGTGGTGTAATCTGATAATACCACTTCAGTTCACCACTATTGATGTCCAATGCAACGATCGCGTTGGTATAAAGATTATCACCTGGACGCACGCTGTCGTCCACGTTGGGCGATGGGTTGCCCACGCCGACATAGAGTAATCCAAGATCAGGATCATAAGCCGGTGTCATCCAGACTGAACCACCCCCGGTCTTCCAGGCATCGGAATACTTCTCCTTGTTGGCCTTTTCCTTTTCGATATCTCGATGCAGGTCATCACCCAGCTCTGTCTTTTCAACCCAATCGCCGTACCAGCCGCCCTGTTCTGGTGAAGGAATGGTCCAGAAACGCCATAGGCGTTCACCGGTGTCCACATCATAAGCATCAACAAACCCCCGGATACCGTACTCTCCTCCTGCACTGCCCACAATCACCTTGTTTCCAACCACCTGAGGTGCCATGGTGAAGGAGTAACCCTCGGCAGGATTAGCCGCTCGTGTTTCCCACAGCTTTTCCCCGTTCTTCCGATCCAGCGCGATCACATTGGCATTCAACGTCGCCAGAAATACCTTGTCGCCCTTGACTGCAAGGCCACGACTTAAGGGGCCACAGCAAAGCGCCGTTTCCTGCCAGTTGAGATCGTATTCGTAACTCCACAGCGTTTTCCCTGTATTCAGATCCAATGCGGCGGCCCGATTAGTCGGGATGGTAAAATAGATCACTCCATCAATGACAATCGGCGTAGTCTGCTGTCTGGCACCTTTACTGTTGGCCGGATAAAAGCCCACCGCCTTCAGGTTTTTAACATTGTCCGCATTTATTTGATCGAGCGGTGAGTAGCGCTGATTGCCATAGTCCCGGCCCGTTAGCGGCCAATCCTCCGCATCAAAGCTGACGGCATAAAGATTCTGGGTAAAAAACAAAAAGCCTGTGATCAAATTGATCAGGAAAAATGATGATTTTGACATACGTCCCTTGGAATTAAGCGTTTATAATGCGAGCTATTGCTGGATACAGCAGAGTATTATACGTGAAATTTAAAGCAAAAAACTGTCTGGTGGTTGGCCCCTCCTGGGTCGGAGACATGGTCATGGCGCAGAGCCTGTTCATGGTACTGAAGCAACGCCATCCTGAAATGATCATCGATGTGATGGCACCGGCATGGAGTGAGCCCTTACTGGATCGGATGCCCGAAGTCCGTGAGTCTATTCCCTTGGCCCTTGGCCATGGCGATCTCAAGTTAGCACTGCGCTATCAGATTGGAAAACGGTTACGAAGAAGTCAGTATGACTGGGCAATCCTGCTTCCAAATTCATTGAAATCAGCTCTTATACCTTTCTGGGCCAATATCCCTCGGCGCACCGGTTTTAAGGGAGAAATGCGGTATGGTCTGCTGAATGATCTGCGCTTGCTGGATAAGAAAAAACTGACCATGACCGTTCAACGGTTCGTGGCGTTGGGTTATGACAAAGGAGAACCGTTGCCAGATAATTTCCCGATACCCCGTCTGCAACTGGACGAAGACCGGGTATCGGAATGTACAAGGCGGTTCGGGCTAAAGGCAGACAATCCGATCCTCGGATTATGTCCTGGGGCGGAATATGGTCCGGCAAAACGTTGGCCAGTAAAATACTATGCGGAGGTTGCCCGTAAAAAAATTACCGAAGGATGGCAAGTGTGGGTTTTCGGGTCAACCCATGACCAGGAAATCTCGAAGAAACTCTGTGATCAGGCCGGGCCTGGATGTATTGATCTTGCTGGACGTACAACCCTTGGTGAGGCTATCGATCTGCTCTCTTTGACAGACTGGATTATCACCAATGACTCCGGTTTGATGCACGTTGCTGCCGCGCTGGATAAATCCTTGATCGCGATGTATGGATCTTCCGATCCCGGATTTACACCTCCACTCAACGACAAAGCAAAAGTAATTTCTCTCGGCCTTGAATGCAGTCCTTGTTTTGAACGAGAATGTCCACTCGGTCATTTACGTTGCCTGTTAGACATCCAGCCTGACCTGGTCTTGCCCTTGATTATGTCAACCAAGTAAAACTCTGAGTCTTGTACATTTCAATGATTACTTCACCTCTATCCAAGCACTTGCCCATTGAACTCATTTTTCTTGTTTTAATGGTTCTTTTTCTACCTTCACTGGAGGCACCAAAGACCATTTTCTGGGCGCTTTTTGTGATCAGCTGGTTTGTGGTGCACTGGAAGCAAGGCAAGCTTTTTATCCATTGGGATCGCTGGGATAACTTGTTGTTGCTTTGCATGTTCTCCGCTTTTCTTGCTGCGCCATTTGCCGGCATCAAACACAATGAGTGGAATGGTGGTGATAACATTGTCGTTTACATGTCTCTGTTGTTATTACTTAAACACAGTGACTACAACAAAGACCATATCATTTTCTTGCTCAAGACTGTGGTGATATCAACGTTTCTTGCAACCGTCTATGGCTTATGGCTTTTCCTGATCACCAAAGAATCATCACAGGTAGAATTACATTCAGTCGGGCATGTCAATCACTCTGCTATTTATTTGTCGATTAGCCTTGGTGTGGGGCTATCTCTGTTACTGGCATACTGGAAAAACACCACTTGGCTATCACGTCTGGCATGTTTTTTTGTGATCGCCGTGATGATTTCCGCGATCATCATGTCCCGAAGCCGATCAGCCTTGCTTATGGTCGGCCTGCTTATGCTGTTTTTTGGCTATAGCTGGCGCAAGCACTCACGGCAACCATTGGTCATTTTCAGCGTAGTCGTTGTCGTTGGTGCGATAGGGTTGTATATCGGTAAAGCGGATGTAGTAGAAAAACAAATGCTGCAGGTAGAATCTGGAAGTGTGATGAAAAACCGCGAGATGATCTGGCGCAGTGCCTTACTGGCCTGGCGGCAATTCCCTGTTTTTGGTATCGGGGCAAAAAACTATTCAGATATTACTGAAGCAAAAATGCGCCACTGGTTAGAAAAAGAAGGAAAGAACTACGACAATAACAAGTATCTTCCTTATCCCCATGCTCATAATCTTCTGCTGAATACACTCGTCGAACAGGGTTTGTTTGGCTTTGTTTTGCTGGTTGCATTGCTATCCTATCTTGGTTTCCGACTTTATCGGGCATGGCCATCAGAGAAGGATTCGTACGACGACTGGGCGATCTGGATGGCCGCATCAGGAGCACTCTTCACAACTTTATTTCTTGGTATTTTCAATACCACGCTACATCATGAACACGGTATGCTCACAATGTTGCTGATCGGTTTATGGATGATGCATGATCGTCAGAAAATGGCAGGATAGATCCTTTTCAGGCATTGGCTTGTATCACTCTTTCAAATACCTGTGTCATTCCATCCAGCATCTTCTCGTGCGAAAACGATTGCTTCGCATGTATAGCAGCTGCCTTCCCCATTTGCTGACGCAAGTTGTCATCCTCGATCAACTTCGTTAACTGTTCACGGATTTGATCACTGTTTTTTGTCTCCACCACTAGGGCCGAATGGCCCACAACAATCGCCTCGTCAATGCTGCCAACCTGCGTTGTTATAGCTGGGATACCACAGGCTTGTGATTGCATAAGCGCCTGAGGCACGCCTTCGTTCGCATAAGATGGCAGACAAAAAATATCCATTGCCTGCATCCATTCTGCAACGTTACTCTGCCGTCCGGTAAATTGGACCCGATCAGAAAGCTTCAGGCTGTCCACCAGTTCTTTCAGTGGCTTTTCCTGTGGACCATCGCCAACGATCAACAGGTGCAGATGATTTTGGTTTAGCTGACTAAATGCTTCAATCAAGAATTGATGACCTTTCCAGCTACGCAAGGTTGCGACAATACCAATTATCATTGCCTCATCAGGCAACTTGAGCTTTTTACGAACGGTGTGTTTTTCTGCGGGATGGAAGACCGATAGATCGACCCCTGTTCGCAGTGAGGTGATACGTTCAGCAGGAAAATTATTTTCACGGATCAAGGTCTCACGTAATTTTTCACCGGTCGTGACGATATGTTGACAGGCTTGTGTATATAACCACCGGCTGGTGAAGTTTCTTGGAACCGGAGCAGAAATATGGCGTGTTCGCACTATCGGTGGTGGCTGTTTTATTAAACGTGTCGCCAGTGCAGCAAGCCAGGTGTCGGTGGAGCTGTGTGTGTTGATCACATCTGGTTGATGCGTTTCTATCCAATATTTAAGTGCACGTAAACCTGCGATTTTTTTTCTTCCAATTGGGAGTGAAATTGCTTCAAGTCCTCGTTGTCTGGCAATGGTGTGGATCTCCGCTTCCTCCGGACTGATCAGATATACATCATGTCCACGTTCACGCATGCCAATCATCTCATTAAGAATTCGTAGTTCCTGTCCACCAAACCCCAGTGAGGCTTCGGTATGTAGAATTTTCATTGTTCCAGCCTCTGATAGAGTTGTGTAAGTTTGTTGACCATATGGTTCATCTCGAACTTTTCTGCCGTGCGTCTGGCTTGTTCCCCCATGTTATAGGCAAGTTTCCTATCCTGTAGACTGCACATGTAGTGTGTCAAGCTGGTTACATCCAGCGCGTCACACACATAGCCATTATGGCCTTGTTCAATGACTTCTGCTGCTCCAGATTTTTCACTGGTGATCACAGGCAGCCCGGTTGCAAATGCTTCCAGTACTGCATTCGGAAACGGATCGTACAACGTTGGCAGAACAAACACATCTGCGGCACCATAGCAAGGCTTGACATCTTTGACGGAACCTAGAAAAAGTGTACGTTTCTCAAGACCCAAACGGTTTGCAAGTTTCTCGTAATATTTTTGCTGTTTATCATAACCGGCAATGATCAGATAACAACGCTGATCCAGGCAGGCCATTGCTTTCAGAACCTGTTCAAGTCCTTTGCGAAAAAAACCCGAACCGACAAATGCATACAGTGTTGCATCTTGAGGAATGTGGTGAAGACTCCGAAATTCACTGCGGTAGTGTTTGAGTTCGGGGTGATATCGTTTAACATCAACACCTGAATAGATTACATGCAGCTTTTCATTGGAAATCTGAAAATAGTGCTGGATCTCTTTTTTTACCATCTTCGAATTACAAATCACAGCACGTAATCGAGTTCCCTCAAATAATTTTTTTTCTGCTGATTTCAGGTAATGGTGATACGGGCTAAGTGTTTGTGCCAGTTTTTTGGGGCGTGATAAAACACGGCTTCTTTGTTTTAGCCATTCACGGTGTACACCATCACCAGCCCGATATATATCACAGCATCCGATCCGCTCATGACTTTGTACCAGATCGATTTCTAATGATGTCAGTGCTTGGCAAGCATGTTTTGCAAACCCCCAATCACGCCAGATGCGGCCAATATAAAAAGGATCACAGCGATGAAAATCAATCCTTTCCACTGCTTCCCAATCACGTGCAATCAGACTGACCTGTACCTCATCTGAGCTCAGTGCCGCCAACGCCCGACTGATAAATTTTTCCGCACCTCCATGTGGAGAATAACGCTGACGAATGATAGCAATTTTCATGTTGAGGAGAGTAACTCCTGCACAGCAGTGATTACTTTTTGAGGAGAGATCATTTGTAAACAGTCACTGATCTTGCTGTTACCACAACCATCCAAACCACAGGGCCGACATGAAACTGTTTCTGTAACAATTCGATGATCACACATCCACGGCCCCCAAAGATATTCATTACTCGGACCGAATAATACTACTGCAGGTACTGATAACGCAGCGGCCATATGCATGGGAACCGAATCAACCCCCACAAAACACGATGACATCTCTAACAATGCGGCAAACTCATAGAGGTCCAGCTGCCCGGCCAGATTTATTATGGTTCCATTCGTTTTTCTTACAATTGAGTTGACTAAATCCTGCTCGGCTTGGGCGGGGCCGGAAGTAATAACAATTGAACCCGTCTCAGACAAGGCATCGATCAACTGTGCAAAACCGGCTGCATTCCAGTTTTTGAACATCCAACGTGATGCAGGATGAATAACGAAGAATTTGTCGTCCACAAGCCCGCTCTCCTCGCATTTTTTCCGAATGCTCTCACGTGCTGTATTCGAGATGCCAAGGTGTAATTTTTTCTGTTCTGGTTCAATCTTCATGCCCAACCTGCGCAAGGCATCAAGATGCACTTCTACGGTATGGCGAGGGTTTGGAGAAATATGATAAATATGTGTAAAGCTTCTTCGCCACCAATGCCCCTTACGATGGGGGTAAGCCTGTGAAACACTCACTTTTGGTTTTAACAAGCGCGTAAGCCAGGCAGCACGGTTATTCTCAGTGAGGTTGATGATCAAGTCATAATGATTTGACCGGAGCTCTGCCATCAATTTGCGTTCATGCTGGTAACGATCTCGCCATGATTGCAATTTCCAAGTACGATCCACCGTATGAATTTGCTCGATATCAGAATGCTCTCGCAACATCGCCTCCGTATCCGCATAGATCAGCGCGTCGATGGTCATGTGAGGTGCGTGGTATTTTAGTGCGGAAAACACCGGTGAAGTTAACAGTACATCACCCAAGTGTCGAAATTTTACGACCAGTGCACGTTGCAGTTGGACAAAATCAACAGGATCTTTAAGATAACTTTTCATGCAGAATCAGACTGATCGTAGAATTCGGGAAGATTACACAAGCGGACAGGCTAATACAACATATGCCCAACCTCAGCGTTACCATCATTACACTCAACGAAGCGGCCAATATTCGCACTTGTCTGGAATCCGTCAAATGGGCAGATGAGATTATCATCTTCGACTCAGGAAGTAAGGATGACACTATTGCAATCTGCCACGAATATACCGATCGGGTTTTTATTGATCAGGATTGGCAGGGATTTGGGGTTCAGAAAAACCGAGCACTGGAAAAAGTAACAGGTGACTGGGTGTTGTCACTGGATGCAGATGAAATGGTCACGCCGGAGCTGGCAGCCGAAATACGTGAGGCAATGGAATCCGAATTTCCTGTGTACGAACTGCCTCGGCTTTCTACTTTCTGTGGCAGGGAGATCCGGCATAGTGGATGGTGGCCAGACTATGTCGCCCGTCTGTTCCGGAATGGTGCAGCTCGTTTCAGTAATGACCCGGTGCACGAACGTCTGTTATACGATGGTGAAGCGAAAAAACTCGAACATCCACTCCTGCACCACACAGCCCCTACCCTGCATGATGTCATTGATAAAATGAACCGTTATTCAAGCATCAGTGCCGAAGAAAAGCACTTGGCAGGAAAAAAAGCCGGTCTGTGGACGGCGCTCTCCCATGGTTTTTGGACGTTCCTGTGGAGCTATTTTGGACGTGCCGGATTTCTCGATGGACGGGAAGGTTTTGTTCTTGCAGTCAGCAAGGCGGAAAATTCCTATTATCGCTATCTCAAACTAATGTATCTCAACGAAAAGGACAACTGACTGGTGCGTGTTCTGATCGTAAAAACTTCGTCTCTGGGTGACGTGGTTCATATGTTGCCCGCAGTTACTGATGCCAAAAAGCTTATCCCTGATATTACAATAGACTGGGTGGTGGAAGAATCTTTTCAGGTGGTACCTGAATGGCATCCTGCGGTCGAAAACGTGATACCGGTCGCAATACGCCGCTGGCGCAGAAATCTCTTTTCAATACGTATCTTCAATGAGATCAGAGCCTGCCGGAGTATTCTCCGAAAAAATGAATACGATGCCATCATCGATACACAGGGTCTGATCAAAAGTGCAGTGATTACAAAATGGGGAAGGGGCAAAAAATATGGTTATGATCGCAACAGTGCACGTGAGCCGTTATCTGCCTGGGGCACGGATCATCAATTTTTTATCTCGCGGAATCTGCACGCCATCGATAGAAACCGTCAGCTGACAGCCCGAGCACTCGGTTATGATTACAATACTTTACCACTGGATTACGGTATCACTACGAATTTCACTGATCAGCCACAAAAGTGGGCTTTGGAGTTGCCGAAAGATTATATTGTTGCCCTGCACGGCACCAGCCGCCCGGACAAGGAGTGGCCAGAATCAAACTGGATAGAACTCGCCCAGGCATTGGAAGAAAGGAACCTTGGAATACTCCTCCCTTGGGGGAATGAACGGGAATTTGAACGAGCTAAGAGAATTGCAGAAAAAACAAGGGCCACCGTTCTACCCCAAATGGATCTGAATCAGCTTGCAAGGATCATCTCATCAGCCCGATCGGTAGTTGGTATGGACACCGGCCTGATGCATATTGCAGCCGCTCTGGGCAAACCCGGTGTTGCCCTCTATCTTGCTTCAGATCCGGATCTGACAGGCGTAAAAACGGGTGCCGAGGCACCCGTAATCCACAACCTCTCAAATGGACAATTATCGGTAGAGGCCGTGATTGACCATTTGATCAGTTCAGATCGATCTGTACACCGACATTGATCATGTGATCGGTTTCATAATCATCTCCACTGCGGAAATAGTAGCTTGCCGTAGCGGAGACATTCTTTCCAATCTGTTTGCTAGCTCCGAGCTCTGCA
>Ga0256841_1001771_pt1 | contig 17961 bp, 13 predicted proteins | sample 356308metaG_FD_185971 | JGI IMG/M metagenome (GOLD analysis project Ga0256841, IMG submission 185971) | Hydrothermal vent microbial communities from Mid Atlantic Ridge, Atlantic Ocean - 356-308 | ecosystem: Environmental > Aquatic > Marine > Hydrothermal vents | place: Atlantic Ocean: Mid... | reverse complement strand
AGGCCGCTAATGACTGACTCAGACCCAGACGATCATCAGCCGCCTTGAGTACAATTGCCCCGGCATCGCTGCTGCTATCGGGTTGATCAAACCTGACGCAAAGCGGCTTATCAAATAGCCCCTTGAACAGAACACCCTGTTGTGTGGTATCGTTGGTCATAGAGAAGGCTCCTGTGTGCTCAAATAGCTGTGTGGTAACACTATTTTTACATACTTGCGGCCTTCTTTCTTTTTTATCGTGAATAACCCAGGCTAAGTGGGTGGTGAGTGAATATTTCAGTATGAAATGGTATGCCGAGAATAACCCGAGAAAACCACTGCCTCAGGCACTCAATCTTGGCAGACTCTGTGAGAGGTTGCAGGATGTGATGATCCCGGCGTATCCCGTAGCCGATGATACCATTGGCTGACATGTTGAGCGTATGGAGGCGATTCGGGCAAAGCAACGCGAAGCAGAGCGCATCAAGGCGCGCCTGACCAAAGAAAAACAATTCAACAAAAGTGTTGCGATCAAAGCTGAGTTGTGGGCATGTTTTGAACCAAGGATGGACACTGATAATCACCAATTTGCTATTACTTGAGAGATTTAAATGAAAAAACTGACTGATCAGGAGCTTGAAACATTATTGAATGACGCGGAATCGGATTGTGCTGAGCGTAAAGAATCATTCAAAGGTGATACTCCAAAAAAAGCACGGCAGGCTGTCTGTGCGTTTTCCAATGATCTACCCAATCACAACCAGCCGGGAGTCCTTTTCATAGGAGCTAAAGATAATGGAGAACCATCATATTCAGATATAACGGAACAGCTACTCTTGTCGCTTGCTGACATAAAAACCGATGGCAATATTTTGCCGCTTCCGGTGTTGTCGGTAGAAAAGCGAACATTGAAGGGAGCAGAAATGGCTATTGTCACTGTGATGCCTTCCGACATGCCACCAGTAAAGTTCGAAGGCAGAATTTGGATTCGTACCGGCCCCAGACGCTCTATCGCCAACGAACAGGAAGAGCGCATTCTTAACGAGAAAAGAAGATATAAAAACCTACCCTTCGATATTTATCCTGTCCCGTCCGCAAAAACAAGCGATCTGTCCCGGACGATATTTGAAAATGAATACCTGCCAGCCGCTTTTGCTACTGATGTACTGGATGCCAACAACCGCAGCTACGAAGAACGCCTTGCTTCCTGCAAGATGATTGTTTCGCCGGATGATGCAACGCCAACGGTTCTTGGACTGTTAGCAATAGGTAAAACACCTCAGGACTTTTTGCCTGGCGCCTATGTGCAGTTTCTGCGTATTGACGGAGTTGAACTGGCAGACGAGGTTATTGATGAAGAAGATATATCAGGAACACTGGTTGAAATGTTACGAAGAACAGAGGAAAAACTAAACGCACACAATCGATCAGTAATCGATATCGTATCATCTCCAACACATAAAAAAGAAATGATTTATCCACCTGCAGCTATTCAACAGATCCTTTACAACGCAGTTCTGCACAGAACCTATGAAAGTACCAACGCACCTGTGAGGGTTTACTGGTTTAAAGACCGTATAGAAATCAATAGCCCAGGCGGACCCTATGGTAATGTAACCGCTGAAAATTTCGGGGAGCCAGGTATTACGGATTATCGCAACCCCAATATTACCGATGTATTAAAAACTTTTGGATTTATTCAAGCGTTTGGCCGAGGTATCGCCACCGCCAGAAAACTGATGCAAGAAAACGGTAACCCTGATCTGGAGTTTCAAACAACCACCAGTGCTGTTGTTTGCATATTAAGAGGTAAGCCATGACAACACCTGTACTGACCTTCTTCAATAACAAGGGCGGCGTAGGAAAAACCTCGCTGATTTATCATCTTTCCTGGACATTTTCCAGACTTCGCAAGCGCGTTGTTGTTGTTGATATTGACCCGCAAGCGAACCTGACAGCTGCCTTCCTCAATGAGGATAAAATAGGACAGTTATGGGAGCAGCAAGAATCTGGATCAACGATCTATCAGTGTGTCAAGCCGCTAACCGGTGTAGGGGATATCGTTGAACCCATACTGCAAAATGTAGCCACAGACCTCTATCTACTACCCGGTGATGTTGCGCTTTCCAGTTATGAAGACGCACTCTCCAGCGAGTGGCCCGACAGTATGGGGGATAACAATCTCTACCGTCCGATGCGGGTTTTGAGTTCCTTTTGGCAAGTCATGCAAATGGCAACAAAGAAAGTGGAAGCTGACATAATCCTGGTAGACATAGGGCCGAATCTGGGTGCGATAAATCGCTCTGTTCTGATTGCGACAGATTATGTCGCAATTCCGCTCGGGGCAGATCTATTTTCATTGCAGGGATTGAAGAACCTGGGGCCAACCTTAAGAAGCTGGAAAAACCTGTGGAAGAAACGACTTGATAACTGGAAAAACTGTAGTGAAGCACAAAATTATCCGGATTTTCAGTTGCCTGAAGGTAAAATGCTGCCAATTGGCTACCTCTGTCAACAACATAGTGTTCGGCTTGATCGACCAGTAAAAGCCTATGATAAATGGATTAAACGTATTCCCACTCTATACAGACAGGCGGTGCTTGAAGAAAGCATTGATACTACGGTTTTACCTGAGAGTGATGAATACTGCCTTGCAACGATCAAACACTATCGAAGTTTAATTCCCATGGCACAGGAACACCGTAAACCCATCTTCAACCTGACATCGGCTGATGGCGCTATTGGTAGCCACGCCAATGCGGTACAGGATGCCAAGCGTGATTTTCAGGAATTGGCACAGAAAATAGCCAAACAAATGGGTATGATTTTGTGAGTCAAATTCGCCGAAGGCACAGCCGTCGGCTTCAACCTTTTCAGCGTGCCGGCCGTCTGACTGAACCGGCTGCAGGGACAACTGACGCTCACCATGAGCGCTAACTCCACCGTGAAATCTGAATTGTTGCATTATATCCAGATACCCTGAAGACCGACGCTTGATCACTCTGCGACCCGAATTTATATAATGGCTGGGTTAATGTAGGTTCTAGGATACCTATTATTTAACATAATATACATTATGCGCATATTAGATCGGTGCCTGCCCAGCCCCTACGCAGCACCCATCACCCTTCAGGCATAATGAATGCCTGCGCTTTTGCGCTCTGATTGCCGGGTCTATTCAGCACCCATTACTACCGGAGGCCATCCTCATGTTTTCCAGAGCAACGATTCTTTTTGTAACCCTGATTCTGTTCGGACCGGGTGCACTGGCGGACAACCATTCGCCGTGGGGACATGCACGGCTCACGCCGACCGAATATAAACCACTGAAAGTGGTTTACGACGTGACGACCGGCGACCCGGAGGTGCTGGCCCATGTGCTCGATCGTGTCAGCTACCTGAGCAAAATCACCGGTGCAGATCCTTTTGACCAGTCCATTGTGCTGGTACTGCACGGCGCATCGCCCGCACTGTTCGCGATCGAGCACTACGATCGGTACCAGGCACTGCAACGCCGCGCACAGAGCCTGACCGTGGGGAACCTGGTAACCATCCGGATGTGCAAACTGGCGGCGGAAGGCCTGGGCTACCGCCCCGAAGATATCCAGGGCTTTGTAGAGATGGTACCGATGGGCGACGCGGAGATTGTCCGCCTGCAATACGAGGAACACCATGCGTATATGCAGTAGCTGCACTACTTGATCGGTTTGTGGTACCGGCGAAGCATGTGCCGGACCTGCTCCGGTTTCAGAAGTAGTCCGCGTTGATCCACATATGCACCGCGATACTGGCAGCGTAGCCGATGGCGATAACGGGTGTCCACTTCAGGTGGCCAAAGAAGGTGTACTTGCCACGCGCCTGACCCATCAGGGCCACACCGGCAGCGGAGCCTATGGAGAGTAACGAACCCCCTACTCCGGCGGTCATGGTTACCAGCAGCCACTGCCCGGTAGACATGTCCGGACCCATGGTCAACACGGCGAACATGACCGGGATATTGTCGACAATGGCAGAAAGCATGCCTACCGTGATATTGGCGCTGGTCGCACCCCACTGGTCATACATCACCTGGGATGCCAGCGCGAGGTAGCCGAGAAAACCCAGTCCGCCCACACACAGCACGACGCCGTAGAAAAACAGCAGCGTGTCCCACTCGGCGCGCGCCACCTTTTTGAAGATATCGAATGGCACGATGTCGCCCATCTGCTCGTCGTGTTCGGGATTGCCGGCCCGTCGCGCCAGGTATTTGTGATGCGTCGTCTTCAGGTAGAATCCGAAAAACTGCAGGTAAGCGAGACCGGTCAGCATTCCGACCACCGGTGGCAGTCCCAGGAAGTTATGGAAACTGACCGCCGTTACAATGGTCAGCAGGAACAGCGCCATGATGCGCCGCGCGCCGCGTAACGTGCACACCAGTTCATCCGATGCGGCCGGCTGCTGGTTCGGAACGACGAAATGCATGATGGCCGCGGGCAGCACAAAATTGACCATCGCCGGAATGAACAGCGTAAAAAAGGTCCAGAAATTTACCATGCCTTTCTGCCAGACCATCAGCGTAGTGATGTCGCCGAACGGGCTGAAGGCGCCACCTGCATTCGCGCCAACGACAATATTGATACAGGCCAGGGTAACGAAGCGCGCGTTGTCTCCACCCACGGCCAGAACGACCGCACACATCAGCAATGCCGTGGTCAGGTTATCCGCAACCGGGGATATGAAGAACGCCAGGATACCGGTCATCCAGAACAACTGCCTGAAACCGAAGCCCTTGCGGATAAGCCAGGCACGCAGGGCATCGAACACGCGGCGCTCTTCCATGGTATTGATATAGGTCATCGCGACCAGCAGGAAGAGCATCAGCTCGGCATATTCCAGCAGGTTGTGACGCACGGCCTGTTCGGCCAGTTGCGGCATGCCGTGCTGTGTATAGACCCAGCCGATAATGCCCCAGATCAGTCCCGCACCGAGGATCACCGGCTTGGACTTGCGCAGGTGAATGAACTCTTCGCCGATCACCAGCAGGTAGGCAAATACGAATATCGCAATCGCGGCATAGCCCACACTGCTCTGCGTCAGGTCCAGCCGGGTGTGTTCCGCGGCTTCTCCCGATGCCAGCGCCAGACAGGGTAACAGCGTGGTAACAAGCAGCGTGAACAGAACGCCCGGAGCGGTTAGTCGTGACATGAAGATTCCTTTTAAATCGCCGTTTCGGCGATTGCCGGAGTGGCAAAAGATGGATTAATCAGCGGCATCTCTAGAAAACAATATTCATCATAACCATGGTAACCACCAGGAACAGTATCGTCATGATTCCACCGGCCCGCATGAAGTCAGCCACGCGGTAACCGCCCGGGCCCATGATCAAGGCATTCACCTGGTGCGTGGGTATGAGGAAAGAGTTGGAGGTCGCAATGGCAACGGTCAATGCAAACAGCGCCGGGTCTGCGCCCACACCAATCGCAATATTGACCGCGAGCGGCACCAACAGTACGGTGGCGCCGACATTCGACATCACCAGGGTAAAGAATGTCGCCAGTACGGCTACTGCTGACTGGATCACCCAGACCGGCATGTCGCCCACCACGTGCAGGGTCTGTTCGGCGATCCACTTCGCGGTACCGGACGTTTCCACCGCGAGTCCAAGTGGTATCAGGCTGGCAAGCAGGAACACCGTCTTCCAGGAAACCGCTTCATAGGCCTCTTCGATCTTGAGTACGCCGGACAGCACCATACCGATGGCACCGGTCAGCAACGCCACCGACAGACGCAGGTCGGTAAAAAGTACCAGCGACAGCGCAATAATAAAGAACACTCCGGCCCACCCGACCTTGTGCGGACGCACTTCTTCGTGTGGATACTCGGTAGTCACGACCACAAAGTTACGGTCTTTCTCCAGGCGAGCCAGCGCATCCCATGCGGTATGCACTACCAGGGTGTCACCGGCTGCCAGCGGTATCTCGCGGATGTGATCCCCCTCGCGGATGGTTTCACCGTTACGGTGCAAGGCGATCAGGGCGAGGCCGTAGGTCTTTCGCATCCAGACATCGCGGGCACTCTTGCCTATGAGTTGAGAACCGGGCGGTATAACCACTTCACCGATACCCGCCTTGCTGGTAGACAGGGATTCCGAGAACGAACGCAATTCACTGCGCTGTTTCAGACCATACTTGTCGACAAAGGCTTCCAGGTTTTTGGGGGCCGCTACGATGCCCAGCACCATTCCCGCCTCGATGCCGGTATCACGTGCCAGTGTGTTGGGACCGATGCGTGTCTCCTGCCCGGAACGCTTGTTGGCGATAACACGAATGCGGTTGGAAGACTCTATGTCCTCCAGGTGCTTCCCGACCAGTTCGCTGCCCTGGGGCACCACCACTTCGAACAGGTTGTAGTCGATACCATAGATGTTCTTGAAATAATCCATGGTGTTACCCGCCGACGTGCCGTTGCCTTTACCACCCGGGGGTAAAACAAACTGACCGGCAAGGACGAAGTAGAGAATACCGGTAATCACCAGCGCAACGCCGACCGGCGTGACCGAGAACAGCGACCAGGCGTGCATCTGCTGGTCACCCGGCATGGCATGGTTCGAGGTTTCTATCAGGTCATTGAGCAGAATCAACGGCGAGGAACCCACCATGGTGACGGTACCGCCAAGAATGGCGCAGAAACCCATGGGCATGAGCAGACGCGACATCGGCAGGCCGGAACGTGCCGAGATACGACTGACCACCGGCAGGAACAGGGCAGTGGCTCCAACGTTCTGCATGAACGAGGAAATAAAACCCACGGTACTGGAAATGATGGGAATGATACGGGTCTCGGTGGTACCGCCAACCTTGAGAATAAAGGCCGCCACCTTGCTCATGACCCCGGTCTTGTCCAGCCCGGCGCCGATGATCATAACCGCGATGATGGACATCACCGCGTTACTGGCAAAACCATCGAAGATTCGCTGGGTGTCCACCAGCCCCTGCTCCAGCCCCATGAAAGGTGCCAGCAGCGTGGTCAGCCCCAGCAGCACCATGATGGTCAACGCCGCCACGTCCACGCCCACGACCTCGAAGGCAAACAGGTAGATGGTCAGCATCAGCAAGCCGGTCACCCAGGCGATCTCGAGACTGGGGGTGACCTGCGCCAAGCCCAGCGAAACGGCCAGAAAGACAGCGGCTGCGATCCCCTGCCGCACACTGAAACCAGCCTTTTCTTCCGCCATAACAGTTCCTTACCGCTAACGCGTATTGCGCGAAGTGTTAATATTTCGTGAAATTACGGATTTTGGAGCGCGCCATGCTACTGAACCCCGGTTATACTGAGAAGCAAAATAAACAGGCCACTTTGAACAGTTTTTTTGCACAGTAAATCATGGATATCGACCAACTCAAAACCTTTCTCGAAGTCGGGCGCATGCGCAACTTCCGCAAGGCAGCCCAGAATCTGTTTATCTCGCCGTCCGCCGTCAGCGCACGCATCCGGCAGCTGGAACAGACCCTGGGCCTGTCCCTGTTTCGCCGCGATCGCCAGAAAGTCAGCCTGACACCCGCCGGCGAACGTTTTGAGCGCCACGCCCGGTTTATACTCAGCGCATGGGAACGTGCCCACGAAGAAGTCGCACTCAGCGAGCAGGTAGACAAACGCCTGGTCATCGCCGGCATCGCCAGCCTGTGGGAAATTTTCCTGCAGGAGTGGCTGAACGGTATCCACTGCAGCGCACCGCTGATCGGCCTGCGCGCGGAAGCCAGCACCGCCAAGCGCATCGTACAGAAACTGGAGCAGGGCGTCATTGACCTTGGATTTTTATACGAGCCACCCCAACTAAGGGACATGGTCGTGCAGGAGGTCAGGGATATTTCACTGATCATGGTATCGGACCGGCAGGACCAGGCGATCGGTGATGCGCTGGCGGAGAACTACGTGCGGGTGGACTGGAGCACTTCATTCAGCAGCCTGCACCAGAGCCATTTCCCGCAGCGGCCGATTGCCGCGGTACGTTCCAACGTCGGCACCATTGCGCTCAGCCTGGTCGAGAACTGCGGTGGCGCCGCATACCTGCCCGTGTCCCTGGTCGCAGACAAACTGGAACGACGTACGCTGTACCCTGTGCAGGGCGCTCCGGAGCTTTCGCTCAAGGCCTACGCGGTATTCCCGGTGCACGGTGAGCACCGGGTGCTGATAGAACAACTGCTGGAAAAGTTGCCCGAAGGGACGGGTTGAACCGGCCAGTGCAGGCGGGGCACTTATTGCGCATTCCGTGGTCCATCAGTCGGATTGGTTTCATCCTGTAACGACAGGACACAACAGACAGAGAACTTGCGATGACAACACAAACCGGATTACAGCAACCAACAGACCAGGGTAACGCGAACCAGGTCGCCTTTGACCGCCTGCGCCACGAACTGGAAGCCTGCATCATCGGCCAGCCGGCGCTGGTCGAGCACCTGCTGGTCGCCCTGCTGGCCGACGGCCACCTGCTGGTCGAAGGCGCGCCGGGCCTGGCCAAAACCACCGCCATCAAGGAGCTGGCCCGCCGCATCGAAGGCGATTTTCACCGCCTCCAGTTCACCCCCGACCTGCTGCCCGGTGACCTCACCGGCACCGATATCTACCGGCCACAGACCGGCAACTTCGAATTCCAGCGCGGTCCCGTGTTTCACAACCTGGTGCTGGCCGACGAAATCAACCGCGCTCCGGCCAAGGTCCAGTCGGCATTACTGGAGGCCATGGGGGAACGACAGATCACGGTCGGCCAGGTTACCTATGCCCTGCCCCGGCTGTTCCTGGTGATGGCCACCCAGAACCCCATTGAACACGAAGGCACCTACCCCTTGCCGGAAGCCCAGCTCGATCGTTTCCTGATGCATGTGCGCATCGACTACCCGGACGTGAGCGCGGAAAAGCAAATCCTGGCGCTGGCGAGGCAGCAGGCGCTGGCTATCGACGAGGCAGCCGACCGCACGCAGTTGCTGACCCAGCAACAGGTATTCGACGCTCAGAAAGAAGTGCTCGCGCTGCACATGTCGGAGGCTGTGGAGGAATACATTATCCAGTTACTGCTGGCCTCGCGTAACCCGAAACCCTACGGCGAAGACCTGGCGCGCTGGGTAAGCTATGGCGCCAGCCCGCGTGGCACCATTGCACTGGACCGCTGCGCACGCGCCAACGCCTGGCTGCAGGGTCGCGACTACGTATCCCCCGCGGATGTGCAGGCGGTCGCCTTCGATACGCTGCGACACCGTATCCTGCTGTCGTTCGAGGCGGAAGCCGAGGGCATCAGCAGTGACGACGTGATCCGGGAACTGATCCAGCGGGTACCGGTCTCCTGACCCATGACCTGGCGGGATCTTTTCAGCCGACGCAGTACGGCAAACGGCCATACGCAGAACCTCGATCAGGACTCAGCCGTGCACGTCAGCAGCGAGGAACTGATCCGGCTGCGCCTGCAGGCGCGTGACCTGAACCTGGAACGGCGGCAAGCGGCGCGCAGCGTACTGGCCGGTGCACACGGTTCGCGTTTCCGCGGTCGCGGCATGGACTACCTGGAATCGCGCGGCTACCAGGCCGGTGATGATATCCGCAGCATGGACTGGCGCGTCACCGCGCGTTCCGGCCACCCCCACGTCAAGGTCTACCAGGAAGAACGTGAGCGCCCGGTGGTGGTCATGATCGACCTCGGACCCGGCATGTTTTTCGCCACGCAGGGCGCCTTCAAGTCCGTCGTTGCCGCGCGCGCTGCCGCCCTGATCGGCTGGGCGACGATAAAAAACGGCGATCGTATCGGTGCCCTGCTGTTTAACGGCGGGCATCATGAACTGCGACCACTGGGTGGGCAACGCGGTGTGCTGCGCCTGATCCGCGCACTGGTGACGGCCACGGATCCCGCCAGCGGCCAGCGCCCGCACGCCGACGGCAGTCACCTCAACGATGCGCTGCTGCGTCTGCGCCGCGTGGCTCGACCTGGCAGCCTGGTCTATATACTCAGTGATTTCTACGCCATCGATGAAGACACCCGGCGTCATCTGCAACAACTGCGGCGCCACAACGACGTGGTGGCCTGCCAGGTCATCGATGCCCTGGAACTGGCACCACCACCCCCGGGACACTATGCCGTCAGCGACGGTACCCACACCGGCTACCTGGATACCGCCAGCGCGGCCCGGCGCCAGGCCTGGCAACAGTATTTCAGCCAGCATCACCAGGCCGTCCGTGAGCTGATGATGCAATGCGCCGTCCCGTTGTTACGCATGACCACCAGCGATGACGTGGCCGAGCGCCTGCGCAATGGCCTTGCCAGCCCGTCTGCAAAAACCGGCCGTCAACACGAAGACGCGGCATGAACAGCACTGCCCCGGCACTCGACCTGCACGATATCCACGCCGCCCCGCCACCGGGGTTCTGGCCCCCGGCACCGGGCTGGTGGCTGCTGGGAATCCTGCTGTTTGCCGCGCTGGTGCTGGCCGGCGTATGGATATATCGGCGTTACCGGCTGTACCGGCAACGGCGCCGGGTACTGGCCGAACTGGAACAACTGCAGGCACTGGATACGCAACAACAGGCCGCCGAGATTGCCACCGGTGTGTCCACCCTGCTGCGCCGCGTGGCACTGATGCGCTTCCGGCGCCGACAGGTTGCGCCCCTCAGTGGTACTGCCTGGTTGCAGTTTCTCGATGACACCGGCGGCGGTGGCGAATTCAGCACAGGCGCCGGACGGGTGCTGGCCGACGGACCCTATGTCGCACGTCCGCAGGACATCGCCGTAGACCGCCTGCTGGCGCTGGCGCGCAGCTGGATCAAAAAAAACCTGGGGAATGCACATGAACATTGAGTTTGCCTGGCCGTGGGCGTTTGCTGCCCTGCCCCTGCCCCTGCTGAGCGCCTGGCTGCTGCCGCGCGCACCTGAACAGACCGGCGCCGCGCTGCGCATGCCCTTCTATGCCGCCTTGCGGGGAGCGCTCGGCAGCACGCGCAGTGCCCGCTCACGGCTGCGCCTGTGGCTGGCCACGCTGGCCTGGCTATGCCTGGTAGTGGCGGCAGCACGACCACAATACCTCGGCGAACCGGTACAGTTACCCATCACCGGCCGCGATCTGCTGCTGGCAGTGGACATCTCGGGCAGCATGGAAATAGAAGACATGGTACTGGGAAGAAAAGTCGCCACCCGCCTGCGTGCTGTCAAGGCGGTGGCGGGCGACTTTATCGAACGCCGCAAGGGTGATCGTCTCGGCCTCATCCTGTTCGGCGACCAGGCCTATCTGCAGACACCGCTGACCTTCGACCGCGACACCGTGCACACCCAGCTCGACGAAGCGGCCATCGGGCTGGCCGGCAAACGCACCGCCATCGGTGATGCCATCGGCCTGGCAGTGAAACGCCTGCGCAACCAGCCGCAGGAAAACCGTGTGCTGATCCTGCTGACCGACGGCACCAGTAACGCGGGCAGTGTCGAACCCCTCAGAGCGGCCGATATCGCCGCAGCCGAAGGAGTGCGTATCTACACCATCGGTGTCGGCGCCGATGAACGCATCGTACAGGGACTGTTCGGTTCCCAGCGCGTAACCAATACCGATCTCGATGAGAAAACCCTGCAGGCCATCGCGGAAAAAACCGGTGGTCGTTATTTTCGCGCCCGCGACATCCGCGGACTGCAGGAAATCTATCAACTGCTCGATGAACTGGAGCCGGTCAGCACTGACCAGGAAGTCTTCCGGCCGGTGCACGAACTGTACAGCTGGCCACTGTCCGTGGCCCTGCTGCTCAGTGTGCTGATGGCACTGGACACGCGTGGCTGGTCAGGGCGCCTGCCGTTGAGTGGAGTGCGTCATGCCTGAGTCCTTCCATTTTCTGCAACCGGCCTGGTTATGGGCGCTGTTGCCACTGGCGTTACTGCTGTGGCAACTGCTTCGCCCGGCCGGCGCTGACAGCGCCTGGCGCCGGGTAGTCGATGCGCGCCTGTTGCCACACCTGCTGGTGCAATCCGGTCAGCACAGCCGTCACCTGCCGGTATGGCTGCTGGCGACCGGCTGGCTGCTGACCGTCCTTGCGCTGGCCGACCCGGTGTGGGAAAAACAGCCGCAACCGGTGTACCGCAGCCAGGCAGCCCGCGTAGTAGTACTGGACCTGTCGCGCTCCATGCTGACACCGGACCTCAAGCCCTCGCGCCTGGTGCGGGCACGCTACAAGGTGGCCGATATCCTGCGACGCAGTGATGAAGGCCAGACCGGGCTGGTGGTATTCGCCGGTGATGCCTTCGCCGTATCCCCCCTGACCAGCGACAGCAACACGATCCAGGCACTGCTCGAACCGCTCGAACCCGCGTTGATGCCGGTACAGGGCAGCCGCGCCGATCTCGGCCTGCTGAAGGCCGGTGAGCTGATGCGTCAGGCCGGCGTACAGCGCGGCGATATCCTGCTGATCGCAGACGGCTACAGCGACCGGCGCAGTATCGATGCCGCACGCAAGCTGAAACAGCAGGGTTACCGCGTGTCCGTGCTTGCAGTCGGCACCCGCGAAGGCGCGCCCCTGCCGGACGGCCGGCGCGGTTTTGTACGCGATGCCAACGGCAAGGTCGTGACACCGAAACTCGACCGCAGCGCCATGCAGGAACTGGCTTCGGCCGGCGGTGGCCGGTTTGCCGTGATACGCGGTGACCAGTCCGATATCGACACCCTGTTATCCGGCAGCGATGTGCAGCCCGGCAGTGACGTCACCCGCAGTGACCAGCAGACCGACGTATGGAAATCACGCGGTCCCTGGCTGGTGCTGCTGATGTTACCGCTGGCAGCACTGGTGTTCCGGCGCGGCTGGCTGTTGGTACTGACGGTTATGGTTGTCGCCGCTGCCGTCACCACACCACAACCGGCCATGGCATCCGTCTGGGATGACCTGTGGCAGCGGCGTGACCAACAGGCCTACCAGGCACTGCAGGCCGGCCAGCCGGAACAGGCCGCAAAGCTGGCTGAAAAACCCCTGCAGCGCGGCACCGCCGAATACCGTGCCGGCAAATTCGACCAGGCCGCACAGGACTTCTCCGCCGGCAACGGCGCAGACGCCGCCTACAACCGCGGCAATGCACTCGCCCGGCTGGGTCGCTATAAAGAAGCGATCAAGGCCTACGAACAGGCGCTGCAGGACGCTCCCGGCATGGAAGACGCCGCCCACAACAAGACGGAAGTTGAAAAACTCCTGCAACAGCAGCAACAGAACCAGCAGCAAAAGCAGGGTCAGAAACAGGGTCAGAAACAGAACAACGGTGCCGGCGACCAGTCGGACCAGGATGCGTCCGGTTCACCGCAGCAGGGCGACCAGGACAGAGGCAGCCAGGATCAGGGCGGGCAGCAGACACCACAGGACGGTGCGTCACAACAGGTGGATGCAGGACAGGCGGGTGACCAGCAGGATCGCCAGGACGGAACCCGGGACGGAGAACAGCGGTCAGAAGATGCGCAACCGGAACAGGCACAACAATCCGCCGCACAGGGTGACGATAGCCAGCCGTCATCCGCAGCAACGCAGCAGGCCGGCGCACAGCCTCCGGCCGAAGCCAACCCGCTGAACAGCGAGGAACAGCAGGCTGCGGAGCAATGGTTGCGGCGCATTCCGGATGACCCCGGCGGACTGTTGCGGCGCAAGTTCCTCTACCAGTACCGGCAGCGCGCTGACCGGACGGACCAGGAAAACACAGAGGCATGGTAACCAGGAGAGTAATCGCATGATGACACGAACGGTCACCCTTTTTCTGATCATACTGTTGACCAGCCCGGCACTGTGGGCCGATGTACGGGCCAGCCTGGACCGTACCACTGTCTACGACGGCGATACGGTCACCCTGACCATCGAAGCCAGCGGCAGTGATATGGACACTGATCCGGACCTGTCCGTCCTGCGCAAAGACTTTGCCGTACTGGGCACCAGCAGCAGCCGGCGTCTGCAGTTCATCAACGGCCGGCGCTCTGACCGGCACGAGTGGCAAATCGAACTGGACCCGCTGCACAAGGGCACCCTGACCATACCGGCTATTCGCGTGGGCCGCTCGACAACGGCACCACTGACCCTGAAGGTAACCGATCAACCCGTCATCAGCGGCACCGATGAAGGGCAACCGATCTTCATAAAAACGCAAATCGACGATGCCAGCGCCGCACCTTTTGTGCAGCAACAGATTCACCTGGTGGTGCGCATGTACTACCGCGTACCGCTGGTGGAAGGCAGTTTTTCCGACCTGGAACCGGACAATGCCCTGGTCGAACGGCTGGGTGAAGACCGGCAGTACGAGACCACGCTGAACGGCAAGCGCTACCAGGTACTGGAACGCCACTACGCCGTGTTTGCCGAAAAAAGCGGGCAGCTGACCATACCGGCAACCGTCTTCACCGGCCGTGTCATGTCGAACAGCGGCAGCCGTACCGGGCACCGGCAGACGGACTCCCTGATCGAGCGTTTTTTCGGCAGCAACAGTCCGTTCAACGACCCCTTCTTTTCCGGCACACCGTTTGGCAACACGGGGAAACGGATCCGGGTGCGCGGCAGACCACTGAAACTGGATATAAAACCACGCCCCGCGGACTACCAGGCCCCGTACTGGTTACCCAGCACCGAACTGGTGTTGCAGGACAGCTGGGAAGAAGGTCCGCCACAGTTCCGTGCAGGAGAACCCGTTACCCGAACCATTACGCTGCAGGCAAAGGGCCTGGAGTCCTCGCACCTGCCGGATATCCCGCTTGCACAAACCGACCATATGCGGCTCTACCCGGAAAAGGCGGAAACCGCCAACCGAACCGACGGTGAATGGGTATTCGGAACCCGCAAGCAGTCCATCGCCTATGTGCCCTCCCGCCCGGGAAAAGTAACACTGCCGGAAGTCCGCATCGACTGGTGGGACCTGAAGCAACAGCGGCAACGCAGCACCATACTGCCGGCCTGGGAAATCAACGTGCTGCCCGCTCCGGGAACCAGCGGACAAACGGCCGCACCGGCGCAGGCTCAGACGCAGCAAAACGGTCCGGGCACGGATGCTGAGCCGCCACCGGTTTCCTTTCTGCACAGGGCGGCTGGTTCACGCATGTTCTGGCTGACCAGTGGCGCTTTCGCCCTGCTGGCCATGTGGTTCCTGTATCGCAAACGACGCTCACCGAAGCCGGTCAATGCGGTCAAAGCCGGCGCTGAAGCCGCCGGGAAAACGGTAGCGACAGCCACCGCCCGGAAGGCACTGCAGGCCGCCTGCGCACAGAACGATCCGCATGCGGCTGCCCGCGCATTGCTGGACTGGGCCGGCGCTGAATGGCCCGACCGGCCGCCACGCAACCTGGGTGCGCTGGCCGCTTATGTGGATGCAGGCAAGGATGAAATCCGGGCACTGGACCAGGCACTGTATGGTACGCAGGACAGCCCGTGGGATGGCCGGGTCCTGTGGGAGCAGTTCAAACAGGGGATGCACAGCAAGGACGCCGGGAAATCATCGCTCCCGGCAGACAGCCTGTCCCCGCTCTACCCGCGTTGGGGTTGAGGTCACGCCGGTCCGGTTGCCAGCACCGTTTTGTCCGGGGCCTGCCGTCTTTTTTCCAGTGCGTCTTTCAGTCGTTCTTCCGTCTCCGGGCCACGCACCAGCGCCCTGAAAAAGACCGCCAGGTAACTCCTGTCGACGATGGCACCTTTCGCCTCTATGGCGGGTTCCATCAGCCTGTGTAACTTCACGAGGTTGTACCAGGGAACGGAGGGGTACACGTGGTGCCCGATATGCCAGTTGATGTTGTTCCAGAAAAAGCTGTGCACGGGGTTTGACAGGATGGTGCGGGAACCGACCAGCTGCCCCTCGTTCCACGGCGTTTCGTAGTGTTCCGCGATAAAACGCATGGAATTGAACAGGGAGAAGAAGAATACCGGGATCAACCAGACTTCGAGCGTTTTGGCCAGCACGTCATTGTGCACGGCCCAGGCAAGCAGCATCCAGTAGCAGGCACTCTTCAGCGCCGTCTCGAACAGGTGAATGGCCCACTGTTTCCGCTGGAAATGCTGTACGGGATAGAGCAGATTGAAGTGCAGAAAACTCAGCACGGCGCCGGCGACAATATAGGCGTAGAAGGCAATGAAATCGGCAATGCTCCGCTTACCCATGGTGAATGCATCCGGGTCCCGGTAGCTGCGGTTATAGCGGTGGTGGTCAAGGTGGTCTTCCTTGAAGGCAATGAATGACGCCATCAGCGGAATCATGCAGAGGATGCCAAACGCCATGTTGGCCCACCTGGGCCTGAACAGGGTATTGTGAGTACCATCGTGCATGAAGGTAACCATGCTCATCCACAGGTAACCGATGCCGATATAAGCGCCCCACCGGCCGATTTCCGAGTCGGTGGTCCATGCAACCCAGGTCAGGAATGCCATGAACCCCGCGAACAGAGGGATTTTGATTAAATTGGGCAGCGTTCTCAGTTCTTTCAGGCGTCTGATGTCTTCCCTGGACAGGGGCTTGTCACTGGTACTGGCCGGCATAATACTTCTTCTTCCAATCGTTGCAGGGAGCGGATGCCGAATCCAGGGCAGGCAGGATCTTCCTTATAATGGCAGACAGTGTAACGGAGTTATCGGTTACGGTCTCGTACTAAATTGTATAGTGTGTTCGACGCGGCATACGGACTGTAGCCGGTTACGCTGGCCACATTGGAGTCAGTCATATAACTTGTAGCAGGGATCGACGTACACATGGTCAGTAAAAAAACCACCGCCGATGAAAAACTCGGACTCAAGGAACTGGTCGCCATGGGTATCGGCGGCATGGTCGGTGGCGGGATATTTTCTGTGCTGGGTCTCTCCGTCGCTGAAGCCGGTCACGCCGCACCACTGGCCTTTGCCCTTGGTGGCGTAATAGCACTGCTGACCGGACTGTCGTACGCGCGCCTTGGCATCTGCTACCGTTCCGACGGCGGCAGCTTCACTTACCTGGAAAAAGCCTTCCGGCACCGCAACATTGCCGGCCTGGGCGGCTGGCTGCTGATGGCGGGATATATCGGCACGCTGTCCCTGTATGCCTACACCTTCGGGGTGTACGGCTCCGCCATGCTGGGCGGCGATGAACAGAATGTCGCCATGCATCACCTGCTGACATCCGGCGTACTGCTGACCTTCCTTGGCATCAACCTGTACGGCGTAAAAGCGGCAGGCAGCACCGAGGACGTGATCGTGCTGGTCAAGATGCTGATCCTGGCCCTGTTTGCCATCAGCGGTATGTTCTATATCCGGCCGGACCACCTGTTGCCGGTCCTCAATACCGGTGCCAGCGGGCTGTTCATGGGCGCTGCTCTGATTTTCGTTGCCTACGAGGGCTTTGAACTGATCCCCAATGCGGTCAATGAAATGGAAGCGCCGCAACACAACCTCAGCCGCGCCATTGTCATCTCGGTCGTCATCACCACGATCATCTATATTCTCGTTTCACTGGTTGCGGTCGGTAACCTGCTGCCGGAAGAAATCAGCCGCTACAAGGAGTATGCACTGGCGGTCGCCGCCAAACCCTTTCTTGGCCAGGCAGGGTTCCTGCTGATCGGCCTGGGTGCCCTGCTGTCCACGGCCTCCGCGATCAACGCCACCCTGTTTGGCACCGCCCGGCTGGGCAAGGTCATGGCCGAAGATCGCGCCCTGCCCTGCGTATTCGCACTGCAGGAACGCACCCGCACCATTCCCTGGGTCAGCCTGACCGTGATCAGCCTGGTGTCACTGGTGTTCGTAAACCTCGCTGACCTGACCGTGATCTCGTCTTTTGCCAGTTCCACCTTCCTGCTGATCTTCGCCAGCGTCAACCTGGCCGCCCTGCGCCTGCGCAAACAAACGGGTTCAGGTGCCGCCATCCCGCTTGCCGGCATGCTGCTGGCACTGCTGTCCTGGCTGGTGCTGGTTGCTTATCTCTGGCAAAACGACCGCCGGGGCCTGGTGTGGATGGGGCTGTTCTATTTCGCCATTACGGTGGCCGAGCTGCTGTTCAGCCGAAGACGTATTTTC
>Ga0256841_1001770_pt1 | contig 17962 bp, 14 predicted proteins | sample 356308metaG_FD_185971 | JGI IMG/M metagenome (GOLD analysis project Ga0256841, IMG submission 185971) | Hydrothermal vent microbial communities from Mid Atlantic Ridge, Atlantic Ocean - 356-308 | ecosystem: Environmental > Aquatic > Marine > Hydrothermal vents | place: Atlantic Ocean: Mid... | reverse complement strand
CACCGCCCGCCGTCAACTTCCATCGCCACACCGGTGATCATGCCGGCTTCGTCCGAGCACAGGAACGCCGCCGCATTGCCCATGTCTTCCGGCGTCGAGAACCGACCCAGCGGAATGGTCGACAAAAACTTGGCCCGGATTTCCGGCGTGTCCTCTCCCATGAAACTCTTCAGCAGCGGCGTTTCTCCTGCCACAGGATTGATCGCGTTTACCCGTACTGCAAAGGGGGCCAGTTCCACCGCCATGGTCCGGGTGGCGGTAATCATCCATCCCTTCGAAGCATTGTACCAGCTCAGATTCGGGCGCGGCGAAACACCGGCGGTTGAGGCCACGTTCAAAATGACACCCGCACGGCGTTCCTTCATCAGGGGCACGATATGACGCGCACTCAGATAGACCGATTTCGCGTTCACCGCCAGAATGCGGTCAAACGCGTCTTCCGGCACCTCCTCCATCGGCATTGGCAGATGGGTGATACCGGCATTGTTCACCAGAATGTCGATATGGCCCATTTTTGCCACCGCCACCCGGGCCAGTCCGGCCACCGACCCGGATTGCGATACATCCACCTCTTGTGCGATACCGCCAATTTCTCGGGCGACGCCCCCGGCAGCCTCCATGTTTATATCCGCCACCATCACCTGCGCCCCTTCGGCCGCGAACTTGCGTGCAATTCCGGCGCCAAACCCGGAACCGGCGCCGGTAATCACGGCGGTTTTCCCTTTCAGTCGCATGTTTGCATCCCTTTCCTGATCTTCTGATCCCCGGTCTCCGGTACGCCTCAGCAATCGCGCTTTTTGCGCCGGCGTGCAAGCTCACGATACAGCGCCTCGGCTGAAACCCCGATCTCGTCCGCCAGACTTGCCCACCGGCCACGTGCCGGCAGCCTGCCATCCTGCCAGGCCAGCCAGGCGTCAAGCCGGGCCGAAACCCCGCGCAGACTCAGGATTTCCGCCCGCATCCGCGCGCCCCGCAACTCCCGCGCCAGATGCGCGCCGTAAGCCCGGGCAAAACCACTGTCCTGCTGCATCTGCTGTTGCACGCTGGCCATCGGCAGCCAGAGAATACTGCTGTTGCGCGCCGCGACAGCGGCGCAATGGTGCCGCGGAGCATAGACCGAGGCCTCGGCCAGCAACGCCCCCTTGCCTGCCCGTTGCATCAGACTGGTCTGGCCGTTTTCCTGCCGCCGGAGCAGATGCACCTCGCCACTGTCCACCATACAAAGCCGGGTAACAGCGTCATCGCGTTCAAACAGAACCTGCTGTGGCGCAAGATGCAACCGGCGCGGGTTCAACCGCGTGAAATGGGCGAAAAACTCATTCGACATGATTGCTATCATGTTCTGCAACCCACCCCTGTGGCAAGGAGAAACCCGACACCCTGCCAAACCCCAGCGGAGACACGATGATGAAACGCGCAACTTTCCTTAAACCCGCAACACTGGCCGCAGCGCTGGCAACCACACTCACACTCGCGCCTCTCACCCCGGCGTTCGGCCAACAGGCGGCAGCACCGGCGCATGACCCCGCCAACATGAGCGATATGGCCAATATGGACATGAGCCACATGAAACCCGGCATGGGCGGTGATGCCGCGATGCAATCCGGCCCGCAAGAGCCGGGCCAGTCGGCCTTTGCCACCATTGCTGAAATCGTCGCCCTGCTTGACGCCGACCCAAAAACCGACTGGAGCAAGGTCAGCATTGATACGCTCTGGGCCCATCTCAAGGATATGGACCGCGTCTTTACCGAGGCCAGCGCCAGCACCGAGCCCACCGCCGACGGCGCGCGCTTTACCGTCACCGGTCCCCCCGAAGCAATTGGGGCGATCCGGCGCATGGTCATGGCACACAGCATGGTGATGCAGGGCGTTGATGGCTGGCAATACAAAGCCACACCCACCGACAGTGGTGCCATCATGCAGGTCAGCGTGCCGCCCGCGGACAAGGCGCGCCTGCTGGCGCTGGGTTTTGCCGGGGTGATGGCTTCGGGCATGCATCATCAGACGCATCACTGGATGCTGGCAAACGGCATGAACCCGCACAGCAACTGATCAGGACAACGCCGTTGCGTCGGGCGTACAGAACGTGAATTTGCGGCCGTTACCCGTGCCGCACCGCCACGGTCTTGAGTGTTGAGAAACCGTAAAGCGCCTCAAACCCTTTTTCCCGCCCGTGGCCGGATTTGCCGACACCGCCAAAGGGCAGTTCCACCCCGCCACCGGCGCCGTAGTTGTTGACGAAAACCTGCCCGGCCTTCAGCCGTTTGGCCATGCGCATCTGCCGCGCGCCGTTTTCGCTCCAGACGCTGGCCACCAGGCCAAACTCGGTTCCATTGGCGATTTCAACGGCCTCGTCTTCGCCGTCAAAGGGGATGACCACCTGAACCGGGCCAAAAATCTCCTGTTGTGCCAGCGCATGATAAGGGGGCACATCGGCCAGCAGCACCGGTGCCACGTAATGCCCGCCGGCGGGGGCATCCGGCACGATTTTTCCCCGCGCCGCCACCTCCAGATCATCCGCCATGCCCAGAAAGCCCTCGACAATCTCTTTCTGCCGGGCCGAAATCAAAGGCCCCAAATTCAGATCCGCCGATGCAGGCCCGACGCGCAACGCGCTATAGCGCGCGGCCATGCGGGCCAGCACCTCGTCATAGACCGGGCGTTCAACCAGAATGCGCGAAGAGGCCGAGCAGGTCTGCCCCGCGTTCTGGATACAGGCGCCCACCAGAAATGGCAGCGCCGCATCCAGATCGGCATCGGCAAACACCACCTGCGGGGATTTGCCGCCCAGTTCCAGCGTCACCGGCACCACATTTTCGGCCGCGGCCTTCTGCACCAGCTTGCCGACATTGACCGAGCCGGTGAAGCTGATGTGGTGAACCCCCGCATGTGCGGTCAGCGCCGCGCCGGCCTCCTCGCCCAGCCCCGGAACAACGTTGAGCGCCCCGGCAGGCAGGCCCGCCTCACGCGCCAGATCGGCAAAGGCAAGCGCCGTGAGGCAGGCTTCTTCCGCCGGTTTCAGCACGCAGGCGTTGCCCATGGCCAGCGCCGCGCCGATGCTGCGGCCGATGATCTGCATCGGATAATTCCAGGGCACAATATGGCCGGTGACGCCATGCGGTTCCCGCAGGGTATAAACGGTATAGCCCTGCTGATAGGGGATGGTCTCGCCCATCACCTTGTCGGCGGCGCCGCCGTAAAACTCCATATAGCGCGCCAGGGCAATCGCGTCGTTGCGGGCCTGGGTCAGCGGCTTGCCCACATCCGTGGCCTCGATCATTGCCAGATCATCCAGACGGGCATTCACCAGTTCACCGATCCGCGTCAGAATCCGGCCACGTTCAACCGCCGTCATCTGGCCCCAGTTGCCTTCCAGCGCGGATTGTGCCGCGACAACCGCCATGTCGATATCATCCTGTGTTCCCCGGGCGATCCGGCCGATTTGCGCACCGGTCGAGGGGTCCTCCACCGGCAGGGTGCCCCCCAGCGCCGGGTGTATCCATTTGCCGTCGATAAATACCTTGTCGGTTTCAAACCAGAGATGTTTATGCATGATGCTCCTTTCGCCACGCGCGCGGAATTTGCGGCGCGGCCTTCAGCAGGGTTCGGGTATAGGGATGTTGCGGCGCGTCAAAAACCTGTTGGGTCGTCCCCGCTTCGACAATCTCGCCAGCCTTCATGACAAGAACCCTGTCGGTGATGGCCTTGACGACATTCAGGTCATGGCTGATGAACAGATAGGCCAGATCCAGACGGGCCTGCAGATCGGCCAGAAGGTCCAGAATCTGCGCCCGGATCGACACATCCAGTGCTGATACCGCCTCGTCCAGAATAACCAGTTCGGGGTGCAGAACCAGGGCGCGGGCGATGGCGATACGCTGGCGCTGACCGCCGGAAAACTCGTGAATATACCGATCGCCGCAATCAATGGGCATACCGACGTTTTCCAGCGCCTCGCAGATCCGCTCTTCGCGGTTCTGTGGCGGGGCTTCCAGCAGGTGAAACGGCTCACCTATCAGGTCTGACACTTTCCAGCGCGGATCAAAACTGCCGTAAGGATCCTGAAACACGACCTGCATCTTGCGGCGCAGTTCCGCCGGCATGTGTACACCAGCCTGCACCTCCTTGCCGTCCATGACAATTCTGCCCCCCTGAAGGGGCTCCAGACCAAGGATTGCACGCGAAAGCGTGGATTTCCCACAGCCGGATTCCCCCACCAGCCCCAGGCTTTCCCCCTTGCAGATCGTGAAACTGACATCTTTGACCGCTTGAAAAACCGGGGTTTTGCCAAACAGCGATATACCCGGCAGCCGGTAATTGCGTTGCGCATTTTCGACAGACAGCAGCGGCTCGGAGCGGGCGGTTACCCGGCGATCGGGCTGATGGTGCGAGGCCTCGAACAACTGGCGCGTATAGGGCTGTTTCATCTGCGTGAACAACTGCTCGGTCGGAGCCTGTTCAACAATTTTTCCGTTTTGCATCACCGCGACATGATCCGCCATTCCGGCGACAACCGCCAGATCATGGGTGATCAGCAACAGCGACATGCCCTCTTCGGCCACCAACCCCTTCAGCAGCGCCAGAATCTGCGCCTGCGTGGTCACGTCCAGTGCTGTTGTGGGCTCATCGGCAATCAGCAGGCGCGGACGCAGGGCAATTGCCAGCGCGATGGAAACCCGCTGACGCTGACCGCCGGACAGTTCGTGCGGATAACGATCCAGCGGCACATCTTCCGGCGGCAATCCGACCCGGGCAAGCTTTTCCGCCGCGATGACCAGCGCCTCTTTGCGGCTGGCGCGGCCGTGGACAAGCAGGGTTTCGGCAACCTGGTCACCAATGGTCCTGACAGGGTTGAGCGCGGTCATCGGTTCCTGAAAAATCATCCCGATCTCGCGACCGCGCAAATCGCACATTTCGGCTTCGCTCAGCGCCAGCAGGTTCGTGTCATTCAACAGAATTTGCCCGGACGCCCGCGCGCCTTCGGGCAACAGTCGCATCATTGCCAGGGCTGTCATCGACTTGCCCGAGCCACTTTCGCCGACAAGGCCGAAAACCTCTGCTGCACCGATCGTCAGGCTGACATCATGCAGAATGCCGGTTCCGTGAATGTCCAGAGTCAGGTCGTGGATTTCAATCATTGGCGCGCCCTCCGCAATCGCGGATCGAGGAAATCACGCAGACCGTCACCCATCAGGTTAAGGCCAAGCACCGCCAGCACAATGGCCAGCCCCGGAAGAATGGCCAGGCGCGGTGTTGTGTAAATCATGGTTTGCGCGTCTGCCAGCATGCGCCCCCAGCTTGGGGTTGGCGGCTGCGCCCCCAGCCCGACATATGACAAACCAGCCTCGGCCAGAATACCCAGGCTGAACTGGATTGTTCCCTGCACGATCAGGACATTGGCAATATTGGGCAGGATATGTTCCAGGCTGATGCGCAGGGCCCGCTTGCCCGCCACCCGGGCCGCCATGATGTAATCCAGTGTCCAGAGCGACAGGGCCGCACCCCGCGTCACCCGTGCAAACACCGGAATATTGAAAATGCCGATGGCCAGGATGGCATTCACCGCCGAAGGCCCGAAAACCGCCGTGATCAGAATCGCGATCACCAGTGACGGAAAGGCAAAGACCAGATCATTGCCACGCATGATGATTTCATCCAGCAGGCTGCCGCGATTGGCCGCAGCCAGCAGCCCCAGCGGCACACCAGCCGCCACGCCGATCCCCACGGCAATGATCGCGACGGCAATAGATGTTCGCGCCCCGACCATCAGCATCGACAGCATATCGCGGCCGAAATGATCGGTGCCCAGTAAATGGCGCGACGAAGGCGGCAGAAGCTTTTCGCTGATGTCCAGCACGGTGACATCAAACGGAGTCCAGAAAAACGACAGCAGAACCGCCAGCACGAAAAAGGCAAACAGGCCAAACCCGATCCATAGCTGCAACGGCAGTTTCATCGGTGCCTCCTCAGTCTCGGGTCAGCGATGGCATAGGCGATGTCGACCGTGAAATTCACCAGGATCACCGCGAAAACCAACAGCATGACGACACTTTCGACAACGATCAGATCCCGCTGGGTTATCGCCTGGAAAATCAGTCGGCCAAGCCCCGGCAGGAAAAAGACATTCTCGATGATGATGGCGCCGGCCAAAAGGAACGAAAACTGCAACCCCAGAATGGTCAGAACAGGGATCAGACCATTGCGCAGGGCGTGGCGCATCAGCGTCTGGCGGCGGCTCAGACCCTTGGCGCGGGCTGTGCGGATATAATCCTGATGCAGCGTGTCCAGCAGGCTCGAGCGCAGAACCCTCGCCAGAATGGATGCTTGTGGCAGGGCCAATGCAATTGCCGGCAGTGTAAGCGCCTTCAGACCGGTGAACAGGCCACCGTCCCAGCCCGGAAACCCGCCGGCAGACACCCAGTGAAGCTTGACCGCAAAGACCAGAACCAGCAGCATCGCAAACCAGAAATTCGGCACGGCTATCCCCAGTTGCGTCGCCGCCATGATCCCGTAATCGGCGGGTTTTCCGCGTCTGGAAGCAGCGATAATGCCCACGGGAAAGGCTATCAGAACCGACAGCAGCAAGGCATAGATTGCCAGCGGCCCCGACACCTGGGTGCGTTGCAGGATCAGTTCGGAAACCGGTACGCGATAGGTGTATGATTGGCCAAAATCACCCTGTAGGGCGCCACCGATCCAGTGCAGATAGCGCGACAGGACAGAGCCGTTCAACCCCAGCTCGTCGCGCAGGGCGGCCACGGCGTCAGGGTCGGCATTCAACCCCAGCATATAGGCGGCCGGGTCACCGGGGATCACCTCGATCACGGCAAAAATCACCACACTGGCCGCCACAAGGCTGAGTGTCAGGGAAAGAAGGCGCATCGCAAGAAAACGGGTCATCGTGGCGCGACGTTAGTGCGGCTTTGCCGATTGCGCCAGCGGATTTTTCAGGCGCCGGGTCTTGCCAAATTTCCGACAGGCGATCAGTCTCAGGGCGGGCAGCAGCGATGGCGTCGCTGACACGGGCCTTGCCGTGTGCCCGGCCCTGCGGTTTTGCCGGTCGGGGCCCACGTCCTGAACGCCGGGATCTTTTCAAGAGGCCCGGCAGAGTTCCGGCCTCACAAGAAGATCGGAGAGATCGGAAAATGACACATGACAGACCGCACTTTTACCGTTTTCACAATGGCGAAAAAGCGCCATTGCCCTTTGCCAACACGGAATACGAAACGCGCCTGAACACCCTGCGCTCCAGTCTCGCAGACAGCGGCGCCGAGGCAGCAGTTTTCACCTCGATGCAGAACATCGCCTATTATTCCGGCTTTCTGTATTGTTCCTTTGGTCGGCCTTATGGTCTGGTGATCACGGCTGAGGACTGCATTACCATTTCCGCCGGGATCGACGGTGGTCAGCCGTGGCGGCGTTGCTATGGTGACAACCTCACCTATACCGACTGGGCGCGCGACAATTTCTGGCAGGCGCTGCACTCGGTCACCGGCAGCGGGCGGGTGCTTGGTATCGAAACCGATCACCTGACGCTGGTGCAGAGCGAGAAACTGCATCATTTTCTAAAGCCGGCCAAAACCGTTGATCTGTCTTTGGCAACCATGCGCCAGCGGATGCGCAAGTCGCCCGCCGAAATTGCCCTGATCCGGGCCGGGGCGCGCATTGCCGATATCGGCGGTTACGCGATCCGCGAGGCAATCCGCGAAGGCACACGCGAAATCGACGTGGCGATGGCCGGACGTGACGCGATGGAGCTTGAAATCGCCCGCAGCTTTCCCGATGCGGAATACCGCGATACCTGGGTCTGGTTTCAATCCGGCCTCAACACCGATGGAGCGCATGATCCGCTCACCAGCCGCGTTTTGCAGCGCGGCGACATCCTGTCGCTGAATGCCTTTCCGATGATCTCGGGCTATTACACCGCCCTCGAACGCACCCTTTTTGTTGGCGACGTCGATCCAGACAGCCTGCATATCTGGCAGACCAATGTCGCGGCGCATGAACGCGGTCTCAGCCTGATCCGACCGGGTGCCCGTTGCAGCGACATCACCCGGGCGCTCAATACCTTCTTTGCCGAACGTGATCTTCTGCAATACCGCACCTTCGGCTATGGGCACAGCTTTGGCCTGCTCAGCCACTACTACGGGCGCGAGGCCGGGCTTGAACTGCGTGAGGATATCGACACGGTGCTGGAGCCGGGCATGGTCATTTCGATGGAGCCGATGCTGACCATCCCCGAGGGGCAAGCGGGGGCCGGCGGCTATCGAGAACATGACATTCTGCTCGTCAACGAGACCGGCGCCGAGAACATTACCCGTTACCCCTATGGGCCGGAGTTCAATGTGGTGGGCTGACAGCAGGTTGCCGCCCCGCCGCAAAAGGGCGCCCGTCCAGGAGCGCCCTTGCAAGCTGTTTTGATGGTTGCTCAATCCGCCCAGCTTACCCCGGTCAGATCGTTTGCCTGAGTCGGAGCATTCGCCCAAAGCCCCTTGATCTTTGCATTGGCCACACCGGTTTTCGCCAGTTGGAACAGAAATCCGTTCACATAATCCTCGGCGATGATACGTTGTGCTTTTTGCAGCATTTCCGAGCGCTTGGTCGGGTCGGTCGTCTTGGCCAAATCCGCCATCAGCGCCTGAAATTCCGGGTTGTCATACTGAAAATAGTAATCCGGGCGCGCATAGATGCCGATATCCATCGGCTCTGTGTGACTGACGATCGTCAGGTCAAAATCCTTGCCCTTGAACACCTGTTCAATCCACTGGGCCCATTCAAGATTGCTGATCTCGGGCTCAATGCCGACCGCGCGCAACTGCGAGGCGATGATCTCGCCGCCGCGCCGCGCATAGGTCGGCGGCGGCAGCATCAGGCGCAATTTCAGACCGTTCTGCCCGGCTTCGGCCAACAGCTTTTTCGAAAGCTCGGGGTCATAGGCCGACAGGCTGGTCAAATCCACGTAATCCGGGTGATGCGGTGCGAAATGCGTGCCGATCGGGGTACCATAGCCAAACATGGCGCCGTCGATGATTTCCTGCCGGTTGATGGCATGGGCAATCGCCTCGCGAACCCGTTTGTCGGCCAGCGGGCCGGATTTGTTGTTCATCGCCAGAATGGTTTCGCCTTCGGTCGAACCGATGATCACGGCAAACCGCGGATCAGCCTCGAACTGTGCCAGTGTTTCCGGGGCCGGAAAGTTCGGAAAAGCATCCACATCACCGGCCATCATGGCGGCAAAGGCCGCGTTCGGATCCGAGATAAACTTGAACGTTGCCTTTGAAAGGGCAACAGGTTTTCCCCAGTAATCCGGGTTGCGCTCAATATCGACGCGGTCGCCTTTCACCCATTGCACAAATTTGAACGGGCCGGTTCCAACCGGATGTGTGGCTTCGGTTTCAATGGATTTCTGCGAAACGATCACCGCGTCACCCCAAGCCATCTTGAACGGAAAGTTTCCATCCGGATCCTTCAGCAAAACGCGCACAGTATGCGGATCCAGCGCCTCGACATTGGCAATCCCCTTGAACAGGGCTTTCTGGGCGTTGGTGCTGTCGTCTGCACGGGCACGGTTCAGTGAAAACACCACATCGCGGGCGTCCATTGGCGTGCCATCGTGAAACTTGACGCCAGAATGCAGGATGAATGTATAGGTTTTGCCATCCGGCGAAACCTCCCAGCTTTCCGCAAGCGCCGGAAGAATGGATCCATCCGGCGCAAACCGGGTCAGCCCCTCGAAAATATTGGCATAGACAACTTCGTCTATCGCCGCCGCCGCCCCGGCCGTGGGGTCAAGGTTTGGTGGCTCCAGCACCATGCCCAGCGTGATCGTATCCTGCGCGGCAAAGGCCGTGCTGGCCGAGAGTGCAATCGCGGCCACAGTCAGTTTCAAACGGTTGAACATGAGAATCCTCCGGGATTTTGCATTTGCAGCGAGCCTAACGAAAAATTTCGCCGATAAAAGCCCGAATCTGGATTTAGGGCGTAGACCTAGCGCCGGGGTTTGCCGCGCCAGGTGTTCAACCATGCCCGAAAGCGCGCCCACACACCCCGCGCCTGCTGGCCGGCGGCATCGGCATGCTGGTCAACCCTGTCCCAGGCGTCCGAAACATTTTCAAGCGCCGGATCTATGGTGCGTTCGCGAAACTGCAGCCACATCCTGCGGATCATGAACAAAACCAGCGCCAGCACCGTCAGAATGACGATATTCACCCAGGGAATGATGCGCACATCGGGGCTGTCCACAGGTCGTATGGCAATGGCATTCGGAAATATTGTCAGGAATTCATTGCGCCAGCCGTAATGCGTGACCACTGTCCACTGAGGGTTGTCGCGGGTCGAAATCAGGTCTGCTGCTTCGGCCTGCAGGTTGGAACTGTCCACCTTGAAATAGGGGGGCCAACCGAAGACGCCCGTATCCTCATTGCGGTACACAATCACACGGCCGTTGGGCCGGACCGCGTTGATCAGACGTATGTCGCGGGTCGGGTTCTCGGTTGTGCCCTGATCAGCCTGGGCAAAAAAGAACCGGTTGAACCGTGTGAAATCCATACGAATGACCTCGGTCGAGGTGATCCGCACCACATCATGTTGCGGCAAATTGTAATGCAGGAATGCCAGGACAAGGATCACAAGCAGTATTCGGAAAGTCCATTTAACGTAACGCATTGTAACCTCACATGAAATTGGTGACATAGATCAGGGCCAGTACCAGAATGGCCGGCACCACATAGACCAGCAGGATCAGTTTGCGCTGCAATGATCCTTCATATTCGCGCAGGCCTTTCTCGACATAATCGTGACGTTCGCCGGGGCGCCCGGCCTGTTCCCAGTCTTTTTCCAGTTCCTCGCGATGAACCGAGCGCAGGTAAACCCGCACGATGAAATAGACCACGCTGAGAACCAGAAACCCAACCACCGCCAGACGAACAAATCCGAACATCAACGCCTCCTTCTCACTGCGCCCCAGGGGCCGACCAGGTCGATCAATTCCTCGCTGGGCTGCGCCGGTTCCTCCAGCGGATCATCACCACCAAACAGCGCGTCACGCGCACCCGCCTTGTCAACCTGATACTCGCGTTCCAGAAATTCCGCCACATAGGTTTTCTTTGCATCCGGCCAGCCGGTATAGGCCTGGTAAAACCTTTCCTTGTGGCAAATGAATAGCTGGCGGATATCCTTTGGTGTCAGCGCGGCCAGCAGCATGTTCACCAAATCCCGGTCAGCGTGCGGTTTGGCCCTCAGTGTGTAAAAATAGGCCGGGTGTTCCGAGGAAATCTGCGGCCACGCCCCACCGGCCTGCGCCCAGCGCAACAGGGCCGCCAGGCCGTGAAATTCCGGCGGCAGCTTTTTCGCATAGCGTCTGGCAAGCGCGCGGATGTCGCGGCGGGTGGCTCCGGACAGATCCTCACCCATTTCGGCCGCCAGATCGACAACGATGAAATCCATCTTCTGCTGCAGGATGGCGGCCGCATTCACGCCGCGGGCCTTGACGATGGGTTCAACCAGGTCATTCAGTTCCAGAAAAACCGCAATCTCGTTGCGGTCGGAAAAATCAAAGACATGGTCTATCGGCAGCTTGCCAAGCCCGGATTTGTCTGCCGCTGAAATCGCGGCCGGATGATCGACACCGCGAAAGATATACAGCCCGCCGAAATGCCCGGTCCAGAAATTGTCCTGCCGGAAGGTCATCTGTTTCAGCTTCAGCGGCGCCCGCGTCACATCACCGGTTTTCTTGGCCAGGGTGATCATCTCGGCAATCAGCACATCATCCCACCACGCATCTTCCTCCCGCTTGAACTGCGCGATCTTTTCCGCCAGCGCCTCGGCACTCGCCACATGGGATTCGGTCGTATCGGCCTCGACCGTGATCTGGCGAATATCAAACAGGCGGGCCGGTTCCGAAACATCGAAAACCGAATTCAGCAGTTCACCCATCACCGCATCGCGCGTGGTCAGTGCAAAGAGCTGTGGTTCGTTTTCTTCGATGAACTGGCGCAGAATTCCGCGCGAGGCCGAAAAGGCCGCATTCAACAACGGGGCGGTTTTCTGTTTTGTTGTCAGCATGATAAACTGCCGATTACAGCCATTTTCATTCAGATACAGCTCATCGCCAAACTCATCACCAATTTCCGGGGAGTAGCCGGAAATATCGATATGGAAATCCGCCAGCCTTGTTTGCCTGCCGGTCAGCTTTTTCAGCGCACGGTTATAGCGGTCAACCAAAGCCGGAGAGGAGACTTCGATCAGATTGCCAAACATCAACCCGCGTTCGATAAGACGTTTCATAAGCGCCCCTCCAATTTCTCCGGCATCAGGGCAATGCCCGATCCGTGGGTGGGCGAGAAGGGCCCGTGCGAAAGAGCAATCATCGGGGTCACGATCCCTTCCCCTCCAGATATCGCCGCTTGGCTTCTTCCATCCTGCGCATATCCCGCACTGCGTTTTCAATCGCGGTTTCGTCGGATTTATCGGCATAGCGGAACTCAGAGTCCGCATAGCGGTTGATTTCCTGTATCACCATTTCCACGGTGATCGGCTGCGTCATCTCGCGGATCATCCCCAGTTTTTCGCCGTAAGGTTTGAACAGGAACAGATCCGGTTTCTCCATCCATTCGTCCGGCAGTTCGAAATCCATCGCCCGCACCTTGACCGCGTCGGTGATGTTCTTGATCGCGCGGCCCGTAAAACGCGCATCGGCCTCCTGAATGCCCTTCAGATAGGTGCCCAGTTTGGCAATCGTATCCAGATCGCCGATTTCGCTGTGCACCCGTTCGAATACCTTCAACAGACCCTCTTCATGCGGCTTGGAATGCCCCTCGAAACTGGCCGCCACGGCCTTCTTGATTTCCTGCGCCGCGAACAACTCGTGATCGCCCACAGGGATCGAATGGTTCTTGCCCATCAGCAGATGCAGGATGTCGATGTAATCCTCGCGCGTCTGCGGCCCGTCCACCAGAAACCGCGCGCCGGCCCGCTGGCGCAGGGCGTCATCCACATTTTCGGGGTAGTTTGAAAACATCCCGAAGGTGCAATTCCCGCGCACCACCGTATTGGCGCCCGCAAAACTCTCCATCAGAACCGCCGTTATCTCCAACTGTCCGGCGCTGGACTGTCTGTCCCCCCGTTTGCCCGCCAACTGGTCAATATCGTCAATCGTGCCAAAGCCGATTACATTGGGGTCCACCACATTGTTGATAAACGCCTTGGCGTTCTGCCCCGATTTACCCTGATAGCTATCGATACTGTCGGTTGACAGGTTCTGGAACCGGAACGGATAGCCCGCCACCTCGCAATAGCCGGAAATCAGCCCCGCCATCATCTGGATCAGCGTGGTTTTCCCCGTGCCCGGCGCGCCATCCCCCATGAAGGTAAAGATAAACCCGCCCAGTTCGGCAAACGGGTTCAGCTTGCGTTCAAAATCATAGGCCATCAGCATTTTCGCCAGTTTCACCGCCTGATATTTGGCAATATGGTTGCCCACCACCTCGTTCGGCTTTTTGAACGTCATGGTCAGCTTGCTGCCCTTGGCCGCCCGCGCCGGTGTGAAACCGGCGATGGTCAGATCATCCGCCTCGACCTTGTAGGACGCCCCCGTAAAGGCCCCCAGACGCGGCGCGTTTTGTGCCCGCAGCGCGACCTTTTCCATCACCTGCTCGGCAAAGGCCAGAACCGTGGCAATCAGCCTGGGTTCTTCATCGGCAAAGGTGGCCAGATCCTGATCCAGCTCCCACAGTGCGCCGTGCAATGCCAGCAGGGCGTTGTCGGTCAACACCTCTTCGACCTCGCCGATCTCCACTGAAACCTCGCTTGCATGCGGGGCCAACAGGAACGATGCGGCATTGGCAAAGGTGTAAAGCGTTGCCAATGCCTCGGCAGCCAACAATTCGGCAAACTCGTTCTTCTTGCCCGCCGCCAATGACCCTTGCAGATTGTCCTTCTTCAGCGCCACCAGTCCGGTAACTTCGGCAAATCCTTCGCCCACAGCCAGTGCAATCGCCAAGGCGCGCCGCAGGGCCGACATCACATTGGCCTGCACCGGTGATATGATCACATCGCCATCATCCGCCGCCTCTATACGCGCCAGCAACTGCACCCCTTCGGGCCGCGCGGTGGAGCGCGTCACCAAACCCGGAGTCGTCGAGCGAAACCGCCGCCGCGTGCCCAGACCGGCCGACTTTTCCTTCACCTCGGCTTCGCGCGCCCTGGCGATCCGTGGCGTATGATCAAACCCCGTCAGCAGCGCCGAGGCCGTATCGTAATGCTTGCGAACAGCCTCTTCGGACAGTTCCATCTGATCATTCGGCATATTCATCGACCCGTCCTCGTCTTTGTTCCTTAAATATCCCCCGCGCGGAGCGCATAGAATCCTTATCTATAGCTCAGGACTCTACCCTGCGGGCTGACCACAAATTTGCGTATATGGCGAAACCCGCGCGGCTTTTTCTCTTCCAGCACCTGATAGGGCTTCTGCGGCAGGATAATCGCGCGCTCGATCCGCGTGGCCCCCGTATCCGCCCCGCGGCCGGAAAACGGATCCAGCGCGAAAATCTCGCGTTCAACAGTGGAAAACCAGCCGGATTTCTCCTCGGTCACTCGCGCGCTTTCCAGCTCTTCCATCGTCCAGGCCAGCGCCCAGTCCTCGCCCATGCCTGCGTCCGCCTCTTCCAGCACCTCGCGCAGCGGTCCCGTCTGGCGAGTGAAGGCGGATGAATACATCGGCCCCACATGGAACCGGCGCAGGCGTTTGGGGTGCAACTCGTCGAAATCCTCGTCAAAGCCCCTGGCAATGGTCACCAGCTTCAACCCGTCGAGCGACTGCGCCATCAGGTGGCTTTGAACCTCGGGCCACCGGTGCTGGTCCTTGGGCAATGCGGTACGGCCGCTGTCCTCGATATCCATCAGATAGATTACCGGCAGATTCACCTGGCTGTCATAGGTCGCCCAGTGCAACAGATATTTACGTCTGTCATCGTCACCACCTTGCCACAGCAGTTCCGGATCATTCCGGGCCCAGAACAGACCACCGCGTTGCAGGGCCTCGTAATACAGGCGTTGTGACATGGCAAACTGCAACCGGGTCGGGATCTTCTGCTCGCCCACAATCTGGTGGATCATGGCGTCTTTCAGATCGGTCTGGCCCGGCATGTTGCGCAGATGGCGTTCCGCCTGCTGCGCGTCATTGGCCATGGTCATCAACTCCTGATAAACCGGAAACCCGCTTTCAACCCGGTCAATGGTCAGCGATCCGGGGCGCGAGCCTTTCATCCGCCCGGTCAGCAGATACTTGTCGGACAGTGCCTCGAACGTCGCTGACAACCCGCGCAGATAGCGCCCAAGCACCGTGATGTCCGGCTTGGAGAACCGGCCTTCCTGCTGCATCAGGGCCGCCACCCGCGCCAGATGGCCGGTAACCCGGTCAAACTTGGCAAAATACCGCCGCGCCGTCAGCGCGTCATCAAGGCTGGCGTGGTCCTGGGTCAGATCAGTTTCTGGCATTTAAGATCCATACAGGTTCTTGTCATGCTTCTCGACGATCTTTTCAAACCGTCGGGCAAAGCGGGCATCGGCCTTGGCCTTTTCCTCCAGCACCTTGCGGGCAAACACCATGTGGTCCTCATGCGCCTCCATCATGTCGGCCATCCGCTGGTTGGTGGCCGCCCCAATCGCTGCCATGGCCGCCTGGGCCTCCTGATCGGTCTGCACACCGATTTCGTTGATCCGGTGCGCCACATCCTGCTGCTGCGCCGTTTTCAGCGATTTGGTCAGCGCATCATACAGCACCACCCGCTGTTTGGTATCCGTTTGCAGCTTGTTGATCAGCACCATCTGCGTCGCCGCCTGGTTTTGCAGCGAATCGACCCAGGTCTTGCCCTTCTCGATATAGCGTTCCAGCGTCTGGCTCTTGGCCAGCTTGACCTGTTCCTGCTGCACCATTTCATTGTACCGGCTGTTCAGATCCGCCAGTTCGGTTTCCAGCTTGGTGCGCGCCGCCGCATCCTGTTCAACCGAAATCCTGTTTTCAAGCTCGATGATCTTCGGGTCCAGCGCCTTGATGTCCGCACGCAGGCCTTCCAGCTCTCCGACGGTCAGTTCACGCTCATCCAGCGTTTCGGCCAGATTGACACCAACCTTTTCCTTCTGCTCGTTCAGAACAGCCAACTGCCCCTCAAGCAGACGCACAATCACATCGGACTTTGAGATCAGATCCTGCACCTTGTCATCCACACTGGCCGCGCGAATGCGCTCCTGACGCATTGAATCCGCCTTGTGTTTCGAGAAAATGCCGACAAGGCTTTCCCACCCGGTTTTATTACGCATTTCATCGAAATCGCGGGAAAAACCGGCTGTGACATCATCCAGCCCCATGATCAGATCAGCGATATTGGCATTCATCGCCTCGGTATGGGCGTGCACATCCTCCAGCGTCGCGTTTTCGATATCCAGCGTTATGTTCTCGCCCGCCGCCAGCCTGGCCCGGGCCGCCTCGATCCTCGATGTAATTTCCGAGATCTTGTTTTGTGCCTCTGCAACCTGTTTCTGCGAAGCCTGAATCTGTGCGTCAAAATCAGCCATTTTTCCTCCTCGTCAATATCCGCATGTGCCCGATATGGGCAATGTTATGCCTATTTACATCATTTTTGCTGCCAAATCCCCGCAACTGTTGCATTGCGGCACCGTCTTGTCCGTCCTAAACAGTCTATATGAATGATGCGTATGAAAAAAGTATGGCAGCGGAAATTGCCAAAAGGCGCAAGGATCTGATCGCTCTGACACAGGATCTGATCCGCATCCCCACGCTGAACCCGCCGGGGCTGAACTATCACGAAATCTGCGAATTCCTGGCGGCACGTCTGAAGAAATCCGGCTTTTCGGTCGAACTGATCCGCGCCAGGGGGGCGCCGGCCGACAGTGACGAAAACCCACGCTGGAACCTTGTTGCCCGGCACGAGGGCGCCACCGCCGGAGATTGTATCCACTTCAACAGCCATCACGATGTGGTCGAGGTGGGCCATGGCTGGACACGTGATCCGTTCGCCGCCGAATTGGACGGCGGGCGCATATATGGCCGCGGGGCCTGCGACATGAAAGGCGGGCTGGCCAGTTCGGTCATTGCCGCCGAGGCCTTTATCGCCGCCCGCCCCGATTACCGCGGCGCGATTGAGATCAGCGCCACGGCCGACGAGGAATCCGGCGGTTTCGGCGGAGTCGCCTATCTGGCCGAAAAAGGCTGGTTCAGCCCGGAGCGGGTGCAGCATGTCATCATCCCCGAACCGCTGAACAAGGATCGTATATGCCTTGGGCATCGCGGTGTCTGGTGGGCCGAAATCGAAACCAGAGGGCGGATCGCGCATGGGTCGATGCCATTTCTGGGGGACAGCGCCATTCGCCATATGGGGGCGGTGCTGGCCGAGATGGAAGAGCACCTGTTTCCGCTGCTGGCCGGCAAACACACCGATATGCCCGTGGTTCCGGAAGGCGCGCGCAGCTCAACACTGAACATAAATTCCATTCACGGCGGCGAGGCGGAACAGTGCAAGGGCTACACCGGCCTGCCTGCCCCCTGTGTCCCCGACCGCTGCCGCATCATCATCGACCGCAGGTTCCTGATCGAGGAAAACATCGACGACGTGAAAAACGAGATTGCCGCATTGATGGAGCGGGTAAAACAACAGCGGCCCAATTTTTCCTACGAGATCCGGGACATGATGGAGGTGCAACCTTCGATGACAGATCGCGAGGCCCCCGTGGTGACGACCGTGGCCAAAGCCATCAAAGAAGTGCTCGCCAAACCCGCGCAATATGTCGTCTCGCCCGGCACCTACGACCAGAAACATATCGACCGGATCGGCCGCCTGAAAAACTGCATCGCCTATGGCCCCGGCATTCTCGATCTGGCCCACCAGCCCGATGAATGGGTCGGCGTTGACGACATGCTCGACAGCGCATTGGTCATGGGCCTGAC
>Ga0256841_1001769_pt1 | contig 17963 bp, 19 predicted proteins | sample 356308metaG_FD_185971 | JGI IMG/M metagenome (GOLD analysis project Ga0256841, IMG submission 185971) | Hydrothermal vent microbial communities from Mid Atlantic Ridge, Atlantic Ocean - 356-308 | ecosystem: Environmental > Aquatic > Marine > Hydrothermal vents | place: Atlantic Ocean: Mid... | reverse complement strand
GGCGGGGGCGCACCAGGTGGAAGAGCTTGGCCACCACCGTGGTCACCCCCCGGAAGTGCCCGGGCCGCCGCTCCCCCTCCCACCTGGCGGTGAGCTCGCCGGTGACCTCGACGCCGGTGGCGAAGCCCCGGGGGTAGAGGTCCTCGGGGGCGAAGACCAGGTCGACCCCTTCGGCCTCCAGCAGCGCCCGGTCGCGCTCGGGATCGCGGGGGTAGCGGTCGTAGTCCTCGCCGGGACCGAACTGCAGGGGGTTGACGAAGATCGAGACCGCCACCCGGGGGTTCTCCTCCCGGGCCCGGCGCACCAGGGCCAGGTGGCCGGCGTGGAGGTAGCCCATGGTGGGCACGAAGCCGACCTCGGCCCCCTCGACCGCCGCCCGGAGCTCCCCGGGGCTCTGAATCCAGCGCACGGCTCCAGTATAGTCGGGGCGTGGGGAAGAAGCGGCGGCAGAAGAAGCTGGAGAAAAAGCTCGCCGAGGAGGCCCGCCGGCTCACCTGGCCCAAGGTCCTGAAGCTGATGCTCAAGACCTTCCTGCTGGTGCTCGCCCTCTCGCTCTTGCTCTCGATCGGGCTGGCCGCCGGGCTTTCCTGGCTCCGCACGCTGCCGGCCCAGCTGGCGGTCTACGGCGCCGGATACCTGCTCGCCTACCGCTGGCTGATGAGCGACTTCCTGCCCCCCAGGACCCTCACCAAGCCCAAGAAGTAGGCCGTATACTCGGGGGCAATATGCCGAAGCTCACGGGGGAAGCCCTGACCTTCGACGACGTCCTCCTGGTCCCCGCCTACTCCGAGGTCCTGCCCCGGGAGGTCGACACCCGAACCCGGCTCACCAAGAAGCTCAGGCTCTCGATCCCCATCCTCTCGGCCGCGATGGACACCGTCACCGAGGCCAAGATGGCGATCGCCATGGCCCGCGAGGGGGGCCTCGGGGTGATCCACAAGAACCTCGCCGTCGAGGCCCAGGCCGAGATGGTCCACCGGGTCAAACGGAGCGAGGCCGGCATGGTCACCGACCCCATCACCCTGCCGCCGAACGCGCGGCTCGAGGACGCCGAGCGGCTCTTCTCGGAGTACAAGATCGGCGGCCTGCCGGTGGTCGACTTCCACGGGAGGCTCCTCGGGCTGGTCACCAACCGCGACCTCCGGTTCGAGCCCGACCTCTCGCGCCCGGTCACCGAGGTCATGACCCCGCGGGAACGGCTGGTCACCGCCCCGCCGGGCACAAGCCTGGAGGAGGCCGAGCGGGTCCTCAAGGAGCACAAGATCGAAAAGCTCCCCCTGGTCGACGAGGAGGGGCGGCTCAAAGGGCTCATCACCCTGAAGGACATCGTCAAGCGCCGCCGGTTCCCCAACGCCGCCAAGGACGCCGAGGGCCGCCTCCTGGTGGGGGCGGCGGTGGGGCCGGGCCCGGAGCTCCTCGAACGGGCCGCCGCCCTGGTCGAGGCCGGGGTCGACGTGCTGGTGGTCGACAGCGCCCACGGCCACTCCCGGGGGGTGCTGGAGGCGGTACGCACCCTGAAGGAAGGGTTCTCCGTCGAGGTGATCGGGGGCAACGTGGCCACCGCCGAGGGGGCCCGGGCGCTGGCCGAGGCGGGGGCCGACGCGGTGAAGGTGGGGATCGGGCCGGGCTCGATCTGCACCACCCGGGTGGTCACCGGGGTGGGGATGCCCCAGATCACCGCGATCATGGAGGCGGTGCGGGGGCTAGAGGGCACCGGGGTCCCGGTGATCGCCGACGGCGGGGTCAAGTACACCGGCGACGTGGCCAAGGCGATCGCCGCCGGGGCCCACACGGTGATGCTGGGCAGCCTGCTGGCCGGCACCTACGAGGCCCCCGGTGAGGAGGTCATCAAGGACGGCCGCCGCTACAAGGTCTACCGCGGCATGGGCTCGCTCGGGGCGATGAAGCGGGGTTCGGCCGGCCGTTACTTCCAGGAAGAGGCGAAAAAGCTCGTCCCCGAGGGGATCGAGGGCATGGTCCCCTACAAGGGACCGGTCTCCGACGTGCTCTTCCAGATCGTGGGGGGGCTGCGGGCGGCGATGGGCTACACCGGCAGCCCGGACATCGAAACCTTCCGGGAGCGGGCCCGCTTCGTACGGATCACCATGGCCGGGCTGATCGAGAGCCACCCCCACGACGTGACCGTCACCAAGGAGGCGCCGAACTATTCGAGGTAGCTTGTGGCCTGTCGCGCGTGGCCTGTGGAAAGCGCATCTGCAAGCTCCAGGCCGCAGGCTGTGAGTCCGGTTTCTCCTCCACGGGCTACCGGCTACAAGCTACGGGCCTAGTTTCTCCTCTACCGCCCGCACCTTGGCCTCCAGCCGGCCGGTGGGGCCCTCCCGGATGTCGAACTTGGCCACCAGGTAGACCCGCCGGCAGTCGGGGGCGAGGGCGGCGTAGGCGGCCTCGAGGAGGGCGGTGGCCTCCTCGAACCGGGCGGTCTCGACGATCGTGCCCATGGCGGTGAGCCGGTGGGGGTGACCGCGTTGGCGCACCACCCGGATCACCCGGGCGACGTAGGGGGAGACGCTCTCCCCCTTGTCGGTGGGAAAGATCGCGAACTCCATCAGCACCGACACCGCTACCCCTCCCTTCCCTCCCGGGCCGCCTCCTCGGCCCAGGTGTGGATCGGCTCGGGCTTTTTAAGCCCCCGGGGGTGGAAGCCGAGCCGCAGGACCTGCTCGCCCTTCGAGCCGTAGCGGAAGACGGTGATCCCCTTGAGGCCGAGGTGCCAGGCCTCGAGGTAGATCGCGGCCACCGCCCCCGGAGCGACCTCGGGCCGCAGGTTGATCGTCTTCGAGACCGCGTTGTCGACGTGCCGCTGCCAGGCCGCCTGCATCCGGAGGTGGGCCTCGGGGGCGATCTCCAGCGCCGAGCGGAAGACCCGCCGCACCGCCTCGGGGACCCCGGGGACGCCCTCCAGGCTCCCCCGTTCGGCGACCTGCCGCACCACCCGCCGCCAGTCGGCCCCCCGCTCCTCCATCATGCGGATGAAGAGGGGGTTGACCTCGGGCATCGCCTCGCCGCCCAGCACCCCCTCGCGGGTGTAGGCCACCGCGAAGAGGGGCTCGATCGAGGGGGTGGTCCCGGCCAGCAGGCTGATCGTGCCGGTGGGGGCGATGGAGAGGAGGGCGGCGTTCCGCCGGGGGGTGGGGTCGCGGGCGTAGGGGAGGTGGGGGAAGGCCCCCCGCTCGGCGGCCAGCGCCCGGCTCGCGGCCAGCGCCTCCTCCCGGATGAACCCCGCCACCTCGTCGGCCAGGGCCAGGGCCTCGGGGGCGTCGTAGGGGATCCCCAGGCGGATCAGGAGCTCGGCCCAGCCCATCACCCCCAGCCCGATCTTGCGGTTGCGCTCGGCCACCGTCCGGTAGGGGGTGGCGGGGTAGCGGTTGACCTCGATCACGTCGTCGAGAAAACGCACCGCCAGGTGCACCAGCGCCCTCAGCCGGCCCCAGTCGACCCCCCGCCCCCGCACCAGCCGGGCCAGGTTCACCGAGCCCAGGTTGCAGCTCTCGTAGGGGAGGAGGGGGACCTCGCCGCAGGGGTTGGTGGCCCGGATCGGCCCCAGGCCAGGCAGGGGGTTTTCCCGGTGGATGGTCGAGAGGAAGACCAGGCCGGGGTCGCCCCCGGCCCAGGCGGCCTCGGCGATTCGGTCGAAGAGCTCGCGGGCGCCCACCCGCCGCACCTCGAGGCGGTTCCTGGGGTTTCGGAGCCCCCAGTCGCGGCCCTCCTCCACCGCCTTGAGAAAGGCGTCCTCGGCCCCCACCGAGAGGTTGAAGTTCCGGAGCACCCCGGGGCGCCGTTTGGCAGCGACGAAGGCCTCGATGTCGGGGTGATCGGCGTCGAGGATCCCCATGTTGGCCCCCCGGCGCTTGCCCCCCTGGCGGAGCTCCTCGGTGGCGGCGTCGAAGACCCGGAGGAAGGAGAGCGGCCCCGAGGCCCGGCCCCCGGTGGAGGCCACCCGGTCGCCCTCGGGGCGGATCGCCGAGAAGTTGAAGCCGGTGCCGCCGCCGGTCTGGTGGATCCGCGCGGTCTGGTGGAGGGTTCGAAAGATCGCGTCGATGGCGTCCTCGATGGGGAGCACGAAGCAGGCCGAGAGCTGGCCTAGGGGGGTGCCGGCGTTCATCAGGGTGGGCGAGTTGGGCAAAAAGGCGAGCGAGGCCATGGCGTCGAAGAACCGCTCGGCCCAGGCCTCGGCGTCCCGCCGGCCCCCGAAGCCGAGTTCGGCGGCGGCCACCGCCCGGGCCACCCGGCGGAACATCCCCTCGGGGTCCTCGAGGAACGCCCCTCGCGCGTCCCGCAAGAGGTAGCGCGCCCGGAGCACCCGCAGGGCGTGGGGACCGAGTTCGACGCCCACCGACCCCAGTCTAGCCCGGTGGTAACGCCCGGGTGACGCCCCGGGGACAGGCTAAGGGTGGAGGTGCGCATGCCAAGGCCGTTTCTCGGGTTCCTGCTGGCGGTCCTCGCCCTCACCGGCTGCCGGACCCCTCCCCCCTCGGTGATCGAGGTCGAACCGGCCCCGGGGAGCGAGCTCCGCCTCGACCGCCCGCTGGTGGCCCACCTGAGCGCCCCGCTCGACCCCGGGAGCGTGGCCCCCGGGGCGGTGGCGCTCACCCCCGAGCTGGACCACCGCCTGGCCCTCTCCCCCGACGGGCGGACGCTCACGATCACCCTCACCGAGCAACCCCAGCGTCTGCCGAGCGAGCTCACCGTGCGCCTGACCTCACGCCTGGTGGGCACCACGGGCCAGCCCCTGGTGCCCTACACCTGGCCGCTCACCCTCCCCGACTGGGTGGACCTCGGCAAGCCCAACCGCGCCGCCCTCGACGGGTCGTTCGACCTCGCCTACGCCGGCGGTCCGGTGACCCTCACCACCGAGGCCGTCGAGGGCGGCGGGCGCGACCTGCGGGCTGCCCGCCGCACCGCCTCGGGGTGGACGCCGTTGGGGGCGAGGGTGAACGCCCACGGCAACGCCGCCAGCCCCGCCCTCGGGGTGACCGAGGACGGCACCCTCTACGCCTTCTGGCATGACTCCGGTCTAAGCGAGGTGCGCCTCGCCCACTGGGACGGGTCCGCCTGGGTCGGGGAACGATCCTTTGGGGTCAACCCCAATTGGCAGGCGGGCCTGCCGGTGGCCTCCCGGAGCGGCCCCCTGGCGGTGGCCTGGCGAGAGAACACCCCCGACGGCCAGCACTGGCGGGGCTACGCCGCCACCAAGGCGGGGGGCTTCGTCCCGGCGGAGCCCTTCTACTCCGCCGACGAGGACCTCCCCGTCCTGCCCCATAGCGTCCTGGCCGACGGCGACCGCATCTACGTCGCCTTCGACTACGGGCCGCCCTCCGGACCCTTCCGGGCCCGGGTGCGGGTCTGGGACGGAACCGCCTGGCGCGACCTGGGCGGCGACCTGAAGGCCGACCCCAGCGGCCCGGGCTACGGCCTCATCCCCCACCTGGCCCTCGACCGGGGCGCGCTCTACGCCTCTTGGATCGAGTACGACGGGACGTTCCACCACCGCGTGCACCTGGCCCGCTGGGACGGCGGGGGCTGGCAGGACCTGGGCCGAGCCGATCCCGGCGAGGAGGCGACCTACTGGAACGAGCTCGCCGCCGGCCCCCAGGGGCTCGCGGTCCTCTCCGCCGATCCCAGCGGCGCGCTCTCGGTCCGGGGCTACGACCCCGAGCGCGCAACCTTCTTCGACTGGGGTCGGAGCCCAGGGATCGGCCGGGGGATCTTCCGCCTCGTCCTCGACCCCGGGGGCTACCCGGTGGTCGCCTTCGGGGAGGGGAGCGACCTCGCCGTCCGCGCCTACAACCACGTGCCCTAACCCCCCGCGGGACCCGCGTCCACCCCCGCCGGTGCTAGGGTGGGGGTGGACGCCCCGCCATGAAGGAACGCCCGCTCCGACCCCTGGCCATGGCCCTGATCGCGCTCTCGATCGGTGCGGTGGCGGGGATCGGGGCGGTGATCTTCCGGGCCCTGATCGCCCTCTTCCACAACCTGATCTTCCTCGGCCGGTTCTCGACCTTCTACGACGCCAACCGCCACACCGAGCCGAGCCCCTGGGGGGTGGGGATCGTGGCGGCGGTGGTGCTGGCCGCCCTTTTGGTCGTCTACCTGACCCAGACCTACGCCCCCGAGGCCCGGGGGCACGGGGTCCCCGAGGTGATGGACGCGATCTACTACCAGCGGGGCCGGATCCGCCCGGTGGTGGCGGTGGTCAAGTCGCTGGCCTCGGCCCTCTCGATCGGCAGCGGCGGCTCGGTGGGCCGGGAGGGGCCGATCATCCAGATCGGGGCCACCCTGGGCTCGATCGCCGCCGGGTTCCTGCGCCTGCCCCTCCCCCAGCGGATCACCCTGATCGCCGCCGGGGCCGGGGCGGGGATCGCCGCCACCTTCAACACCCCGGTGGGCGGGGTGCTCTTCGCGTTGGAGATCCTCCTCCACGAGGTCAGCGTGCGCACCCTGGTCCCGGTGGCCCTGGCCACCGCCGCCGCCACCTACCTGGGCCGGCTCTTCTTCGGCCCCCACCCCTCGTTCGTGATCCCCAGCTTCGAGACCCCCTACTTCGCCCTCACCGCCCCGACCGTGCTCCTGGCCTACCTCGGCCTCGGCCTGCTCACCGGGCTGGCCTCGGCGCTCTACATCCGGACGATCTACGGCTTCGAGGACTTCTTCCTCCGCCGCTTCCCCCGCCGCCCCTACCTCCGCCACGCGGTGGGGATGGCGGGGGTGGCGCTGATCTTCTACCTGCTCCTGGTGACGACCGGGCGCTACTACCTCGAGGGGGTGGGCTACGCCACCGTCCAGGACGTCCTGATGGGCCAGCTCGGGGGGGTGGGGTTCCTGCTCTTGCTCTTCGCCCTCAAGCTGGTGGCCACCGGGCTCACCCTGGGCTCGGGGGCCTCGGGGGGGATCTTCTCGCCCGGGCTCTTCCTGGGGGCGACCCTGGGCGGGGCCTACGGCCGGTTGCTCGCCGCGCTCTTTCCAGCCCTGGCGATCAGCCCCCCGGCGTTCGCGGTGGCCGGGATGGCGGGGATGATCGGCGGGGCCACCGGGGCGGCGGTGACCGCGATCGTGATCATCTTCGAGATGACCCTCGATTACAGCGCGGTCCTGCCGATGGCGATCGCGGTCGCCGCCAGCTACGGCCTCCGCAAGGCCCTGGTCGGCGAGAGCATCTACACGATGAAGCTGGAGCGCCGGGGCCACCCCATGCCCGACGCCCTGCAGACCAACTTCCAGTACATGCTGCCGGCGGCCCAGGCGATGGACCGGCGGCTGGTGCGGGTGATGGCGGAAACCTCCGTGGGCGCGTTCCTGGAGGCCCACCGCGAGCGGCTGGGGGAGGCCTGGTTCGTGGGCTATAACGGGGCCAAGCTGCTCGGCTACCTGAGCCCCAAGGCCGCCCTCCGGCTGGCCCTGGCCGCCCACCCCGAGGACCGGCTCGGGCCCTACCTGGCCCACGACTTCGTGCTGGTGGGGGAGCGCCGGCGGCTGTTCAACCTGATCGCCGCCATGCGCCGCCGGGGGGCCTCGGTGGCGATCGTGCTGGGGGGCAAGGACGGGGGGCCGGTGGGGGTGGTGGCCCGGGAGCAGCTGGGGGCGCTGACGCTCGAGGTCAGCGAGCTCTACCTCCCCGGCGGCTAGCGCTCGGCGTCGACGAAGAGCTCGGCCTTGATCTCGGTCTCGTCCTCGAGGTTCCCCCCCATCGCCGCCGCCACCACCCCCAGCGCGGCGGCGAAGCCGGCGAAGGGGAGCACCGCGTCGCGGCCGGCCCAGGCCCGGACCAGCGGGTCGGGCAGGGCGAGCCCGGCCGCCAGGGTGAAGAAAAAGACCAGCCCCCACAGGAAGACCAGGCCCAGCCCCAGGGTGAAAAAGAGCACCATCCGGGTGCGGGCGAGCTGCTCCCGCCAGGTGCGCTCGTGCCCCAGCCGCCCCAGGTCCTGGCCCCAAAAGAGAAAGAAGGCCGAGAACAACAGGGCCCCCAGGGTGAACCCGACAAGCTCGCCGGCCCCCAGGCTGCCGGCCAGCCGCCAGGCGTCGGAGGTGATCAGGAGGTAGACGGTGGAGACGCTGGCGGCGGCGGTGAAGCGGCCGAGGCGAAGGGGGAGCCGCCAGGGGGCCCGCTCGAGCACCGCCCGAACCACCGCCCCGGGGTCCTGGAACAGGGTGCCGAGGTAGAAGGCGAGGGCGTTCCAGCGCCGGGCCTCCTCCTCCAGCCGGTGGACCACCACCGCCTCGAGGTAGGCCCGGATGCGGGCCCGCTCGGGCTCGCGGTAGGGGAGCGGCCGGAGCTCCTCGGGCTCCTCGACCGGCCGCATCGGCCCCGCCTCGGCGTGCTCCAGCCCGAAGAGGTGGCCCAGCAGGTGGAGGGCGAGCGCCACGATCTGCTCGACCAGCCGCGCCCCCGAGGCCAGCCGCGAGGTGGAGAGCACCCCCACCTCCAGCGCCTGGCTGGAGACCGCCAGGGCGTAGGGGCGGTGGCGGGCCAAAAGCTCGTTGGGAACGATCACCAACGCGTAGTCCCAGCGGCGGTGGAGCTTCTCGTCGACCCCGAGCTCCAACAGCCCCACCGGATCGAGCCCGCCGCGGGGCAGGTGGACCCGGCGCTCGGCGTAGGGGGCGCGCCAGTCGTACTCGGGGAAGAGCTCGGCGAGGAGGGCCCTAAAGCGCTCGCGGGCCTCCTGGTAGGCGGAAAGCAGCTCGGGGTCGCGCAGGTCGGCGGCCAAAAGCCACCCGATCGCCACCTCGCCCCGCGCCATGCCCCCGTTATACCGGGTTCTCCGGCGCCTCGGGGCGATAGCGGATCGCCAGCGTGCGGGCCGCCACCAAGACCAGCACCCCGCCGGCCCAAAGCAGCACCCCGGTGGCGGTGAGGGCCTGGTCGTGGAGGCCGATGAAGAGCTCCCGGAGCAGGAAGACCGCCCCGGCGTCCAGCAGGACGTGGATCCGCACCCGCTGCCACTCGAAGTAGTCGACGAAGGTGCGGACCAGCTCGATCACCACCACCAGGGTGAGGGCGTTGGAGATCAGCTGGTGGAAGCCCTCGGCGAGGTCGTGGCCGCCGAGGGTCTCGCCGAGGCCCAAGAGGAGGCGCACCACCCCCACGAAGAGCCCCAGCACCAACACCAGCACGACGATGTTGAAGGCGAGCTGAACGCTCAGGCGGTAGAAGCGGGTGATCGCCTCCTGCACGTCCCCAGCTTAGATCAGCAGGTTGAAGATCGCCTCGGCCCGCTCCCAGTGCTCGGTCTGGGGGTTCTTGAGATCGGGGTCGAGGGTCTTCAGGACCCGGGCCAGGGCCACCACCAGGGCGCCGGCCAGCTTGGGCAGGAGCTCGCGGACGTCGTCGCCGACCTCGAGGTCCAAGGGCGGCAGCCCGGCCAGCCGGTCAAGCACCGGCTGCAGCGAGAGGGCCACGTCCATCCCCTCGAAGTCCCGGATCGTCTCCTCCAGCCCCCGGGTGATCGGGAGGTCGGGCCGGTAGATCACGTCGCGGCCGTTGTACTTGGCGTGCTTCTCGGCCACCACCAAGAGGTCGTGGATCTTGCCGGCCAGGAAGTCGGAGACCCGCTTGAGGTCGTTTTTGTCCACGTCGAGCGAGGCCGCCTGACGGAAGAGCCGTTCGAACTGGGAAACCGCCATCAACACCCCGTACCACCTCCTTTGAGGGAAAAGGGGGGCCTTGGGCCCCCCGGCCTACGGCTCGACCTCGACCGCGATCTTCTTGGGCTTGGCCTCCTCGGCCCGGGGCACGTCGAGCAGGAGCACGCCGTGCTTGAACCGGGCCCGCACCCGGGCCAGGTCGAAGGTGGCCGGCACCGCGAAGCTACGGATGAAGGTCCCGTAGGGGCCCTCGACCCGGTGCCAGGTCACCCCCTCCTTCTCCTCGAAGGGGCGCTCGGCCCGCACCGTGAGGGTCTCGTCCTCGGCGGTGACGTCGACCTTCTCGGGCTCGACCCCGGGGAGGTAGACCGCGAAGTGCAGCCCGGCCTCGTCCTCGAAGACGTCGACCAGGGGGGCGAAGGTGCGGCCCTCGCCGCCCCGCGCCGCGGGGGCGCCCATGACCCTCTGCAACCGCTCCTGCAGCTCCTCGATCTCCTTGAAGGGATCCCAACGCATCATCCTTCCCACCTCCTCTACCAGCGCACGAGCCCGGCCATGCCGCCGAACTCGTCCTGGAGACGACGCTCAGCCTCGCCGCGCAGGAACTCGATCCGGGCCCCGTAGGCCTCGGCCAGTTCGGCGACGAGGTCCTTCAGGTTCCGCCGCTGGGGCTCGGGGCAGACCGCCCGGGCGGCTTCCGGGCTGGCGGCCGCGAACCGCTCGTCGGGGCAGTAGAAGGCCTCGAGGTCGAGCCGCCAGGGGAGCACCCAGAGGTAGACCCGCCCCACCATCAGGGCGTCGAGGACCCGCTCGGCCCCCCAGATCCCCTCCTCGCGGACGCGGTCCAGGAGCCTTTGCTCCTCCTGGCGCTCGATCGCCTCGATCGCCGGCCGCACCCTGAGGAGGACCTCGCCGGGACCGACCCGGGGATGCCCGGGGGAGGGCAGCCGGGTCACCACCTGGGCGGGGAAGCCCTTGGGCAAAAAGCTCTCGAAGTAGCGGGTGTCCTCCTCCGGGCCCATCAGGATGAGCCGGGCGATGCCCCGCTCGGCGAGGTGGCGGGCCAGCTCGGCGGCCCGGTCCTTATAGAAGCGGTGGGTCCAGGCCAACAGCCGGCGGTCGAAGCGGTCCTTGGCGGTGCCGCCCCGGGCGGCGGCGGCGTAACCGGCCAGGTTGCGGGGGGCCGAGGTGCGCGACTCGCTCATCCGCCGCCACTCCTCGGGGGACACCGCCCGGAAGGCGTCCTCGACCTCGGCGATCTGGTTCATGAAGACCTCGAAGAGCCGCCAGCGCTCGCGGTCGAGATAGACCACCCCGTAGCGTTCGTACTCGTCGAGGGCGAAGAGCAGGGGGGCGAGGTAGGGCTCGCCCCAGCGGGCCTCGACCAGCCCGCTGGCGAGGTCGACCACCGGCAGCTCGGCGCCCAGGTCGTAGACCTCGAGGAAGTCGTCGCCGGCGAAGATCGCCCGGGTCACCGCCTGGGGGGCGTCGTGCTCCAGGCGGTCGAGCACCCGCTTCTGGATCGCCGCCGGCACCCCCAGGGCCTTCAGCGTGTCCTTGGCCCGGATCACGTAGGGCTTTTGCTTGAAGTCGAAGGTGTGCTGGCTGACGTCGGGGTCGGCGGGGTTGGTGAGGACGTAGAGCGAGAGCACCGGCGCCGGCCGCTCGGCCAGCCGCCGCACCGACCGAATCGCCTCCTTGCCCAGCATGCCGCCTCCCTTCTAGGCCCCCTCGGCGTAGGGGTCGATGCGGGAGAGGACCTCGAGCAGCTCGCGGTAGTTCTGCTCCTCCTCCTCTTTGATCCGGGCGAAGAGGTCCCGGATCCCGGGGTCGCCGAGCCCGTAGGCCTCCTCGAGGTAGGCCACCCGGTCGGCCTTCTCCGACTCCAGGGCGGCGAGCAGCTCGCGCCAGGTGGCCTCCTTCTTGACCTCGGGCGGGGGCGGCACCTCGCCCCCCAGGTCGCGGATCTTCTGGGCCAGGAGGGCGGCGTGCTCGGCCTCCCGCCGGGCGATCCGCCGGAGCACCTCCCTCAGCGGCTCGACCGGGAGGTCCTGGGCCGCCTGCTCGACCAGGGCCTTGTCGCGGACCTCGTCCTGGTACCGCTCGGCGAGCACCCTAAGGAGCAACCTGCGCTTTGGCTCGGACAAACCCCCCAACCAGGCATCCCACATCGCCGCCTCCTTCAGGTCCAGCCTAGCGCTTGACAAGGCTATTGTCAACTAGGTTGCGCATCTAAACATCACAAACCGGCCCCGGGTAGAATCGCGGCAAGGAGGTGGGTATGCGCTACCTGGTGGCACTCGCCTGGGTCCTGGCGGTGGCCCTGGCGAACCCGGCGGAGCTCCTGAAGGAGGGGGCCTACCAGGCCGCCTATCGGGAGGCCCTCGACGCCGGGCAGTACGTCCTGGCCGCCCGGGCGGCGAGCTTTTACGCCCTGTACCAGGCCCAGGACCGAAAGGAGAAGGAGGCCTGGTTCGACCGGGCGGAAAAGGCCGCCCGCAAGGCGATCCAGGCCGACCCCAACGACCCCGAGGGCTACTTCGAGCTGGCCCGGGCGCTGGGCCGGTTGGCCCAGTACCGGGGCATCCTCCAGAGCCTCTCGCTGGCCTCGGCGGTGCGCGACAACCTCAACAAGGCCCTGGCCCTCAAACCCGACCACGCCGGGGCTCTGGTGGCCCTGGCGCTTTGGAACCTGGAGCTCGCCCAAAAGGGGGTGGGCTGGCTGTACGGGGCCCGCATCGGCCGGGTGGTGCCGCTTTTCGAAAAGGCCATCCGGCTGGAGCCCAAGGCGATCATCCATCGGGTCGAGTACGCCGGCGCGCTGGCCCGGATGGGGAAGCGAAAGGCCGCCCTGGCCCAGCTCCAGGTGGCCCTCAGCCTGGCCCCTAAGGACGCCCGCGACCGCTACGAGCAGGAGCGGGCCCAAAGGCTTTTGAACCAGATCCTCGGGCGCTAGGGTGCGGCGGATCGCGGTCGCCACCCCCCTCGGCCCCTTCTTCGTGGGCCTCGAGGACGGCCGGCCGGTCCAAAGCGGCTTCGCCCCCCTGGGCTCGGCCCCGGCCACCCCCGCCGAGCGGGCGGTGGCCGACGCCCTCCGGGCCTACTTCGAGGCGGGCCGGCCCCTCCCCGCCCTCCCCCTCGACCCCAAGGGTCCGCCCTTCTTCCAGCGGGTCTGGCGCACGCTGGCCGCGAGCGCCCCCAGCGAGGTGACGACCTACGGCGAGCTCGCCGCCCGGGTGGGGAACCCCCGGGCGGCCCGGGCGGTGGCCGCCGCCATGGCCCAAAACCCCCTGCCCCTCTTCGTCCCCTGCCACCGGGTGATCCGCGCCGACGGCCGGCTGGGGGGCTACGGCCCCGCCCCCTGGCGCAAGGCCGCCCTACTCCTCCTCGAGGCCGGGCAGCTCGACCTCGAAGACCGTCTCCCCCGGCTGCGAGCGCACCCGGATCTCGCCGCCGTGCGCCTCGACGATCTGCTTGGCGATCGCGAGCCCTAGCCCCAGGCGCCCGCCCCGGCCCTTGGCGTAGCGCTCGAAGAGGCGGGGGAGGAGCTCGGCGGGGATGCCGGGACCCCGGTCCCGGACCCAAAGGCGCGCCCGCCCCCCCTCCGCCGCCACCGCCACCGTCACCCCCTCGGGGCCGGCGGCCCGCACCGCGTTATGGACCAGGTTGCGCACCAGCTGGGCCAGCCGGTCGGGGTCGCCGAGGACCTCGACCGGACCCGGGGGCGCCGCCACCGCCACCCCGGGAAACTCCCCGGCCACCCGGCGGGCGATCGCCCCCAGGTCGGTGATGTGGAGCTCGAGGTCGCGGGCGCTCGCTCCCCGGGCCAGGGCCAAAAGGTCCTCGGCCAGGCGGACCAGGTGGCGGGCGCTCTGGCGGGCCGAGCGGCAGTCGCCCCGCTCGACCTCGGCCAGGAGGACGCTCATCGGGGTGAAGAGCTCGTGGGCGACCTCGTTCAAAAAGTCGCGCTCGCGGCGCCGGGCCTCGGCCAGCTCGACCAAAAGGGCGTTGAACCGGTGGACGATGCGGGCGAGCTCGTCGTCGGGCCCGCGGTAGGGGATCGGCCGCAGGTCGTCCCAGCCCCGCCGGCCGACCTCCTCGGCGGCGGCGGCCAGGGGGGCGCTGGCCCGGCGGCTCACCAGCAGGACCGCCGCCCCCCCGAGGAGGAGCCCGACCCAAAACAGCCCGAACAGGACCCGGGCGGTGCCGGTGGCCAGGGCGGCGACGAAGCCGGTCCCCTGGGCCACCGCGATCACCCCCACCCCGGCGTCGGCGTAGGCGGCCAGAAACCCCCGGCCGCGGTAGAGGACGGGGGCCTTGGGGGCGGTCCGGACCACCTCGGGGGGCACGGGGTAGAGGGGGTCGGGGGGGAGGATCGGCTCGCCCTGGTAGTCGTAGAGGGTGATCTCGGTGCCGCCGGTGGCGGCCACCTGCCCGGTCTCCCCCTGGCGGTAGAACCGGGCCACCCGGGCGGCGTCGAGGAGGAGCTGGCGGGCGAGGTAGCCCTGCAGCCCGCGGTCCACCGCCAGCCAGCCGAGGCCCACCCCGATCCCCCAGAGCACCGCCCAGAGCAGGCCGAACGAGAGGGCCAGGCGGGCGCCGAAGCCGAGCCTCATTCGCGGGGCTCCACCAGGGCGTAGCCGTGGCCGCGGACGGTGCGGAGGTAGCCCCGGGCCCCGGCCCGGGCCAGCTTGGCCCGGAGCTTGGCCATGTGGACCTCGAGGGCGTTCGACCGCGGCGGGTCCCCCGGCCAGACCGCGGCGACGATCTCCTCCCGCGAGAACACCCGCCCCGGCCGCCGGGCCAGCAGGGCCAACAGCTCGAGCTCGGTGGGCGAGAGCGCCAGCGGCCGCTCGCCGAAGAAGGCCCGCTGGGCCTCGCGGTCGACCAACAGCCCCCCCACCCGGTAGCGGCGGCCCGCCACCTTGCGCCGCCACAGCGCCTCCAGCCGGGCGAAGAGCTCCTCGGGGTGGAAGGGCTTTTCCAGGTAGTCGTCGGCCCCCTCGCGGAGCAGGGTCACCTTGCGCTCGAGGTCGCGGGTGGCGGTGAGGATGAGGACCGGCACGTCGCCGGTCGCCCGCACCCGGGCCAGGATCTCGTCGCCGTCGAGGTCGGGAAGCCCCAGGTCGAGGACCAGGAGGTCCGGGGGGTCCTCGCGGAGGGCGGTGAGCCCGGCCACCCCGTTTCGCTCCCAGCGGGCGGGAAACCCGGCCCGCTCCAGGCTGGCCTTGAGGATGCGGCCGAGGTCAGGGTCGTCTTCGATGACCAGGACGCGGGGCACCCGGCACCTCCCGCCTTCGCTCGCGGCTTCGGAACACCGGCCCGTCCTCCCGCCAGTAGAGGCGGTAGACCTCGGCCAGGATGCGCTTCAGCGAGGCCCGCCCCTGGGGGAGGAAGAGCACCACGTCGCCCCGGGCCGCCCGCCCGGGGAAGACGAAGACCCGCCGCCCCACCCGCACCAGCACCGCCACCGGCTGGCCGGGGACGAAGGCCCGGGGCGGGCGGATCACCGCCAGGCCGCGGTCGGTGACCCTCAGGGCGAGGTAGACCACCCGGAGGTCCGGGGTGGCCACCCGGATCTCCGAGCCCGCCCCCAGCCGGGGCACGCCGGGGAGCGGCACGGCCAGGAGCATAAGCGTCAAGAACCAGGGCAGCACCGAATCCAGTATGCCCCAGCCCCGCCCCGCCAGGCTGAGCCCCGGCTGAAGCCGCCCTCAGCTAAGATGGCCCCGTGGTCCGGGTGAAGGTCTGCGGGGTCACCCGCCGGGAGGACGCGCGGATGCTCGAGGCGCTGGGGGTCCACGCGGTCGGGTTCGTCTTCGCCCCCTCGCGGCGGCGGGTCACCCCCGAGGAGGCGGCGGGGATCGCCGCCGCCCTGGGGCCGATGGTGGCCCGGGTGGGGGTCTTCGTCGACGCCCCCCCGGAGGAGGTCCTCGAGGTCGCCGAGGCCGCCCGCCTCACCGCCCTCCAGCTCCACGGCGACGAGCCCCCCCAGGTCGCCCGCCGGCTGGGGCGCCGCTACCCGGTGATCAAGGCCTTCCGGGTGCGGGGGGCGCCCGACCCCGCGATCTTCCGCTACCCCGCCGACGCCCTCCTGCTCGACGGCCCCCGCCCCGGCAGCGGCACCGCCTTCGACTGGGGCTGGCTGGCGTCGGTGCCGGCGGGGGCGCGGGTGGTGGTGGCCGGGGGGCTCGCCCCCGAGAACGTTTGCGGCTTGTTGCAGCGCTTCCGCCCCTACGCCGTCGACGTCTCCTCCGGGGTCGAGGCCCGCCCGGGGGTAAAGGATCGCGACCGGGTGCGGGCTTTCCTGCGGGCTGTGGAAGGCTGTGGATAGGCTGTGGAGAACTTTGTGGAAAAGCGGATGAGCCCCGTTATGAACGCAAAGCTTCCCCTATGCATACCTGTGGATAAATGTGGGGATAACACCATGCAATGAGGCACCTCGAGGAGCTCAGCCACACCGCCGACGTGGGCTTCCGGGTCCGGGCCAAGAGCTTCCCTGGCCTCCTCTACTGGGCCGCCCGGGGGCTTTTAGCGACGCTCTTCGAAGCCCTTCCCAAGGCCGGCGAGGGCCGGGCCCGGGTCGAGCTCACCGCCCCCGACCGGGAGACCCTCCTGGTCCGCTTTCTGAACGAGCTCCTCTACCTCGTCCAAACCCGGGGCCGGGTGCCGGTGGCCCTCCGGATCCAGACCGCCCGCTCCCCCGAGGGCTGCCGCCTTGCCGCCGAGCTCGCCACCGTCCCCTTCGACCGGGTCGCCGACCGCTTCCTCGGCGAGGTCAAGAGCGCCACCTACCACGGGCTCCGAGTGGAAAAAACCGAGGCGGGCTTCGCCGCCTCGGTCGTGCTCGACGTCTAGGACCTAGGGGACCAGCCGCAGGACGACCAGGTCGGTGTCGCCGTCGGCGCTCTCGGTGGAACCGGTCACCAGGATCCGCCCCTGGTCGTCCAGGGCCACCTCGTAGGCGCGGTCGTCGCCGTGACCGCCGTCCCACACGAAGACTCCGTTATCCCCGAAGCTCGTGTCCCGAGATCCGTCGGGGAGGAGCCGGAGGACGAACAGGTCGAACCCGTGTCCAGAGACGAAGGTGTAACCGGCCACCAGGATGCGCCCCTCGCCGTCGAGGGCCACCGAGTAGCCCACGTCGGTGCCGCTGGACGGGCCGCCTCCCAGGCCATCGAGAACGAGCTTCCCGCCGTTCCCAAAGCCGGTGTCCAGGCTCCCGTCGGCGTTCAGACGGAGCACCACCAGGTCGTAGCCGGAAGCGCCCAGCGACATACCAACGGCCACGATCCGCCCCCGGTCGTCCACCGCCACCGAGTAGGCCCGGTCGTCCTTCTGGCCAAGGGAGTCGCCCCCGGCGAGCCCCGAGAAGGTGACCGGGTCGCTGTCGTTAAAGCCGGAGTAGGGGGAGCCGTTGGGCCCGATCCCGCCCACGGCAAAGTTGTAATGGCCTTGGTCGTCGGTTGTGGTGCCCGCGACCACGTACCCGAAGGCGGTGGGGGCGACGCTGTAGGCGGCATCGTAGCCGCTTCCCCCGCCGGCGAAGACGCCGCCCGTGCCGAAGCCGGTGTCGAAGCCGGAACCGTCGGCCCGGATGCGGGCCAGGTAGGCGTCGACGTTCCCCCCGCTTTGGGTGGTGAACCCGGCGAAGACGATCTTGCCGTCGTCGTCCAGGGCCAGCGAGTAGGCCCGGTCGTTGCCCACCCCGCCGTCCCAGTCAAAGAATCCGTTCGAGCCAAACCCCGTGTCCAGCGTGCCGTCGGGGTTCAGCCGGGCCAGCAGGGCGTCCTGGTTGTGAAGACCGGCGTTGGTGTAGCCGGCTACGAGGATTTTTCCGCTTAGGGGCAGGACCTGGATCGCCCGATCGAGATCGGGGAGGAGGTCGCTACCGAGAGGGGCGAGGTTAACAGGGCCAAAACCGCTGTCCAGGGCACCGTTTTTACCCAAGCGGATCACGACCAGCCTTTTTTGCCCGCCGCTGTCTTCGCTCTCGCCCAGGACCAGGATGCGACCGGAACCGTCGATCGCCAGCGAGTAGCCGGCGTCGTTGGCGCCCTGGGCCTGGAGCAGGTCGGTCACCACCGTCACCCCGTGATCGCCGAAGCCGGCATCGAGGGTCCCGGCCGGGGGCAGAAGGTTTAGCGAGAACGAACGCTGGTGGCGGAGCGCGCCCTTGGAGGCGACGATCTGGGCGGTGTAGTTCCCCGGCGTCGCGCTCATACTGGCGGACAGGGTGAGGGTCTGGTTCACCGGCTGCTTTCCGCTCACCGTGACCTGGGTGGGGCTCAGCGTCACCCCTGAAGGGGCGCCCTCGAGGCTGAGCGAAAGGGTCCCGGTGAACCCGAACTGGGGCTGGA
>Ga0256841_1001768_pt1 | contig 17966 bp, 18 predicted proteins | sample 356308metaG_FD_185971 | JGI IMG/M metagenome (GOLD analysis project Ga0256841, IMG submission 185971) | Hydrothermal vent microbial communities from Mid Atlantic Ridge, Atlantic Ocean - 356-308 | ecosystem: Environmental > Aquatic > Marine > Hydrothermal vents | place: Atlantic Ocean: Mid... | reverse complement strand
GCCGGTGCTCCGTCAGCTCAAGGACTGGAACCGCCCCGCCCTGCGCTAAGGTAGGGGGATGGAGGCCCTCCTCACCGCCCTCTTCATCTTCCTCCTGCGGCTCGTCGACGTGCCGCTCTCCACCGTTCGTATCGTGATGATGGTGCGGGGGCAGCGGCGGGTCGCCACCCTCCTCGCCTTCTTCGAGTCGCTGGTCTGGATCACCGCGATCAGCCGGGTCTTCGCCCACCTCGACGCCCCCCTCAACATGCTGGCCTTCGCCGCCGGTTTCGCCAGCGGCACCGCCTTGGGGATGACCCTCGAGGCCTGGTTCGCCCCCGGCCAGGTGCTGATCCGGGCGATCGTGCGTGAGGGCGCCGAGGCCCTGGTCGCCGACCTCCGCGCCGAGGGCTACGGGGTCACCGTGGTGCACGGGGAGGGCCGGGCCGGCGAGGTGCCGATCCTCTTCGTGGTGGTGCCCCGCCGCCGGGCCGAGGCGGTGCTCGCCACCATCCGCCGCCACGCCCCCCGGGCCTTCGTCACCGTCGAGGGGGTGCAGCGGGCGATCGGCGGCCACCTGCCCAGCGTGGGGCTTTGGCCGGTGGTGCGCCGCTAGAGCGGGTGGCGGGCGGCCAGCGCCTCGGCCAGCCTGAGCGCCGCGCCCTTGTCGAGGTAGCGGTTTTGGTTGCCGCACTTGGGGGAGAGGACGCAGCGGGGGCAGCCGGCCTCGCAGGGGCAGCCCGCCAGCCGGTCCCGGGTGGCGGCGATCCACTCGGGGAAGCGCCGGGCCCCCTCGCGGACGTAGCCGACCCCGCCGGGGTGGCCGTCGTAGATGAAGATCGTGGGCCGGCCCCCGCCGGAGGGCAGGGGGTGGGGGTAGGCGGGGTAGGAAACCCCGCCGAGGTCGGCCCGCTCGGCCAGGACGAAAAGCGGCAGCATCCCGATCATCGCGTGCTCCAGGGCGTGGATCCCCGAGGGCAAGAGGGCCTCCATGGCCAGGGCCAGGTCCTTTTCCTCGGCCAGCCAGCCGGGCTCGACGTGGAACCAGACCGCTTCGGTGGCGTAGCGGATCTCCGGCATCGCCAGCGGGACCTCCTCGAGGACCGCCTCGGTGACGTAGCGCTTCTTGACGTAGCCGACCACCTGCTCCACCAGCTCGACCTTGCCGAGCCAGACCCCTTCCCGGACCTCCTCGCCGGCGTTCACCAGGATCTCGGTGGTGGCCAGGGGCTGGGTGTAGTAGTCCTCGAGGCTGGGGAGCAGCTCGATCTCCCGCCGCTCGACGTCGAAGCGCTTGACCAGGTAGCTCTCGCCCATGTGGAGGAACACCGCCCCGGGGTGGGCCTCCCAGTAGGCCTGGCGCTCGTCGAGGGTTCCCAGGGTGCGGCCGAAGGCGTCCTTCAGGCGGAAGCTCGGCCCCGACCCCCGGAGGGTGATCCTCCGGTGGGGGTTCCTGACGGTGGTGTGGATCCGGCCCCCCCGCTCGACGAAGCCCTCGCCGGCGAGCTCGGGGCGGTAGAGGGGCTCGTCGGGGCGGAGGGGGAGCTCGCGGGCGGCGGCGTGGAGGTGGAGGGGGTAGAGGTAGGGGTTGAAGGGGTCGGCGACCGCGGCCTCGACCGCCCCGCCTAAGAGCCGCTCGGGGTGGTCCTCGTAGTAGGCGTCGAGCGGGTCCTCGCGGGGGATCCAAAGGGCCAGGGCCCGGTTGCCCGCCCGCCCGGCCCGCCCGGCCCGCTGCCAAAAGCTCATGATCGAGCCGGGAAACCCCACCAAGACGACGGCGTCGAGGTCGCCGATGTCGATCCCCAGCTCCAGGGCGTTGGTCGAGACCAGCACGGTGATCGCGCCGGCCTTGAAGGCCTCCTCGATCTTCCGGCGTTCGCCGGCGGTGTAGCCGGCGCGGTAGGTGCGGATGCGGTCGGCGGCCGGCGAGCCGCGGGTGTACTTGCCGATCAGCTCGACGCTGCGGCGGGCCCCCGCGAAGATCAGGGTCTTCAACCCCGCCAAAGCGGCGTGCTCGGCCAACAGGGCGGCCTCGATGTTGGGGCTGCGGCGGTGCTCGCCGGTTCGGTCGAGGGCCTTGGGCCGCCAGAGCACGAACTCCCGTTCAGTGAGCGCCCCCCTTCGCCGGATCTCCTGGAAGGCGAGGCCGAAGAGCCGCCCGGCGTGCTCGGCGGGGTTCGCGATCGTCGCCGAGGCGGCGATCACCTGGGGCCGGGCGCGGTAGTAGCCGGCCAGGCGCAACAGCCGCTGGAAGATCATCCCCGCGTGGCTGCCGAAAACCCCGCGGTAGTAGTGGAGCTCGTCGACCACCAGGTAGCCAAGCCGCCCCAAAAACCCCGCCCAGTCGGGGTGGCGGGGGAGGAGGCCGTAGTGGAGCATGTCGGGGTTGGTGAGGAGGATCCGGCCCCGCGTCCGGGCCCGCCGGCGCTTTTCCGAGGGGGTGTCGCCGTCGTAGGTGTAGCTCGCCCGCTCCTCCAAGCCCAGGGCCCGCTCCAGGGCGAGGAGCCGCTTTTCCTGGTCGCGGGCGAGCGCCTTGGTGGGGAAGACCAGGAGGGCGGTGCCGTCCTCCAAGGCGGCCTTGAGCGCCGGCGCCTGGTAGACCAGGCTCTTGCCGCTGGCGGTGGGGGTGGCGAGGACCACGTGGGCCCCCGCCTCCAGTGCCCCGAAGGCCTCGGCCTGGTGGGGGTAGGGCTGGAGGCCGAGGGCCTCGAGCACCCCGGCGTAGAGCCCCCGGTAGGGCACCGGCCTTAAGGGCTCGGCGCGGAGGAGCTCGGCGTAGGCGACCTGGCCGGCGTAGCCCTCGGTCGCCTCCAACCAGGCGCGGTAGCCGCCGTAGGGCCGAACCGCCGGGGGGAGCCTCGCCGCCACCTCCTACTTCTTAAGCGGGATGTTGAGGAAGGGCTTTTGGTGCGGGGTCTCCCGGGGTTTTTGCTGGCTGGCGGCCACCGCCACCCGGCGGGCGACGTTCTCGGCCAGTTCGCGGTAGGCCTCGCCCAGGGGGCCGGCCTCGAGGGCGGCGGGGAAGCCGACGTCGCCGCCCTTGCGGATCCTGGGCTCGATGGGGATGGTCCCCAGCAGGGGCCGGCCGACCTTCTCGGCGTAGGCGGCCAGGCCCCCGGAGCCGAAGATGTCGTGCTTCTCCCCGCAGGAGGGGCAGACGAAGTAGCTCATGTTCTCGACGAAGCCGAGCAGCTCGACCTCGAGCTTCTCCAGCATGCTGACCGCCCGGCGCACGTCCTCCAAGGCCACCTCCTGGGGGGTTCCCACCACGATCGCCCCGGTGAGCGGCACCAGCTGCATCACCGAGAGCGGGATGTCGCCGGTGCCCGGCGGCATGTCCACCACCACGTAGTCGAGCTCGCCCCACTCGGTCTTGGTGACGAAGTCCCGCACGAAGGAGTGCTGCAGCGACCCCCGCCACACGATCGGCTGCCCGTCGGGGACCACCAGGCCCAGGCTCACCAGCTTGATCCCGTGGGCCTCGATGGGGACGATCTTGCCGCCCCGGGTCATGAGCGGCCGGCCCAGCGCCCCCAGCATCCGGGGGGCGTTGGGGCCGAAGGCGTCGGCGTCGAAGAGCCCCACCTTGGCCCCCAGCTGGGTGAGGCCCACCGCCAGGTTGACCGCGGTGGTGCTCTTGCCCACCCCGCCCTTGCCGGCCACCACCGCGATCACGTGGTCGACGCCGGGCAGGGGCTTTTGCTGGATGGGGCTCTCGGCGGTCTGGGTGATCGCGACCTCGCCGGCCCCGATCGCCTTCAGGGCCTCCTCGGCCTCGCGGGTGAGCTGGTCCTTGAGGGGGCAGGCGGGGGTGGTGAGCTTCAGGGTGAAGGCCACCCGGTTCCCCTCGATCTTGAGGTCCTGGACGAACCCCAGGGTCACGATGTCCTTCTTGAAGTCGGGGTCGATGACCTTCCTGAGCGCTTCCAGTACCTGGGCCTCGGTCAGCATATCCCCTAGAGAATACCCCCAAAGCCTGGGGCAAAAGTCGGGTTTGGCCCCCATTTCGCCGGCGTATGATGGGCGCGTGGCGGTGGACGAACGCGAGCTGATCCTAACGCTCTTTCCCGGCACCGACCCCGAACTCCTCCCCCCTGGGGAGGTGCTCTACTACCGCGAGGGGGAGCGGGTGGTGATCGAGGAGGCCCCCTTCCGGGTGGAGCTTTTCCCCTTGCCCCGGCCGGCGCTCCCCCGGCCGGCGATCTGCGAGGCCTGCGGTCGTCCGCTGGGCGGCGCCTACGCCCGCTTCTTCCGCCTCCGGGTGCCGGGCCGGGGCCCCGAGGAGGTCTACCGCTACGTGGTCCTCTGCGAGGACACCGAGGCCTGCCGCGAGCGGGCCCGCCCCGAGGTTTTGAGGCGGATCCTTCGCAAGGGTATACTTCGCTAATTGGAGGCGGTATGGCGCGTGAGGTAAGGCTGACCAAGGAAGGCTACCAGCGGCTCAAAGCCGAGCTGGAGAAGTGGCAGGCCAAGCTCGAGGAGATCACCCTGATCCTCCAGGAGCTCATGGAGTCCTCCGACGACTACGACGACTCCGGCCTGGAGGACGCCAAGCGGGAGAAGGCCCGCATCGAGGCCGCCATCGCCCAGCTCGAGGACGTCCTGGCCCGGGCCAAGGTGATCGAGGGCGCCGAGGCCAAGGGCAAGGTGGGGCTGGGCAGCACCCTGGTGCTGCAGGACACCGGCAGCGGCGAGAGCTACGAGGTCCGCATCGTGGCCCCGGCCGAGGCCAGCGTCCTCGAGGACCCGATGAAGATCTCCGACGAGAGCCCGGTGGGCTCGGCCGCCCTCGGCAAGCGGCCCGGCGACACCTTCAAGGTCGAGGTCCCCGGCGGCGAGATCAAGGAGTACCGCGTGCTCTCGATCCTGGAGTAGTCCGTGCCGGAATGGAGCGAGCAGACCAAGGAGCGCCTTAGGAACCTCGAGGCCCTGGTCGAGGCCGGCTTCGAGCCCTACCCCTACCGGTTCGATAAGGACACCGACGCCGCCCAGCTCAAGGCCCGCCACCCCGACCCCGAGCCCGGTCAGGAGTGGCCGGAGGAGCGGGTCCGTCTGGCCGGCCGGTTGGTGGCGCTAAGGCGCATGGGCAAGGCGAGCTTCGCCCACCTCTTGGACGCCACCGACCGGATCCAGCTCTTCTTTTCCCGGGACGCCACCGAGCGCTACCCCCTGGTCAAGAAGCTCGACGTCGGCGACCTGATCGGGGTCGAGGGCACGGTCTTCGTCACCAAGACCGGCGAGCTCACGGTCCGGGTCGAGCGCTGGCAGCCGCTGGTTAAAAGCCTCCACCCCTTGCCCGACAAGTGGCACGGGATCAAGGAGAAGGAGGTCCGCTACCGCCAGCGCTACCTCGACCTCATCGTCAACCCCGAGGTCCGCGAGGTCTTTCGCAAAAGGGCCCGGATCGTCGCCTGGGTGCGGCGCTTCTTCGAGGAGAAGGGCTTTTTGGAGGTCGAGACCCCGGTGATCCAGCCCACCGCCGCCGGGGCCGAGGCCCGCCCCTTCGTCACCTACCACAACGCCCTGGGACGGGCGTTCTACCTCAGGATCGCCCTCGAGCTGCCCCTCAAGAAGCTCCTGGTGGGGGGCTACGAGCGGGTCTTCGAGCTCGGTCGGGTCTTCCGCAACGAGGGGATCGACGCCCAGCACAACCCCGAGTTCACCATGCTCGAGGCCTACTGGGCCTACGCCGACTATGACGACGTCGCCCGGCTGGTCGAGGAGTTGCTCTCGGGGCTCGCCCAGGAGCTCTTCGGGTCCTACCGGGTGCCCTACCAGGGCAAGACCCTCGACTTCACCCCGCCCTTCCGCCGGATCCGCTTCGTCGAGGCGCTTAAGGAGAAGGCCGGGCTCGATTTCGACCCCCTGGACCTGGAACGGCTCCGCATCTGGGCCGACGCCAAGCACCCCGAGCTGGCCGAGGTGCCCTCCTACAAGCTGCTCGATAAGCTCTTCGGGCTCTACGTCGAGCCCGAGCTCCAAGACCCCACCTTCGTCTACGACTTCCCGTTGGTGATCAGCCCGCTGGCCAAGAAGCACCGGCGGGATCCCCGCCTTACCGAGCGCTGGGACCTCTACGTCGCCGGCCTCGAGCTGGCCCCCGCCTACTCCGAGCTCAACGATCCCCTTGACCAGCGCGAGCGCTTCGAGGAGCAGGCCCGCCGCCGCGCCGCCGGCGACGAGGAGGCCGCCGAGCTCGACGAGGACTTCCTCACCGCCCTGGAGTACGGCATGCCCCCGGCCGGGGGAATGGGCCTGGGAATCGACCGGCTGACCATGATCCTCACCGACCAGCCGACGATCCGGGACGTCCTGCTCTTCCCCCTCCTAAGGCCACGCCAGGCCGAACCGGCGGAGGCCCCGGGGGGCTAGCCGGTGGCCGCTCAGCGGATCGCGGTCTGGACCCTCCTGGTGGGGGTCCTTTCCTTGCTCTTTAAGCTCCTGGCCTTTCGCCTCACCGGCTCGGTGGCGGTGTTCTCCGACGCGCTGGAATCGCTGGTCAACCTGGCCGCGGCCCTGGGGATGCTCCTCGCCATCGGCTACGCCAGCCGTCCCCCCGACGCCAGCCACCCCTTCGGCCACACCAAGGCCGAGTACCTCTCGGCGGTGGTCGAGGGGGTGCTGGTGGTGCTGGCGGCGGGGGCGATCTTCCGCTCCGCCCTGGCGCGGCTGGGGCACCCGCTGGCGATCGCCCGGCCCGCGGAGGGGCTGTTTTGGCTCGCCCTGGCGGCGCTGGCCAACGGCGGCTGGGCGGCCTACCTGGTCCGCCGGGGGCGGGCGCTGGCCTCGGCGGCGCTGGAGGCCGACGGCTGGCACCTGCTGGCCGACGCCGCGACCTCCCTGGGGGTGATGGCCGGGGTCACCCTGGCCTGGTTCACCGGCCTGCCCTGGATCGACCCCCTGGTGGCCCTGCTGGTGGCGGTTCACGTGCTCTGGATCGGGCTCAGGATCGTGCGCCGTTCGGTCGGCGGCCTGCTCGACGAGGCCCTCGACCCCGAGAGCCGGCGGGCGATCGAGGCCGCGGTTGCCGGGGCGATGGCGGGGGCGATCGAGGTCCACGACCTCAGGACCCGCCGGGCCGGCCGCCGGGCCTTCGTCGAGCTCCACCTGGTGGTCCCCGGCTCCATGACGGTGGAGGAGGCCCACCGGATCGCCACCCGGATCGAGGAGGCGGTCCGCCGGGTGCGTCCCGGAACCGAGGTGACCGTCCACGTGGAGCCCGAGGGCGAGGAGACCCACCGCGGCATCCGCCCGGTCCGGGACCATCGGCCCGGCCGGCCGCGCTAGGCTTGGGTTATGAAACCCGAGGTTCGCGTGGACGGCACCGCGGTTACGGTTCGAGGGCCCCGGCCGGCGGTCGAGCGCATTGCCGATCGGCTGCTCGCCGGGGATTACCCCTACCGCGTCGAGGGGGGTCTCTACGGCGAGCGTGGCGCCGAGATCCGGGTGCGTTTCGAGGCGGAGGCGGCGGCGGCGTGGTGCGCGGGTATCGCCGGCGACGAACTCTTCGGGAGCGAGCTAGGTCCCCCCGACGTCGAGTAGGCGCCGGAGCTGCGTCAGGCTGAGGTTGCCGCCCGAGAGCACCACCGCCACCCGCCGCCCGAGAAAGCGTTGGCGGTGGTGCACCGCCGCCGCCAGGGCAGCGGCCCCGGCACCTTCGGCCAGGCTATGGGCGTGGGCGAGGTAGAGCCGGATCGCTGCCGCGATCGCGTCTTCGGGAACCAGCAGGAAGTCGTCGAGCAAAGCCCGCAGGATCCGCTGGGGAAGCGCGAAGGGACTGCCGGTGGCGAGCCCCTCGGCGAAGGTCCGGGGCGGCACCTCGACCGCGCGCCCCTCCTTCCAGGAGAGATAGGCGGCCGGGGCCGCTTCCGACTGGACCCCGATCACCTCGACCTGGGGGGCCAGGGTCTTGATCACGATCGCGGTCCCCGCGGCCCCGCTGCCGCCCCCAACCGGGACCAGGACGACCTCGATCTCGGGGTTGTCCTCGAGGATCTCCAGGGCGTAGGTCGCCACCCCGGCGATGAGGAGCGGCTCGTCGCCGGAGTCGATGAAGCGCATCCCCCGATCCCGGGCGTGGGCCTCGGCCGCCCGCCGGGCGGCGTCGAAGTCCCGCCCCCGGGCGACGACCTCGGCCCCAAGGCCCCGCATCGCCGCCACCTTGGCGGGGTTCGCCCCCTCGGGCACGAAGACCACCGCCGGGACCCCGTAGAGCCGGGCGGCGTAGGCCACCGATTGCCCGTGGTTGCCGGTGCTGGCGGCCACCACTCCACCCCGCCGCTCGTCTTCGTCGAGGGCCGCCAGCAAGTTGACCCCGCCCCGCACCTTGAAGGCCCCCACCGGTTGGTGGTTTTCGTGCTTGACCCAGAGCCGCAGGCCGGTGGCGGCGTCGAGGGCGGGGTAGCGGTAGAGCGGGGTGCGGGGGAGGTGGCGGTAGACCCGGGGGCGGGCCCGGAGGACATCGGAAAAGCGCACGCCAAGGTCCATGCCCTATTCTCCCACCCCGCCTAGCGGAGCTCGATCTCGCCGAGGCGGTGGACCCCCTCCCGGAAGGGGAGGTCGCTGGCCAGGCGGAGGGCGTAGCGGGGGTCGGATCGGAGCCGCCGGGAGGGGTCGGGAAACCATAGCCCCAGTTCGGCGCGGCCGGGGGCTTCGTCAAGCTCGACGGCGATCCGGGTGCGGACGACCTCGCCGGGGGCCAGCCGGCGGAGGTCGAGGGCCAGGGGGTAGGGCCGCCCCCGACCCCCCCGCGAAACCACCAGGTAGGCCGGCCGACGCCGCTTGGGCCGGGCGAACCCCCGGTTTCGGAGGACGAGCTCGAGGACCGCCCCTCCCCGGGCCGGGACCGCCGCCGGCCACCGGGCCTCGAGGAGCTCCAGGCGGTAGCCGAGCCGGGCCGCCACCTCCTCGAGGACGCCCGCTTCCCGCCAAGCCCGGAGCATCTCGGGGTGGTACTCGGCGTTGAGGTAATCGGGGTGGGCGGCGGCCAGTTCCTCGAGCACCCGGGGCGGCCGGGTGCGGCCGGGGTCGTCCCGGTCGGTGGGGGCGCAGGTCTCGCCGCCAAAAGGAAGGAAGTCGTTCTCGGCGTAGACGTAGGCCCGCCAGGTGCCGGGGTTCTCCTCGGGGTAGGTGCCGACATCGGTGGCCGAGGAGAGGAAGCAATCGTTGAAGTGGGCGAGCCGCTCGGCCCCGGCGGCGCCCGACGGGGGGTGGTCGAGGGGGACGGGCGGGGCCGGAGGGGGCCGGCCGGCGAGGTAGCGGGCTTTGTCGAGCGGGTAGCGCACCGCGATCGGGAGCTCGGCGGGCAGCTCCGAAAGCAGGCGGTCGAGGAGCCTTCGCTTGCTGTTCCAATCGTCGTGGCACACCGCGGTGGCCCGCCAGCAGTGCCCCTCGCCCCAGCGTCCCAGGAAGCCGGCCTGGAAAACGTAGACCAGATCGGCGTTTTCCCGGACGATGGGGAGGAGCTGGTCGAGGTGGGTTTCGATTACCCCCCAGTCGGCGTCGCCGTCCTCGCCGTAGCGAAAGCGGAGGACCAGCTTGAGCCCGTTTTCCCGCACCAGCCGGAAGGTCCTCCGGAGGCCGGCGAGCTCCTCCTGGCGGAGCGGGCGGTCCCGCGGCAGCCAGCCCTGGTAGGGGTAGACCAGCCGCACCTCGCTGCTCATCGCCGCCAGCGCTTCGGGGTCGGGGTCGAAGGGGTTGAGGTCGGTCCGGTAAAAGCCCCGCTCGGGGTTGGGAAGGGGCGCGGCGAGGGGGAGGGGGTCGGGCCGCACCGACTGCTCCGCCGGCGCCGGGGCCCGGCAGCCGGTCAACAGCAGGAGAAAAAGCAGAACTGCTCTAGGCACCGGGGTATTCTAACCCCCATCGGGGGGGTCGTCGCAGTCGGGAGGGGTTCCGCCCAACCGGGCCACCGTTCGGCGGGCGGTGGGGGTGCAGGCCAGGCCGCCCCGGCCGGTCTCCTTGAGCTCGGGGGGCAGGAGCCGGCCGATCTTGGCCATCGCCAGCACCACCTCGTCGGGGGGGATGAAGCTCCGGACGCCGGCCAGCGCCTGCTGGGCCGCGCTCACCGCGTGCACGCTGAAGAACCCGTTCCGCATCACGCAGGGGACCTCGACGTAGCCCCCCACCGGGTCGCAGACCAGGCCGAGGGTGTTCTGGAGGGCCAGGGCGGCGGCGTGGACGCTGGCCTCGGGGCTGCCCCCCAGCAGCTCGGTCACCGCCGCCGCCGCCATGGCGGCGCTGGAGCCGATCTCGTTCTGGCAGCCGCCCGAGGCGCCGGCGATGTAGACCTGCCGGCTGATGATCTTGGCCACCCCTCCGGCCAGGACCAGCGGCATCACCAGCCGCTCGTCGGGAAGCCCGAGGTGGTCGGCGACCCCAAAGAGAGCGCCGGGCACGGTGCCGGCGCTTCCGGCGGTGGGGGCGGCGACGATCTTGCCCATACGGGCGTTCTCCTCGTTCACCGCCATGGCGTAGGCCTGGACCCGCTTCAAAAGCGGCGCCCGTAGGGGGTCCTCGGCCTCCCAGAGGGTCTTGGCGTTCCAGCCCACCATGCCGGCGACGCTGGGCGCGTCGCTTTGGAGCCCCCGTTCGATCGCCTCCCGCATCACCCGGAGGCGGTCCCGCATGACCTCGAGGACGAACCCCCGTTCCAGCCCGGTCTCCTCGAGCTCCTCCCGGAGCACCCACTCCGAGGCGGGCCCCGGTACCTTGGCGAGGTCGGCGAAGTTCATCGGCACCGGGGCGAGTTTACCCGGTTTGGTCCCCTAGTTGCGGTTGAAGTCCTCGAAGACCCAGGAAAAGCCCACTTCGTCCTGCGCCACCTTGGCGGTGTAGGCCTCGGTCAAGGTGTTGGTGCCCCGCTGGTAGGTGTCGAGGCGGAGGACCAGGGCGTTCCACCCGGGGTAGAGGTAGACGTCCTGGTAGGTGACCTGGAAGGTTTGGGTAAAGGCGCCGGCGGTGATGGTGCGTCGGCAGGTGCCCTTGACCCAGGTTCCCGCCCCGCCGTTGAAAAGGTAGTCGATCTGCCTTCGTCCTTCGACCTCGTCCCGACTTCCGCCCTCGGTTTCCTCCACGTATCCGGCGAAGGTCCCCCCCTGGCTGGCGCCCAAGCTGAGGGCCAGGATGGCGGGGTTGGAGGGACGAATGGAGAGCTGGTTTTGGCACGCGCCAAAGTCCCCGAGGGCTTGGTTGGGGGGCGGCCCCGCGATCAGGCGGAAGCTGCCGTCGGCGGCCACATCGGTGCTGTAAATCCCCCTCGCGGAGGGGTTCGGGCTCAGGTTTTGGATCCGGCCGGTCTGCCCGCTGGGCCAGTAGGCCAGCCGGCCCTCGAGGGTGAGCGTTTCTCCCGATACGAAGCTATGGGGGCCCGCCGGGGCGGGGGTTTGGCCGGCGATGAGGTTGCACCCGGCGGCCAGGAGGCCGAGCGCGAGGAGGGCCGGTCCTGCGGTCATCCGGTATCGTGGCATCGAACGCACCTCCAAAACCCAAGATCCAAAACCGCCGTTCTCGGGTTGGGCCGAGCCTAACGCGGCGGTTTCGGGAGGGATGTCCTAAGAATCGCCGGCGAGCCGGGCCACCGCCTCCCGCCCGTCCCGGACGACCTCGGGGAGCCCCACCCCGCGGTAGGCGGCGCCGGCCAGGGCCAGACCGGGAAGCTCCCGCTCGGCGGCCTCGATCGCGCGCAGGCGCTCGAGGTGGCCGACGGTGTAGGCCGGCATGCCCTGGGGAAAGCGCCCGACCCAGGCGCGCTCGGGCCTTGGAAGCTCGCCGAGGAGCCGCCTGAGGTCGGCCAGCGCGAGGGCCAGGAGCTCCTCCTCCTCGGCCTCGGCCGCCGGCCCCGAGAAGTAGGCCCGGGCCAGCGCCGCCCCCTCGGGGGCCCGGCCCGGCCACTTCTGGTCGAGCCAGGTGAACCCCCGGGCGGCGAACCCCTCGCCCTCGGCGAAGAGGACGCCGTGGCCTTGGCGGGGGGGCAGCCCCAGGGTGGGGAAGGCCAGGGTGACGGTGGCGGCCGAGTGGTAGGGGATCTTGGCCAGGGCCTCCAGGGCGGGAAAGCCGGTCGGCTCCAGGAGCCGGAGGGCCGCGGGGGCGGGGACGGCGAGGACCACCCTGGGGGCCTCGAGCGCGCCGGCCGCGGTCGCGACCCGCCAGCCGGTGGCGGTGCGCCTAAGCCCCTCGACCCGGACCCCGGGGGTGAGGGCCGGGCCCAGCGCTCCCGCCAGCGCCTCGACCAGCGCCCCCAGGCCGCCCTGAAAGGAGGCGAACAGCGAGCCTCCCTCGCGGCTCGACCGCCGCCTTCGAAGGGTCTTCAGCGAGCCCAGGATCAGGCTCCGGTGCTTTTGCTCCAGGGCCTTCAGCTGGGGGAAGGCGGCCAGCAGCGAGAGCGCCTCGGGGTCGCCGCCGTAGATGCCGCCGGTGAGGGGGGCGGCGAGCCGGGTCCAGACCTCCCGGCCCAGCCGGCGCCGGACGAAGGCCCCGAAGGCCTCGTCGCCCGCCGGGCCCCGGGGGAGGACCAGGTCGAGGGCGGCCCGGGCCTTGCCCCAGGGGGAGAGGAGGGGGGTTCGCACCAGCGGGCCGAGCCGCGAGGGGATCACCACGTTCAGCCCCTCGGGGATCGGGTGGGCCCGGCCGCCGACGTGGATGTAGGCGGCCGGGCGGGCCGGCCGGGTGCCCACCACCGCCCCCCCCAGCCCGAGCTCGTCGGCCAGGGCGAGGGCCCAGGGCTTGTAGCGCACCACCGCGTCGGGGCCGGTCTCGACCACGAACCCCGCCTCCCGCACGGTGCCCACCTTGCCGCCGGGGCGGCGGGCGGCCTCCAGCACCCGCACCGAGAGCCCCCGCTTCCTGGCCTCGTACCCCGCCGCCAGCCCCGCCAGGCCGCCGCCGACGACGATCAGGTCGACCACGCGAGGGCCGCCTCCTCGACGATCTGGGCTAGGGCGCGGGCGTAGTCGGGCCGGGCGTTCAGCGAGGGGGCCCGGACCAGCCGGATCCCCACCCGCTCGGCGGTCGCCCGGGCCTCGAGGTCGAGGTCGTAGAAGACCTCGAGGTGATCGGCGGGGAACCCGATCGCCGCCACCAGGACCTCGCGGACGCCCCGGTCGGCGAGCTCCTCGATCACCCGGTTGACGTCGGGGCCGAGCCAGGCCTCTTCGGTGCGGCCGGCCGACTGGTAGGCGAGCTGCCAGCGGGAGAGCCCCAGCCGGGCGGCGACCCCCCGGGCGGTGGCCTCGAGTTGGCGGGGGTAGACCCCGCCGTCGGCCTCCACCGAGCGCAGGGGGACCGAGTGGGCGGTAAAGAGCACCGTGGCCGCGCCCGGGTCCCGGAGCCGCCAGAGGCCCTCGAGGACCCGCTCGGCCTGGGCCGCCAGGTAGGCGGGGTGCTCGGCGTAGCTCGGCACCATCCGGAAGGCGAAGGGCTCGCCGAGCTCGGCGAGGGCGGCGCGGGCGCGCTCCTCGTACTCGGCGATCGAGCGGGCCGAGTAGTGGGGGGCGGCGACCAGCCCCACCGCCCGCTGGCAGCCGGCCTCGGCCATCGCCCGCACCGCCTCGGCGACGGTGGGGCGGGCGTGCTTGGCCCCCACGAACACCCGGGGGAGGCCGGCCTCGCTGCGAGGGGGCGGGGGGGCGGCCAGCCCGGCGGGGAAGCGGGGGGCGGCGAGCCGGAGGTAGGCCTCGAGGCGGCCGGCCAGGGCGAAGGTGATCTCGTTTAGGGGGCTCTTGCCGATCGCCCGGTAGCGCTCCACCAGCTCGGAGAGGAGCGCCTCGGGCGGGGGGTGGCCGTGGCGGATGTCGGTGTAGTAGGGAAGGATCTCCTCCTCGCGGTAGGGGGTCCCGTAGTACATCAGGAGGACGTCGGTCATGCTCCCGTCCTTTCGTGCACCCGTTCGACCACGGCCCGAACCTGCGCCTCCGGGGTCCCCGGCAGGATGCCGTGGCCGAGGTTGAAGACGTGGCCGGGCCGGCCCATGTTCTCCTCCAGGATGGCGTCCACCTCGGCCAAGAGCCGCGGCTTCGGGGCGAAGAGGTAGGCGGGGTCGAGGTTGCCCTGGACCGGGGTGGCCCCGAGCCGCTCCCGGGCCCAGGCCAGCGGGGTGGCGGCGTCGATCCCCAGGGCCCGCGGGCCGGCCTGGTGCATCAGCTCCAGAAGGTGCATGGCGCCGGTACCGAAGTAGAGGGTGGGCCGGCCGGTGGCCTCCAGCTCGGCGAAGAGCCGGCGGGTGGCGGGCAGGGCGTGGCGGCGGTAGTCGCGGCGGGTCAGCTGCCCGACCCAGGAGTCGAAGACCATCAGGACGTCGGCCCCGGCCGCCGCCTGGGCCTTGAGGTAGGCCGCCATGCCCTCGGCCAGGCGCTCCAGCAGCCGGGCGAACCCCTCGGGGTCGTGGTAGAGGAAGCGCTTGACCTCGAGGTAGCGGCGGGACGCCCCCCCCTCGACCAGGTAGGAGGCCAGGGTGAAGGGGGCCCCGGCGAAGGCGATCAGGGGGACGTCGAGCTCCTTTTTTAGGAGGCGGATCGCCTCGAGGACGAAGGGCACGTCGCGCTCGGGTTCCAGGGGGCGGAGCCGGCCGAGGTCGTCCCGGCTCCGGATCGGTTGCCCGATCACCGGTCCCTTACCCTCCACCAGCTCGACCGCCACCCCCATGCCGGGCAGGGGGGTGGTGAGGTCGGCGAAGAGGATGGCGGCGTCGACCCCGAGGTTTTGGACCGGAAGCAGGGTGACCCGTGCCGCCAGCTCGGGTTCGCGCACGATCTCGGGCAGGGTGTAGCGCTCCCGGAGCCTTCGGTACTCCGCTTGGTAGCGCCCGGCCTGGCGCATGAACCAGACCGGGGTGTAGGGGGTGGGCTCGCCGGCGAGGGCGCGGAGAAGGACGTCGTTCACGGGCCGATTCTACCGGGCTCAGACCACCCGGTAGCCGATCGCCGAGAGGACCCGGCGGGCCGCCGCCCGCTCCTCGGCCTCGCCGAAGCCCAGCCGGATCGCGCCCCCGGCGTCGCGGATCGAGAGGACTTCGATGTCCTTGATGTTGACCCCGGCCTCGCCCAGGGCGGTGGTGATCCGGGCCAGCTCGCCGGGCCGGTCGGGCACCTGGACCACCAGCTCGTGGCGGACCGGCAGGAGGCTCCGCTTGACCACCGGCAGGGCGTCGCGGGTGCGCTTGGCGGCCTCGGCCAGGCGGAGGAGCGCCTCGGGGTCGTCGAGGGCCGCCTCCAGCCGCCCGAGTTGCCGTTTGAGGTCGGCCAGCGCGGCCCGCACCGCCCGGCGGTTTTCCGCCACCATGTCCCGGCTCATCCGGGGGCTGCCCGAGGCCACCCGGGTGAGGTCGCGGAACCCCCCGGCGGCCAGGAACATCAGGAGGTCCCGGCGCTCGTCCTCGGCGACCAGCAGGTTGAGGGCCACCGCCAGCAGGTAGGGGAGGTGGCTGACCCGGGCCACCAGCCGATCGTGGAGCTCGGGGGGCACCACCAGGGGGTAGGCGCCGAGCTCGCCGACCAGGGTCTCGAGCTCCTCGAGGTCGGCCGATGGGGTCCCCTCGGTGGGGGTGAGCACCCAGACCGCGTTCTCCAAGAGCCCGGCGTGGGCGTTCTCGACCCCGGCCCGCTCGCTCCCCGCCATCGGGTGGCCGCCGACGAACCGGGGGAGCCGCCCCCGGGCGGCGGCGACCACCGGGGCCTTGACGCTGCCGACGTCGGTGAAGAGGGTGCCGGGGCCGGCCAAGGGGGCGAGGGCCTCGACCAGCCCGGGGATCGCCCCCACCGGGGCGGCCAGGATCGCGAGGTCGAGCTCGCCCACCCACTCGCCGAGCTCGGGGTGGACGTGGGTGGCGACCCCGAGTCCCTGGGCGGCCTCGAGGGCCCGGGGCTCGGGGTCGTAGGCGTGGACCTCGCCGGCCAGGAACCGCGAGCGCAGCCCCAGGGCCACCGAGCCCCCCAAGAGGCCGACGCCGAAGATCCCGACCTTAGCGTAGAGCGGCTGCATCGAGCGCCTTGCCCACCGCCGGCAGGAGGGCCTTGACCCGGCTCATGAACTCGGCGAACTCCTCCTCGTTGAGCTGCTGGGCGGCGTCGGAGCGGGCCTCCTCGGGGCGGGGATGGGTCTCGACGATGAGGCCGTCGGCCCCGGCGGCGATCCCCGCCAGCGCCAGCGGGGTGACGTACTCCCGCTTGCCGGCCGCGTGGCTGGGGTCCACCCAGACCGGGAGGTGGGTCCACCCCTTGAGCACCGGCACCGCCGAGACGTCGAGGGTGAAGCGGGTGGCCTTCTCGAAGGTGCGGATCCCCCGCTCGACCAGGATGACCTGGTCGTTCCCCTCGGAGAGGACGTACTCGGCGCTCATCAGGAACTCCTCGAGGGTCATGCTCATCCCCCGCTTCAGGAGGACCGGCTTCCCCGACCGGCCGACCTCCTTGAGGAGGGCGAAGTTCTGGGCGTTGCGGGCGCCGATCTGGAGGACGTCGGCGTACTCCGCCACCGGCTCGACCAGGTGGGGGCTGGTCACCTCGGTGACCACCGGCAGGCCGGTCTCCCTGCGGGCCTCGGCCAGGATCTTGAGCCCCTCCTCGCCGAGCCCCTGGAAGGAGTAGGGGCTGGTGCGGGGCTTGTAGGCCCCGCCCCGGAGCATCCGCCCCCCGTGCTTCTTGACGTAGCGGGCGGCGGTGAGGGTCTGTTCCCGGGACTCGACGCCGCAGGGGCCGGCGGCGACCAGGAAGTGCCCGCCCCCGGTGGCCCCGGTGGGGAAGCGGAGCACGGTGGGGAGGGGGTGGACCTCGAGGCTCGCGAGCTTGTACGGCTTCGAGATCCGGATGACCTCGGCCACGTAGGGCAGGGCCCGGAAGTGCTCCATGATCTCGGGGGTGGGGCCCTTGCCCACCGCCCCCACCAGGGTGGTCTCGACCCCCTGGGAGACGTGGGCCTTGAAACCAAAGCGGTCGAGCTCACGGATGAGCTCGTCCAAAGCGGACGCGTCGGCTTGCTTTTTCAAAACCACCAGCATGGTGAACCTCGCTTTTCGTACGGGGTCGGATCAGCCTTCGCCGCGGGCAGGGGTCCGGCGGCGGGGATACCCATCCTCCACGCGCCCACCCCCCTCGCGTTCGGCGTTCATGGTGCAAAGTTATGCCCCCGGCCCCCGGCTGTCAAGCGGGACCACCGCCAGGGTGCACTGGGCCACCGCCACCCGGCGGCCCTCCTCGTCCTCGATCTCGATCCGCCAGACCTGGATCCGCCGCCCCCGGTGGACCGGGGTGGCGGTGGCGGTGAGGGTGCCGCCCCGCTTCTTGCGCAGGTGGGTGGCGTGGATCTCCAGGCCGAAGGCGGCCTCGCCGGGGGCCAGGTTGAGGTTGGCGCCGAAGCTGGCCACGTGCTCGGCAAGGGCGGCGGTGGCCCCGCCGTGGAGGAAGCCGAAGGGCTGGAGGTGGCCCTCGGTGATCGGCATGGTGGCCACCACCCGGTCGGGCTCCAGGGTTTCGAAGGCGATCTTCAGGGTCGCGCCCAGGCCGCCGGTCATGCCCCGATTCTTACCCCCAAGCGGCCGGCTGTGCCAGGATGGGGGCGTGGAGACCGTGGTCTTCCTCCCCGGCTACCTGAGCCCCCCGGCGGGGTTTTCCGCCTTCAGGGAGGCGTTTTCCGGCTACCGCCTCCTCGAGGCCGAGCCCCGCCCCACCCCCGACGAGGCCGCCGACGCCTGGCGCGGTCGGGTTCCCCCGGGGGCCCACCTGGTGGCGTTCGGCGAGGCGGCGATCGCGGCGGTGGCGATCGCCCCCGAGGTGGAGGCGCGGAGCCTGGTGCTCTTTTCCCCCTTCTTCCGGGCCGACGCCGCCCTCGTCGCCCGGGTCTCGGCCCTGACCCTGGCCCACCGGCTCGGGGGCGCCGCCGCCTTCGCCGAGGCCGCCGCCCCCTGGTTTTTCGGCAGCCTGCTGCTGGACCGCGGCCGCGCCCAGATCGCGGCCTGGGCCGGGGGGCTTTCAAAAAAGGACCTCCCCGCCTGGCTGGAG
>Ga0256841_1001767_pt1 | contig 17971 bp, 17 predicted proteins | sample 356308metaG_FD_185971 | JGI IMG/M metagenome (GOLD analysis project Ga0256841, IMG submission 185971) | Hydrothermal vent microbial communities from Mid Atlantic Ridge, Atlantic Ocean - 356-308 | ecosystem: Environmental > Aquatic > Marine > Hydrothermal vents | place: Atlantic Ocean: Mid... | reverse complement strand
TTCTTGTCGCATCATCCAGATTCGCATAACCATTAAGCGCCGAAGTGTAGATAATAGGAAAATCCAGCTGCTCATCAGTCGCACCAAGACGATCAAACAAATCAAAAGTTTGATCGATCACCCAGTCAGGCCTTGCTCCAGGACGATCGATTTTATTAATGACCACAATGGGTTTAAGCCCCAAGGCAAATGCTTTTTGAGTTACAAATCGAGTTTGCGGCATGGGGCCATCAACGGCATCCACCAACAATAGAACTGAATCAACCATCGACAAAACTCGTTCTACTTCGCCGCCAAAATCTGCGTGCCCGGGAGTATCAACAATATTGATATGATAACCGTTCCAATCAATAGCGGTATTTTTCGCCAGAATGGTAATACCTCTTTCTTTTTCCAGATCATTGGAATCCATAATCCTTTCGGATACCTTTTCGTGATCAGCAAAAGTACCGGATTGTTGTAATAATTTATCGACCAGGGTGGTTTTACCGTGGTCAACATGAGCAATAATTGCAATATTTCTTAATTTCTCTATCACTTTGAATTTTTAAAAAAGAATGTTAGGGTTTACCGAACCAATAACAGCACAATATTGAGTCGTCTATTTTCGCAGAAATGTTTCTCGGGAAGTATTGGAAGGCTTATTTAAAAAAAACCTTACAGAAAAGAATTCTAGTCGTTTACTCTTTTTTGGCCAATAAATTGTGTTTCATTCCTGAATCCAGCCGATAATTTACCGATTTTTCCATTTTCCTGGTAAAAAACCAAACGAAGCGGGGCAAATAAAGTCAGTAATTCATTTTCAGCCAATAAAAAATCCGGATTATTAGGCCCATCTTCAGTTATTTTTTCCTTATTGAAGGTCTGATAAAAAAGCAAGCCTCCAGGATTTAGAGCGCTCATTATCCCATCACTTAGCGTACGGTCAAGAAATCTTGCAATAATAATCACATCAAAACTGCATTCCTGGAAACTTTTTAATGTAATTTCATCAACTTCCGCATTTATTGGCAGGGCTTTTCTTTGTGCAATTTGTTGCAATCTTGAAATTGCTACATCTGAAATATCCCAGGCCGTGGTCTGCAATCCTCGCTCTGCCAGATAACAAGCATTAGCACCAAGCCCGCAAGCCAGATCTAATGCTGTTCCTGAATCCGGCAGCAAGAAATCATGATCTTGCAATATGGCAGCAGGATTGCAAGGCGCATTCTGCATTTGCTGATAAATCAAATTCCATTTCTGCTGAATTGGATTCGCAAAATTATTTACCTTCATGATGTGTCTCTTCAACTAAATTTGCTTCACGGGCAAACCATTCACTTAAAAAATCCAGAAAAACAGTCACTTTTGCCGACAAATATTTTCGATGCGGATAGAGTGCATACACTCCTAAAGGGGATTTTGCATAATCCGCAAGCACGACAGTCAGCTTGCCTTTTTCAATATCCCGGCCAACAATATATTTCGGCAACATGACCAGCCCCAATCCTCTGATTGCCGCAATTCGAATGGGATCAGACATATTTGCCTGAAAACGACCCGTTACTTTAATCACCACATCTTCGCCAGCCCATCTGAAGGTCCATTGATCCTTAGGCGAAACCGCCCAATTGATCAAACAACTATGCTGCTTCAATTCTTCTGGCGTCAAGGGAATGCCATGTGCTTGCAAATATTCCGGTGCCGCACAAACCACCAGAGGGGAAGAAATCAATTTCCGCGCCACCAGACTGGTATCTTTCAACTCACCATAATAGATTGCAAGATCAATACCTTCATTGACGAGATCACTTAAAGCCCCTTGAAGCACCATCTCAACTTCGAGTTCGGGATATATCTTGATAAATTCAGCCATGGCTGGAGCAATATGAACCGCTCCAATAACAGGCGGCGCACTGATTTTTAAAAATCCACGCGGCTCGGTCTGTAAATGCGTAACTGCAGCCTCCATTTCCTCAACATCCAGCAACAATTGCTGACAACGTTCAAGATAGGAAGCCCCCACTTCTGTTAGACTCAAACTGCGAGTGGTTCGATTAAACAACCTTGTTCCAAGCTCTTGTTCCAAAAACATAATATGCTTGGTCGCCATGGCTCTTGAAATTCCCAAATCACGGGCGCCTTGGGCAAAGCTCCCCGCTTTGGCAACGGCAACAAAGACTTTCATGCTCTTTAGCTTATCCATGCCCGGTTATCCTCTTCATAGTTTTATGAAATACACCTCATTTTTTATATGTTAGTTATAAATCAATAAATTACAAAAAAATATTAAGTAAAATACAGTGTCTTAAGGTGGCCCTGGAATATGTAAAAAGTATACTACATAGACAAACAGTTATATTCATCTATATTTTGCTGTACATCCCTGTATAAATTTTAATTCATGGCTACAGCTCTATCAGACATACAATTTAGCGGACTAACGCGTTGCCTTATTGATCAAGGCATGTTGACAGAAACTGATGCAGAAAAGCATATTAAAGCGGCGCAAAAACAAAAATTGCCGCTAATCCACTACCTGGTCAGCAACAAAATTGCCAATAGTACCAAACTTGCTTCTATAGCTTCTGCTGAATTTGGTGTACCTTTTTTTGATCTTGACGCTATTGATCTGCAATCACTACCTGTTTCTTTGGTCAGCGAAAAGCTGATCGTGCAGCACAATGCCTTACCATTATTCAAAAGGGACAACAAACTTTACCTTGCAATTTCAGATCCAACCAACTTTAGTGCACTGGATGAAATCAAGTTTCATACCCGCCTGAATACAGAAACCATTCTGGTCGAAGACGACAAGCTGCTAAAAGCTATTGAGCAATGTCTCGATGATGCGGATACCAGCATGACTGATCTGCTTGATGAAGATCTCGACAATCTGGATATCTCAGGAGGTGATGAAGAACCAGCTGAAGATGATAATTCAGCAAATATCGATGATGCCCCGATTGTTCGATATGTCAACAAGATCCTGCTTGATTCAATCAAAAAAGGGGTTTCTGATATTCACCTAGAGCCCTATGAAAAAAATTTCCGGATACGATTTCGGGGTGATGGTGTTCTCTATGAAGTAGCCAGCCCACCAGCGAATATTTCCAATCGAATTATTTCCCGTATCAAAGTCATGTCAAAAATGGATATTGCGGAAAGACGGGTTCCACAAGACGGCCGGATTAAAATGATTTTATCCAAGAACCGGGCCATTGATTTCAGGGTTAATACCTGCCCTACCCTGTTTGGAGAAAAAATTGTTTTACGTATTTTGGATCCAAGTAGCGCACAAATAGGTATTGAAAAACTCGGATTTGAAGAAGTCCAACAGAAATTCTTTCTTGATGCCATCCATAAACCTTATGGTCTGGTTTTGGTCACAGGGCCAACCGGTAGTGGTAAAACAGTTTCTCTCTATACCGGTCTAAATATCCTTAATGATGTAGGCAGAAATATCTCAACTGCAGAAGATCCTGTCGAAATTACAGTGGAAGGCATCAATCAGGTCAACATGAACCCTAAGGCGGGTTTAACCTTCGCTTCAACATTAAGAGCTTTTCTCAGACAAGATCCGGACATCATCATGGTTGGAGAAATCCGGGATCTGGAAACAGCCGAAATTGCTATCAAAGCTGCTCAAACAGGACACTTGGTACTTTCAACCCTACATACCAACGATGCCCCGCAAACCTTAAACCGGCTGCTGCAAATGGGTATTCCAGCATTCAATATTGTCTCCTCAGTTAACCTGATTATGGCCCAACGTTTAGCGCGACGTTTATGTGAACACTGTAAAACTCCCGTTGAACTTCCAGAAAAAGTGTTGATAGAAAACGGGTTTAAGGAGAGCGATATTGGCACCATTAAAATGTATGGACCAATAGGCTGTGATCATTGTAATGAAGGTTACAAAGGCCGAGTGGGCATCTACCAGGTGATGCCGATCAGTGAAAAAATGCGTACTTTGATTCTGGAAGGAGGCAACACTTTACAACTGGCAGAGCAAGCAAAAAAAGACGGCATCAATGATTTACGAGAATCAGGACTAGACAAAATCCGGCAGGGAATTACCAGCCTAGAAGAAATCAATCGTGTAACAATCGAATAACATTCAGGAAAAACAATGGCAGAACAAGTTGAACAAATCGATTTTATCTGGGAAGGCAAGGATAAAACCGGCAGCAAAACCAAAGGCGAAATAAGCTCCAAAAGCGAAACCATTGCTCGGACGGAATTAAAACGCATGGGTATTCGCCTGAAAAAAATTAAGAAAAAACCCAAACCTCTGTTTAAATCCAAATCGACCATTACCACCAAAGATATTGCCATCTTCAGTCGCCAATTAGCCACCATGCTGGAAGCAGGTGTACCTTTAGTGCAATCTTTCGATATTATTGGTAAAGGTCATGAAAATGCTGCCATGCAAGACCTTTTACTGGGTATCAAGGCTGATATCGAAGGTGGTGATACCTTGGCAGAAGCTTTAAATAAACGGCCTGTGTACTTTGATGAACTATTTTGTAACCTGGTTGAAGCGGGCGAACAGGCAGGGGTGTTAGAAACCTTATTGGACAAAATAGCCACCTACAAAGAAAAGACCGAATCGATGAAGGCTAAAATCAAAAAAGCCCTCACCTATCCTGCGGCAGTTCTGGTCGTTGCTTTCATCGTAACTACCATTCTGTTATTGTTTGTAGTTCCAGTTTTTGAAGAATTATTCCAGGGTTTTGGCGCAGATTTACCCGCATTTACTCAATTTGTCGTTGGCTTATCCGAGTGGCTTCAAGAATATTGGTATATTTTATTTGGCACTATTGGCGGTATAATATACGGCTTTCTGTTTTTCAAACGCCGATCGCGAAAATTCAACCATTTTCTTGATAAGGCATTATTAAAATTACCCATTGTCGGACTTATCTTGAATAAATCGGCAATAGCAAGATTTGCCAGAACTTTATCCACCATGTCTGCCGCTGGCGTGCCGTTGGTTGAAGCGTTGGAATCAGTTGCTGGGGCAACAGGTAATATTGTTTATTCAGAAACGGTTTTAAAAATGCGCGAAGATGTAGCCACTGGACAACGTCTGCAATTTGCCATGCAGCAGGCTAAATTATTTCCGCACATGGTCGTTCAAATGGTTGCCATTGGTGAAGAATCAGGATCAATCGACAGCATGCTGTCAAAAGTTGCTGATTTTTATGAGGAAGAAGTTGACAATCTTGTTGACAATTTAAGCAGCCTGATGGAGCCACTCATCATGGCAGTACTTGGGGTTCTGGTCGGTGGATTAATTGTGGCTATGTATTTACCTATTTTCAAAATGGGCGCCGCTGTTGGATAATAGGTCATAAAATCAACTATCTTAATAAAATAACATCATAAATGGAGTTACTCAGCATTTTTGAAACGCATCCATGGGTTTTTATAACGACTATTGCAACTATCGGTCTGATGGTCGGCAGTTTTTTGAATGTTGTAATTTTTCGGCTGCCGGTTATGATGCAGCGGAATTGGCGAGATGAATGTTACGAATATCTGGAAATCCCCAAAAATGGAATAGATGAAGAAGAATCTCTCAATCTGAGTTTTCCAGGCTCACGATGTAATCATTGCCATACTGCAATCAAGCCACAGCATAATATTCCAGTTTTAAGTTATCTGTTTTTGCGTGGAAAATGCGCTTACTGCCAAGCACCCATTTCTATTCGTTACCCTTTAGTTGAACTATTTACTGGAATTATTTCTGCAATTGTCGCCTGGCATTTTGGATACAGCCCTGAAACGTTTTTTGCATTGCTGCTCAGTTGGTCACTCGTTGCTTTGAGTGGCATTGACATTGATCATCAGCTATTACCCGACACCATTACCTTACCATTGATTTGGTTAGGACTGTTTTTAAGTCTGTTTGACATATTTACTGACAGTCATTCCAGTATTATCGGTGCAATTGCCGGCTATCTCAGCCTGTGGCTAGTTTTTCAATTATTCAAAATAGTGACCGGTAAAGAAGGCATGGGCTATGGTGACTTTAAACTTCTTGCTGTATTTGGCGCCTGGTTAGGCTGGCAATATCTGCCGTTGATTATTTTATTGTCTTCGTTGGTCGGAGCTATTATTGGCACTGCAATGGTAATGTTTGCAAAACATGACCGACAAAAACCCATCCCTTTTGGCCCTTATCTTGCTGCCGCTGGATGGCTAGCGTTATTATGGGGCGAACAAATGAATCAACTCTATCTTGGAGCCGTTGGTTTATAATGACCTCCTATGTTAAAAATCGGACTGACTGGCGGCATTGGCTCAGGAAAATCAACTGTAACCCAAATTTTCTCTGATCTAAAAATCCCTATTATCGATGCAGATATTATCGCCCACCAACTCGTAGAACCAGGTAAACCGGCAATAAAAGCCATTGCCAAACAATTTGGCCAACAAATCCTGACTGACCAGGGGACTTTAAATAGAAAACAGCTTAAGGAAATTATTTTTTCCGATCCCGAACAAAAAAAAACTTTGGAACAGATATTACATCCTTTGGTTTTTGCGGAAATGGAATCTCAAATAAAACAGCTTTCCAGTCCTTATTGCATTCTCAGCATTCCTTTACTTCTCGAAACACAAATGCAGGATTTTGTTGACCGAATTTTGGTCATTGACTGCCCAGTAGAAGTTCAGTTAGAACGGGTAAAAAATCGCGATCAACTTAATATCGAGACAATAAAATCAATCATTGCCAGTCAGGTACCCCGAGAACAAAGACGACAAGCAGCGGATGATATCATCATCAACGATGCCGACACACAAGCACTTGCAGAACAGGTCAAAAAACTGCACAATCTATATTTATCGCTGACCTGATCAAGGTCAACTTTAAATCTATCAATTCCACTTTATTTTCAAAGGATCAGGATTTATTATTTGTGAATAACATTATCACCTACGAATTTCCTTTAAATGAACGGATTCGAGTCTTCATCAGGATAGAACAATTATTTTTACAGCTTAATCATTTTTTAACCGGAGAAAATATCTGGGATAAACGTGCAGCCATCGATACGATTCTGGATATCATGATGATATTCAGCAGAAATGACCTTAAATCTGAAATCCTGAAAGAGCTGGACCGGCATAGCACCACGCTGAGTTTAATCGCCAGCAATGAAAATGTTGATTCAAGCAAACTCAACCAGATCCTGGCCGAACTGGACCAAATCAGTAAAAAACTTTATTCAGAAAACGGTAAAATCGGCATTTCCGAAATGGCCAGTGATTTATTTCAATCCATTGCCCAGCGCAGCGCCATCCCAGGAGGCAGTTGTTCTTTTGACATTCCTGCATTTCATTACTGGTTACAACAGGACATCCAAACCCAATATCGGGAAATCGACCGTTGGACGAAACCATTCAATACCATTCGAACCGCTATTGATCTGATACTGGACTTTATTCGCAACAGCAGCGCCAGTCGCGAAAAAACTGCTGAGGCCGGGTTTTATCAACAAAGTCTGGAACAAAGCCAGCCTTTCCAATTGCTAAGGATCAGTGTTGACAAATCCATTGCCTGTTTTGCTGAAATTAGCGGCGGTAAACACCGTTTTTCGGTCAGATTTATGAAGCCCTCCAGTGACGCATCCCGCCCAGTACAAACGACCGAGAATATTCCATTCCAACTGACCTGTTGCCTGTTCTGATGCCTGTAAAAACTGTCAAATGTCCGAATTGTGGAAAAAAGGTTCCCTGGACTGAAACTGAAAAATTCAAGCCTTTTTGCTGCGAACGCTGCAAACTGATTGATCTTGGAGAATGGGCAGCGGAACAAAAAGTCATCCCTGGTAAGCCGTTATATTCTGATGAAAGTGATAGCGACTACCCTGAGCAATAATCAAAAACACATACAAAAATGTTAAAACTTGGATTCATGGCATCCCATGGCGGCTCTGGAATGAAAGCAATTCTGGAAGCAATTCAACAAGGGCTTGACGCACAGGCCGTTGTTTTTATCGGCAACAACAAAAATGCCGGTGCATTTTGCATTGCAACTCAACATCATCTTGATTGCCACCACTTGAGTACCAAAACCCACCCAGATCCTAAGCAGCTCGATCAAGCCATTTGCTCCATCTTGGAACGCTACCAAATTGATTTATTAATTTTATCAGGTTACATGAAAAAACTCGGCCCGATCACCCTGGAAAAATTCAGCAACCGAATTCTGAATATTCATCCTTCACTACTACCCAATCATGGCGGCCAGGGCATGTATGGGGATCGTGTACACCAGGCTGTCATTGATAATAAAGAAAAACAATCCGGCGCTTCAGTCCATATTGTCACCGCCGAATATGATCAAGGTCCGGTGCTCAATCAAAAAATAGTCTTGGTTGAAGAAAATGATACCGTGGAAACCTTGCGGGAAAAAGTAAAAGCAGTTGAAGGCAAACTGTATGTTGACACACTCAGCAAAATAATCAAAGGAGACATTATTCTTGAAAAATAATAGTAACTATTCAGTATATTTAATTTAACTAAAATTATTAAATATCAGTGGCTTATGGAAGAAGTGTATGTATCATGGATGACACAATCAAGCCTATACACGGATGCATTTACGGCGTCTTCTGGAATAAGTTACTGATATTGAAACTATAAATACGCTGAGTAGTTACAAATAATATTCATCCCAAAAAGTTTTCATAAATTCCTTCTCTTGATGGAGAAGACAGGGATACGAAGAATTAAACACAAGTTTTTTGGAATTGAATCAGCCCGGAAACCGAAGTTACCGGGCCGAGTGGGATTGCTTCTGGATTCCCAACCCTTCACCAAAGACAAGATCAACAGTTGAGAAGTAGAAACACTATTAAATCACCATTTTCCTCCTTGAAACACCTACCAAACCAATCAGAGCTGATCCAAACAACCAGACTGCAGCCGGCACAGGAACCTGAGAAACTCCCAGTTTAACGAAGTCAGCGCCATAAATAGCGCTAAACTGGATGCCAGGATTAGTGACACTGACAATAGAATCAAACTTGGTATTATCCAGCCAGTTTCCAGTTGCAGTCAGAATGGTAAAGGTATCATTCAGATCCGGAATAAAACCATTGTCCAGACTGACTTCAATAACGCCATCCAGGGTAAAATCACCCAGAACTGTCATCACATCAAATTCACCAGCGCCAGTTCCGGCAAGGGTGACTTCAAACACACCGCTATTGGTCTGGGCAAAATCTCCATCAACAGTTAATTCACCAACACCATCTCCCGGCGCCACACGACCATCATTGACAAAAGCATTGTTGCTGGTCATTTTCAGCGCGCCTTCACCAGTAACCAAACCCTGGTTAATTAAATCCTGTGCTGAAAAAACCGCATTCTCAGCGATTCTGATAGTGCCTTGCTGAGAAATGGCTCCCGATGCGTTTAATTCGCCTTTTTGTACATCGACTGTTCCGGTATTGGTAAAAGTACCCGAAATGGTGGTTTTTTCCGCACTCCCTGTTGCTCCAATGGATTTAACCAGACTGCCTTTGTTATCAAAAAATCCACCTGAAAAATCAGCATCCGTCTGAATATCAAAGCTCGCGCCCGTATCATTGACGAATCGGCCATTAGCTAAATTACTGAGCCTCCCCCGCCGGTCCAAGTTCCTGCACCTTGCTGATAAAACTTATGTGTGAATTAAGGGCCAATTCATTTCCGTATTACTAATAGGGCTGGGGCTTTTTATTTTCCTCTCAACCAGCCTCATCCCTCTGGAGAAGTGAAGTCACGGATTCATATAAGGATGTAGTATTGGGCGACAGAAGCTAGTTGTCTTTATTCAAATAAGCAGTATATTTTTTGGAACTACCACGCACCTTTTCTGCCGGGTATTTTTGTTTGTTCTTCTCCATCTTTTGGCTAACCGCCTCCAGAATGTTGATATTCAATTTATCAGCCAATCGTATCAGATACACCTGTACATCAGCTATTTCATCCCGGACTTGATCCCTGGTTTGGTCATCCAAATCAGCAGATTGCGCTTCTGTCAGCCATTGAAAATGCTCAAGCAGTTCAGCAGCTTCAACACTCAATGCCATAGCCAGATTTTTTGGCGAATGGAATTGGTCCCAGTCCCGGTCAGCAGCAAATTGTCTGAGCGCCTGCTGTATTTCAGTTAAATCTTTCATGAATCTGAAGAATCATTCCCACTCGATGGTTGCGGGCGGCTTGCCGGATATATCATAGGTCACTCTGGAAATTCCGGAAACCTCATTGATAATGCGTCTTGAAACCAGATCCAGAAAATCATAAGGCAAATGCGCCCATCTGGCAGTCATGAAATCAATGGTTTCCACAGCCCGTAATGCAATCACATAATCATAACGGCGGCCATCCCCCATCACTCCAACTGATTTGACCGGCAAAAAAACTGCAAATGCCTGACTGACTTTTTCATATAACTGGTGTCGATACAGTTCTTCAATAAAAATTGCATCTGCCAGACGCAGCAAATCAGCATATTGTTTTTTTACCTTTCCTAAAATTCTAACGCCAAGGCCCGGTCCCGGGAAAGGATGACGATAAACCATTTCATAAGGCAAGCCAAGTTCCAGACCGATTTTTCTGACTTCATCCTTGAATAATTCCCTCAGTGGCTCAACCAGTTTCAACTTCATATTTTCTGGCAATCCGCCGACATTATGATGAGACTTAATGAGATGCGCCTTACCGGTTTTTGCTCCAGCCGATTCGATGACATCCGGATAAATTGTCCCTTGCGCCAACCATTTGGCATCTGTTAATTTTGCCGCCTCTTCGTCAAAAATCTCAATAAACAAATTACCGATGATTTTACGTTTCTGTTCTGGATCTTCTATGTTTGCCAAGGCGTCAAGATAACGCTGCTCTGCATCAATACGAATTACCTTAACACCCATATGCTCTGCAAAAGTGGCCATCACCTGATCGCCTTCGCGTAATCTCAACAAACCGGTATCGACAAAAACACAAGTCAGCTGATCTCCAATGGCTTTATGTAATAAAGCGGCTACCACTGAAGAATCAACTCCTCCAGACAATCCCAGGATAACGTGATCATTTCCAACCTTGTTTTTTACTGCAACGATACTGTCTTCAATAATATTATGCGCAGTCCACAATGCTTCGCAATTACAGATTTCCACTACAAAGCGCTCCAGAATCCGCCCACCCTGGCGGGTATGGGTAACCTCCGGATGAAATTGCAAGCCGAAATATTTTCGGGTTTCATCGGCTATCCCTGCAATCGGAGCGCCATCTGAACTGGCAATAAGCTTAAAACCCTCTGGCAATTCAATCAACCTGTCGCCATGACTCATCCAGACATCCAATAACGCATAACCTTCCGGAGTCGTGTGATCTTCAATATCCAGCAATAGTTCGGAATGGCCTCTTGCACGAACCTGAGCATAACCGAATTCCCGATGATCAGAAGCTTCGACTTTACCACCCAACTGTTCCGCCATCGTTTGCATGCCATAACAAATACCCAAAACAGGAACAGCTAATTTAAAAACAATTTCTGGTGCTCTTGGCGTATCGCCGCTGGTCACAGTCTCTGGTCCGCCTGATAAGATAATTCCCTTGGGGGCAAACCGTTCAATGGCTTCAGCTTCACAGTCAAATGCAAAAATTTCACAATAAACCCCGATTTCACGAATGCGCCTGGCAATCAGTTGAGTATATTGTGATCCAAAATCAAGAATCAGAATTTTGTCTGCATGAATATTGCTTGGCTGATTGGCAGTCATAATTAACAATGAATAGAAGTTTAAAAAACTGAATCCGAGGAATCAAACCACCTAGTCCATCCGGTAATTTGGAGCTTCCTTGGTAATACTGACATCATGAACATGACTTTCCCGCATGCCAGCATTGGTGACACGCACAAATTTGGCGTGTTCATGCATTTGACTGATAGTTTGGTTGCCGGTGTAACCCATGCTTGCCCGAACACCTCCAATGAGCTGATGAACAATGGCAATTACGCTACCTTTATAAGGCACCCTGCCTTCGATACCTTCGGGCACCAGTTTTTCTACATTTGCGGCATCTTCTTGAAAATAACGATCGCTGGAACCTTCCTGCTGCGACATGGCCCCCAAAGATCCCATCCCCCGGTATAATTTATAAGAACGTCCCTGATACAATTCAACTTCTCCAGGCGCTTCTTCTGTTCCCGCAAAAAGACTACCGAGCATAACTGAATAAGCGCCGGCGGCCAGCGCCTTGGCAACATCACCAGAAAAACGAATACCTCCATCTGCAATTAACGGCACCCCTGAACCTTGTAATGCATCCGCAATATCACTGATTGCGGTAATCTGCGGAACTCCAACCCCGGCTACAATTCGAGTGGTACAAATGGAGCCAGGACCAATACCGACCTTCACTGCATCAGCGCCAGACTCAACCAGTGCTTTCGCTGCTGTAGCCGTAGCGATATTGCCGCCAATCACCTGAACATCAGGATATTGCTGCTTCACCCAACGCACTCGATCCAAAACTCCTTGTGAGTGGCCATGCGCTGTATCAACAATAATGACATCAACACCGGCTTCTACCAGTGCTTCTACCCGTTCCTCCGTGCCTTGTCCGGTACCTACCGCCGCACCCACACGCAAACGTTCCTGGTTATCTTTACAAGCATTTGGATAATCTTTGGCTTTTTGAATATCCTTGACGGTAATCAATCCACGTAATTGAAATTTATCATTGACCACCAAAATTTTTTCAATCCGATGCTCATGAAGCAGTTTGATTGCCTCTTCCTGACCAGCATTTTCTTTGACGGTTATCAATCTTTCCTTAGGTGTCATGACTTTGGAAACCGGCTCATCAAAACGTGTTTCAAAACGCAAATCCCGACCGGTTACAATACCAACCAACTCATCACCAACAACGACCGGCACCCCTGAAATATTTTTCGCATGCGTCAGATCAATCACTTCCTGAATACTTATATCCGGCGAAACCGTTATTGGCTCCCGAATGACGCCACTTTCAAATTTTTTGACCCGACGGACTTCACTGGCTTGCTGCTGTGCTGTCATATTTTTATGGATAATACCGATTCCACCTTCCTGAGCCATAGTAATTGCTAACCTTGCTTCGGTCACGGTATCCATTGCTGCAGACATCAATGGGATATTAAGCTGAATGTCCCGCGTCAGCCAGGTTTTTAAATCAACTTCACGCGGCAAAACTGTCGAATGGGCAGGCACCAGAAGAACATCATCGAATGTCAGCGCTTCTTGAATTATTTGCATATCAACTCCTACTGCCAGAAATATAACCGGCTATTATACTATGTTTTTGTCTGCTTTCGCTTTTGTAAAAAACACATTATCCATGCGAGACCATAATATGCCTGGATAAACCAAAAAACCTCGACAGGAAAACGAAACCTGGCCAAACCCATTGGACCAGGCAAACAAATAAAATAGAAATTGGCCAACATCATAATCCACAAAAAACAATCTTTTTTTATAACGATCCAAAGCGCACCAATCAGTGCAAAAAAGCCAATCACCACTCTCAGCAAAACTGCAGCAATATAAAAGTAGTCTTGATTAACCAGAAAAATATAGACTTTTTCCTTGAAATCGGTGGCTTCGATCTCAAAATAGTGCAAGCGGTCTGTTCGATGCCTGAATGCGTGATAAATTTCAAACAGATTTGCCCCATTCATGGTTTTTAAAACGCCAAAACACCACTGCTTTAAATAATGCCAGGGGTATTTTTTTAATTCACTAATCGCTATCTTTTGCTCAAGATCAAATTTTTCGGCCAGGGTCAACTTTCGTCCATATTTTTTACTCTGCTCATTAATGGCCTGTTTTACTTGATCCTTGATGATTTTATGCCCTTCCCAGAATGGAATTCCTTTAGCTGATTCCCAAACTACCGGCACATGATAATTCGCCAGCATATTGCTTTGCTGACCGGACATGACTATTTTGCCGAAATAGTCATAATTCCTGGCTAACCAGGGCGACATCACCAGGATAAATGAAAAAAGCAAAACACCACTATGCAGCCAGCGTTTTTTACTTTTAACAGCAAATGCGACCAGCGTTATGGCGACAACAAAAGGAAAATATAAAATCGCAGGTCGTATCCATGCTCCTGCTCCCATCATAGCACCTGCAAAAAACAATAATTTCCAGTCCTGTTGTCGCAAATACTGGCCAATTGCCAATAATCCGGTAAAGAAAAAGGGTAAAAACAGGGTTTCTGATAAAACCATCTTTGGAGTCGACAAACCACCCGGCTCTATCAGTAAAAAGATCACTCCCAAACGGGTAATTTTGCCACCAAAAAGAGGCTTTCCACAATGAAAAAAAATAAAAACACACAACCCATAAATCAATTCTTGCCAAAGCACCACCCAGTAGGGACTTTCCATTCCAATTGCTTTTAGCAAAGCAAGAAAAGCCGGATATCCAGGTGTTCTGAATAATTCTGGAGAAAAGGGAGGTTTATCAGACGGGGAGAAAACATGGTGTTCTCTCAAAATATCAGCAAGCCAGAGATAATAGCCGGAATCTTCTTCAAGATACTGACCGTCAAAGACCACAAAACTAATAAAAAAAATTATTCTGATTAGAATTAAAATTCCAACTATGTGGCCGAAATTCCTTGATAATTTTGATGTAATTGACATCCGCATATTTTAACAGAGCATCTCCGGAATGATGTCATATAATTTGATGACTGAACCATTTTGAATTAGCTTGAAACTGTTAAGAAACGAACATGAAATAATTTTTACAACTGGCTTGTCTTTTTATTCGTCTTCTGCGTTGTAAAAATAGTTACATAGCTGGCTATGCGCCTATTTCTACACCTTGAATACAAATAAAAATACGGCGTCAGTTACCAAACTTATTCCTTGCTCGTTCCTAATGCTTTGTAAATTTGTCTGAAAACTCCGTATAATAGGAAAATTTATCTATTCACCCTCAGGCAATCCATTAAATAGTGAAAGATTACATCCATATTGCTCGTATTGACCATTGGTTTAAAAATATTTTTATGCTACCGGGCTTTGCTCTGGCCATAATATTAGCCCACGTACCGTTATCAGAAGCTATTGTACCTTCGATTATTGCAATCTTGAGCACCTGCTTTATTGCTTCAGCCAATTATGTCATCAATGAATGGCTGGATAAGGATTTTGATCAACATCATCCGATAAAAAAACACCGCCCTTCTGCAGTAGGCAATATCAAAGCCAAATATGTTTACCTGGAATATGTCATTCTTATTGCCATTGGGCTTGGCTTGGCATCGCTGTTAAATAAAGAATTTATCATGCTTTCTATGGTACTTTTGGTGATGGGGATTTTATACAATGTCAAACCGTTCCGCACCAAAGACCAGGTTTATCTGGATGTTTTGAGTGAATCAATTAACAATCCTTTACGTTTACTACTGGGCTGGAGTGCCCTAGTTAGCGGCAGCTTTCCTCCTTCAAGCATTCTGCTAGCTTACTGGATGGGCGGCGCTTTTTTAATGGCCATGAAACGCTACGCAGAATTTAGATATATTGATGATCACGAACAAGCCGGACTGTATCGGCGTTCATTTATCTACTACACAGAACAAAGCCTGCTACTTTCATCGTTTTTTTATGCGATTTCTTCAGGGTTTTTTCTGGGAGTGTTTTTAATCAAGTACCGGGTGGAATTTTTGCTGAGTTTTCCATTGTTTGCCTTATTATTTGTCTGGTACGCCTATATTGCGATGAAACCACACTCTGCTTCTCAAACCCCGGAAAAACTCTATCGGGAACCAAAATTTGTTGCCTACGTAGTTTTTCTGGCAATTGTTGTCACCACCTTGTTTTTTATTGATATTCCATGGATGAAAAGCATGGTTGATCCAGTTGTTTTCTAATGGGGATTCGGCACTACTTCAGAAGCTTTTTTCGCTATATATTTTCAGGAGGATTAGCCACTTTGGTGCTTTTTGGATTATTAGTTGTTCTGATTGAGAAATTTCATGTTAATCCGACCTTATCCAGCGCCATAAGCTTTACCGTCTCGGTTATTTTTAGTTACTTTATCCAGTTTTACTGGACATTCAAGCCGACTGGGTCACATAAACGCTTTATGTTTCGGTTTTTACTGGTGACAATTTTAACTTTAAATATAAATACCGGCCTGTTCTGGTTATTGACAGAAATACAAAGATGGCCCTATCTTTACTCCCAAATACTTACTACAGGTACAGTTTTTTTATTAAATTTTTTGATCAATCATCACTTTACTTTCAAATCTCACCCAATACGCCAACATTAAAGTGCCTGAAAAATCAATTGAACAAACAGTGGTCATATTTGACCTTGACAGCACCATCACCAAAAAAGATACCTATGTTGCATTTCTGCTGTCTATTTTAAAAGCCTACCCACTTCGCTTTTTTCGCTGCGGTTTCCTGCCTTTCGCCATCCTTATCCATAAAGCCGGCATAAGAGATAACAGCTGGCTTAAGGAAACTTTTTTAACTACAATTGCAGGAGGCCTGAGTCAATCACAATTAACTGCCTGCTCTGATCAATTTCTTGAAAAGTTGAAAAAAAAAGGCATCCGTAGCAAAGCCTTACAGAAAATACAACAACATCACGATGCCAATCATAAATTAATCCTGGCATCGGCCAGCTTTGATTTCTATGTTAAAAAACTTGGCCATCAACTGGGCTTTGATGCTATCGCCTGTACCCTATCAAGCTGGAATAAGCATAACAAGCTTACTGGAAAAATTGACGGACAAAATTGTTACGGAAAATACAAGTTAAAAAGATTAATTGAAATACTTGGCAATGACAAAAATGCTATAACTACCATTGCTTACACTGATCACCATTCTGATGCACCGCTGCTTGAATGGGTTGATAAGGCAATTGCCGTTAATCCAACCCAAAAACTGCATCGACTGGCCTTGAAGAAAAAATACATTATTGCTGACTGGGATGATTAACGCATAATCCCTACCATTTTTATCTGAATTAGTGTATCTTTAGCACAACTTTTTTTGTTTTTTTACGACAACTGAATGAAGACATTGAAAACACTCGGATCTGCTTACGCTTTTGTTAAGGAATACCATACCGGCCTAGCGCGCGGTGCACTCACATTTATCGACAACACCCTGGTTTATCTTTACGATAAAAAACCCAGTCGAGGGCCAACATTTGTTGGCTGGAATGTGTTGTTCAACTGTAATGCGAAATGTTCTTTTTGTGATACCCACGAGCTACACAAACAACTTGACCGTGAAATGACGCATGAAGAAGCCATGTCAGTAGTTAGACAACTAGGTGAGGCCGGAACCTGGCATTTAAGTTTAACTGGAGGAGAAACCTTGCTTCGCAAGGATCTACCCGAAATCATCAAGGAAGCTAAAAAATACAATATGTTTGTTAACGTCAATACCAATGGTGCGTTATTGGCGAAAAAAGCAAAAAGACTGGTCGATTCGGGGCTGGACAGCCTGATTATCAGCCTGGACTCTGATAAACCCGAAATTCATGATACTGCACGGGAAATTCCCAAACTCACTGATTCAATTTTTCGTGGCATTGAAGCAGTCAGGGAAGCGCAAAAACAATCAGGCACAAAAAAACCTGAAATTGTTCTGCGAATGATTATTTCCAAGCAAAACTATGAAGATATTGATAACTATATTGAGAAATTTCAACATCTGGTTGATAAAATTGCCATTCAACCCATCCATGACGGGGTAACCGCCCCCAAATTCAAAATCAAAGAAAATCTTAATCTTTTCCATATTAAAGAACAGGATGTTTACCAGTTCGAACCAAAAGACCGGAGTAAATACAGGAAAATTTTTAATGATTTATATCACAAATACAGCTGGTTAGATAAATCTTTTATCCGCGAATTTGAAACTTTTATTTTCGACAAGGATGCAACCTGGGAAAAATTCAAATGCT
>Ga0256841_1001766_pt1 | contig 17973 bp, 15 predicted proteins | sample 356308metaG_FD_185971 | JGI IMG/M metagenome (GOLD analysis project Ga0256841, IMG submission 185971) | Hydrothermal vent microbial communities from Mid Atlantic Ridge, Atlantic Ocean - 356-308 | ecosystem: Environmental > Aquatic > Marine > Hydrothermal vents | place: Atlantic Ocean: Mid... | reverse complement strand
GCCGGGTCGCCTCCAGTCACGATATGACAGGGGGTTTCCAGGCGGTTCAAAGCCTCAAGCAATGCGCGGCACCCCGGTGTCAGGTCCAGCTGGGCGTAGCCCGCGCTGACCAACCGGGCATAGCGGCCCGCATAGGTGTCGTAGAATGGCTCGAACTCCAGCGGCTTATCGGCAAAGGACTCATGGGACACGCGGAAGTGCTGCTGCCGCGAGTTGCCGAAATTCATCCTGAAATAGGCCAGAAATTCCTCCACCCGCGCGGTCTCGAAATCCGCCAGCGCCTGCCGCATGCAGCGCACCTTGAACTCGTTGGAATCGAGGAACACGCCATCGAAATCGAGGCAGACAACCGAGCGTTGCGCCAGCCAAGGCGGCACGTCGTGCAGCTGATCACGGGGGCTTCTTTCGACATTCAGGGCAGGGTAGGTCATGCCGAAAGCCTCACGTTCCGGTCGAGACGTACAGGATCGAAGCGTGTCGCCTGTTCGCGCGCCAGATCCGCGATCACCGAAAGCCGTTCGCCATCGTCCAGCCGTGCATCGCCCAGCAACCGCTGGCCGTATGAGGGGTGCACACCGCCACGGGCACAAGCGGCATAGATAGGTGACGGCCCCCAGGCCAGTTTGTCGCGCAACGGCTGGATGTGCCGTGACAGGAAGTCGCCGACCGGGCCTGCATCTGTTTCGCGGTCATAAAGCGCGGCCAGATGTTCCAACGCCGCGTTGCCCGCGCCGCGCCCCATCCCGCCGAAGGTGCCGTCGATCCAGCTTGCCCCGGCGCGCATCGCCGCCACGCAATTGGCAACGCCAAGTCCAAGGTTGTCATGGGCATGAAAGCCCAGAGGGTTGGGCAGGACTTCGCGGTACAGTCCGACCAGGCGTTCGACATCCGTCGGGCGCATCGCGCCAAAGGAATCCGCGAGGTAGATGACGGTTTCCGGGTTTGTGTCGCGCAACCGCCCCGCCAGCGCCAGCGCCTGATCGGGCGGCTTCCGGTCGATCTGCATCAGATTCAGCGTCGCAGTGTGCCCCGCCGCCTGCAGTTTGTCCGCGAGGCTCAATGCAAGGCCAAGCTGGGCCTCGTCACAAAAGGCGGAAAGGGCAATTCGAACGCAATCGATATTTGACGAAAGCCCCGCCATGTGTGCCTGCATCAGCGGGAATGCCGCTTCTCCCTCTGCCTCCCACGTCTTGAGATCCGCCATCACCGCGATACCGGGGCCTTCGCCTTTCGTGGCGTCTGCGATCATCCGGGCCGCATGGGCAAGCGGGGTTGTCCCCGGGGTGTCCGTGGCGTTCAGGTATCCGATTTCCACCAGATCAGCCCTGGCGGCATGCGCCGCTGGTATCAGATCGCGCAACAGCGCATCGGAGAACTGCCAATTGGTCTGGAACCCGCCGTCCCGCAACGTGCAATCGAGAAGCGTTGGCGCGTGGGTCTCTCTGTCCCGCCGCACGTCGTCCAGCGTCCAACGATAAACCGGCTCCATCGCGAACCAGTTCAACTCTGTGTCATTGCCCGGCACGCGCTCCAGCAATTCGCCGTGCATCACATCATCCCAGGCTTGCACAGCCGGGTGCAATTCATTGGCCAGCGGAAAGCCGACCTTTGGGTCGAAGCCGGGTTTGCCGCGCACCAGCATGAACAGGCTGTCAGGCGCGGCGTGGAAGATCTCCATCGAGGTCAGGCCGATCACCTCCAGTGCGCCGCTGGGGCCGCCGATCTCTGGCGGCACCGCATTGTGCAATTCGAAATACCGTTGCGCGGCCTCGGAAGAGGCGAGCTTGATCGTAAAGGCATGGGAACTCATTGCGCCGCCTCCTGTGCCAGCGAGACACCGCGCGCCGCCTCAAGCAGGTCGTCGTAGACCGTTTCCACCTCGCGCAATGTGGCGGGATCGACGTGGTAATCGATCGGCGGGCGAATGTGGGTGGTCTCCATCAGACCCCGGCGGGCAAGCAGGTGCTTGGAAATGCCAAGGTAGCAATCGATGGAATTCATCATGTGGCACATGAGGTAAGACAGCGGATAGGCGATCCGCCGGGCTTCGGCATCCCGGCCTTGACGCAGCAGGTGCCAGAGAACCACGACGATCTCGGCGATCTCGGTTGCCGGGATCACGCCTGTCACCCCGCGTTGAAAGGTGTCGGCCAGCATCATGCCGCCGTCGCCTTCGAAAATGCGGGCCTTGCCACCGGTTGCCGCCATCAGCTCCGAGACACGCGGCGGCGTTGGCGCAGCCTCGGGTTTGAACATCACCTTGTCGGGGCCGTAGAGGTCCAGCAATTCCGCCTGAACCGCAATCGACAGCGGGCGCTTGGCCATGCTCTTGGCGTGGTGCACAAGTACCGGGCAGGTGACCGCCTCGATCACTTCGCGGTAATAGGCCAGCATTTGCCCGTCATCCAGTGCCATGATCGACGGGTGCATGACCAAAAGCGCATCGCACCCCGCCTCATCCGCATGGCGCGAGAACGAGACAGCCTGGTGGATACTTTCGCCGCCGGTGCTCATGATTGCGTGTATCTTGCCGTCGGCGGCGGTGACCATTTCCTCGGCCATGCGGCGACGTTCGGCGTCGCTCAGGCGCAGCACTTCGGACACCTGGCCGACGACGGCCCCGTCGCAGCCAACGTTCGCCATATGGCGCACCTGGCTGTGCAGGGATGTCCAATCGACCTCGCCGTCGTGGTCGTAGGGCATGATGACAACGGGCATAACGCCCTGGATCGGGTGGGACATGTGAGCTTCCTTCATTGGCATGGGGCAAGTATCGGTTCTGCGGCGGGCTCCGCCGGGGCGAGGGGGGCAAGGGCAAATCCCGCAGAGGGGCTTTCGCCGTCCGTGAAAGCCCTGTGCGCGCGAAGCTGGGCCAACAGCGGCAGTGCGGGATCGAGTTGCCCGATCAGGTCCAGCCCGTCACGGAGCGCGGCGAAAAAGTCGGGGTATGGGCGTGCGATCAGGATTTCGGCCCTGTCGGCGTCGCCCACCAAGTCCTTGAATTCGTCAATCGAACAATCATCACACAGGATGAACGGCCCCTGTGCCCCGCAAGAGATCAGCGCGTTGATTGTCTCGGCGACGCGAAGATGGGTGCCAAACAGGAACACCGGGCCCACCACGAACCCGCATCGCGGCGGCAACGCGCGCAGTGACATTTGCCATTGCGCGGCCTGGGCCAGGCGGCGGCCATAGACGCTGCTATCGTGCCACAGATGACCGGTTTCATGCGGCGAGCCTTCGAACCAGTCGACCATTGCGTCGATCTGGCTGGGCTCGTCCGAGCACAGGCGAAATGCGCCAAGCGCGTCCGCAAGTCCGGGCGCGGTGGAAGCCGGAAGCAGCAGCGGAATATCATGCCGGCGATAGATGCCGCCCGCCACTCGGGCGCATTCGCTGTTGAAATGGCCGATCACCGCGTGGACACCGCGCGCCACAAAATCCTCTGCCACGGCGCGGGCGGCAAAGGGCTCTGCCCGATCATCGCCGTAAGTCACCTGAAACCTGTGCCGGTGCCGCGCGACGGTTGCCTTGATCTGGTCGCCGTAGGACCGTCTTGGGCCTGACATGGGGCCGGCTATGCCAATCTTCAGTTGCATGCTCACACCGCCTTTTTGAGAACGTGAGCGCCGGGGGTACTGACGTTTTCCGCCGGGAATCCGGGAACACGGATGAGCCGGGGAGCGCGGCTCACGTTGATCCGATGGCCACCCGGCAGAAAGCCTTTGACCGCCTCAGTGCGACAGGTGCCAAGGTAGGCATGCAGCGCGCGGGAGATCTCGGGCATGATCGGGGCCGCGCCCTCGGCCAGCAGGCGCAGGCCATGTACCAGCAAGGCCAGCGATGTGCGCCGATGATTGGCATTGCGCGGATTGGACCCGGCAAGGAAGGGCGCCTGTGTGTCCGCGAAACGAGCGCCAAGAGCGATCAACTTGCGGATATGGCGGGCCGCCTGCCGGGGCGAGACCCCCTCAAGCGATAGATTGGCCGCGATACGCGATGACAGGGTGGTCATTTCGTCCAGACAGGCGCGTTGCTCGGCCGACCATGCCCCGGTTTCGGGCAGACAGGGGTCATCGCCCATCGCCCGGGAAACCGCCGCGATCCACCGCGCCAGATCACCGGCGAACACCTCGTTGATGAGGTCGACGGCCCGCTCGGGCAGAAAATTGGCGCGCACCCCCTCAGGCCGGTCATGTGACAGGGCAAAGCGGGTATAGTCCACCGGCACATCGGCCAGAAAATCCCGCGCCCAGATCAGGTGGCCCCGGCTGGTGGAAAACTTCGATCCGTCCAGATCCAGCAATTCGTTGACCACGTGATGGCGCGGCGGGCAAAGGCCCATGTCCAGCCCCAGATAGACAGCGGGAAAGAGCAGCGAATGATAATAGGCATTGTCGAAGCCATAGGCGTGCACGATATCCCGGCTGCCGTCATAGACCTGTGCCGCACGCGCCCAGCGGTCGCCGGAGCCGCCACAGGACTCGGCGGCCTGCCAGAGATAGCCAAATGCCATTTCGAACCAGACGTAGACGATGCTGTCTGTGTGGCCCTCGATGACGTGCGGAATGCCCCATGTGCCGGGATGCGAGATGCAGATGTCGGGCAAACCGTCCTCCAGCATCTGGGAACAAAGGTCTTGGACCTTGGCAGGCATTTGCGCCATGCGCAGGTATTGGGCCAGATCATCCGCCAGCGCAGACAGGCGGAAATAAAGCCGCTTTCTGGGCCGGATCAGCGGCGGGGCCAGCGTGCTGCGCACGCGTGCGTCGGTGAGGTCGGTGCAATCGTTGGGCCGTCCGCAGGCTTCGCAGGCATTGCCGTCCGAGGCATCGCCACAATGCGGGCATTTGCCCTGAATAAAGGCTTCGTGAAGGTAAATACCCGCGTCATCAAAGGCCGCCGGGGTCTCACGTTCGACGATCAGCCCCTTTTCGCAAAGCCGGGCGATCCCCTGACGGACGAAGTACGCATATGGGCCATCGCGGTCGGGCTTTGTAAATCCGTCCATCGCGATCCCGGCTTTTTCCCAGGTGTCGCGGATCAGGCGGGCGTGGGTGTCGGCGACGGCCTGAGCGGTTGAGCCGTCGTTTTGCGCCTTGAGCAGGACATAGGTCTGATGATCGTCCCGCCCGTTGCCATACCAGACCCGGCGCCCCTGTTGCCGCAATGCGCGTGCCAGAACGTCCCCCGCGAGGTAGGGCCCCGAGAGGTGGCCCAGATGCAGATCGCCATTGGGCGTGGGAGGAGTGGCAAACACCAGCGCGTCGCGCGCGCCGCCGCTGTGCAGATCAGGTTGCACATCGGCCTTTGCCGACCAGTAGAGCGACAGGAATTCCAGCGCGCAAGTGGGATCGGGGTTTTCGATGATATGCGGCTCGAAAGGCGCGAACAGAACCGCGTGGCCCTGCGGGACATCCAGTTCCTCGCTGCCGTTCGAGACGCGTGCCGGGCCGGAGGTGAACCAGAACAGTTCGTATTCCGAATGGTTGTGGCCATGCGATTGTTGACCGGGAGCCAGCGAACAGGTCATTGCGCTGGCGGGACTGCCCGGCAATTCGGCCGAGGCCGTCGCCAGCCCATAGGTTTCGCCGGTTTTGGTGGTGAGATCGAAAGAGCGCATCGGTTGGATCCTATTCTGCGGCCAGTCTCTGGCCGGTAATGGCGGCGGTGATCGAGGCGGCGGCATAGGGGGCCATCTTGTAACCGCCGCCAGAAAACCCGGTGGCCAGAAACAGCCCGTCTGGTCCGCCGGGGCAGGGGCCGATCAACCCGCCGGGCGTGTCACTGTAGGCGTCGGTATGGCAAAGACCGCCGCAGGGCTGCGCATCTTTCAGCCAGCCAAAGCGCGTCGCTCCGGCAAGCCGGGTCGCCTCGGCATGGGCGGGGTCCATCCGCCCGAGACGGTCGCCGCTGTCGCGGGCGATGCCAGTCGGCAAGCCGACGTAAAGCCCGCCCGTTCCGGGGCAGAAGACGCCGTTGGTGTCCGTTTCGTCGTCGATGAAGGCGGGTGCGGCAGGCAGAGGTCGGGCAGCTTGAAACAGGGTGACCTGAATCAATTGCGCCCGGACGAAATAATCCGCCACCCCGGCACGGCGCAGGAAATCGCCGGTGCCTTCGCCGGTGGCAAGCACGATCGTGCCGCAGCTGATGCGCCCGGTTTCGGTTTCGATCCCCGTGATCTGACCGGCCTCGACAAGCAACTCAAAGGCGCGGGCGCATTCGCGGATCTGGCCGCCCTGCGCACAGCCAAGCGCGGCAAGGGCTTTCGTCGTGGCAACCGGGTCCATAAAGCCGCTCTCGGGTTCGAAAATCGCCTGTTGCGCCCGAATGTCGAGATCGGGAAACAGCGCGCGCAGTTGAGCCGAGGACAGGATTTGATGGCCCGCAGCAGCCGAGGTGCAATTGCTGTCCAGCAGGTCCAGCCCCGGGTCGTCGGCGAAATGCAGGTAGCCGGTGTCGCGAAAGACCACCGCGCCGGGGTGCCTTTCGGCCAGAGCACGATAGGCGCGGCATCCAAAGGCGGCCTGGGCGGTGCACTGCGCGTCCGAATGGGCCACGCGGACCACCGCGCCCGACCATCCGGTTGCCCCCTGGGCCAACCGCCGTTCTTCCAGCAACAACACGCGCTGCCCTATTGCGGCAAGCGCCTCGAAACAGGCGGCACCGACGATGCCGCCGCCGACGACCACCACGTCAAAGCTGTCAACCATGGGCATCGGTCATCCCCTTTACGGTTTGCATGGCATGTGCGGTGATCGTGTCGGCCAGCTCTCCGGCGCGGATCGCCATGTTGGAGATCAGCGTCGCGCTCAGCCCGTGCGACGCCTCGCCCGTGCCAATACAGAACAGCGGCGGCACTCCGGGGTCGTCGGTTTTCAAGCGATGGTCGCGGCCGAGGCGCGGCATCCCGATGTCATCGGTCAGAATCCGCCCGGCCAAATCCGGTGCCATCAGCGCGAGGGGCGAGCGGGGCCGGAACCCCGTGGCGCAGACCAAGTAATCGGCCTCGATCGCCAGGTCTTCGTCGCGCGACAGGTCTTTCAGGCGCAGCGATACTCCGCTTTCATGTTTGTCCGCCGACAACAGTCTTGAGCAACGTTGCAATCGGAACCGGCGGCGCTCAGTCACTTTGTCCTGATACCATGTCCAGTACAGCCGCTCGATCACGTCGAGGTCGGCGACCGCGTAATTCGTGGCCGCATGTTGATCGAGAATGCGGCGCCGCCCGTCGTCGGTGGCATTAAAGAAGCTGTCCACGTGCTCGGGATCGAAGATCTGGTTCACAAAGGGGCTGTCATCGGCCGGGACATAGCCGAACCGAGAGACCACTGCGGTCACGGAAAGCGAAGGGTCCAGGCCGAGGAGGTATTCGCAAATCTCCGCCGCGCTCTGGCCCCCACCGGCGACCACGATGTGAGAGCCTTTGGCGACCTGAGCCTTTTCCAACCGCGACAAGAGGTAATGATTGTGAAAAACCCGGTCGCTGGTTTCGATTCCGTGGGGCAAAACCGGTTCAAGCCCACAGGAATGTGCAATCGTGCGGGCGAGGTACTGGTGAACGACGCCATCTTCCAGTGCGGTGACGCGGTACAGCGGCCCCCCGATTTCGCAGCTTCCCACCACTTCTATCCGGGTCACCATCTGGCCATAGAGCACCCGGTCGCGAAAGGCCTCGGCGCACCAGCTGAAATAGTCGTGAAACTCCGTCCGCGACGGGAAGAACGTCTTGAGGTTGACAAAATCCATCAAACGGCTCTTTTGGTGCAGGTAGTTGACGAAGGTAAACCGGCTGCGCGGATTGCGCGGGTTGGCAAGATCCTTGAGGAAAGACACCTGCATCGTCGCATCAGGCAGGAGCATGCCGGGATGCCAAGCGAAGTCCCTGCTCTTTTCCAGAAACAACGCGCTCTGGGGGATGTCGTGTTCTTCCAAAGCAATCGCGAGGGCGACATTGGACGGTCCGAATCCGATCCCGATCACGTCGAAAATCTTCGGTTTGAGGATGATCTGGGCGAGACTGTTCATTGGAATGCAAATCTCCAGGATTTGGGCCGGAACAGGCAGCAGCGGGGAGGATACTGCGTGAGAGGGAACCTGTTCCGGCATGGAAAGCGAACTCTGTGTTGTCGTGATGATGGCACGGGTCGGGAACGGCGAATGTTCCATTTTGCTCGGCTAGTGGTCTTGAATAGGAACCACCTTGGAAAGCGTGCCATTCACCGCGCAGAAGAGGCCGGAAAAATTGACGGAAACGCGTTTGTTTATGAGTGTTTGCATTGCGTCTTGCCTCGCCGAAACGGCGACCCAACGATCCATCCCGATATTGGTTGCAAACCGCTATTGCGCCAAAACACCATAGATGCGGCGTTCTTGGAACATCCCTCTATGGGCAACGGAACATCGTGACGGCATTGGGAAAAGTGGGCGGCAGCCGTCTGGCGGGGCCAGAACCCCGATCCTTGCACCGGTCAGGTCCCCCTGGCCAATTCAGACTAGAACAGGTTCCGAACCGGCCATTCCCAGGGTTCAGTAGCCCGAGGCTACGGAGTCGCGGTTCTTGTGGCTTTCCTGGCCCGTGAGCGGCGGGTTGAAGACGCAGATCAGCCGCAGTACAGTCTCGGCGCTCAGCACGTGCTTGTCGTGCTGATCGAGCGCGTACATGACACCGGGCCGCAGATCGTAGCTTTTGGTTTCGGTTTCCACTTTGCCCAGGCCCTCGATGCAATAGCAGGCCTCAAGATGCCGGTCGTACCGCATTGCGGTCACGGTGCCCGCCCGGATCAGCGTGTCGGTCAGGGTAAAGCCCATGCCGTCGCTTTCAGTCAGGAAACGGCGACTGAAACCATTGCCGCAATCGACGTTGAGGTCAGTGTTTTGGATGTCGGCGAGGGTCTTGTAAAGCATTGGAAAACCTTTTGAATCAGTGCGATGTTGCAGGAGGGAGGCGGCGGGCAGAAAGCGAGCCGTAGAGAAAGATCGGAACCGCCAGCATCACGGTGCCGAAGGCGAGGGCGAACTGGGTGATCGGTGTCAGATACTGCAGAAATCCCAACGTGGCATATTCCAGCCGCCGCGCCGCAATCACCATGCTCAGCAGCGGGATCAGCGTCATCACGCCAGCAAGGACCAGCAGTACCGCGATATGGACTGGTTGGGCTGTCATCGGTACGCCGGACAAGGCGAGGTAAATCAGCGCTACCGGGCTAAGCAGCAGGGTTTCGAGGAAAAGCCCCGACGGGCTGTCCAGCGGCGAAAGCTTGCGCACCATGCCGTAAGTGCCAAAGCTCAGCGCAATTGAGAGCGCGATCACCGGCACGATGCCCGAGATCACGAAGACCAGAGCAATGCCGGAAAAGGCCACCGCCACGGCCAGTTTCTTAGCCGGGTTCAATACTTCGCCCATGAAGATTGCACCGAAGAGCGCATTGACCACCGGGATCAGGAAATAGCCCAGGCTGGCCTCAAGAATGCGATCGGTGGTGACTGCGTGGATGAAACAAAACCAGTTGATTGAAATCAGAGCCGCGCTGGCAGTACCGATGCCGATATTGCGCCGCCGCGTCAGCGCAGCCAGCCCGCGCCGAACAGATGGAATCAACAGAAACCCCAGCGCCAGGATGGCACAGGACCAGACAATGCGATGGGCCAGGATTTCGACCGACGCCACCGAGGCCAGCGATTTGAAGAACAGCGGGTAGAGCCCCCAGGTCAGGAAGGCGATGACCGCAGCGGCAATCCCGGTGCCTGTGTCCGAATTTGCAGATGACATGATCATACCTTTCTTGGGCAAAGGTGTCGGGACGGAGTCTATCTCCACGCACCGGTAGTGCTCAGCAACGGGTGAACTCGATAAACAGCATGTCGCGTTCGGCACGTTCGGTCGGGTTGGCGACTGTCATCGGGGTAACGTCGTGGTAATAGGCGTCGTCTTCAAAGATAATGATGTCGCCCGGACGGGTCAGGGTGGTGCTGAAAACCGGAACCTTGTCATTGTCGTAAATCAGGTTCTCGGCACCCTCCGCATTGTCGCGACGGATGCACAAGAGGGTGGTATATGTCACCCCGTCCTTGTGCATACCCTCCGGCGCCGGTTTGCCTGCCATGTCCGCCAGCGCGGTGATCCGCACCTGGTGGAAATTGATCGCCCAGTGGTCATGCCCGGTTACCTTGGCAAAGACACCGGCATGCTGGCGGATCATCGCCGCAGTGATCGGGTGGGTAGCGATGTAGGGTGTGACCGGTGCAAACCTGCGATCAATCCCGCCGTTCAGTTTGTTCAATTCCATCGACTGGAAGAAAGGCGCGTGCTTGAGGATCTGCAGGCTGTCTGTGGCCTTGTCGTATAGGAATTCGCTGAACCGGCGGCGGCGGTACTTGCCGCCATCGGCCATGAACTGATCTTCTTCGAGGTCGTTCCAGCTCTCGGCGAAGTCGTCCCAACGGGCCATCAGGTCATGGGCAACGTGATGTCATCGAAGTAGTTACCAACCCAGTGGTTGCGCTGCGATAGGCTTAGCTCGATGGGCCAAATGCCCGACCAACGTGGATCGACAGATTTGAGCGTGACCTCGGCGTTGGAGTGTGTGACGTTTTGCATGAGGGCCTCCTTGGATGAGGGGAGCGTTTTTTTGGGGGAGGTTATCCGCTGCCGGTTTCCACCAGCGCGAGGATTCGGGAAGGACTGCCGGTGCCGCCGACAATCGGCAGGGGCGAAGTGATGATCACCGCGCCTCGGGGTGGCAGCTTGGATAGGTTTTGCAACTGAGTGATGCCGTATTTTCCGGCGCCTTGGAAATACCAGTGACAGGGGAAGGGCTGGGACAGCGTTGCCGCCTGACCGGCGTCGGTGCCGACAGTTTCGACGCCGATCCCAATGATACCGGTGTCGTTCGCCAGCCAGCGGGCGCAATCCGGGGCGACACCGGGCCAGTGATTGTCGTTCATGAAAGCCTCTGCATCGGCCCGCCGGTCCGCCCAGCCGGTTCGATAGAGCAGCCAGGCGCCCTCTGGCAGATCGCCGTGCTCGGCGCACCAGGCCTCCACATGAGCACGGCTCAGCAGGAAGTCCGCATCCTCCGCGGCCTCGGCGGTGAAATCCAGCACAACCGCCGGACGGACCAGTCGGTCCGGCGCGATCGAGGCGATATCCTCTCCATCCCGTCCGCTGATCCAATGGATCGGCGCGTCGAAATGGGTGCCGGTGTGTTCCGACATGCGGATATTGTGCCAATAGACCTCGGGGCCCGCCGCGTCATAGCGGCTGATCACCTCGCGCTGAAAGGGCCAGGGCTGGCCCCGTTCCGGCGGCAGGTTGATGACAGAGGTCTCCTCATGCAGGGGTGCGGTCAGATCGATCACCTCGACCCCGCCCGCCGCCATCTCGGTGACGAGTTCAGCCAGCAGGGACATAGATCGCCTCCAGCGTCTGAGGGCCAAGGTTGGCAGGGGCCGCGTGCACCGGCAGGTTCCAGCCGTCTGCCTTTGCCGCGCCGCGTGCAGAGGCGTCGTAGAGCGATTGGAGTTTGCGGGTCAGCGGGCCGGGATCTCCGGTCCCGACCACTTGGCGATCAACGGAGATGATTGGCTGGATCTCCGAGAGAGTTCCGGCAATGAACACCTCGTCCGCGAGGTAGAGTTCGGTCCGGTCGATCTCGCGCTTGGTGGTCTCTATCCCCAATGTTTCGCGGGCCAGCTGGCTGACAGATTGCACGGTGATCCCTTCCAGTACGCCGCTGGTGCCCGGCGGGGTGCACAATTCGCCACCGCGCACCATCATCACGCAAGACCCCGGCGCCTCGGCCAGTGTGCCGCGGTGATTGAGGAAAAAGGCCGTATCATACCCGTTGCGCGTGGCCTCATGCTGGGCGAGGCGGGAATTGTGATAATTTGCGCCGGTCTTGATGCGCGGTGGCATGGCATCGTCGCTGATCCGTCGCCAGCTTGAGATACAGGCCGAGGCACCGCTTTCAAACCGGGGAGAGCGCGGCATCGGCACGGCCGTGATGTGAACGCCGGTTTCCTCGATATGGCACATCGGGTCGAAGTTCGGCCCCATATCGTAATAGGCCACGATCACGATATGGGTGTCCTCGCGCACCTGATTGGCGCGCAAGAGCACCAGCGTCGCCTCGATCAGGTCGGCATCCGAGTATGCGATCTGCATCCCGACGCATTTCATCGAGGCGCGCAGCCGGGTCAGGTGATCCTGAAGCCGGAACACATCAAGCTGCCCGGTGGCCTCGTTCCAATAGGCGCGGACGCCTTCAAAGACGTTGGCCCCCCAGAAGGCCGCCTGGCTACGGGCGTGCAGGACGCATTTGTCCCAAGGGACGACCTGGCCGTTGAACCAGCTGAATTCGGGATTGGACTGCATGAGGGTCTTCCTTGATCTGAGAGGAGTCATTCTGCCGCGGTCGCGGCGGGCAGGGGGGCGTGCGTGGGATGGCGCAGGGCAGGAGATGGCGGCGCATTGCGCCCGTAGCCCGAGGCGGTAAGGAAATGGCGCCGCGCAGCGGCCTGGTCGGCCAATTCGCCCACAGCGGCGATATGTCCGTCGGGGCGGACAAGGATCCAGCCGTCACTCGCGCTCGCATAGGCTTGGGCCTGCGATGCGTCATAGAGCGCGGTGTCGATGCCCTCGGGCAGTTCGCCGATCTCCACGCCCTTGGGCAGCAATGCCAGCACGCGCACCCCGTGGCTCGTGGTCATGGCGCGCCAGCAATCGGCAAGGGTCGCCACGTCCATTGCGTTGCGGCAAAAGGCCAGCGCGGTAAAGTCAGGCCCGAAGCAACGCCGCAAACGGGTTTCTCCACGGACCCCTTCGACCGGTAGGTCAGGGGCGAAGGCACCAATCAGCGGGCCCGCATTGGGCGCGGCGATCAGCGGCGATTCGAGATAGCGGAAGGGTTCTGCCATTTTGCCGCTGTTCAACAGCTTGCGCGCGGCAGGTATGCGTTCCGAAACCCAGAGCAGGAGATCCCGCCAGGCCCGGTGCACTGCCGTCGGCGGCACCATGAAGCAGATCGTGGCCTCGGTCACGCGGAGATTTTCGCACGCCGCGCGGTAGCGTTCTTCGTGATAGCTGTCGAGCAGGTCTTCTTCGGCGCGACCCTGCAAGACCGCGGCCAGTTTCCAGGCCAGATTGTCGGCGTCCTGAATGCCACTGTTCATCCCGCGTGAGCCATAGGGGGGCAAGGCGTGGGCCGCATCGCCGGCCAGAAACACCGATCCGACCCGGAAATGTTCGGCCACGCGCTGGTTGAAGCGGTAGGTGGACAGCCAGTCGATCTTGTATTCGGCCTCGTCTCCAATCACAGAGCGGATGCGGCGATCGAGCGCGCCGGTTTCCTTTTCCATCTCGATGTCGGCCGAGGGCGGCAATTGCCAATCGATGCGCCACATGTCGTCGGGTTGGGGATGCATCACCAGCTGCCTACCGCGATTGAAATGCGGATCGAAGTGGAAATGGCGTTCCTTCTTGAGCGGGAGCTTGACGTAGATGTCGGTGATCAGGAACCGGTCCTTGTGGGTGTACCCGGTCCAGCGCACGTCAATCGCCCTGCGGATCGAACTGCGGATACCGTCACAGCCCACCACGTAGCGAAAGGCCATGTCGCGTGTCCCTTCGGCTGTCTCGACCGTCAGGCGGGCCCCGTCGTCGCTGTTCTGGATATGAGTGACCTTATGGCCCCAGCGCAGATCGCAGAGCGGTTCATCCGCGAGCTTTTCGAGCATGATCTGCTCGATCCGGTATTGCGAGATATTGACGAATTCGCCGTAGCCGGGCCGCTCGGGATATTCCATCCGCGAAATTTCGCGGCTGCGGATATAGGTATGGCCGACGCGCCAGGCGATGCCTTCGCGCCCGATCTGTTCGCCGCAGCCAAACCTGTCCAGCACTTCCAGAACATCGCCTTGGATAAGGCAGGCCTTGGAGCCTTGTTTTATCTGGTGCGGTTTGCCGTCCATCAGGACCGAGCGTATTCCGAGGCTGGCCAGCCGCAGGGCCAGCGCGATGCCAACAGGGCCTGCGCCGACAATGGCAATGGGGGCGGTTTCATTCAGCATGTCAGGTCTCCATGTGCGATGGATTTGAAGACGGGGATGGACCGCACCGCGCTCAGGTAAGGCGTGCCTTCGGTGGCGCCGGTGCCCGGCGTGGCTTCGCCCAGCATCTTGACCGCCAAGCGAAAATGGATCTGGCGCCATTGCTGAAGCGTGTGGGCAAAAGCCCCCATGGCAAGGCCGATTTCGGCGTCGGTTTCGGGGCTGAGCCGCGCCTCTTCCCGGGCGGCCTGCAATGCGGTGTCGAGGTTGTTCTGGCCTTTGAGAATGCGGGCGTGCACCTCGGGAACCGAATGGTAGGCCAGGCTCTCGCATCGGTCCTTGTCCGGTGCCCTGCACAGGCTCTCGACCAGCTTGTAATTCCGCGACTGGATGGCAGAGGCCCCCTCGGTATAGTCGCGGAACACCTGAAAAGCCTCGCGCTGCATGGTGGCCAACACCGGAAAGAATTTTGAGGCTTCCTGATACATCCGGTTCGCATCGAGGATCAGCGGCGCCACCTGATCGGGATCGGTGTCAAAGGCGTCGATGGCGCTTTGCAGGCGCACGCCCATCCAAGCGAAATTGGTTTCGAAAGACTGGAGGATGCGCAGGAACATATACTCGTCATGCACCGTATAGACCGGCTGCATGGTCAGCATGAGCGCCTGCAATTCTGCGGGTGTCAGCAGCGCCTGCACGATGTCGCAGAATTTTTCGGCCTCGGCCTCATACTCCTTTTCGGCGTAGTTCACCGGCAGGCCCAGCCGCTCGATGGCGTAGCGCGCCGAGTTCAACCCCATGCGCACCCGCTTTTCATAGGTCGCATCGTCGGGGCGCATCTCGGGCATCAGCGCCGTGCGCCCCTTGCGGGCGTCCAGTTCAAAGCGCAGGCAATCTGCCGTCAACGCTAGAAGCTGGCGGTCGCGCTTGATGGCGATCGTGTTCGGGTCAGGCGTGGCGCCGGGGTTGGTTGGCAGTGGCCAGAGCGGCAAGGCACAATAGCTGGGGTATTCGTAGGTCTCGTCAAACTTGTCGAGCGCCACATTGAGGAACAGTTCCAGCTTGTCGCGTTCGCCGTTTTCCGGGTCCAGCGTTTGGATTGCAGCGCGCACCGCGTCTAGCGCGACCAGGAGCGGTTTGCCGACAAAATGCTTACCGTGCTCGTGATAGGCAGCGATCACGTCGGCATAAGGAAAGGTCGATGCCTTTGGCGCAGCGCTCCACCGTTCCAGAACGGCCTCTGCCCAATCGCCCGGCGACGTGGTCTTGATCGACGCATCACAGAACGTTTCACATGCGGCGCAGATCTGTGCCCGGTGGCGAATGTTATGATATTCGATAATTCGGTCGCAGACCGCGTCGGCGTCTTGCCGTGTGTTGTAGTAATGAAAGGACAAGCGTGCGATATCGCCCCGTGGTGAAATGCGGATTTTCGCATCGGCCAGTTGCGCCTCGAGCGCGGTGGCCTGCGGGTCGTATAGCGCTACATGTGCGCCACGCAAGGCGATTTCCGAAGGGCCGCGCTGTTCGATTCCTGCATCCGCCAAACGCCCCTGTACATGGCCGACCAAGCCGGATATGTGCTTGCGCACCGCGCCCATGTCGAGGCTCAGCAAGAGGTCCAACCCGGCATTTGCGGCATAGAGCGCAGGTACGGATGGCGTGCCGGTTTCAAACCGCCGAGCGGCAGCGGCAAAATCTAGTTTCCGCGGGTCAAAGGCAAAGGGATTCTCGCGCCCAAACCAACCAGTCAATTGCGGTTCACAATCGTCCCGGCGAGGCGCGCGTTCGTAGACGAACGCAACGCCGGGCAGGCCCAGCAGGTACTTTGATGCGCCCGCGACCAGATAATCACAATTCAACTCGTTGACATCGACAGGCTCGACGCCAAGCGTCTGATAGGCATCGACAAAGACCCGGATACCTTTTGCACTGGCGACCTCGGAGATGGCGTGCACATCCAGCCTGCGACCGTCCGAGTATGAGACCACCGGCACGGAGACGAGGCCGGTATCGGTGCCCATTGCCTCGACATAGGCGGTTTCCTCAACTGTACGGGCATAGCTGACGCGCGCGCCGCGTTCCTTCTGGGCCAGCCAGACATGCGCGATCGAAGGAAACTCGGCCATAGAGGTGACGATCTCGGGTCGGGCGTTCCAATCCATGCACGAGGCGATCTGGAAGGCTCCGACCGAGGCGTTGGGCATCACGGCGATCTGGTCAGGACTGGCACCAATCAGCCGGGCAAACTTATTGCGTGCGGCTTCGACCTGCTCTTCGAAAAGGTGCCAGGCCCCGGCACCGTCCGACATGGCGTCCAGCATGGCGGCGATGGAGTGATCAAGCTGATTGGACCGCGCCCCGAGGCTGCAACTGGACAGATAAACCGTGTCCTGAAGAACGGGGAAGTTCCGGCGGAAGGAGTCCGGGCTTACATGGGACATGTGGTCATCTCCTCGTGCAGCGCGGGTTCAAGACCGCCCATCGGGCCGGTCAGCGTCAGGTCCGACCGGACCTGCCAGAGGTCGGGATAGAATTTTCGGGTGATCAGGCGGAACAACTGGCCGACCGGCGTGCCCTTGGTGCCCACCGCCTGAATGCCGATGGTGCGGATCGCGATGCGGAAATGCCGGACCCGCCAAAGCGCAATGCGTTCGTCCCATTCAACCAGCGCTTCCGCCAGGCGATAGGTGGGCGTATGCGCGCCCTCGCGATAGAGGGTCATCAGGTCGATGTCATGCGCGGCGCAAAGGGCTTCGAAGGCGCGCCCCAACTGCGCGCTGACCCGGCTGACACCGGTCCACCCGGGGGATTCGAAACCCGAACCATTGCCAAGTTGCACGCGCACTTCCTGAAAATCGGAAGGCGTCATATGGGTGAGCATTTCAAGCTGCCCGGTGATCAACCGAACACCGGTGATGGCGCGGGACAGATAGGCGATGGCCTGTTCAATGCGGCGATGTTCGATCTCATGCACCGAACGATCCACTTCGAAACAAGCGTGCTTTAGCCAAAGCTCCGTCGATTGATGGACAGTCTGGAACAGGAGCTCGTCGTGATGTTCCATTTCGTCGGGGTGACGCTGGAGGGACAAGAGTTCGTCAGTCCGCATGTATCGAGCGTAATCGGTCTTGCCCGGCCCTTCTAGAATAGGTTGTGAATAGTCCGCGGCCACTTTTTACCCTCCTTGACTTGAAAGGACTCGAAAATATTGAGCCGATCTGTTTGACAAGCTTTACTCGCTTTCAAATCGCGGCTAAAGACGGTGATATTTCAATATAATGTAAGGAACTGGCTTGCGATGTTCTTAAATCCGTCCAGGCTGTTCGCATCAAGGCGCCACGGAGCGACGAACGGAAGTTAATCAACCAAAAGCAGAAACATGCCGCTCGATGGCAGCGCGGTTTTGAGGCGGATTTGGTTCTTGCCGGGGGGCAGTCAGGCTAGAAGCATGGCCGCCGATGCGATCAACAGACCGCCCATGACCGTGTCAAAAATCTGTCTGTAGCGTGGTTCCACCAGCAGGTGTGAAATCAATCGCCCGGCCACTGACCAAAGCGTCAGACAAATTCCCATCACCACCACAAAGATCGCGACAAGGGAGATGACGCCATTGGCGGTGCTTCCCATGGCCGAGATAGCAGTGATGACCAGAACCCAGCTCTTTGGGTTGAGTAACTGGAAGCTCGCCACGCCAAGCGTGGTTTCCGGCAGGCTGCTGGTTTCAGCTTCTTCCGCTGGTTGTCGGGCGGCGCGGATCAGGCTGAAACCCAACCAGACGAGGTAGGTTGCGCCCGCTATCCGAAGCAACGTCTGCACTTCCGGTGCGGCTTCGAACAGGGGGCCCGCACCTGCCCAGATTAGCACCAGAAGAGCTATGGACCCGCCGATCACACCGGCAATGGCGGGCAAGGCGGCGGCCGC
>Ga0256841_1001765_pt1 | contig 17977 bp, 12 predicted proteins | sample 356308metaG_FD_185971 | JGI IMG/M metagenome (GOLD analysis project Ga0256841, IMG submission 185971) | Hydrothermal vent microbial communities from Mid Atlantic Ridge, Atlantic Ocean - 356-308 | ecosystem: Environmental > Aquatic > Marine > Hydrothermal vents | place: Atlantic Ocean: Mid... | reverse complement strand
AATCGGCTTCTTGGTAGCGGTATCGATCAACTGCACATCAAGAACACCTGTAGCCTGCTTGGGTATCTTGAAGATTAGCTCAACCGATTCTATCTCTGCCGGATCCAGCTTCACACTCACCGGTTTTGTTTTCAGTCTGCGTGTCACCGCAGTCAGATTGCCTTGCGCGGTAAAGCTGGCTTGCACGGTGTAATCGCCCGGCTCCAGCGCCTTGAACTCAAATTCTCCCTTGTTACCGGTGGTCTGAGTCTGACCGATGGGTTTGACTACAACAACTGCATTAGGTACTGCCACATTGGCTTCTGTCAGTGTCCGGCCACGGATAATGCCAGGCCGTATCACCTCAGCCGTTTTGCCGATTAGATTAATAACCTGCTCTTCTCCAGCCGCCAGCGCCACCGGCACAGTGTCACTGGCCACCAGTGCACCCGTCGATAACCGCAGAGTCGCACGCAGCGTGTAGGCGCCAGGCTGTAACTTACCAAACAGAAAACGCGCTTTTTCGTCAGTCACCGCAGTTTGTCGGAAGGCGCTGTTAGTTCGCAACAACACGACTTGCCCGCCGACCAGCGCACTGCCATTCTCATCCGTGAAGTGACCACCTATGCTGCCCAATTGCACGGTCGGCTCCAGGTATCTGCAACATGGGATTTGACCAGCAAGCGAGAAGTCAGCCACAACCTGCTGCTGTTCATCACACACTAGAATAAAGGTCCCGCCTTTGACCACGCCAGCCATATGTTCCATGCCGGGGATATCGGTAGCCAGACAGGCCAGTGTGTCGTCATCTTCGGTTTCTTTAGCGACCGGCAGGGACAACAAATCAAATTCCAGATTGTATTTTGCACGTAGCTTCTGAATCTGTTCGAACGCCTTTTCACAAGGTCTGCCAACATGCCCTTCGATGCGCAATAGCGAGGCCTCGGCATAATCGAAAGACTCCAGTTTTTGCTGCACAAAGTAAGACCACACATCACGGGTAGTGCAACACAACTGGGGTTGCCACCAGGCTTCGATCTCCGGCGAGTAATAGAACGGCATGGCCCGTTCACCCAAGGGATAAAGCCGGGTATGGCTTGGCGTAATAATAATCTCATCGCCCTTGCCCGGCTGGAGGTTGCCAATCATCAGCAAGATGCGTAGAAACAGTTTGCGCACCCGTTCCAGATCATTGGCGGCAACATTACGCAAGGGTGATGGCTGGAAAGCCTGCCGATAGCCAGTGCCGCCATCAAACGCCCCCAACATCAGATGACGTGGGAAGCTGGCGCTTGAGATGCAAGGCTGTATCAGTCCACAAGCGGCTTCGATAAATTCATTATGTGCATCAGCAATATCATTGAGGATGTCCCATACATATTGGCTGGGGTTGTCGAACAGCAAGTCTTCAAGGTTTTGCAGAAATTCGAGTAGCGACTCATCAATGGCCAGCATACCCGCATATTCCTTGTAGCTCTTTGTCAGCCGCTCCAGCACAACATTGAAAACATCCCTTGCAATGTCCAGATAAGCCTCATCGATTTGCACGGCGGTTTCTGTTGCGGCCAAATCGAGTTTGCTATGCAAGCGCGGTATTTTGATCGTCTTGCCTTTAGCTGATTCACAGGGCGTTACGGCCTGCAGCGCCTCCTTGTCCACCAGTAATGCGCGCACCGCAAAGTGCACATTGACGCCCTTGCTGTCGCAATCGGTCACCAGACAGGAATCGAGCTTTTCATTGCGCCGTTCCAGATAAAGCACCAACACGCGGCCATCCAGGGTTTTCTCATCCAGCGCATTGTCACTGGCATCATCTGTCAGCTGCAGGATCGGTCGCTGCTGGCTGCTATCACCTGCCTTCTGCCAAGCTTCATAGCGCACTTCACCATCCTCACCCACATCCGGATCGGTATAATTGCGCCAATGTGTGAAAGTGGTTTTGACTCTCTCTGCCATTTCCAGACCCAGCAAATAACCTTCCGAACCGACACCAAAGCCATCCGTAACACTGATATGGTGCCGGCTATTGACCGTCACATTGAGACCACAGACGATACCCGCCCCAACAAGCCTGACGCGCCCGAGACGATCCTGCTGATCCAGATATTCCCGAAGCTGATTGAGCTGGCGATTGGTCAGTACCTGATTTGGTACGAAATCAGGATAAACACTGTTCGCATTAACCATCATCTGTTTCTCCTGTAAATATTACCTGCCGTCACTCCTCTATCGTCAAAGGTCACGGCTTAGAACGTCCCCAGTATGGTGTTATTAAGTGTCACTGGTGGGGTGGACGTATCAATATGTTCACAATCATGCAGCCGAGCCAGCGGATAGACCGTGGTCATGGCATGCATTACGTCGATCAGTGCTGTGAGCGCCTCGTCATAAGCGCCAAATGTTTCCTCATCCGGTAGCGGATATTGTCCGCTAGAATCTGGCAACGTATCCTCACTCTCAGCGCAATTAGCAACCAGCCTTTGCTGCTGTGCCAGCAATAGTGCCCAGCGGTTATAAGCCGTTTCCAGCGCTTGCATCTGGGTATGGCTAAGCCAGCAAATGCGTGGCTGGGTATGCGCTGGCGCTTCCAGGCGCAAGGTATCCTCGACAAACTGGCGAAAACGCAAATCCCTGAAGCGGCGCGGCCAGGCCGGTAAAAAGATGCTGAACCGGAATGAGTAAGGATCAGACACCTCAACACTACGGCACTCATCCTCGCTATTGAATTGTGGTGGCATAAAGGCGCTACCAAGACTTCTCCTGCGCAGCAGCGCATGTTCAATCACATGAAAACCTTCGGCATTGGTGTATGCCATGAACAGCCCCAACACCGTCTCAAGACTCTCCAGAGATACCGTCGCACCAAGAACCTCTGGCTCACTCTTTTCACTACAGCGGCGAAGCAGTTCGTAGTGCGCATCAGCGCTTTTGCGGTAGTTGACGCTACAGCCACCCAATCCTAGCGCCAGATCCAACAGAGCTTCGATTCTGTCTCTGGTATCACAAGGAATGCTGTTAAACAGCAACTGATTATCCGCATCTTTCAGTACAAAACGCCATGCTGTCTCATCCGCTCTAACGATCGCAAAGCCATGCCATGACAGGTTGTGCCGCAGCGGCTCATCAATCCCCAGCAGGCGGTAAACCCGGCGCTGATAACCGCTGAGATTGTCTGTATCTTCAGGATGCCGATAGTCGAAGCCCTGTCCGCGCTGCTGGCTCAACCGGGGGTAATCCTGCAAAAAGGCGCGCTTATCGGCGATCAGACGCTGCTGAGTAAAGTCACCATCGAGGTTGTACATCAGCAAGCCGTAATCGGTGAAGGATTCACAAAAGCGCGCCAGCAAGTGATCCAGAAAGCGGTTCTTACGTTCTTCTGCGGCACTATCCGATTCAATGATCTGTTGCAGTGAGTTGGGTAGATCTGCGTAATTGATATAAAGCGCTTCAATATCGGCAATGCCGGTGACCTGTTGGGTAAAATAAGTCTTGCCGCTACCGCTCTGCCAGGAAAATAACTCATGGATATTGGCCAGTTGCGACAGGTAATTTGCCAGCATTTGCTCGAAAAACAGCATCCATGCCTTGAGTTGTCGCGACTGCGCTTTGCGTAAATTGGTTGCTGATGCGGGCGTCGTGACGGTGCCAGCGTGGTAAGTCTTTGGCAGTTCATTCTGCACCGGATAGTAATCCTGCAATGCCCGATCCTCACCCACTGGAACCGCTAAGTCATTGTCGTGTTCTTTCAACCGGGTCTCTATTTGCGCGGCCAGCTTTTCCTTCAGTAAAGATTCGACCACAACCGGATTGGCAAAGTAAGGCAGACCATTTTTGTAAAAGGTGACCCGCGACAAGGCCGCACTGAAGCGCGGTGAGCGGAACTGACCTGTCGCCAATTGCAGAATCCATTTTTGTTGCGCGCGTTTGACAGCATCAATAAAGCTCAACAATGAAATATCTTTGACCGCGACGACCTCAGGTACATCCATAATAAGCTGGATAATATCGGATACACGTAAGGCGCAGCGGCGCTCTATCTGGCGGAACTCATCATCATCGATAAAGCCATGTTCCAGCTTGGGTCCGGCAAAAATCTCGTCGCTGCTTTTGCCACGCTCCAGCAACTCCTGAATGGTATAGAACTTCACCGGTGGCGAAATAAATTGATCGAGTCGGTAAAACACCTCGGCCAGCACGGCCTCCATATCCGCCCCTGGCGTTACTTCAAGGTCGGCGCACAGCGCAATATCCTCCTTGTCCAGATTGCAGATATTGACCACATCTTCGCAGAGATTGCGGTGCGTCATCAGCCTTTCCAATACTGCTTGGCGAATGGTCTGCTTCTGCGTCGTTGTCTCTATATCCTCTTCATGCTCAATAAACACATCGTAGAGACCATGTAGGGTTTCCGCAGCAGCGGCGCTGCTCGAACATTCGGTGAGACTCTCGGAGACACGATCCGCGCAGTAACTGACACTCTTATGCTTCTCAATCCACGCATTGCTGACACCTTCAATATCTATCAACAGCTTGCGCAGATCGTTAAAAGAAACAGGGTTGCAACTAAAAATATCACGTGCGGTATGAAACGCACCGCGTATAGCCGGCACGCCATCCTTTTCGACCGTGAGCAGATCCTTAATCTCATAGCCGGTGCGATAACCCAGATCAGTAATGGCGTAGCACAACAGCTCCAGCTGGGTAACACCGGGGTCGTGGACGTTGTAATCCGTCCATAACTGATGCGCGAGCTTTTCGATATGTTGCAGACCTTCTTTGCGCAACAGCGCGTAATCCTGGCTGGCCTGCCAGCTGGGGTTTTTGATAATGTAGTCCTGAGTCGACAAACTCTACCCCCCCTTGCGCCTTGCGTTAGCCTGCGCCAGTTCACAGGCAATCGGATCCGCCAGACGAATATCGTGTTGCTTTGCGGATACCAGCACCGAACTGGAACTTTGTACCTCGGCCTGTGCCACATCCACTCGCGGTGCGGTCATTTCCGGCATGTGATCCATGCTGAAGTTGCTCACAAAATCGACATACTCCCGCTCTTCAACGTGATTTAAAATCCAGGTACGGTGAATGCGGCCGCCAAATACGATATCAGCCACATCACCATAGGCCCAAGGCGACAGAAAACGAATAATGTCGGATTGCAATTGATTGAGGTAGAAACCTGCATCGTAGCCTTCGAGGAAGGCGACATCGAAGGACACCTTGATCTCTTCATAACGTGGATTGGTGACTTTGACCGCGACAAAATCGGAACTCAAACGCGAGATATAGCGATCAATCTCCTGCAAAGTATTCACGGTCGCTTTTGGCCGTAGCGGATCAATGGCATTTTTATTGCGCAAATCAGGCACCACCACCAAATGTACATTGCCCGGACTGAACTCGCTCTGTTCATGCGCATGGTTAATGCATTTGACCTTGTAAATCTGCGGAAACTGCTCCAGCACCAGACGTTCGTAATCAAAAATCGTCACTGCTCTGCCCTTATGGCGTAAACGCTCACTGACGCGGGTGTAAAACGCCTCATCGCTTTCCGGCAGTTGGCCATCAAACGAGGCATAAGGCTGGCTGACCTTTTTGATCGCGGCATCGCGTTGCTTGAGCTTGCTAATGCTCTCGGCAGGCAAGGCCGTGGCAAGATGTGACAAATCGTTGTCTTCATTACGAAAGCTGGCGGCAACAGCCTGTGGTTTGACGGCAATCAGCCTGGCAATGCCATCCTCGTGGGCGGCGACACTTGCCTTCAACCAATGTAAACCTGCGGGCAGGATGGTGTTGTCATCACTGATTGTGGCCGGAATGGCAAAGCGGATAATGCCCGAGGTCAGCAGGCCATGAGTGCGATCTGCCAGAATCTCCGCTTCCTCAAAGGCGACCCAGCGGTTATGACTGAGGTAAGACCAGTTGATGTTGGGCGGCGTTTCAACACCTGGATTGGCGCTACTTTCTGCCACCTGAAATAGCACTGACAGATTCTGCGGCGGCTGTAGTTTGTCCACACCGATATAGAGTGTGCCCTGGGCATTGTTGTCGCCTGCGTCTGCCAGCGGAAAATCCGGTGCCAGATGATGGCTGATCAGCGTATTGCCCGCTTTCTGTGCTGTGCCGGGGAAGATTTCCGTTTGCCCAAACGGTGTGATATGGAACAGTTGTTCAACGCGCGAGTTGTAATTGACCTTATCACCAACACTGTACATCACCGTTTCTGTGGCAGAGTAATCGAGTTTGAGTTCGGTAATCAATGGTGTATAGGGCATATTCGGCGCATTACCACCCGCTTTTAAAGAAACGGCATCCGCCAACACCTTTGGATACAAATTATGCAAAAACGGCGTTTTCAGCTTCACGCTCAGAAAACCATATTGCAGACCGGCATTTAAGCGCTCAAACAGCTTGAATCTCTCTGGCCTTCGCAGGCTAGTTGCATAACTCAAGGTGCGCGTGGCATCAACAGCACCGTTAGCCGTGCTATTGAACAAATTATCGATACTTGGATTTTTGCCTATGCGGCCAGCACTGCCGGTGTCTTTACCCGACTCGACCTGATTATCCCGCCACACACCGCCGTATAACTGCGCAATATCGGCCTTGAAATAGCCATTGCTGCTAACGATGCTGGTCCCATTCGTATCTTTATACTGCGAATAATGGGTCGCAAAATTGTTATCCGGCAAATCGCCCCAAGTGATATTCAGATCAACCTTGCTAACAGCTTTGCTAAACACCTCATTGCTACCGATATAAAACTTGCTGCCTTTTTTCGGTACCGGGCCAAAAGGGTTGAACGGCTTCGCTGGATTGAGTACACCAAGATCATTTTCCAGCACCAGATTGCGTATGCCCACGACCGCCAGCTGGATCTGCAGACCACTCATCTCGAGGTCATGCAGGTAGTCGTAGACATAGGCATATTTGTCCTGATGCGGTTTCAGCATAAATCGCACCATTGGCAGATGGGTGCCAAAACCACCCGAGAGTACTGCGCCGTCATATGCGGTGACCGCTTCAAACTCGCTGTCTAGCGACAGCTTGAATTCAAGATAAGCCGGTTGATGCTTGCCGTCCAGGAATCTGACTGGCTCCGCATTCGCCTCTGCCTCCACATTAACCCGGGTTTCTATCGAGCGCGTTAGTGCTCTGGGAGCAACGAGTGACGAAATAACCGGCTGAGGTGTGATAGGCGCTGAGATCGGATTGATGAAAGGATCTATAGGTGACGGATCAACCACTGGATCAACAAAGGGAAAGCCTGGCTGATGCACTACCCAGGGAATATCCGGCAAAGTGGGTGGCTTGGGAAATCCCGGTTTAGGCTTATCCGGCTTACCGGGTTGCGAAGGATCGGGTTTATCTGGCAGGTCGGGTTTTGTCCCCTCCGAATCTTCAAGCACTGCGGCATCAACCAGGCTAACCTCGGCAATGGCTACAGGGAGCCAGTCTTTGGCCCCGCTCAGATAAACCTGTAGTGAATGTTTGAGGTTATCTTCAACCTTCTGCCTTTCCTGATCAGACAGTGACTTTGAATCTTTTAGGGAAAAACGTAAGTAAATATCGCGTTGCCCCTCAGCCAAGGCAAGCATCGGCGAGGCGACAGCAAAACCAATCTCGGCAGGCGGCATTTCCGTGCTGCCAAAGCTTTGCCATTTACCATCCTCATCTTCAATGGCAGCGCCCAGGCCATCCTGACTATTCGCTATCGGCGCCGCATGGATACTCTTCACCACGAATGATTTATCGATATAAACCGTTTTCAGGCCATGTTCTTCAGACAGTCGGGCCTGATTGATCACCAGTTCATCATCACTGGCGTAGAACAGATTTTTTCCCGCCGCATCCTTGCCTGCTTTGAAGAAGGTATTCTGTTGTAGTCGGTGCTGATCAAGCTGCTTTGCCAGTTCAAAAATCAAATGCACCTGATCTGGCTGTGCGGACTTACGCTCCATTTGCAGGATTTCATGATAATAAAAATCGAGGTGCTTGGCACTCAGGCCGTTCAGATGTTCCTGCGCATAGCGGAACAACTGCAGGAAGGCGAGCAACAGCGCCATATGCGGCTGATGTTGCGGATAATTATCCAGCGTTTCCTGCAGATAGCTTTCAGCATTGTCTACGGTATAGACTATCGCTTTATATAAAGAGTCGATATTACGGCGCACCGGCCGAAGTTCTGTTTCAAGCTCATCATTGGTCGGTGGTGCGGTGAAACTGCCCTTTGGAGCAACAGCCGACAGATCTCCCCATTCAGCACTGAATTGATCCATTTTTGGCAGGTCGATGCTGATTCCAGTATCAGAAAGCGCCAAGACATAACCCAACAAGTCAGCCAGGTCCTGTTTTAACACCGAGGTAATAAGCCGTTGTAGCGAGGTATGCAAAGCCATACCGCGCTCGCTATGCTGAAACCAGCGATCAAGCTGTTGCGCCAGTTCGACCCCTGTCTTTAGCAACGCAGCGAAGGCCGTGGCATCACTGTTTTCTTCAACCGCCTTGCGGTAAGCGTCAAAGGTCTTTTTATACTGCTGGTAATCGGTTACACCCAGCAGCGCGACATTGCTGCTAACGTCATCAGCAATAAAGTCTACCCAGTTGCCAGAGGGACTATTACCTGGTGTGTAATAGCGCAACAGAGCCGCGTATTTTTGTGCATACACCAACATATCAGCCAGACCGCGCTCATCCACCGGCACCGTTGTCGGCAACAAAGCCTTCAGCAAACGCTGATTCTGGCTGGTGCCATCGCGTTTAAGCGGATTCAGAAACAGACATTTTTGCTGACTCATCTTTCAATTTCCGACCCTTCTTCACGATAGAAGGGATAGACATAGTTATGCCGTGTGTTGGTCGTCGCAATGGTGTATTGCAGGTGGATATCAATACGACCTTCATTTGCCACCGGCTCAAAGATTACGTTGTCCAGAATAATGCGTGGCTCGAAATACAGAATGGCGGTATGAATCAGGTCTTTCATATAGGCCTGCAACGAGGTATCCATCGGTTCGAAGACCAGGCGATCCATATTGCAGCCGTATTTCGGCTGCATCACACGCTCACCCACTTCGGTGGAGAGCAGAATTTCAAGACTGCAATGGATATCCTCCTCGTCAGAGGTCATCTCCACGCTGTTATTGCGCGTGAAGGTGGGCGGAAAACCCCAGCCTGTACCCAGAAATGACCGCTGCTGCTTCATACTTATCTCATCCTTTCCTTCAGCCTATGATGACGGTGGGTTCGCCGATCGCAGCACCCGCACCGCACAAACAGGTATCGCTGGTGCGCAAGGCGGGTTTTCCACCGATAAAAACTGTTGTGCTACCCATCGGGAACGGACTCACCGTCGGCAGATGATTCGGTGGTGGAATCACACAGACATGGCTGTCACCTGCCACTGCAGCGGGCATACCGCCGATGAGCACGGTGGGCTCTCCGGGCCCGACAATCGTGCCGCCATGGGTGGTTGTATCGGTAACTCTCGCTGCTGCTGGCATCTTCCCACTCCTCTATTTCATTGGCTTCGTGCCTCAGTTTCAAGGCTTTGATGTAGCTTGCAGTCACGCCAGGAAGCCCAACAACCCTATTCCGTGAGAGGTGCATTTCCCGACAATGGCGCCATGCATTGCCCTATCTCCCGCATCCATGCAGTCGTCACTCCAACCTGCGATTTGCCGTTGCCATTTTGCACAACGTGAACTAATTAATCTGCACAATTGAGCCTTTCACCGTGGTGCTGCCGCCGGACGACAACTCCGCCCCGGCACTCCCTTCTGCCTTGCATTCCGCCGAGGCGGTGAGCGAAACATTGGTGCCTTCGATATTCACATCACCACTTGCCTTGATATTGACATCCGCTGCACTTTCCAGGCTGATGCCATCACTGCTGAGCAGTACGGTATTACCGTTTTCATCGCTGATTTTGATACTGCCTTCATCGTCACTCAGCACCAGGGTATTGCCGTTTGGCGTCACCACTGTCATGGCGACCTTGTCGTCATCAAACAGCCATTTCATCTCGCTGCGAGTAACAAAACCCTTTTCGTGATTGTCATCACTGGCCATAATCGGCGCAGGTTTGGCGCTGCTGTTTAACATGCCCAACACCACAGGCCTTCTGGGGTCTTCATTGAGAAAACCTGCAATCACCTCATCGCCAATCTCCGGACGGAAAAAGCTGCCGCGATTTTCACCGGCATCCAGTGTCGCCATCCGCGCCCAGACACCTTCCTCTGCCGCATCCACCATCGGCAACCTTATCTGAATACGGTCTTCACCATCCGGATCTTCCAGCGAGGTCACCAGCGCAATATGCAAACCCGAAATCGCAGGCAGCAAACCACTCGCCGGTGCTTGAATCACATCGCGATTTTGCACGCCAAAGTAATCGGGTGAGAGCCCAAAACTGATGTCCGTTTCCCAATTACGCGCAGTGATCTCATGCCGTACACCCGAGACCAGAGCCTGACCGTTAAAGCGTTTACCTACACCATTCAGCTCAATCAGATCTCCCGGCTTGATCGCGGCAAAACCCTGCACGCGCACCCTGCCTCGCACCTTGGCAAAACCGCTCTTGACCCGGAAACCATCGGCCCAGGCCTGTAGTTCGGTATCCGAAATCCCGCTTTGTTTCAGAGCAAATTTTTCCAGCCCAATCACCGCAGCCAGATCGTCTGCATTAATATTGCCTGGCACCGTGACGGAAGGATTATTGCCTTCCAGCTCAATCACCTCCTGATTGGCAGCATCCCAGGCCGTAGCCTGTACTGCGCCATACTGATCCCGTGCATCCATCACTGCTTCAAAGTTCAGCAGATTACCGCCGTAGGTCAAGTTCAACACGACTTCAGCACTGGCTGGAGGCTTGGCGATTAATTTGCCATCCTGCGTCAGCACCAGCAGGCCATTCGCCTCAGCACGCGAGACGATAAAATCCCAATCCGTGGCATGAAACTGCACCATGCCCACATGGCTCACCTGAGTTGCCTCAATCTCGGTTTCCAGTCCCATGGCTGTTGCAATCTCCTCGATTACATCACTGTCGGTGACATCGTAGAAATAGCGGTTTTTGCGTCCTACTGTGAGTTTTACTGCAGCATCCCTGCACTCCACCCGCAGCACGGAGGGTTTGTTGCCATAAACGCGTAGACCGTGGCGCAAAATAATACCCTTGAAAATCAGCGCTTCGTTACTGTGATAGCCGGCCAGGATCTCCAGCGTATTGCCGGGAACAAAGTCTGTGGCATTGCTGACCTTAAAGTCCTGCTGGGCCACATCGCCATCCAGAATAAAGATCTCGGCGCTCGCGATCTTGTTATAGCTACGGCTGACCAGCACACTCTCGATCTGGTATTCCGAACTCACCGCATTACCATCCACCTTGATGGTGAAGGATGGCCGGTCGGTGGGAGCCGGGGCCGGGATGCGCTGGTCTTCACTCATCGTTGGACTCCGTCATCGTATTCTCTGCCAAAGCGGGCTTTGCTCTAGTGTAGTGTCACATATAAAACGTGCATGTAACTACTCAGCTAAACCCTGAAATGCGCCATCTCTGCGTTAAAAAATGGTCATTTACACGTGTAAACTCGCATTTTTCGCCTTGATATGACGCATTTCAGGGTTTAGCTGAGCAGTTACCCGATTTCGAGACTACTCGCTGAGTAGTTACACGTGCATTTAGAAATCCGGATTTTCTGCCACAAGACGTTACGTTTTCGCACCCTTGCGACTTTTTTCCCCGATTCCTCTGTGCTGCTTCTGGGCTATAGATTGGGTCTGTTATCCTTGTTATGTCTCAGCCAGATCCTTGATCGGCGGGAAGAGCAAGGTCTGTCCTACTTCCAATCGGCGAAAATTTTTCAGGCCATTAAAGGCGGCGATCTGCAGATAGTAGGCTGGTGTGCCATACATTCGCTGACACAGCAGCGACAGGTGTTCACCCTCACTCACCACGCGGACATGCGTCAGATCTGGCGAGCTTTGGCGCTCTTCTGCCACACGCAGCGTATCTTCGATATTCTCCGCAAATATTGCCTTGACCTTGGCGCGCAAGGGATAGCCATCAGCCTTGAACAAGGTGTAAGTCACTTCGGCAGACTTCAGCACACATTTGGAGATTAGCGCACCCCAAACCAGTTTGAGATATTTCGGCCGATGGATTTCCCCATCGTGCTTGCCAGTTACCGTGAGGAATTTTTCCACCGTCTCCTGGACATCAACCTGTTCTGCTGCGACACCCGTACCATCAAACAAAAACTCAAAGGTGTATTCCTGCGGCTTGATATTGCCGAAAACCTGTGGGCTGCCAGTGTCGCCCTGTCCCTGCCGATCGTGGTACGCCACCTCATACTTTTGCGCATAGGTATTGGGGTTAAACATTACGGTAAAGGTGTCCGCCGGGGAGCCTGAATAATCCGCCTCGGTATAGGCTTCAATCTGCATTTTTTTCAGTTCGCCTGCCACGCTAACGCTCCTTTTCCCGGCGCAGGATTTCCAGTACCTGTGCTACACATTCTTCAACCAGCCGCGTTTGATCGACTGATTCTTTTTGCTGTTGCGACTTTGCCTCAGCACTCGCTTTCTCCTCCACGCTGGCTCGAATAATGAGCTCTTTGATTTCAATCGGCATACTGCGTCATCCTTTTCGGCTATGGCTGTAGGCCAGCTCCAGCGACTCCACCACCAGCGCATTCTCCTGTGCCTTAAAATCAGAAATCGACCATTTCACTGGCCAGGCTCTTAAAAACTGCCAATTTGCCAGGGGTTCGTGTTCTTCATTCAGCAGCGTTACCACCACATCTTTAGGCTCGAAGCTAAAATCTTCGATGGCCTTGCGGCACCATTTCGACACTTCCGAATCTTCTATGTAGCCACGCTTGAGCACCAGATTGCTGTACTTGGCGCCATTCGGCAGGCGGTGTACAAAACGGTTCTCACCTCCTTCCCTGAGTTCCTCAACAGTTACTTCCGCAATGAGTCCGGTAACTTCCTGAAAGCGGTTGTCCTGGTCTGCGGAGTTCGCGCCGAATTCAACCTTGAAGTGGAAGACGACGGGTACATCAAGCATAAAACTCTCCTGGTTTATGTCCTGTGGCAGGTTTGGCCCACGCTGTAGATTACAAAGCAGGCTCGATCTTCTTGTTGAACTTCATTATGCGACTAAAGTCGCACCTACAGTGTTGTGTGCAAGTGACCTGTAACGACCAGGAGCCTGTCGGACTTAGCCGTTTTCGATGGTGATGCCCTCATGCGCAATTTCCAGTGTTTCGATTGCTGCCTCGTTGCCACTGGCCTTCATGTCCGGCGAGGTAATCTTGGTCGGCCAGGCATTCATGATCTTCCAGGTCATCACCGGCTCATGCTCTTCATTGAGTAAATTGACAATCACATCGCGGCGTTCCGGCTTGTTCATCTTGATCGTCTTCAGCCAGTTGTAATAGTCATTGTCTCCGGCGAATACACCACGTTTGAGTGTGATATTGCCGTACTTTTTCAGCCCCGGCATTTTGACCGTGGAAAATTCCGGGCTCAGGCCATCGCGGTATTCGATGACCTGGACTTCGACGTTAAGTCCGGTCACTTCCGAAAACGCCAGCTGCGTACCACCCCAGTCAATGCTGAAGTGAAATGCGGGTAACGGGTAAGCCATAACTTTTCTCCTTTCGGGTATGAGTAATCTTACTGAGTAGCATCACCCTAAATAATCAGGATTCCTGCATCTTGTGTGAGAACTTGAGGATGATGAATTCAGCTGGACGCACCACAGCCATGCCGATCTCAACAATCAGTCGGCCTTCCAGAATATCCTGGGCGGTCATCGTCTCACCGAGTCCGATCTTGACGAAAAAGGCTTCTTCCGGTGTGGCGCCAGCCAGCGCGCCCTCACGCCATTTCTGAACCAGGTAGTTGTCGATCATGCCTTTGACCTTGACCCACAGCGGTTTGGAGTTGGGCTCGAACACGGCCCAGGCAGTGGATTTTTTTACCGACTCTTCGACCATATTGTAGAAACGCCGCACCGAGACATAACGCCACTCGTTATCATTCCCGGCCAGTGTGCGTGCACCCCAAACCAATGTCCCGCGTCCAGTGAAAGTGCGGATGGCATTGACAGACTTGCCACCATTGACATCCACATTGAGATCTTCCTGTTCGGCATCATCAATCGCTATCACCGGGCCTAGTACGGAACTCAGGCTGACATTGGCAGGTGCTTTCCAGACGCCGCGCGTTCTGTCCACCATGGCATATACGCCCGCAACAGCCCCACTGGGAGGCACCTTGGCTAACTCTCGCTGGATATGATTGGCAATATTGCCGATGATGCTGTGCTGCGCATAGAGCACAGTTTGTGCCATATTGGCATGGGTGGCGGCAGCCGATTCAATCTCGTCAATAAAGGCCAGGATGCTGCCGTTACCAGAAAATCGCGGGTCTATATCAGCGGCAATCAGCAGCATTTTTGCCAAATCATCTGCGCCAGAATAGGTTTTGCCGTCTGCGACCACTGCCGTGGCATCCAGCCAGCCGGATGCCGTTACCTTGGCATAGCTGTTGTTTACTGCGGCTTCATCGGCGTGATTAGACAGGCTAATAACCTCGGGGTTCTTCTCCCGAGCAATCAACTCAGTTAAGGCCGGAACGAGAATACTTTCAGCATAGGCATCCAGGTCTTTACGCAGGTTCCTACCTTTGAGACTGCCCTTCCAATCTACTAGCGCCTCGCTGAGTTCACGTAGAAAAGTCAGATAGTCAACAAAACTGGACTTATCTACTATGGCCGATTTCAAACTGTTGTAGCGATCCTGTAACGTGGGTGAAGTGCTTTTCTGCGTAGTCCGGGTTGCAGCTATTTCGGCAACGTCATCAACGGCATCAGCCGCAGTCTTAACCAGGCCATTGAGTGCACTATCAGCAGTGATTGCAGCCAGGTCAACAGCAGCATCGGTTGAATTTATTACAGCTGAGCGGAACAGGCTGAAGTTTGCTGTTTTGGGTATCGCCGAATGTAGCCAGGGCGTGTACGCCGCACCATACTTGAGATTGTTGATGCCAATTGCATTGCGGAAATTCTGAATACTGTTCGACCAGGCGTTGCCGCCCCCTTCATACAGGTCAAATACACCGACGCGATCCTGCAATTTGGCACACTGGGACAGAACATTCTGTTGCAGAGTATACAGGTTATTTTCAGTAGTAAGCAACACCGCATCAGGCACGGTAATAATCGTAGGCTCGTCGTATTTCTCCAATGCCTTTATACCATTAGACAATGCAGTAAAGCTGACAGCGTTGGTTGGATCACTGCCGAATCCTCCGACCGAAACGATGTAGCATTTACCACCACCGTTGTTAAAAAACAAACGCAAACTCTCATATAGGTAGAAACGCTTTGCCGGTGTCGCTGAGGTCACCGCATAGTTGTTGTTCTCATCAACCTTGACTTTGACCGTGCCAATGGGGAATTCACCACCGAAAAGCTCATGGAACTCTAACAGTGATCTGATTTTGGTGGGTACCTGTGTCAGATCCTCGCCCTTGCGTTCCGCCTTTTCGGTATAGCCGATAAAAACGGGAATCGCCGTTTCCACCTCGGCAACCGATGGCGGAAAAAGGGAGATTTCTTCGACGTACACGCCGGGTGTTTTGTAAGCCATTTTTTCCTATCCCTCTGCTAGTGATTAACAGGTGTTAAATGTAAACGTACATGTCCGAGTTATAACCAGCCAAAGCCGGAACCTGCTGTAATGCAGTCTTCAGTGCCGGAATCGGGAGGGTAAGTAATTTTCCGCTGGAACGGTGCAGTTCCGGAGCTTTGCGTTCCTCCCTAAGTTGAATTGGCACAGCGCCTGTAAAAATTACCTGCTCTACACCCAAAGCTTTGCTAAAGCTGACGGCATTTTCTGTATCGACCACATCAAGCTCCGCCAACGAAATGCCATTGTTACTGTATTTTTTATTAACGATGTAGCGCCACGTGGTGGCGCGACTGGCCAGCTGAATCGTGAATGGCTTTATGTTGTTGATGATATTGCCTACCGAAATATAGCGGTAAGCGGCAGGCGTTTTTTCGCTTTGATCTGCCGTCAGATGTGTAGTGGTGTTATAGATTTCAATCACGCCGAAGACTGCGCTATTGTTAACTGCTGGTGCGTAATAGAATTCGCTACGCCCCCCGTGATTATCAAGCAGCGTATAACGGCCAGGTCTCAGGCTGAATATTGATTCCAGATTGATCCGGAACTCTTCTACCGGAGCCGAAAAACTGACGTCATGCACTCCAACCACATCATCAAATACATTCTTGAGTTCGAAACTCGCAGCCACCGTCGCGGCACTAAAACGATGTGTATGGTAACTTGCTGGGCCGGCCACCAGTGCCAACGCGTTGCCAACCGGTTTCCCGACCACACTGTCACCCATATATAGTGGGCTGTCATCTATTGGTATGCTGCGCTGGTCAGAGAGATTATTGAAGTAAAAAACCTGATCTGTCGGATGGTAAGGAGGGAGATCGGTGATATTCAGAAGATACGGATCTTGCGCCTCAATCCAGAAGCGCAAGACCGGTGTTGCCTTACCCAAATCAGTAAAAAGCCGTGCTTGATCTGTGTCAGCCTCAACCTCGGCATAGAGTGCCATGCCACTGGCATCGGCGCGCATAATAATCCGATTTTGGGTCAAGATGCGTGCGCAAGCATTGGTAGGAATAATACGAAAACCGTCCACTGCCCTGATATCTGCAAAGTAGTCATGCAAAAACTGGAACACTAACAATGGCTGGTAACGGGTTTTCATTGAGATTGCCCTCTGTTAATAACAACCTCCTCAACCGGTGCGACTTCGCCCTCCACGCGCTCATCACGTATATCGGCGATGCCCGCCTTGAACATTACTGACGGCATATACTTACCACCCAACATCCCCCATAGATGATTCTGCTGCTCAAACGACATTGAGATCATTTCAACAACAATGTGATTCTTTCTACCTGAAGACGTAGTGGGAAGCATGGGGTCGATATCAAATGAATGGCGATGCTGGAAGAAAGCGATAGCACGAGAGATCGATTTAAGCGCTTCCTGATAATTGCCGTGATTTGCAATCAGCAGGAAAAAGAGATTGACTTTTAATTCTGGCTTGGTGATCTCGATATCGTTTCGGCCATTTTTTTTGTAGACATCCAGTGAATGATAGGTTCGGTCTTGCTCAATATTGACCAGTGAAAAAACCAGCTTGTCTTTGACTTTGGCGTTGGGTGTGCCATCAAGGTCAAACAGACTGCCAGCGGCAACTTGATCAGTCTGCGCCGACGCAAGCAGACCGAAGTAGGTATTCAACTCGCTTACCACGTGATCCGCAATTTTTCCGATCACAACAATCCCTCGAATATCATCTTCAGATACGCTCGAACCGGTTGCCACTCGGTCAAGCAAGCTCCATTGCACTATACCGGCATAACCTCATCGGTGGTTCCTGTTAAGATGACCCATAACGAACTCATCACTATTCCAACTTATAAAAAATAGCCTCCAAAAACCGCGTCGTTGCGAAGATGATCCAGGTGAATGAGATTCCGCCTGCTACCTGTTGCGTTTAGTCATTCCAAGTAACGACAGGCTCCCAGGACACTCGCGATGGGCGATCGCTTTCGGAACCAATAGCACTTCAACGCGGTTGGATTACCAGTCCACTCCTCTAAAGATAGAAGAGACCACTCCAGTTAGCAAGCTGTTAGCCCAAAGCAGTAATGCCCTCTTTGTCCAATTCTAAAATGTCCCCTTTTGGTTTCAGGAGGGGCCCGTGGCAGAGGAGCAGATTACGATGAGTCATAAAGAGGCAGATCGATTGGGCGTCATCCGGCAGGTTGCGGAGAAACGACTCCGGCAGAAAGAGGCGGCCCGGCAGATGGGCCTGAGTGTGCGCCAGATCCGGCGTCTGGTGCAGCGCTACCGGGCCGAGGGAGCGGCTGGACTGATTTCCCGCCGCCGCGGCA
>Ga0256841_1001764_pt1 | contig 17983 bp, 11 predicted proteins | sample 356308metaG_FD_185971 | JGI IMG/M metagenome (GOLD analysis project Ga0256841, IMG submission 185971) | Hydrothermal vent microbial communities from Mid Atlantic Ridge, Atlantic Ocean - 356-308 | ecosystem: Environmental > Aquatic > Marine > Hydrothermal vents | place: Atlantic Ocean: Mid... | reverse complement strand
TACAAGATGAAAGAGTAAAGATTAAAGATGAAAGAAGGAAAAAGGAAACAAGAAGCGCGCTCAGGACGGAATACAGGATATAAGAAGCACGATTCAAGATGCGGGATACAGGTCGGAGCCCAGCGGAGATGCCGAGAAACGAAGCGAATCGGCAATGCAAGGTACCGGAACTTAAATCCGGCGATTGGTACCTATGTTTTGTTTTCATGAGTTGGGCCTCTCTTTACGGTTAATCCGGGCTACTAAATAAAATTTGTTTATAAAAAAAGCTACTCGTTTTTCTTGCTCCCACTTTTCACCCATACAAAAATACAAGTCCGATTCAAGTAAAACGCTCCGTTTCTCCCGCTGTAGCGTATGTACCGTTGCATCAGGCAGGGATTACATTGCCATAAAAAGGGTATTGAAATATTTTTAAGAAGTCAAGGGGAAAAGCAAGAAAGTGTATCGGTTCGGGTTAGGTTTCCTTTAAAGTAACGGGTATTCCTTGCAAATGCACGCATCGTCGTTTACGGTGATTCGGCATTCAAAAAACCCATCAAATCGATGCCTCAACAGACAGGTAACACCAAAGCCTGGGGCCGTGGTAAAAAAGGAAAGCACCATCCTTCAACCGAATTTTTCGGAAGATTCAATTCGTTTGCTTTCGAATAATTCGGAAATATTTGAAATATTGAAAAAAAATTGGCTATATTAAAATGAATAAATGGATTAAAATAATTTGAATAAATGTTTAATTCCTTTACAGCAATTAAAAATTGACGTTTTTCTTCATACAGTATATTGTTGGATGAAATCATGCAAAAACATATCTTGTTTATTTTATTCGTTATCCTCGTATTCTTAAGCTTTTGTAGTGAGCATACAAAAACCGTTTTGCGGGTTGGTACTTCAAAACTGGATAGTCTGGAATTCCACCGACAGTATCAGATGTATGTGCTGTCATACAGGGGGAAATCCATAAAGAGTTTTGTCGATTATCTGATTGCCGAACTGATTTTAAAAGAGTATGCTCAAGCAAAAGGCTGGAACGAAAGTGAAGAAAATATCCGGCTGAGGGAATATGTGAAAAATATATCGCGCAGAAACAGATTTTTCGAAAAGAAAATTTTGGACTCGGTGAAGGTTAATGATAGAGACATACGAACGTACTATCAACTTCTTAATACGGAATTTAAACTGAAACATCTTGTTTTTTCTGATCGTAAGACGGCCTGGGATACTTATACCAGGCTGCAGAGGGGGGCAGATTGGAATGTCCTGGCCAGCAAGCTGTTTACGGATCCCCGGCTTAAAAATAACGGTGGTGCGCTGGGTTGGACTATGTGGTCCGAATTGGACCCGGGCATTGCCGATCAAATAAAAGATTTACCACTTAAGGTCATTTCCCGACCGATACGCTCGGCATATGGCTTTCATATTTTTAAAATCGAAAATATCCGTTACAACCCCATTAGGCCGGAATATGATTTCCGGGTTCACCGAAAAAAAATGAAAAAACGATTGATAAATTTTAAAAAAAGAATAAGAGCTGATGCCTATATTAATGTTCTGAAGAAAAAATTTGATGTAAAAATAAAACGGAACGGTTTGCAGGCCTTCTATAAATTACGACAAAAATGGCCGAACGATTTGTTGTATAAGAAGTTCAATACGGATCAATCCGGCGACAAAAAAGGGATACGCAAAGATTTTAAGAAGATACAAGAAATACCTTTGGTCTCTTCGAAAAAGGGCAATATGACCATCGGCGATTTTATGCGAAAATATCTGTTATTGCCCAAACAATTCCGTATACCACTTACGAACAAAAGGGTCATTATTCAGGCAATATCAAAACTCTTTATGGAAAATATCCTGGACTCTCTTGCTATTCAGGATGCGGTTGATCCTGCGCAAGACGTGAATTATAAAATTAATTTGTTAAATGCTGAATTTAAGGTATATAAAGCTAAATTAGTGGCAGAATTGAAGAAGAAGATCAAAGTGGATGAAAAGATAGCGCAAAAATATTACCAAAACAACAGAACAAAATATAATTATCCGGACAGTGTTCGATATTCACTTTACCGTTTTAAAAATAAATCGGATGCGGAAAAATACGGTTCCTTAGGGAATAAGAATATTAAACCTGTGCGCGTGGAGAATCACAAGCAATGGATAGGGTTGACTCCCGGGGTCCCGTTCGGCGGCTATTTAAAAACGATGGAAGTCGGAACATTCAGCGCACCTATTCAAACAACGCAAGGAGCTGTTATCTTATATATATTCGGGAGAAAAGCGGGAAGACGCAAACCGTTTGAACTTGTCAAGCAACAGGTGATAGCGGATGCTGTGCAGCAACAGAGAAAGGAGAGATTCCTGCACTGGTTGAGCGAACAGCGGAGCACAACAAAGCTCTATATTGACTGGGACTGGATACACGCCCACTATTAAGTTTTCAGTTTAAGGATCAGGGATAAAAAAATTTGCATTATGAGAAATAATACTGTATTATGAGTTAGTATTGATAAACAACAAACAAACAAAGGGGAAGATTATGAAAAAGATGCTATTGGCCCTCGGATGCCCGCTATTCTTTTCTTTCTCCGTCTTATGGGCTCAATCTTCTTCACCACCTACTCATCTTAGCATTACCCAGTTAAACGAATCCACAAATAAGATTACATGGGTTGACGATACGACAACCAGCGGCGAAACATACAACGTTTATCTCAGTCAAAATCCTATTACGGATATTCATGCCAATGATGTTGTCAAAATCGGCAGAAAAGTGGAAGAGGGAAGCGGCGTTTTTATGCATACCTGTTATACACCTTCGGACCAGGGGACGGTCGGTTACTATTATGCCGTTACCTCGTTAGATGCCGACGGTCTTGAAAATACAGCCATTATTGCCGGACAAAATGCTTCGCAAACGGCCGCGGATAGTAAAACGATAGCTGTCGGTAATATAGCTTTAATAAAATCTCCGGTTGTCATCGACGGCAATCTTGAGGAATTTAAAACGAATGCGAATCCTTTTGTGATTGATGGACGGCGCAGGGAAGAAGGGTCCGCAGTATGGAATTGGCTGGAAGGAGTACAAAACTGGACAGGAGATAGTGATCTCAGTGCCAATGTATATGTTATGATGGATGCCAAGAATATGTACTTCGGTTTCGAAGTGTTCGACGATCAAATGGTACAAAATTTTTCCGGCTTCGGAACGTGGAACGGTGATGCTCCTGAGGTTAATATTGGATTATATTCTTTGAACAATCTGGATGAAAGACACCCGGCCAATTACCAGCGGGGGAAAGAACCCGATTATCAATTCAGACTTAGTATCGGCGATGAGGTGTGGATGCATGTACCTTGGCCGGGATATGCCAACGAAGGACCGCCCAATCACAATATCGAATATGCTGAGATCGTAACTCTTCCTTTTATTTCGCAAGACGGATATTTTATGGAAGTGCGTATTCCGTTCGATTCGTTGGCAACCGATCCTGAGATGCTTAACCATCCCGGTGGTCCGGATTCCACCTTTCATCCCGAAGACGGGATGCTTATACCGATCGATTTTACACTAAATGACGCCGACGATCCGGCCGTAAACTATGAAGGAAATTTTTATTATTATTGGGGGGATACCAGCAGTTTTCGCCCCTTCGTCAGTCCCAAATGGTGGAGCTGGACACTTCTCGGGGATTTTAAGACGATTACTTCGATAGCAGACGAATCACAGAGTGTTTTATCCGAACAATTTAGTTTGAAACAGAATTATCCTAATCCCTTTAATCCTCTTACGGTCATCGAATATAGGCTGCAGTATTCCGGCAAAGTAGAGTTGAACGTTTATAATTTATTAGGCCAGAGGGTGGCCCAGTTGGTAAATGCGAAACAAGTAGCTGGCAACTACCGCGTTTCCTTTGACGGCAGCGGATTAACTACCGGCATATATTTTTATGTGTTAAATACGGCTAAACAGAGGATCGTACGAAAAATGACTTTATTGCGCTAAGGGTGGATACTCAATCCAAGAAAACGAAAATCTTCAAAATAACCAATGTCTTTTCGATGAATAAAAAACAAAGTCTCAGGGAATATCTGTTTATTATTGCATTAGTCAGCTGGTTGCTCTTCACACCGGATTTGATCTGGGCGGGGACGACCGGTAAAATAGCCGGAATGATAATTGATGCCCGGTCTCATGCCCCGCTTGTAGGGGCCAATATTTATTTGGAAAATCAAATGTTAGGCGCATCGAGCGATGTGAACGGTTACTATGCTATTATTAATATCCCGCCGGGTAGCTATACGGTTATCGCCCAAATGGTTGGTTATAGCGAAATGAAAATTAAAAATGTCCAAGTACTGGCAGACAAAACGACCCGTTTTAATTTTAGCCTAAACGAAAGCGCTATTCAGAGCGATGAAGAAATCGTGATTGTAGCCGAACGTCCCATGCTGCAAAAGGATTTGACCTCTACAAATTACACGGTAACCTCGGAACAAATCAAGTCTATGCCGGTGGACAATCTTGAGGATGTATTAACGCTCAAAGCGGGCGTGGTAAAAGACGCTGCCGGGCAGTTACATTTTCGTGGCGGTCGTGCTTCCGAGGTAAACTATCTGGTTGACGGCATTCCGGTTACCAATGCCATTTCCGGCGAACCGATGATGATCATCGAAAAGGACTTTTTAAACCAGTTGGAGGTCATCACCGGTACGTTTAACGCCGAATATGGTCAGGCATTATCCGGCATTGTTAATGCTATAACCCGCGATGGCAGCGAGAAATTGGATATAAATGCCGAAGCGTATTTTGGTGATTTCTACAGTAAACACACTACCATATTCCCGACCTTAAATGAATTTAACACAAATCACATTAAAAATATACAATTGAGTATTTCTGCTCCCATAAGTCTTTTGGGCCAAAAAATTTATACTTCCTTTTTCGGCCGGCTCCTGAATAACGGAGGCTGGATTTACGGGTTGAGACGGTTCATGCCGCAGGATTCGTCCAATTTCGCAAATCCGGCAAACGCCTATATTGAAGAGTCGGGCGATAGCAGTTATGTGTCGATGAATCCGGATGCAAAGCACTCTTTATCGGCAAAGTTTGTCTATAAGCTCTCACCGGCCTTCAAACTTTCTTATAATCTGTTTTATAATACGAGGGAATTTCAGGTTTATAACCATCGTTTTAAATACAATCCGAATGGACGTCTAAACTTCTATGAAATTAGTCAGACCCATTTGTTTAAAATAAATCACACTCTTTCCTCGAAAATGTTTTACGATTTATCCCTGGCTCTGCTGTCATACAATTTCAAATCCTATGTTTATAAAGATCCGTACGATCCGCGTTACCAGAGTAATGACAAATTATACGCCAAAGGCAGCAGTTTTTTAACCGGTGGGACAGAGATGACGCAGACTTTCCGTAAAAACCAAACCTATCTCGCCAAAGGTGACTTATCCTGGCAGATTAATGCTTTTCATTTTATTAAAACAGGGTTCGAGGTTAAACAGTATAGAATCAATTTTGAACAATACACGATTCAAAAGGGGGTAAATACAGGTTATAAAGCGGAGATTCCCTCCATTGAATCTCCTTTTCATAATACCTATCGGCATCAGCCTCTGGAAGCGGCCCTCTATTTACAGGATAAAATCGAATTGGGCGATTTGATTATGAATATCGGTCTACGTTACGATTACTTTGATTCTAAGAGCGTGGTACCACTGGACTTACGTGATCCTAATAACCGCATAAAGAATTTGCCCGGCAACCGCTATAAGAACGCCCATCCCAAGCAGCAGATCAGTCCACGCATCGGTCTGTCTTATCCCATGTCGGCAACATCCATACTTAGAGCCTCCTATGGCCATTTTTTTCAGATTCCTTCTTTTGATTATCTGTATAGCAATCCGGAATTCGAGGTTATTCCTAATTCTCTTTCCACCCGGATGGGTAATGCGGATTTCGAACCGCAGCGTACCACCACGTATGAAGTAGGGCTGCAACATCTGTTATCCGAAGGTTGGATGTTTGACCTGACCGGATTTGTAAAAGATATCCGTAATCTCACCGGTCAGGAAATCGTCGAGTTGTACATACTTGGCGACCGGTATGCTCGTTATATTAATCGTGATTTCGGCAGCGTTCGCGGGATAACCTTTAGTTTTAATAAGACGAATTCCGGATTTTGGGGGATGAGTTTCGATTACACCTATCAGATAGCTCAGGGAAACGCTTCCGATCCGGATCAGGTTTTTCGTGCCAATCAAAGTAGCCCTCCGGCAGCTACCGAAAAGCAACTGTCCCCGTTGGACTGGGATCAAAGGCATACCATCAATTTCGCGCTCTCGTTGGGTGATTTGCAAAAATGGGGCGTCAATTTACTGGGACGTTTTGGCTCCGGTATGCCTTATACACCGCAGCAATCCGATGAACGCAGCTCCGTGGAAAACAGCGCCAGAAAACCGGCAACCTTTGTGATGGATATAAGGATGTTTTATAAATTTCGTTTTCTGGGCCTGAACTCGCAGCTGTTTTTAAATATTTATAACGTGACCGACCGGCTGAACGAGCTTTCCGTTTATTCGGATACAGGAAGGGCGGGTTACAATTTAACTTCGCTACATGCCGGCGGTGCCCGTCTTGTGAACAGCATTCAGGACTATGTAATTCGCCCGGATTTTTACAGCGAACCGAGAAGAATCCAGCTGGGCATGTCGGTTAATTTTAAAAATAATTAACTAAGTTAAAAGAAAAATGTTAATGAATATGTCTAATAAAATTATCAGGTTATGGCTTATTACGGCTATTCTGTTGATGGCTTCAGAGGGATTTAGCCAGTTTCTGCGACCGGAAGAGGAACATAGTTCCCGCGAATCCCGGAGACAAGGAGTTCATGATGGAAATTTAGTAAAAACCGTTTTTTACAACTATGGTCAGATAGCAGACTGGAATACCAAGCGTCCGGCCGAGTGGCCGAAAGGTTCGGGACATGGCTATATCGACGGCGTTACACCGCTTGTACTGACCGAACTGGTGGATGTCCATGGGGATACCGTTCACTCTGTGGCTGCCGGTTATTACGAAGGGCTTGATATTTCGCCGGATGGGGAAGAATGGGCCTGGCAGCCAGTACCCGGTTATTTCAACCCAAACCAGGATTCTCCGGCCATTAGCGATAATGAAAGTACCTGGCCCTTTTACTGGCCGGATAAAGATACCTCTTGGACGGGGTTCTGGAACGGCTTTTTTGGGAAAAGACCAAACGCCGACCAGGAAAGTTATTTTGTAATGATGGATGATACGGATGAAGAGTTTGCGTATTATCCAACTCCTTCGGATTCAAGTCGGCGGGGGGCCGGGTTGCGTGTTGAAGTGCGAGGCTTTCAATGGACCAATATTTTAGCTGAAGATGTCATTTTTTGGCATTATGACATTCAAAATATCGCAGAAAAAGATTTAACTAAAGTATATTTTGGTATGTATGTCGATAATGGGGTCGGCGGTTATGACGATTCTATGGACGATAATGCCTTCTATGATGCCAGTGGTGATATCGATTTAACCTATGCCTGGGATACGGATTTGATCGGTCATCCGGGGAACTGGACGCCGGTGGGGTATGTAGGGTACGCCTTTTTGGAAAGTCCGGGGAATGCGACGGACCTGATCGACAACGATGAGGACGGTATGGTGGATGAACGGCGTGACGACGGGATTGACAATGACGGAGACTGGCGTTCATTTGAAGACCTTAACGGAAACGGTGTTTGGGATGAGGGCGAAGATTTAGGCGATGATTTGGGTAAGGACGGCATCGGGCCTTTGGACGCGGGTTATCGCGGTCCCGATGAGGGTGAGGCGGATGGCCTGCCCACGCCGGGCGAACCCGATTTTGACCAAACGGATGTGGATGAATCCGACCAGATCGGTTTGACTTCCGTAGATTTGTTTTCTGTTGGGGATGTATTCTTTCGCGACGATGAAGAGATGTGGAATCGTATGCAGAGCGGCCATTTTGATACTGATCCCGTGTTAAATACCAACATGGCTTTTATATACGGTTCAGGGCCTTTCTCGCTTCCGGTTAAACGGAAGGAACGGTTTTCCATGGCTCTGCTGATGGGCAGTGATATCGACGATCTTTTCCGTAATGAAGAAACGGTTCAGACTATTTATAATGCCAATTATAATTTTGCTCGTCCCCCCAATAAGCCGATTGTAAAAGCCGTGGCCGGAGACAGAAAAGTAACCATTTATTGGGATAGCCGGGCCGAAGATTCCCGCGATGTTTTTCTGAATTATAAAAAAGATTTTGAAGGATATAAAATTTATCGTAGTACCGATCCGGATTTTAATGACATACGAACCGTAACCGATATGTTCGGCAATCCGGTTTATATGGAGCCTCTTGCTGTATTCGATCTGGTGGATAGCATAGCCGGCTCCCATCCTGTCGGGTATAACGGTATCCATTATTACATGGGGAACAACAGCGGTTTGCAGCATAGCTTTGTGGATACGACGGTGGAAAACGGTAGAACCTATTATTACGCCGTTGTTTCTTTCGATCAGGGTGACCCTACGCTGGGGGCTACCGGTTTACTGCCAACGGAATGCGGGCATAAGATACGGGTCGATTTTAACGGGAAAGTAGAAACAGACGTGAACACGATTGCGGTCACGCCCAATGCTCCCCCTGCAGGATTTAAACAGGCCGGTATTATGGGAGGTGTGCAGCATATATCCGGCCCGGCGACCGGCACGATGGATGTGGCTATTTTTGATCCCAAAGAAGTAAAGGATGGACATAGATATAGAGTTACCTTTAATGATTCCACTATTCTGCACTACACCACATCTTATACGCTGACCGATATAAGTGGCGGTTTCCCTGATACTCTGATCAAAGATTCCGGAGCCGTATATTACGATCAATTCGGCCTGCCTCAGGAAGGGGAAATATTCCATGGGATGCGTTTGGTTTTGTTTAATGATACCCGGGATTCCTACATAGATTCGCTTTCGGGATGGATGGTTACCTCCGGCAATTTTGAGCTGGAACTAAAGCAGGAATTAAGCCCGCCCAACCGGAGAACCGTATACCCCGGAACATTTGAGATACGATTCTTCGATACGGTGGTGGATACGGGTTATCTGTACAATAATCCGGTTTATTTTGAGGTATGGGAAGTAAGTGATCCACAACATCCGCAGAAATGGGATTTTATTTTTTATGGTACGCGACCAGAAATTCAGGACGGCGACCGGATAGTGCCCATATTCTTTGAAGGAAAACACTACAAAACAACCTGGGCTTTTATCTTTCATGCTCCGGACAGCGGAAATGCGACGCCTCAGCCGCCTTCTGCCGGAGATATTGCCCGTCTGACAGCGACCAAACGGTTCAGTTCTTCCGATGTATACGAGTTTAAAGTACGAGGTGCATCCGTCGACGCGAATAAAGCGGCTACAGAGCTTAAAAAGATTGCAGTGGTACCGAATCCTTACGTGGTTGCTGCTCCCTGGGAACCCAAAAACTTGTTTGCTACAGGAAGGGGACAGAGGAAAATTGATTTCATTAACGTTCCGAACCAGGCCGTTATTCGCATCTTTACTTTAAGCGGCAAACTGGTGCGTACGCTCCAGGCAAAAAATAATCTTTATAGCGGGGCCGTTTCCTGGGATTTGCTTTCCAAAGACGGGATGGAGGTGGCCTTCGGCGTCTATATCTATCAAGTGGAAGCTCGCGGTATAGGCGAGTACATAGGTAAATTTGCAATTATTAAATAAAGTTTGAGTCTATGAATAAACCATATACAATCCAGGCAAACAGACTGAGTAATGTCTCGTTTAAACAATATTTTTGGTCAGCTGGAAGTACTCTTCCGTATCACCTTCGGAGCTGGATCTGGCTGTTATTCGGTTTTCTGTTTATTACAAACACACAGGCCCAATTTGTGGACAATGTAAGTAAAGTCGGAACAACGGCTGCTAATTTTCTCGAAATCGGCATCGGCGCCAGGGCCGTAGCGGTAGGAGGAGCCTTTGCTGCAATGACGGATGATATTTCCGCTTTGTACTGGAACCCGGCCGGTCTGCATCATATTAATAATTTTGAGTTGCTCATGAATCACGTGAACTGGATTATTGACATTAATCTGGATTATTTCGGATTGGCTAAAAATATTCCGGGGATCGGCGTACTGGGTTTTTCGGTTACAGCGGTTACGATGGACGAAATGAAAGTACGAACCGTAACGCAACCTGACGGCACCGGAGAAAGGTTTTCTTCCGGTGACTTTGCCTTTCAACTAACTTTTGCAAAAAAAATTACGGACAGATTTGCCCTTGGTGTAAGCGTTAAGAGCGTTTATGAACATATTTGGCACATGAATTCTCATTCCTTTGCTATGGATTTTGGCACCATGTATCGGACCGATCTTAATGGTATGATCTTGGGGATGAGTATCTCTAATTTTGGTAGTTCTATGAAAATGATCGGCAGCGACAATGAAATATTCGCAGATGTGGATAAAGTGAACGGAGGGAATAATGATAAAATCCGGGCCTCCCTGGAAAGCGGACGATTCCCATTGCCACTCCTCTTTCGGTTCGGAATCATGTTGCCCTTGCATATTTCCGAAGAACAGCTTTTACGATTAACCATAGATGGTATCCATCCCAACAACAATTACGAAAGTGTGAACGTCGGGATGGAATACACCTATTCCGGGAAGTACTCCGTGCGTGCCGGGTATAATTCGCTATTCCTCAAAGATGGCGAAGGGGGTCTTACAATCGGTGCAGGGCTTAATCTTTCGCCTTATGAAAATTTCGCTCTGCTGCTGGATTATGCCTGGCAGGATTTGGGCAGATTAAATAATATGCATTTCTTTAGCATAAGCCTTAAATTGTAAATTATTTTTAGGGGTCGTATGAAAATATGAAAATAACCGTATTTTGTAGAACATCCTTATGCACCCTGTTTCTAATGGCTATGTTTGGCTGTTCGGATACAAAACCGGAAGCAAACGATATGAAGGTGATTCGCTTTTGGCAGTTTATTGCATCACCGGAATACCTGGACCCCGTGATAGAGCAGTTCGAAAAGGATAACCCGCACATAAAGGTAAAAATGCAGCAACTTACCTATGATAACGGTTTCGAAAAAATCATCGCAGCCATTGCAGCGGGCACTGAGCCGGATTTGTGCGAAATCGGTTCCACCTGGCTGGCCCGTTTTGCTTATGAGGGCACAGTGCGCCGTATAGACACGCTTGCCGCAGAAATGAGCGACAGCCTGTTAATGCTTGATATGGTTAAATACAAAAACCATTATTACGGTCTACCCTGGATGCTGGGCACTCGGGTTCTGTTCTACAATAAAAAATTGATGGCTGAGGTTGGCCTGGACAGTACGCGTCCACCCCATACCTGGAAAGAATTAAAAACGTTCGCTCAAAAAATACATAGACCCGATAGGGGTATTTACGGTTTTGGCCTGACGGCCGGAGAGGCTTATTCTCCCTGGCAAAAATTTATTCCGTTCCTCTGGCAATTTAACGGAAGCGTGGCGGACAAGTTATGGCGGAAATGTAATCTTGACAAGCAGGAAGCGGTCTCGGCATTAAAGTTTTATGCTTCTTTTAAACCGGTTTCTATAGTAGACCGTCAGGGACAACTGGACCAGTTGTTCAGCCAGGGCCGCCTGGCCTTTAATATTTCCGGCTCGTGGAATCTCTCTCTAATTCCGCGGAATAATCCCGGCCTGCAGTATGGCCTGGCCTTAGTACCGTCTTTATCGGGCGGTGAAAAAAAACACATTTCCATTGCCGGGGGGGAAGTGTTGGTGTTTATGCGGAATAGCCGGGTGTTTAACGAAGCCAGGAGATTTACCAGGTTCCTGCTCCGGTTGGATCATATGCTGCCGATCGTTGAACGGCAGAAAAATATTATCCCTTCCGTAAAACGGGGCATCTATCATCCATATTATGAAAAGAACCCTAAAGAGAAACTGTTTTATCGACAGCTTTTGCAATCCAGAGCGCTGCCGGTCTATCCGTACTGGATCGAAATACAGGAACATTTCACGCGCGCTATAGAACGGGTGCTGCTCGGCAATGAAGAGCCAGGTAAGGCGCTGGGAGAAGAAACACGTAAAATTGATAAAATATTAAACAGGACGCAATAAAACATATCAGCGGAAAAGATTTTTGGATGCAGGTTGATATCCGATTCGCTCCTAAAGGAATCGGCTGGCCTGACGATCAGTAGGAATCTTCATAATGAAAGGAAAGTATAAAATAGACCTGAAGACGGCAGTCATACTGTTTCTGTTGCTGGTATTGGTAATGGCCACGATTTTGCCTTTATATTTGATGTTTGCTACATCGCTAAAGACCGAAGGAACCATTTTTTCTACTTTAAATGAAATCATTCCCAGAAAAATTACCTTACAGAATTACAGAGATGTGTTTAAAAGCGGGCCATTCCCAAGGTATATTTTTAACAGTCTGTTTATCGCCATATCGGTTACGGTTGGAAATTTGATCTTTTGCTCTCTGGCGGGTTATGTATTTGCGCGCAGGAATTTCCATGGTAAAAAGATTCTATTCTTAATCGTGATTGGTACCATGATGATTCCATCTCAGGTTACGATTGTGCCACTATTCCTGATCATGAAACAGCTTCATTGGTTTAATACGTATTACGCCTTAATTGTACCCGGTCTGGCCGGTCCCTTTGGCATTTTGCTGATGACCCAATATTTTAAGCAGATACCGCGAACGCTGGACGAATCTGCTTTTATGGATGGTGCATCCGATTTTTATGTATTAACAAAAATTCTTCTGCCGCTGGCGAAGCCTGCTCTTGTTGTACTGGGAGTGTTAACTTTTTTGGGCAGCTGGAATGATTTTTTGTTCCCTCTGCTTCTTACAGATACGGTAGAGATGCGCACGTTACCGGTAGGACTGGCACTGTATAAGGGCTTGCATGGTGTGGACTGGGTACACCTGATGGCCGGCTCCAGTCTGGCAGCTATTCCTGTAATTATTTTGTTTCTGTTTTTCCAGCGGCATATTATTTCCGGATTATTAAAGGGGGCGATTAAGGGTTGATATGAATGCTCGGGTAAACAAAAATTTTACGAATGTTTTATTTCTTTCCCCCTGGTTAATCCTGCTGATGTTGTTCGGTTTAATTCCGATATTCTATTCATTTTATCTGAGTTTTTCCAAATATACTCTGTTAAATCCGCACATCGAATGGGTGGGCCTGGCCAACTATCTGGCAATCTTTAAAAATGAGGCCTTTTTGGATGCACTCGTGCATACCTTTATTTTTGCCCTGGGCACCATACCATTCACTACAATCATTGCCCTGGGAATTGCCCTGCTCATTAACCATAAAGTCCCTTTTAAAGGATTGTTTCGTGCCGGCTTTTTTATTCCTTCGGTAACATCAATGGTTGTAATAGCCATTATTTTCACTTACATTTATGCACCCAACGGTTTTTTAAACCATCTTCTGAACGGCAGCGGTTTGGCCGAAGGGCTCAATCTTAAAAACGTTAATTGGCTAATGAAAACTAAAACGGCGCTGGGTTCCATTATGGCTATGAATGTATGGGCCAGTTTCGGCTATTATGCCATTTTATATCTAACGGCTTTACAAACCGTACCGGAAGAGTTATATGAAGCAGCCAAACTGGACGGATCCAACAGTCTGCAAAGCTTTTTATTTATTACACTGCCCCATTTAAAACCGATGACCCTATTTATTATTGTAATAAATACTATACGTTCATTTCAGGTGTTTCCTGAAATTTACTTAATGACCAAGGGCGGCCCCATGGGCGCCACAACAACAGTCGTTTGGGAACTGTATAAAGAAGGATTTATGCATTTTAGAATGGGCAGGGCTTCGGCTATTGCCTACACCTTGTTTTTGATCATTTTTGTTTTAGCCCTACTTCAAATGCAACTATTTAAGACGGATGAACAACTGGTATGAGTAATAATTACAAAACCTACGGCGGAAACATCAAGTTGATGAAAAAAATAAACCGTCAACTTATTCTGAACACCATCTTTGATACGCCCGATCAAAGCAGCGCAAAAATAGCCCGTAAATACAAGCTACAGCGTTCTACGGTTGCCAATATAGTAAATGAATTGATTAAAGAAGGCCATGTTCGGGTTTCCGGCATCGGCCATTCCACAAGAGGTGGCGGTAAACCACCTACCTTGCTGGAACTTAATCCAGACTACGGCTTTATCATCGGTGTCGAAATTCTTCCGCTGGAAATCCGCGTAGTGCTGATGAATTACAAATCGGATATTATTTTCCGCGAACGTTACAACTATAAAAGCCCGCTCAATGAGGATAATCTGATCCCCCAGATTATAAATATAGTTGGCCTGATTAAAGGAAAGTATCAGCTGGAAGATAAGAATATTTTGGGAATGGGTCTTGGCATTTCCGGTTTGGTCAATTACGATAAGGGACTTATCTATTATTCGCTCGGGTTGAATATTTCAGATTATCCTATCGTAAGGTTACTTAAAAAATATTTTAAATTTCCTATTTATATCGATAACGATGCCAATGTGGCGGCGCTTGCCGAGCACTGGTTCGGCAAAGCTAAAAATCTCGGTAATATTATTTTTATATCGATTAATGAAGAAGTAACCGGAGTGGGCTGCGGTTTGATTTTTGACCAGGAACTGTATCGCGGTTCGTCACGCAGTGCCGGCGAGTTACCTTTCAGTCTGCCAACCGTTACCCAGATATTGAAAGAAGAAGGGTATGCGAAGTTTTCGCAAATTGAACAATTGGCAAAGGCGCAAAATAAGAACGTTATCCAATTCTTATGTCAAAATCCCGAAGCCGATTGGGCCAAAATAGTATTTGACAAGCTGGGCCGGATGTTAGGGGAAGAAATCGCACGGATTATTAATTTCGTCAATCCTGAAATAGTTATTCTCGGCGGCGAAATAAGCAAAACGGCTCAGCATCTGCTCGGGCCGATCAACACTTATTTAAATCAGCACGTGTTGGAAATCCAACGCAAGGCGGTTAATCTATCCACAACAAGTTTCGGCCTGTTCGCAGTCTCGGTGGGAGCGGCCGTTCTTATTTTCAAAAAAATGTTCAAAACCATGAAAAACGGATACCGGATCGAACAAATCTAAAAGAATTATATCAATCGTCAACCGATGATTGGCAGGAGGAATGATTGAAATACGGAAGATTCTCGCGCGGTGGAAAAGAGTATATCATTACACGGCCCGATTTGCCGCGGCCCTGGTTTAATTATCTTTTTAATGATCGTTATCATGCGATTGTTTCCCATACAGGAGGTGGATTTAGTTACGCCCGTGATCCGAAGTTTAACCGTATTTTGAATTACGAAAACTATACTTCCGATAGACCTGGGCGCTACTTGTATGTTTTGGACAGGGAAAGTAGAAGATTCTGGACACCAAATTGGCAGCCCATTTGCGAACCATTAGATAACTGGCAATGTCGCCATGCATTTGGTTTTTCACAGATTACAGCTCAAAATGATGGTATTGAGGCGTACCTAACCTATTTTGTTCCGCTTACGGAAATGGCGGAACATGTTATCATTAAACTTACAAATATAAGTGCCCGGGAACGGAAAATCTCAATTTTTCCCTTTTATGACATCGTCGCCGGTGATATCAGCCTTGAATTACTCTATCCTAATATCATGCCTTTATATAACCGTTCTTATTTTAAAAGAGATAGAAACACATTATATCTGCTCAAAATGCCCACCAGTACGCGGGCGGTGGAAAGTGTCGTCGCTTTAAATTCTTCCCTGCCTATCTCTAAATTTGATACTTCCAGAGAAAAATTTTTGGGTCGTTTCGGCAGTTTGGCCAAACCCCAGGCTGTTGTTCGGGGTGCCTGTACGGGCAGCCTTATAAGCGGCGAAAGAATGGTTGCCGTTCTGCAGCATGATTTCGTTTTGAAAGAAAGGGAAACGGTTGAAATCGCCCTCACTCTGCGCTTCTTCGATCAGGAAAAACAATACGAAATATTTAAAAATCCATCCTTTGAATTTAAACATGAAAATATTATTGAGAAGGCGGCCAGAGTACTTCCTGGTGCGGTGGATCCGGACAGAATCAAAGAAAAGCTGACGGCTGTTCAGGACTACTGGAAAAAAAGGTTTAAGATCAAGCTTCAAACCCCGGATGACCGATTAAATACGATGGCCAACCATTGGCTCCAATATCAGCTCATAGGCATTACACACTGGCGCGGCTCATCTCCTTATCATGGTGCCGAAGGCGGGCTGGGATACCGGGATACGGCGCAGGATGCCGAAGGGCTTTTGGCACTTGATTTAAAACTAGCCCGCAAAAAGATGATTACGCTGTTGCAATATCAATATAAAAACGGTCATGCCGTATCCGGTTTTTCGGATATTGAAGGCCCATGGGATCTGGCGCCTGAAAATATGGTAGCCGGTAAAAGTGATGTATCCGTATGGATTATCTTCACAGTCATATCCTATGTAAAGGAAACAGGGGATTTCGGCTTTTTGGATGAGGAATATGCCTTTGTGGACGGAGATAAGGCTACGGTAAAAGAACATATCCTGCGTGCCGTCCGCTATCTATATCATACCACCGGTAGGAATAACCTGCCATTGATTATGAAAGCCGACTGGAATGATGCGTATGACCGTATTGGGGCGAACGGCAAAGGTGAGAGTGTATGGCTTTCTATGGCTTTGGCCAGGGCCTTAAAACAGTGTTCCGAACTGTTCGAATATATGAATGACCCCACCTTGCACAAGGAGATGGTTCAAAAATATAGTGAGATTAAAGAGACGATCAACCAAAAAGCCTGGGGGAAGGAGTGGTATCTGGCAGCTTTTTCCGATAAGGGCTATAGAGTAGGGGCCAGTGAGAATGATCAGGGGAAAATGCCCCTGAATTCCCAGACCTGGGCAATCCTCTCGGAGATTGCCCCTGAGGAAAGAAAGCGAAAACTTTTTAATATCATCGATAATAAACTGGATACGGGTTTTGGTCCGGTATTATTCGCCCCTGCTTATAGTAATTATGATCATAATATAGGCCGTGTGAGCGCTTTTTCGGAAGGCACTAAAGAGAATGCGGCGGTTTTTTCTCATGCCGCTGCTTTTAAAATAATTGCGGACTGCATGGCAGGACGGGGAAATAAAGCATATGAAACTTTTTCCAAATTGTTGCCTACCCATGCCAATAAAACGGGGCAAATTGATCGTTACAAAGTGGAACCGTACGTTATAGCCGAGTACATAATAGGGCCGGATCATCCCTATGCATTCGGGCAGGGCGAATTCACCTGGAATACGGGCACGGTACCCTGGATGTTTATCGCTTTAACTGAATGGATCTTTGGCGTCCGGAGAAGTTTCGAAGGATTGCTGATCGATCCCTGTTTGCCGCAGGAATGGGAAGAATGCAAGTTAGTCAGGCCGTTTCGCGGAGCAACGTATCATATTGAGATAAAAAACCCGCATCGTACGGAAAAAGGTGTAAAAAGAATCTGGCTGGATGATAAGAGTATAGATGGGAATATTATTACCGCGCATAGTGACGGGAAAGATCATGAAGTGAAGGTACAAATGGTTTAATTTTTTAATTTGTTTGTTGTAACAAAAAACAAACAACTAAACAATCAACCCAATCCAAAGGAGGACGCAATGAACAAATTGCTCTTAGTTGTTGTATGTTTTTTCATTCCTGTGTTATTAATAGCACAGGATACAACCCTCGTAGAAGGCTTCAACGCTAATTTCGGCGGCTGGCAGCCGGGCACCATTAACGGCTTTGGCGTGGATAAAGCCGAATTTTATTTAAGCGGCGATGCCCAGGAAGGTATGCTGAGCCTGGCCGAGAGCGTCACATCCACGTCCTGGGGCGCCGGCTTTCAAATCATTTT
>Ga0256841_1001763_pt1 | contig 17983 bp, 14 predicted proteins | sample 356308metaG_FD_185971 | JGI IMG/M metagenome (GOLD analysis project Ga0256841, IMG submission 185971) | Hydrothermal vent microbial communities from Mid Atlantic Ridge, Atlantic Ocean - 356-308 | ecosystem: Environmental > Aquatic > Marine > Hydrothermal vents | place: Atlantic Ocean: Mid... | reverse complement strand
CCTGAAGCTCCATTTGTTGTTTAATGTTTCTGTCTTGTGACAAAAACAGGTGGCCGGGTTATGCATTATTTCTTTTATCTGAGTTGGTTGGCGCAACTGATTGTAGCGGTTGGCTTGTTGATAATTTCCTTGCTTGTACACTACAGTGTTATAGCGTCTCTGCTCAATTCTTCAGTGGTGACTTTTCTATTGGCAGCCATGCTGGTGACTGCCAAAATCAATACTATCATTTGGCATCGATATTTCCTTTATCAAGAGCAAAATCCATATTCCGAATCAATCCGCTGGGTTGCCGTTGTTTTTAAAACCGGATTGTCTGGCTTGTCCATGTTGTGTTCTGTACTGTATTTGGTTAAACAATTCGCTGGTTTGCCATTGAATGGGATTAATGTCTATTTGCAATCAATCTTGATGATTGCCGACTGGCCGTTTCAATCAGCACAGTGTTTTTTTGTTTTGGCTTTATTGATTGCCTTGTTAATAGAATTGGGAACACTATTGTGTTTTGAAATTTTAACCGTTTCCCTGCACTCGTTAATGCAGAAGCAACAACGCTATGAACTGGAAAAACAATCTTTAAAAGCGCAGGTCTGTAACCGGCAACAAATGGATAGTATCAGGCATGATGCGGATATCGATATGATCAAGACGGCAGTCGATAATTCGGTGAAAAAAGCCAGATTAAAGATGACCGAAGCCTCTTGAAACAGACAGAAATTGCAGGCAATTCGTTTTGTAGACAGCAGTATAATTTCATAAGCTTGTAAATACTGAAAAGTAATGCTTAATCCTGAACAATAGGGTGTCCGTTAATAGTTGGGAGCCTGATATGAATGATAGCTGTGACAATGATAACAAAACCGATTTTTTACCTTTTGATGCAACTGAGCGCAGTCACGCCAATGAGCTTCAGGTGGAATCGGCAGTTAAAAGACATCAGGGACGTTCGTTTTTATTGCCGTTTAATCGAGAAGAAAGAAAACAGGTACAGAATAATATTCTGGCTGAACTGGAGATGGGTTTTGAGTATCGGCGCAAAGCGCTGGCGGTGACTCTGGATGCAAGATTGCAAGTGATTGAGGAATCCTGCAATCATGTATTAATGACTGGCAAAACGCATTTAAGACAACAGCGCAGTCAGTTTTTTGCCAGAGCATTAATGGATCTCAAGCATGATATGGACGAAATAGCTGATGAATTTTCCATGCAAATTGATCAGCGTCTCAAGCAGGTAAACAAATTCAATAATGAAATGATTCGGGCCCGTGAGCAGGAACGTCTGGAAAAGTCCGTTGTCACCTTCCTTGATACGTTAGATCAACTGGTGGAGGATTTTGTCAATATTGTCAACGAAAATGTGCATCACTAATGCGTAGAAAGCCTGCCATCATTGCTTATGATATTTGCTGCAACAAACGTCGTCGCAAAATTTATCGTTGTTTACTGGCCTGGCAACTGGATTGCCAATATTCTGTTTTTGAATGCAATTTAACTGTTAAAGAGGCGGAAGAACTGTTTATCCAGTTATCAGCAATTATTGATGAAAGCGAAGACAGTTTGTTACTGGCTTGGTTAAGCCAAAAGCATAAAGCCAGAGCAATAACCCGATATGCCAATATCAGTTTTTTGTCCCCCGTTTGGTATGCAGGATAAGGTTCAGTCATGAAAATTAATTATTTAATTGCTTACGATATTAGAGAACCTAAACGACTAAATCGTATTCATTATTACATTAGTAAAAAAGCAACGGCCTTGCAAAAATCGGTTTTTTTAATCACTGCCAATCAAAAAGACATTACAACCATTACCGCAGATTTACTGGATAGAGCCAAAACCGATACGGATGATATTCGTTTATATCCCATACATAAACTTGATAATATCTGGACGGCAGGTAAACAGGCCGAGAAGCTTTCCGGGTTATATTCCTCATTTTCTACTCAACCAAAATCTTCTTTAGGTTCGCGTCTTGTTGCCCGATTATTTGGAGCCAAATGATGATTTTTGTGGTCGATAGAAAAGACAGCATCCTGCGCTATCAAAGTGGAAGTATCCGGGTTGAATTAGATAATCATTTAGTTCAGCGTGTTCCCATCAGTCAACTGGCATTAGTGGTGGTTTATGGCAATCCTTTGGCTGAAACAGCCGTCTGGCGGAATCTGGCGGCAGCACAAGTACCCAGCGTAATGCTTAACAGCAGGGGTAAAAGCCAGGTTGCCATGTTAGGCAGCGGTTTGGCAACGCAACTGCCATTGCGCATAAATCAACATCAACTGGCCGGCAGTCATCGCTCTAAATTACAAATGGCGAGGTGGTTTGTTGACAAGAAAATTGCTGCTTACGAAATTCCGTTATCAATTTTGTGTAAGCAGTACCAGGTTGATGGGGATGCTTTTATCAATTTGTCAAAAACAACTCAAAACAAATTATTACAAGCTGAAAACAATGCCAGTTTAATGGGGCTGGAAGGTCAGCATGCTCATGCCTGGTTTCAACTGTTGGCAGATAGTTTACCCAGGCGCTGGCGGTTTGACGGACGAAATCGCAGGCCGCCGCAAGACCCTGTGAATGCATTATTGTCTCTGTCTTATACTTTGATGATGAGTGAAGCCAGGCAATGTCTTATCAGTTTTGGTTTTGATCCTTCGCTGGGTTTTTTGCATCAACAGGTGGCTGGCAGGGAAGCGTTGGTGTTGGATTTTGCCGAGCTGTTTCGTGCTGCCGTTGATTATTTTGTTCTGCAATGTCTGGCAGATAAAATTTTAACGCCTGAACATTTTTTTTACCGACAACAAACGGGGTGTCAATTAAGCAAAGAAGCGCGGGGCATTTATTATAAGGCCTGGGCCATATTCAGAAACAACTGGCCTGTAACAAGCCATAAGCAAGGATCAGAAAAAACCCGCCTAAGAGAACTGATGACAAGGGAATTAATGCAGTTAAGAGAATTTATGCACTCTGGAATTAACACGGATGAGCGCCATGCAATTTTCCCAGAGGCGTAAAAAATGGCCCGGCAAAGTATTTTACAGCAGGCCATGTCGGCTGAGGTTTTGGATCAAAGCTGGCGGCGTTTAAAAAAAGAGCATACTCCGTGGTCTGTCAAAGTTTCCAGAGATGAGTTGCAAGCGCATTTGCTGAAATATATTCTGGAATGCCGGGAGCAGGTTTTGTCAGCAAGCTATAAACCCCAGCCATTACGTCAGTTTGCCATGAAAAAACCGGATGGCAAGCAAAGAGTATTGTCGGCACAATATCTTGTGGACAAGTTTGTACAGAGGGCGGTGTTAACAGTGCTGGAGCCGCAAATGGAAAAACTGTTTCATGACGACAGTTATGCCTATCGGCCAAAACGCAGCGTGGAAATGGCTTTGCAAAAAGTCAGAGAGCGAGTAAAAATTGGCCAATACTGGCTGGTGGATGCTGATATAAAATCCTTTTTTGACAGTATCCCTCTAGTCCAATTAACAAAAATCTTAAAACAATATATTGGTGACAGGGAAACCCTGTGGTTAATGGAAAAATGGCTGGCGCAAGGAGCGCATCATCATAGTTTCTTAGCAAAAAAACGTGGTATTTCTCAAGGCGCTATTTTATCGCCACTGTTTTGCAATCTGTATTTACATACGCTGGATACGGCTTTAAGTAAAGCTAATATTCCTTTTGTTCGTTTTGCAGATGACCTGCTGTTGTTCTCAAGTGAAAAGCAAAAAGCGGAGCAGGCGCTTAAATTTTTAGGCAAGCAGTTAAACAAATTGGATTTAACTCTTCATCCGCAAAAAACTCAGGTTGTACGAAGTCATTCAGGTGTGATTTTTTTAGGCGAGCCATTACCGAATATAACCAGAAAAAATAAAATATGACAAAAATAATCAACTGGGTTATGATTTGCGAGTGGTCGTTAAGTCTAAAAAATCAGCGATTTTAAAGTTAACTTAGAAAAGGTGATTTGATAGGTCAAAAAAGTACGTATAAGTGGTTGAAATATATGGGAATTTTAAAAGTGTCAGGGTACGACCCATTGCCTGTTTGAGAAGGTATTAAGACGAAAGAGACTTGTTTATAGCCTCAATAGTTACTGTACGACCCATTGCCTGTTTGAGAAGGTATTAAGACCCAAGAAAACGACAGCTCAATCAATTCAAAAGCGTACGACCCATTGCCTGTTTGAGAAGGTATTAAGACTTTTTCTTCCTCCCTCGCTTCAAGAACGCTATGAGTACGACCCATTGCCTGTTTGAGAAGGTATTAAGACGCAGAGGACAGGTCGGTAAGGCGACGAATGATTGTACGACCCATTGCCTGTTTGAGAAGGTATTAAGACCCTCCAGCTTCGCCACATGACGAGACGTATTGGTGTACGACCCAATGCCTGTTTGAGAAGGTATTAAGACTGCTCTGCCTTGGTGTATTTCTCCTCGTTTCCTGTGCGACCTCTTGCCTTTTTGAGTAATTTTGTAGGCCGGGTTAGCGTCAGCGTAACCCGACAACTATAGAAAATGTTGGGTTACGTTACCGCTATCCCAACCAATACTTTGTTTAAATGTGAAATAAGAGCTAATTTTTTTTCCTATCATTCATAGGGTTGGAATCTTTTTATTTCTGCCTCAACCAACCTTCTCCCTCTGGGGAAGGCTTTTCAAGACTGTAAAGCTTTAAGCTCTTAATTCATATTTAACAGAAAAAAATAGGAATAATAAGCTGATTTTTTTGATTGCTTTTGCAGCGCCAGTTGCTGATGTGAGATAATCTTTTGCTCTCATTATTAAAGTTAAAACTTCTCGAAAATTTCTATTGATGGAAAAAAAGTTACTGGCTCGCTTTGATAAATTATCAACTGGTGAGCAAGATGTTTTACTTGCCTTGTCTGTTATCTATTGTCCAATCGGGCAAACACGGTTACACGATCTTCTTAAAAGCACAGGGTGTGTACAGCCCGCTGTTGCCAACATAATTGCCAGGCCACTACGGCACAAACTGGAAGAGCTGGAACTTATTGAAACAACCAATGCGGGCTGGATTTGTGCAAGGGAAATTTCAGAACCATTAATCAAGAAGGCGGTTGCAAAGCCAGGGTTCTTTGAAAAGCTGGTTCCGGATCTTTTGCGTAATAATTCCCATCTCAGTTATCATTTGATGCACCTGAATTATATTAAACTGTTACGCATCTATTTATATCAACGGAAAGAACAACAATTTATTTCATGTCTGAAAAACTTTGAAAGACTATTCCATGACGAATTTCCCGACGCTTTAGAAGATATAGTGTTCACTCATTTTGATCGTGAGTGGTTTGATGCCTTACCGGTTGGTATGCGCCTTTCAATTTTGCAATCTTATCAGACAGTCAAAATACCCACACTTGAAGATTGTCATTTTCAGTATCAATTGATGAATGAAATTGTGTCCAGGCAGCCTGATAACATGCCCAGGGAATTTGTTCATCAGTATGTCAAGATACACTTGTTGCGAGGCGACCTTGAAGGTCTTGAAGATTTGCTGGAGCAGGATGATTCGGAACAAGGTTTGATTTTGCTGGGTGTTTTACGTTTTATGCAAAATCGTCATGAAGAGACCTGGTTGATTTACGAAACAGTATTAAAACTCATCAAAAAACGAACCCGTAAACGAAATGTTTTTATACCCGGTATTCTCGGACATATTCTGAATTTGTCACTGCTCTATAATCAAAAACAGGATAATTTGATTACCCTTAGAAAGCAATTAAAAATTTCGACAAAAAATCAAGAGGCGTCAAGTGAGTGTCATCTGGCAGAAGCAAGATTATTGATTGGCCTGGATGTTCATGAGTCAATAAAAAAAGCGCAGGATGGAGAGTGTTACTTGCTGTTTCGGTATTACAACCTTGCTTATGACCAGTTATTAAATTTGTTATTGCTGTACTGGCTAGGTGAAATTGAAATGATTAAAGAGGACACCGAAAGTTTCGAAGATTTAAAAAATTTTTGTCTGGAAGCTGATAAAAAAGATTATTTCTGGTTCGCTGCGGTTTCTTCATCCTTATTGATCCGGTTATCGGTCGCTGACAAAAAAATCGAGAAAATTGCTGAAAAATACAGCCAGTCTCCTTTCATAGCTATTTTGGATTTGTTGCCTCATCTGGAAAATTGGCATCGTTCCCTGAATGCCTTGTCCCGAATTGGAAAGCGGGGAGCAGGGGAGAAAAATAATTTATCAGGCGATCAGAACTCAAGGTTAATCTGGACAGCCAGGACGATTGGAGATCATGGAATTAGTTTGACCGCCAAAGAACAACGATTAGGAAAAAATGGTCGATGGACACGGGGACGGCCGGTTGCTCTCAAGCGTTTGCATGATGAAAACGACAGCTTTCCGTATTTGACCGAGCATGATCGTCGTATTTGTCGTTGTATTGAAACGAAATATGAATACGGCTATTCCGGTTATCGGCCACGAGAAATTTTCCAGTTAAATGACAGAGCTATTTTTGAAGCGATTGGTCATCCTCATATTTTCTGGGAGGACGCTCCACAGTACAACAAGCCGGTTTCTGTGACCAAATCTCAAATCCAGCTGGCGGTGTCCGAGCAACAGGATAAATTGCTGATTGCTTTGACGCCTTATCCTTATCAATCAGATGTCGTTGCGGAAAAAACTGCCAATGATGATATCGTTGTTTATCAGGTGGAGCCAGAGCACCACCAGGTTGCTGATATTTTGGGACCGGAAGGTTTGCTGGTACCCAAAAAAGCCAAGCAGCAGGTGATTGATTCAATCTCGGCGATTGCATCAATGCTGACTGTTCATTCAGACATCGGCGGTCAGTCCAGTTTGGCAGAGATGGTGGAAGCAGACAGCAGGCTGCATATTCACCTACAACCCATTGGAGATGGGATTCAGATTGAAATTTTTGTTCAGCCTTTTACTGATGGCGGGCCAGTTTATAAACCTGGCGTTGGCGGATCAACAGTACTGGCTGAAATCAATGATAAACAGTTACAAACCAGTCGTAATTTTGATCTTGAGCAACAATATCTGGAACAGGTTTTGGAGTCTTGTCCGGCGCTTTACCATGTTACTGATGCCCGATGGCAGTTGGATGATGCGGAAATGGCGCTGGAAGCCTTGTTGCAACTGCAAGGTTTAGGGGATTTTGCGGTGCTGGAATGGCCCAAGGGCAAGGCGATCAGGGTCAGCAGAGAAACCGGATTTTCCCAGGTACAGTTTAATGTGCGCAAGGAAAAAGACTGGTTTAGTGTTTCTGGTGAGATAAAGATTGATGATAGTCAGATTTTGGAAATGCAAAATCTGATCGGTTTATTGAGCGCTTCCCCGGGGCGATTTCTGAAGCTTGATGATGGGCAAATCATCGCGCTTACCCAGGAATTACGACAAAGACTGGATGATTTATCCGGATTGGGCGAAATAAATGGCAAGGATTTTCGTTTCCATGCTTTGGCGGCTCAAGCGCTGGATGACATTACTGAAGGCATGAATGTCAAGGCTGGCAAGCATTGGCGTGAACAATTGAAAAAATTGGCGCTGGCAAAAGATTTTGAGCCTGAAGTCCCTTCTACCTTGCAGGGAGAGTTACGCGATTATCAATTACAAGGCTACCAATGGATGGCAAAATTAGCTCATCTGGGAGCCGGGGCCTGTCTGGCTGATGATATGGGTTTGGGGAAAACCATTCAATCTTTGGCTTTGATGTTATTACGGGCAGAACATGGTCCGACGCTTATTTTGGCGCCGACATCGGTTTGTAATAATTGGCTGGAAGAAATTCAACGCTTTGCGCCAACACTCAATGCCTATTATTTTGGCAAAGGTGATCGTCAGCAAACACTCGATCAGGCAGATGCCTTTGATGTGATTGTTTGCAGTTACGGATTATTACAAACTGAGGCGGAAAAGCTGATTGAAAAACAATGGCACACTATTGTTGCGGATGAAGCCCAGGCGATAAAAAATCCACAAACCCAACGATCCAAGGCGGCTATGTCGTTGCAGGGAGATTTTAAATTAATCACCACTGGCACCCCGATTGAAAATCATTTAGGGGAATTATGGAATTTGTTTAATTTTATTAATCCCGGGTTACTGGGATCAATAAAAAAGTTCAACGAGCGCTTTGCCCAGCAAATTGAAAATCAAAAAGATTATGGAACCCAGCAACGCCTGAAAAAATTGATCCAGCCTTTTATTTTAAGGCGTCTGAAAAATGATGTGCTAACAGAACTGCCAGCCCGAACTGAAATAACTTTACATATTGAACTGAGCGCTGAAGAACGTACCCTGTATGAAGCATTACGCCAACACGCCATGCAGACCATGGAAGAAGTTCAGCAGCAAGCAGCGCCACCAGGACAAAAACATCTTCAGGTATTGGCGGAAATTATGAAACTGCGCAGAGCATGTTGTCATCCCCGACTGATTATGGAGGAAACCGATATCAGCAGCTCCAAACTGCAAGCTTTTGACGAGCTGGTTGAAGAACTCATTGCCAATCGCCACAAAGCTTTGGTATTCAGTCAATTTGTCTCACATTTAGCTTTGATTCGCGAATTACTGGATAAAAAAGGCATCAGCTATCAATATCTGGATGGTTCGACCTCCATGAAAAAAAGGAAGACAGCGGTTAACGCATTTCAATCGGGTGAAGGCGATGTTTTTTTAATCAGTTTGAAAGCAGGCGGCGCCGGACTTAATTTGACTGCGGCTGATTATGTTGTACACATGGACCCCTGGTGGAATCCTGCCGTGGAAGATCAGGCTTCTGACCGAGCGCATCGGATCGGCCAAAAAAGACCTGTTACTATTTATCGTTTGGTTGCCAAAGATACTATCGAAGACAAAATTGTTGATTTACATCGACACAAACGCGATTTGGCAAATAGCTTGCTGGAGGGCGGCGATGTCAGCGGCAAAATGTCAGTCGAAGATATGCTTGATTTGATTCGGGAAATAGATTGATAAATCGTATTTAACGAATGGTCTTTTTAAAAATCTCCCGGTTATGTTTTTTAAAATCCCGAATAAAGCCGGGAAATTCGATCTGATACTGATTTTTCAGGTGTTCGGCCCGGGATTTTAATTGCTTGAGGGTGATTTGCGGCATTTTTTCGGAAAAAGCAAAAGCAATGACATTGCCTCTTTTTCTGACAGGTAAAAAAAGTACCCGCCAGTCAAAACTTCGGCCAAGATACCAGGCAATTTCCTCGAACAAGGATTTATCGGTGCTCCAAAGATTAACGATTAAAATGCCATCATCGGTTAACAAACTTTTACAATCATCAAAAAATGCTTGTTGCTTGACCGGTTCCGCCAGTCCTTCCTGATCGAATGCATCGACAATCAACAGGTCGTGGTGATCAATCTGTTTTCGAGCCTGTTTTCGGATATATTGGCCGCCATCGCCAATAACGATTTTTAATCTCGGATCCAGTGGTAAACCAAAATGGCTTCTGGCTATTTTGACCACAGTTTTTCGATACTCAACCGCTTTAATGCGGCATTCAGGGAAATGGTATAAATAATATTTTGTTAGAATACCGCCGCCCAGGCCAATCATTAACAGTTTATCAGGGTTATCCTTGAAAAGCTGCCAGGCCATCATGGCTCTGGCATAGGGCGAATATAAGCGGTTCGGTTCATCAACCAGCATACTGCTTTGTTTTGGACTGGAGCCAAAATGCAGGGAGCGAACCCCTTTTTCTTCAATGACCTCCAGAATGCCTTGTTCATCCTGACTTTGGTGGACTAATAAACCGTTATATTTGTACATGTGATAAATTCTAATCGAACATTCAAGCCCAGTCACCCTGTTTGAACAGGGTTGAGAGCTTTTTATTTCTCCCTTTGGAGAAGGCTTTTCAAGACTTTGAAGCTTTAGCTCAAAATTCATATTAAAATTCTACGTTCCTAACAATTCAAAGTATAGATGTTTAATCATCGACAAACCTGGCAACTCGCCTTACCCATGATTATTGCGAATATTTCCACGCCGGTTTTGGGCTTGGTGGATACCGCGATGATGGGGCATTTGTCATCCCCTTTGTATCTTGGCGCTGTTGCAATCGGCGGGATGATTTTTGATTTTCTTTTTTGGGGCTTCGGGTTTTTGCGCATGGGAACCACTGGATTGACGGCTCAGGCATTTGGCCAGAATAATGTGCCTGAAATAAGAGCCATACTATGGCGGGCTTTGTTAATCAGCGGGCTGATCAGTTTTCTGATTTTGCTTTCTCAAAAAGTTATTGGGCAGTTTGGTTTTTTTCTTATCCAAAGTAGTCCGGAAATTGAAAATCTGGGATTGCAATATTTTGATATCCGAATATGGAGCGCACCTGCCACACTTAGTTTATATGCAATCTCGGGCTGGCTTTTGGGTTTGCAGAATGTAAAAGCGCCACTAGCCATAGTGATTACCACGAATCTTGGCAATATCGCGCTGGATTTGCTGTTTGTGGTTAAATTCAAATGGGCTGTTGAAGGCGTCGCATTGGCTTCCGTTTGTGCTGAATATATCGGACTGGTTTTAGCCATTATTTTGTTGTTGAGGAATAAGCAATTCTTGATACGTAGACCGGTTTGGCCGGAAGTTTTTCAGTTTAAAAAATTAAAAGCCATGCTGTATATTAATCAGAATCTGTTTATCAGAACTTTATGCCTGATTTTTGCGTTTGCTTTTTTTACCACACAAAGTGCACGATTTGGCGAAATTATTCTTGCTGCCAACACAGTGTTGCTGCATTTTCAGACTTTTCTGGCCTATACTCTGGACGGCCTGGCCAACGCAGCGGAAGTCCTTACTGGCAGGGCAATCGGCAAGAAAAATAAACTGTTGCTGAAACAAGCCGTGTTGACCACGGGATTTTGGTCGTTACTGATCGCTATTGTTTTTTCAACGATTTATTTTTTCTTTGGCAAGGACATTATCAACTTGCTGACAAATCTGCAATCAGTCGGAAACACAGCTCTGGAGTATCTTCCCTGGCTTCTGGCATTGCCATTGATTTCTTTCCTGAGTTTTTTATTTGACGGGATTTTTGTTGGAGCAACATTGTCGAAGCAAATGCGCGATATTATGGTTTTTTCAGTACTCGGCTGCTATTTACCTGTTTATTATTTTAATTTGTCCTTGCAAAATCATGGTTTATGGCTGGCTTTTACTTGTTTTATGGTCATCAGGAGTTTGTTAATGACTGTATTATTCTTGAAAAAATACAAAAAGTTATGCTGAATATTTAATCATTCGGGAAGAAGCCACACGTTGCCGGATTTATTGTCCAATACCCTCAGATCGCGTAAAATTGCTGTTTATTTCTGTTCTCACCGGAGAGTTCTATGAGAAAGTATCTGTTACTGATTTTTTTTGCTGTTTCCTTACAGGCTTTGGCTGCCGATAAATCAGGAGAGGAGTGGCAGGCGACAACCCTGACGGATGAAACCATTGCCAATATCCAGAAGTCAAAATATAAATATATGACATGTATTACCAATGAAGTCAAAAAACGCTTAAAGGTGAAAATGGACACCAGAAAGCTGACTGATGAAATTTTGAAACAATGCGAAAAATCCCTGGCCAATGTGCGCGAAACTTTTATAAAGGAAAAAGTGCCAGAGAAAAGCGCTGATCGTTATATGAAAATGACCCGAACCCAAACAGCGCGTAAGGTATTGAAAGAAATGATGCTGATTGCTGCATCAAGAAAATAATAATTAACAACAGGATGGCCAATGAATACTCATTATAATATCGATTTATCCCTGATTCCGACCACGTTTGATTTGTATCACGCAATTTTGGCAGGTATTGTTTTTGTGCTTGCGTTGTTGCTGATTATTTTACTGCTGGCAATGTTGGCAGGAGCCTCACGAAGAGCCAAGCAGCAGGCATTAATTGCAGCTACACCCGTAGCGGAGCCTGAACCCAAAATTATCGAAAAAATTGTTGAAGTTGAGAAGATCGTCGAAGTTGAAGTTCCTGCACCTGCGCCAGAACCAGTGGTGTTGAAGGAATCAACAACGGATTCAGCATTACAACTTTTGGGACTGTTACAAAAAGAAGCGCGTTTCATTGATTTTATTAAAGAAGACGTTTCGAATTATAGCGATAGTGAAGTGGGCGCCGCAGCGCGTGTTGTTCATGCAGGTTGTCGTAAAGTGATTAATGAACATTTTGATTTAAAACCTATCCGTACTGAACAGGAAGGTAATAAAATTACTTTGAATAAAGGGTTTGATGCTTCAGCAGTACGTTTGACAGGTAATATCGTTGGTGAGCCGCCTTTTACTGGCGCACTGATACATAAGGGCTGGCAAGCTACCGAAGTGAAATTGCCAAAATTGACTGAACATCATAATCCAAGTGTTGTTGCACCTGCCGAGGTTGAATTATGAGTGAAGCTGATTCAGTTACCCAAGATAACGGGTCTGATAACGCAGAACCGGCTTTTTCGGTCGGTATCGATTTGGGAACAACCCATTGTGTGCTGTCCTGGGTTGATATGAATCAATCTGAAGAAACCGAAATTTTTCAGGAAGTTCTACCAATACCACAATTGACTGCGCCGGGTACGGTTGAAGAAAAATCGCAGTTACCGTCATTTTTGTATCAGCCGCATGAGGCGGAAATTTCTGAAGGAGAAATTGCTTTACCCTGGAATCCGCATCCCGAACATCTTGTCGGGGAAATTGCCAGAAATCTGGGTAGTAAAACACCAATCAGATTAGTATCCAGCGCCAAAAGCTGGTTATGCCACGCCGGAGTAGACTGTAAAGCCCCGATATTGCCGGCTGAAGCGCCTGATGAAGTGGAACGAATTTCACCCTTTCAGGCAACTTGTGCTTATCTGGAACACTTGTTAAATGCCTGGAACAATCAATATTCTGATGCTCCGTTAAATCAACAGGATGTAACAATTACAGTACCGGCCTCATTTGATCCAGCTGCGCGAGAACTGACTGTTGATGCGGCTAAAAGTTTAGGTTTACAGCAGGCTATTTTGTTGGAAGAGCCACAATCTGCATTGTATAGCTGGATTGAAAGAACTCAGGGTGAATGGCGCGATCAGGTTAAAGTGGGCGATGTCATTCTGGTTATCGATATTGGTGGTGGCACGACGGATTTATCCTTGATTGCAGTCACTGAACAGGGTGGCAATCTGGAATTGACGCGAATTGCTGTTGGCGATCATATTTTGCTGGGTGGCGATAATATGGATCTGGCATTGGCTTACGCCGTTAAAGCAAAATTGGAACAGGATGGTAAACGCCTGGAACCCTGGCAAATTCAGGCGTTGATGCATGGTTGCCGTGATGCCAAAGAAAAAATCCTCAGTGACCCGGAAGCGGATAATATCCCGTTAGTGGTTCCTAACCGCGGGTCATCGTTAATCGGCGGAACACTTCGTACTGAATTAACCCGTGAGGAAGTCAACCGGGTACTGGTTGAAGGCTTTTTTCCGAAAATTCCTGTGTCTGAACATCCTGTTAGTAATGCCAGAACCGGTTTAAGAACTGTTGGTTTGCCTTATGCGCAAGATGCTGGAATTACTCGTCATTTGGCGGCATTTTTGAGTAAACAGGTTGCTGCGACTGAAGAAATGTCAGACATTTCACTACCTGAAAATGCCAGTTTTTTACATCCTTCGGCCGTGCTATTTAACGGCGGTGTATTGAAATCTGAGTTATTGGGACAGCGATTGATGGAGGTGCTCAATTCATGGTTGACAGGGGAAGATGCTGCTGAGGCAAGATTATTGGAAGGCGCTGATCTGGATCTGGCTGTCGCGCGTGGTGCGGCCTATTATGGATTCGTCAGAAAAGGTCAGGGGGTTCGTATTAAAGGCGGAACCGCCGCTGCTTATTATGTGGGTATTGAAAGTACAATGCCTGCTGTACCTGGAATGATGCCTGAATTGCAGGCGCTGTGTATTGCTCCTTTTGGTATGGAAGAAGGAACAGAGCAAGAATTGGCGGGCGATGAATTCGGTTTGGTCATTGGCGAGCCGGTCAGATTCCGTTTTTTTAGTTCCACCGTTCGTCGTGATGATCAGGTCGGAGCAAGACTTGAACATTGGCCAGAGGGCGAGCTTGAAGAACTGGATGAAATTGAAATTACCCTGCCTGTTGAAAATCATACGCCTGGAGAAGTGATTCCCGTGCATTTGTGCGCTGCAGTCACTGAAGTGGGAACGCTAGAGTTACAAGCTGTGTCGACTCAGGATGGTAACCGCTGGAAAATTGAATTTGATGTTCGAGCAGGCGAAGCCGATTCTGAATCTTCAGAAACAGAAGTCCATCAGCAATAAATTCCAGTAATAAAACGTGCAAAACCAAAAGCCACAATACCTGGTCGGTATTGATTTGGGAACAACTCATACCGTTGTTGCCTATGCTAGCGCCGACCCGTCAGATCAACAAATCAAGCTTTTTCAAATTGAACAACTGGTCGCGCCGGGGGAAGTGGCGGCCAGGGATTTATTGCCTTCGGTTCGCTATCATCCTGCTGAAGGAGAAATGGCTGATTCTGATATTGCCTATTCACCATCTGGCGATGCAGCAGTGATTGGAGAAGCGGCCAGAATATTAGGAGCAAAAACGCAGGGACGCATGGTGACCAGCGCCAAAAGTTGGTTATCGCACCCTTCTATTGATCAAACTGCTCCGATTTTACCTTGGGGCAGCGCTGATGACGTAGCCAAGATTTCGCCGCTTGATGCCAGTGCCAGCTATTTGGCCCATGTTCGTGCTGTCTGGAATCAAAAATTTCCAAATGCTTTGCTGGAGAATCAGAATGTTGTCATTACCGTTCCTGCTTCTTTCGATGAGGCGGCACGAGCATTGACTCTGGATGCAGCGCGAATTGCAGGCATTGCAAATTTGCGTTTATTAGAAGAACCCCAGGCTGTGTGTTATGACTGGCTGAGTCGCCATCAACATAATCTTCAACAGGCGCTTCAGGATGTTCATTTGTTGTTGGTTTGTGATGTCGGGGGCGGCACCACTGATTTGACCTTAATCAAAGTTGAGGCAGGAGATCCAGAACCGAAATTGACGCGAATTGGGGTGGGTGATCACTTAATGCTAGGGGGTGATAATATTGATTTGACCTTAGCGCATCGCGTTGAAAAAAATCTTAACTCTGAAAGTAAACGATTAACGGTAGGACAATTGTCGCAACTTATTGACCAATGCCGGGTTTGCAAGGAACAGTTGCTTGGTAATAATGCTCCGGATAAATTTGCGGTTACGCTTTTGGGAGGAGGTTCAAAACTGATTGGCGGCACCCGCTCAGTTGAATTAACAAGACAAGAAGTTAATGAAATTGCGTTGGACGGTTTTTTTCCTTTATCAAAACTTGATCAATTCCCAGATAAGAAACGTAGCGGTGTGGTGGAATTTGGCTTGCCTTATGCAGCTGATCCAGCAGTCAGCAAACATATTGCCGCTTTTTTGGATATGTACAAACAGGCTGCTAAAGAGGCAGCTGGCGAAGAGCAAGGTGTTCCTGATGCGGTTTTATTTAATGGTGGGGTATTTCGCAGCCAAGCGATTAGTCAACGAGTCATGGATCTGTTGGCCACCTGGAGCGAAAAGCCAGTTAAACATCTGGACAATACTCATCCGGAATTGGCTGTGGCATTCGGTGCAGTCAGTTACGCTATTGCCCGGCAGGGAAAACAAATCAGAATTGGCGGTGGAGCATCACGTAGTTATTTTTTACTGATTGATTCTGATCAAAAACAATCACGGCAAGCCATTTGTATTTTGCCGCAGGGAACGGAGGAAGGTGATGAGGTTATTCTTGAAAATCAAAAATTTGCGCTTAGATTGGGTCAGCCAGTACGTTTTCACCTGGCTTCATTAACAGGCGATAACGAGTTTAAAGCAGGAGAACTTGTTGATGAAATTGATGATCGGTTTCATGATTTGCCTCCTTTAGCCGTCACCCTTGATCAGAGCGATAACGCAAGTTCCAATGAAGTTGTTGTTAAATTGGCGATCACATTAACAGAAGTGGGCACTCTGAAAATTCAGTGTGTTGCTGTGGATAATCCTGGGAGGCGCTGGGATGTTGAATTTGAGATACGGCGTAAAAGCAAGTCGATTCAACGAAAAGGACTGCCTGATAATTTTAACCAGGCTGCTGAGAAAATTCTGGAAATTTTTGGTGGCAAATCAAGGTCTGTTAATCCGAAAGCCGTAAAAAGCTTGCGCAACGATCTGGAAAAGATTCTTGGGTCTCGCAGCGAGTGGCACACACTTTTGTTGCGCGAATTATTTTCATTATTACTTGAAACCATGAAAAATCGGCGTCGCTCTGTTAGTCATGAACGGGTATGGCTGAATTTATCCGGCTTTTGTCTTAGACCCGGGTTCGGTTATCAACTGGATGACTGGCGCGTTGAACAATTATGGAAAATATATCCAAATGGCATTCAGTTTGTAACGGAAACACAAAACTGGACTGAATGGTGGACTTTATGGCGACGAATTGCTGGTGGACTGGATACCATAGCCCAGGAAAAAATTTTTTCTGATTTGGCAAAATATATCAATCCAGCTTCGGCAAGACAGGGAAATATTGCCAAACAGAGTAAATTACGTAGTTATGATGAGATGGTTCGATTATCAGGTGCGTTGGAGCGACTTTCTGTTGATAATAAAATCCAACTGGGTGAATGGTTATTAAAACGCCTGAAAAAACCCAGTGAATCAGTCCAAAGTTGGTGGGCATTAGGCCGTATTGGTTCCAGGATTTTATTTCATGGTAGCGACCATTTTGTGATTCCGCCTGGTCAGCTTGAATCATGGCTGCAACAATGTTTGACTGTTGATTGGAAAAAAATACCCCAGGCTGGTTTTGCCGCAACTTTGATGACACGCATGACTGGAGATCGCAGCAGGGATGTGAATACTGAACTTCGTGAAAAAGTTGTGGAAAAACTGAAATCCAGCAAGTCTCCTGCTTCCTGGATAAATATGATTACAAAAATAACTGAACTGGACGAGCAGCAAGAAAAGCAGATTTTCGGTGAATCTTTACCGCCTGGTTTGAAATTATTGGATCGTGTGTGAATCCATCCAACAAAACCGATACTGTGCGCAATAACAAGCAAGTATCAATTTTTATGTCTATTTTCGAGGAAAATATAATGATGCAAAAAAATATGATTGGAATAATGTGGCTAATTTTGACTTCAACATCTTTATCAGTCAATGCAGAAGTTATCAGCATGCAAGATTTACCGCAAAAAGCCTTGGTCTATATGCACAAAACACATCCTAAAGCAAAGGCTGTTTCTGTTCAACAGAAAACCCATTTCGGACAACCTTTTTATCAAGTGACCTTTAAGGAAAGTAAAGTCGATCAAAATAATACGCCTTACGAAGAAGAAATGGGGGAATTATTCAAGCCAAATGGTCAGTTATTTACTAATATTATTATTGTGGAAAAACATTCTTTTAATATCATTTCTGATCAAGCAGTTAAAAGTTTGCAATCCACGTATCCAAACTACAAACTTTTGGCCGTAAAAATGATCAATAACCCTAATCGATATGGAGAGGAATACGATATTGATCTTATGGTTTCAGGTAATATTTTGGCAGTGACAGTGAATAATAATGGTGAAATACTCAGTGAAATCAGAAAATAATAGTTTTAAAGGTAAGCAGGACAATGAGAAAGTATAACAATGGATAAATTTAAAAAATTTATCATGATTTTTGGCCTGGAGTATTCTGTTCTATGGAGTGTGATCATCTATTATATCTGGGATACTGGGCCATTTATTTTTACCATTTTGGATGCCATTGCCGGAGTTGTAATTATTCATATTGGTTACAAAGTTTATAAGGACAAACCCGTCACCAAGGGTTCAGATTACCTCTATACCGCATTAGTATTAGCTAGTTTGGTTTATAATTCGGTTTGGACTTTGGTTATTATGCTTTTTCTGGAAATTGATGTGGCTGGTGTGGGGGTTCCTTT
>Ga0256841_1001762_pt1 | contig 17984 bp, 19 predicted proteins | sample 356308metaG_FD_185971 | JGI IMG/M metagenome (GOLD analysis project Ga0256841, IMG submission 185971) | Hydrothermal vent microbial communities from Mid Atlantic Ridge, Atlantic Ocean - 356-308 | ecosystem: Environmental > Aquatic > Marine > Hydrothermal vents | place: Atlantic Ocean: Mid... | reverse complement strand
TCGCTGCTGGCGGTGGCTCTCAAGGCCAACGAGGTCTCGGGGGGAGCCATCGGCGTCTGGGGACTGCGGATCGCCGTGGCCATCGGCGTGGGGCTGGGCATCGCCCTGGGTACGTTTCGCATCGTCACCGGCACGCCCCTGCACTGGTACATCATCGCCGGCTATGTGCTGGTCCTGATCCAGACGCTGTACGCGCCGAAGAACATCGTCGCCCTGGCCTACGATTCGGGCGGCGTGACCACCTCCACGGTCACCGTGCCGCTGGTCGCGGCACTCGGCCTGGGGCTGGCCTCCACCGTGCCCGGACGCAGCCCGCTGCTGGACGGCTTCGGTCTCATCGCCTTCGCCAGCCTGTTTCCCATCATGAGCGTGATGGGCTACGCTCAACTCAGCCACTGGCGCGCCCGGCGCCGGCCGCAACGAGGATGACTGCATGCACTTCAAACTCCTGATCGTGTTCGTCGAAGACGACAAGACCGACGCGGTGATGGATGCCGCCCGTCAGGCCGGCGCCACCGGCATCACCGTGGTCACCAATGCCCGCGGCGAAGGGCTGGAGAAGACCCGCACCTTCCTGGGGCTGACCCTCGAGACCCAGCGCGACGTGCTGCTGTTGCTGGTGGAGGAGCACCTGAGCCGCAAGATCCTCGAAACCATCGCCCGGGCTGGCGAGTTCGACGAGAAACCGGGCACCGGCATCGCCTTCCAGATCGACGTGGAGGACGCCATTGGCGTGGCCCACCAGATGCAGACCCTGACCGAAGTGGTGGAGGAAGAGATATGAGTGACCGCACCCTGATCCGCGTGCGCGACGTGATGAAACCCGAGGTGGACATGGTGGATGGCATGGCTACCGTGAGCGAAGCCCTCGCCACCATGCAGCACGTGGAGACCAAGAGTCTGATCGTCAACAAGCGCCACGAGCACGACGAATACGGCATCGTGCTCATCTCCGACATCGCCAAGCAGGTGCTGGCCACCGATCGCTCTCCGGAACGGGTCAACGTGTACGAGGTGATGACCAAGCCGGTGATCTCGGTGGACCCGGACATGGACATCCGCTACTGTGCGCGGCTGTTCGAGAAGTTCGGCCTCTCCCGGGCGCCGGTGATCGAGAACCGCAAGGTGATCGGCATCATCAGTTTCACCGACATGGTGCTAAAGGGGCTGTGCAAGCTGTGAATTCGGCGACCGGTTTCCCGCACCTGACCGATTTCGATCTGCACGCGCGCCTGGCGGAGCGTGCTGGCGTCGTCCTCGTGTTCTTCACCCGCGCCGGCTGTGCCGCCTGTCGTCACTGGGCGGTGCTGCTGGCAAACCTGTGCCAGGGGCAGCCGGAGATCGCCGTGTATGCCGTGGACGTGGAGCAGAACATGGCGCTGGCCCGCGAGTTCGAGGTCTTCCACCTGCCGGCACTGCACCTGTTCGTGGATGGCGAATATCACGCCGAAATCCAGTGCGAGGCGCGCCTGCCGTCACTGAGGGACGCCCTGGATGCCGCCCTGCGGGCCGAAGCGCGGGAGGCACCGTGAACCTGCGGCTCGATGAGGCACGGGGGCTTTTGATCGGCGCTCGGCAGGTGCCGTCCCCCAACCAGGACGACCGACCGCCCGGAACGGAAATCTCCCTCCTGGTGCTGCACGGGATCAGTCTGCCCCCAGGCGAGTTTGGCGGGCCGTTCATCGATCACCTGTTCACCAACAGCCTCGATCCACAGGCCCACCCCTATTTCCGCGAGATCGGGGAGCTGCGGGTCTCTTCGCACCTGCTGATCCGGCGCGACGGGGAAGTGGTGCAGTACGTGCCCTTTCATCGCCGGGCCTGGCACGCCGGGGCCTCCTGCCATCGCGGGCGGGAAGCCTGCAACGACTTCTCCATCGGCATCGAGCTGGAGGGCACCGACACCACCCCCTATGCCGAGGCCCAGTACCGGGTGCTCGACACCCTGTTGCCATTGTTGCGCAGCGCCTATCCGGCCATCGGGCCGCAGGACGTGGTGGGCCATTGCCACATCGCCCCGGCGCGCAAGACCGATCCCGGTCCGGCCTTCGACTGGGCGAGACTGGGACGAACCGATTTGGCTTGATATTCCTGCCCCGAGCGGGGAAACTCTGCCTCCATGAATCTGATCAGCATATTGATTGCCCTGGCAATCGAAACCTTCTGGCGGCCCGTGGAGGAACTGCGGCGCTTCGACGGCTTCGAGCGTTTCACCGACGGCTTCCTGGCCCGCAGTGACCAGCAGGCCTGGCGCGACGGTCCCCTGGGCCTGCTGGTGGTTCTCGGCGGCGCGGTGTTCGGGGTCTGGCTGGTGGACGCCATGCTGCACGGCGTGGCCGCCTTCTTCAGTTTCCTGTTCGGCATCGCCGTGCTGGTCTACTGCCTGGGGCCGAAGGATCTGGAGCGCGAGCTGGACGCCTTCCTCGAGGCGTTGGAGCGGGGCGACGAGGAAGCCGCCTGCCTGCGGGCCACGGCCATGCTGGGCCACGATGTCGGCGACAACGAACAGGACATGCTCGAGCAGGTCAAGGCCGGTCTGGTCATCGAGGCCAACAACCGCCTGTTCAGTGTCATCCTCTGGTTCATGCTGTTGGGACCGGTGGGGGCCGCCCTGTTCCGGCTCACCATCGTGCTGCGCCGCCACCTGCGGCTCATCGACAGCGGCTTCGCCCGCAGCGTCGAGGATCTGTACCGCATCCTCATCTGGCTGCCGGCCCGGCTGCTGGTGCTGGGTTTCGCCCTGGCCGGCAGTTTCGTCGACACCATCAGCCGCTGGCGTTCCTTCAACGACATCTGGCGGGCCGACAGCGAGGCCCTGCTGGTGGAGAGCAGCCTGGGCGCCATCGCCCACGAGCCGCACGCCGAGGCGGGCAAGCCCGATCTGGAAGGCCTCGTGCAGCTCATGGCGCTCGTCAAGCGCACCCTCATGGTGTGGCTGGCGGTACTGGGCCTGATGACGCTGACCGGCTGGATTCTCTAAGCGCAGGGCATGAAGGAGCTGATCCTCGGCGGCGCCCGTTCCGGCAAGAGCGCCCTGGCCGAACGGCGGGCCCGCGACAGCGGCCTGGCCGTCTGTTACATCGCCACCGCCCATGCAGGCGATGCCGAAATGGCCGCGCGCATCGCCCGCCACCGGGCCGACCGCCCCGCGCACTGGACCACCCTCGAGGAGCCCCTGGCGCTGGCCCGGGTACTGCGCGAACAGGCGCGCGAGGATCGCTGCCTGCTGGTGGACTGTCTCACCCTCTGGCTGAACAATCTGCTGCTGGCCGGCGAGGGCGTGTGCGAACGCGAGCAGGCCGCCCTGCTGGAAGTGCTGCCGTCCCTGCCGGGCCGCCTCCTGCTGGTGAGCAATGAAGTGGGGCAGGGCGTGGTTCCCCTGGGGGAACTCTCCCGCCGCTTCGTGGACGAGGCCGGCCGCCTGCATCAACGCCTCGCGGCCCTCTGCGAGCGGGTGACCCTGGTGGTCGCCGGCCTCGAGCTGCCGCTCAAACAACAAGAAACCGCCAATCAATGAACGATCTCTGGTACGCGGAACCCCTTCCTCCTCTGGACGAAGCCACCCAGGCCGCCGCTCTCGAACGCCAGGCGCAGCTCACCAAGCCGCCCGGCTCCCTGGGCCGGCTCGAATCCCTGGCCGTGAAACTGGCCGCCCTGCAGGGGCGGGAACGCCCGGCCGTGGCGCGGATCCGGATCGTCGTCTTCGCCGGCGATCACGGCGTGGCGGAGGAGGGCGTCTCGGCCTTTCCCCAGGCGGTCACCACCGAGATGGTGCGCAACTTCGCCCGCGGCGGCGCGGCCATCTCGGTCCTGGCCCGTGAACTCGGTGCGGAACTGGAAGTGGTGGACACGGGGACCGCCAATCCGCCGGGATCGCTGCCCGGCGTGCACGACCGGCGCATCGCCCCCGGCACCCGCAACTTCGCCCGCGAACCGGCGATGACCGAAGCGCAGTGCGAACGGGCGCTGGCCGAGGGCCGCGCCGCCGTGCAGCGGGCCCTCGACGCCGGTGCCGAGCTGTTCATCGGCGGCGAGATGGGGATCGCCAACACCACGGCCGCCGCGGCCGTGGCCAGCGCCCTGCTGGACCGACCGGCGGGCGATCTGGCCGGGCCCGGCACCGGCCTCGATGCCGACGGCGTGAGCCGCAAGGCGCGCCTGATCGACACTGCCATCGCCCGCTACCGCACGGCGCTCGATTCGCCCTTCGCGGTCCTGCGCCATCTCGGCGGCTTCGAAATCGCCGCCCTGGCCGGCGCCTGGGTGGCCGCCGCCCAGGCCCGCCTGCCGGTGCTGGTGGACGGCTTCATCAGCAGCGTGGCCCTGCTGGTGGCCGAGCGCCTCAACCCCGGCGTGGCCGCCCGCGCCTTCTTCGCCCACCGCTCCGCCGAGCCGGGCCATCAGCGCGTGCTCGAGGCCGTGGGCGCCGATCCCCTGCTGGATCTCGGCATGCGCCTCGGCGAAGGCAGCGGCGCCGCCGTGGCCGCAAGCCTCCTGCGCACCGCCTGCGCCCTGCACAACCAGATGGCCACCTTCGCCGAAGCCGGCGTCTCCGGTTCCGATTAACCCCCTCTCCCCCTTGGGGGAGAGGGTTGGGGTGAGGGGAAAAACCCCCTCTCCCCTCCGGGGAGAGGGCCGGGGTGAGGGGTAAGGGGAAACACACGACCATGCACACCACAACCACCACCATCGACCTCCTCCGCCACGGCGAACCCGTCGGCGGCAAGCGCTACCGGGGCCAGATCGACGATCCCCTGAGCGAGAAGGGCTGGCAGCAGATGTGGGCCAGCGTCGGGGATCACCATCCCTGGGATCGGATCATTACCTCGCCCCTGGCGCGCTGCCGGGCCTTCGCCGAGGCCCTGGGCGAGCGCCACGGCATTCCGGTGGCCCGGGACGCACGGCTGATGGAGATCGGCTTCGGCGAATGGGAAGGGCGCACCGCCGAGGAACTGCTGGCCGAGGATCCGCACCGCCTGCAGCGCTTCTGGTCCGATCCCCTCAACCACACCCCGCCGGGCGCCGAGACCCTGCCGGATTTCGCCGCGCGGGTGCTCGCGGCCTGGCAGGAGATCCTCCAACGCCACGCCGGCGAGCACCTGCTGCTGGTGGGCCATGCGGGCATGATGCGCATGATCCTGCGTCACGTGCTCGACATGCCCCTGGATCGGATGTTCCGCATCCAGATCGCCAACGCCGCCATCAGCCGGGTGCAGGTGGACGGCGAGGGCGAGGCCGCCCTGCCGCGGCTCATCTTTCACGACGGGCGCCTCTGAAGCCGTGCCCGATTCCCTGCGCATCGCCCTGCGCCTGCTCACCCGCCTGCCGGTGCCGCCGCCGAAGGGCCACGCCGGCGAGACCATGGCCGCCTCGCTCGCCTGGTATCCGCTGGTGGGGGCGCTGCTGGGGCTGCTGCTGTGGGCGCTCGCGGCCCTGCTGGAGGCGCTGGGAATCCCGGCATTGCCCGCTGCCGCCCTGCTGCTCGCCGCCTGGGTGGCCCTCACCGGCGCCCTGCATCTGGACGGCCTGGCCGACATGGCCGATGCCTGGCTGGGGGGGCTGGGGGATCGCCAGCGCACCCTCGAGATCATGAAGGACCCCTGCGCCGGTCCCGCCGGCGTGACGGCCGTGGTGCTCGTCCTGCTGCTCAAGTTCGCCGCACTCGCGGCGCTGGCCACCTCCCTGCAACCGGCCCTGCTGCTGGCGCCGGTGCTGGCCCGAACGGCGCTCACGGCCCTGTTCCTCACCACTCCCTACGTGCGCCCCGGCGGCATGGGCGAAGCCCTGACGGCGGCCGGGAACCGCCTGCCCCACCTGTTCATCGCCGCGCTGGCGTTCCTGCCCCTGGTGTTCCTTTGGCCCCGCCCCGCGCTGCTGGCCAGCATTGCGGCCCTGGCCGTCTTCCTCTGGCACCGCCACCGCCTGCTGCAACGCCTCGGCGGCACCACCGGCGACACCGCCGGCGCCCTGGTGGAATGGACCGAAACCGCCGTCCTCACGGGGCTGGTTTTCCTCGTCTGACGGCCATGGAAGGGTCCGCTCGGGCAGGCGCACCGCTTCAGATGTAGGCCACTTCAGATGCAGGCCATCACGCCGCCGATTCGCGATCGACATCCCAGCCCGGGAAAACCAGCACCGCGGGATGGCATTTGAGCGCCCCTCGCAACCCGCCGTCCTGCTACCAGAATCCCTCCATCCGCACATGCGCGGCGAAGGCATCCGCCAGCCGGTCGATTTCCCGTTCGCGGACGGCCTCGGCGTCGAAGGGTTCCGGGTCGGCGAGTCCGGCCCAGGCGAGCAGGGTGGCGCAGGCCTCGGGGTGGTCGAACAGGCCGTGGAGATAGGTGCCGAGGATCCGGCCGTCGGTGGAGAGGGCGCCATCCGGCCCATGCTCCAGTTCGAGCGCGGGGCGCTCCAGCGCCGGCCCGCGGCTCTGGCCCATGTGGATCTCGTAGCCCTTCACGGCCGCGCCGTCGAGGACGAGTCGGCCGCCGGCCCGACGCAGGCACTTGTCCCGCGCCAGGGTGGTCTCCATCGCCAGCAGATCGAGCCCCGGCGTGCTGCCCGCTTCGCCCTCGATCCCTTCGGGATCGTGGATGGCCGTGCCCAGCATCTGGAAGCCGCCGCAGATCCCGACGAGCCGGCCGCCGTAGCGCAGATGCCGGGTGATGTGTTCCTCCCAGCCCTGCTGGCGCAGCCAGCGCAGATCGGCGGCCACGCTCTTGCTGCCGGGCAGGATGAGGAGATCGGCGGGCGGCGGCGTCTGCCCGGGGCCGACGAAGCGCAGATCCACCCGCGGGTGATGGCGCAGGGGATCGAAGTCGGTATGGTTGCTGATCCGGGGCAGGGCGGGCACCACCACCCGCAGGGGCGCTTCCGCCGCGAGCCGCTGGCGGGTATCGAGAGCGTCCTCGGCGTCCAGATGCAGGCCGTCCAGCCACGGCAGCACGCCGAGCACCGGGATCCCGGTGCGCTTCTCGAGCCACTCCAGCCCCGGCTGCAGCAGGGCGAGGTCGCCCCGGAAGCGGTTGATGATGAAGCCGCGGATCCGCGCTCGCTCGCTGGCCGCGAGCAGTTCCAGGGTGCCGACGAGCTGGGCGAACACGCCGCCCCGATCGATGTCGCCCACCAGCACCACGGGGCAGTCCACCGCTTCGGCGAAGCCCATGTTGGCGATGTCCCGATCCCGCAAGTTGATCTCCGCCGGACTGCCGGCCCCTTCCACCAGGATGGAGTCGTAGCGCGCGCGCAGGCGCGCATGGGAGGCCAGCACGGCGCGCATGGCCTCGCGCTTGTAGGCGTGATAGCCGCGGGCGTCCAGGCGGGCCACCGGGCGGCCATGCACGATGATCTGGGCGCCGGTATCGGTCTCGGGCTTGAGCAGCACCGGGTTCATGTCGGTGTGCGGCTCGAGCCCCGCCGCCCGGGCCTGCAGCGCCTGGACGCGGCCGATCTCGCCGCCGTCGGCGGTCACCGCGCTGTTGAGGGCCATGTTCTGGGGCTTGAAGGGCGCCACGCGGATGCCGGCGCGGTGTTGCAGGCGGCACAGGGCCGTGACCACCGTGCTCTTGCCGGCATCGGAAGTGGTGCCCTGGATCATCAGGGTGCCGTGTGGATCGAATCGGGTCATGGGGCGTCCTGGGGTAAACTTCGGCGCATGATAACCGCATTGCAGATCCTCGTTGCCTGGCTGCTGGATCGCCTGCTCGGCGAGCCGCGCCGCGCCCATCCGTTGGTGGGCTTCGGCCGCCTGGCCGCGCGCATCGAACGGGCCGTGTATGGCGGGAATGGCGTTTCGCCTTCGCAGCGCCGCCTGCGCGGCCTGCTGGGCTGGGCGCTTGCGGTGATGCCCTTCGTCCTGCTCGCCGCTCTCCTCCAGCGCCTGCCCGCGCCCTTGGCCCAAGCGGTCGGCGTGGCGCTGCTGTACCTGGCGCTGGGCGGCCGCAGTCTCCGGGAGCACGGCCTGGCCGTGGTGCGGGCCCTGGGGCGCGGCGATCTGGCGCTCGCCCGGCGGCGGGTCGGCTACATGGTCAGCCGCGAGACGGTCAGCCTCGACGCCGAGGGAGTGCGCCGGGCCACGGTGGAATCGATCCTCGAGAACGGCAACGATGCCGTCTTCGGTGCCCTGTTCTGGTTCGCGCTGGCCGGGATCCCCGGCGTGGTGCTCTACCGCCTGGCCAATACCCTCGATGCCATGTGGGGCTATCGCAACGAGCGTTACCGGCATTTCGGCACCTTCGCCGCCCGTGCCGACGATCTGCTCAACTGGTTTCCGGCCCGCCTCACCGGCCTGGCCTATGGCCTGGCGGGCCGCACGCGGCAGGCCCTGCGCTGCTGGCGTGCCCAGGCCCCGGACTGGGAAGGCATCAACCCCGGGGTCGTCATGGCCGCGGGGGCGGGCGCCCTGGGGTTGCGGCTGGGCGGGCCGGCCCGCTATCACGGCATTCGCATCGAACGCCCCGCCCTGGGCTGTGGCGAGACGGTGGCGGGCGGCGACGCCATCGAGCGGGCCCTTGCCCTGCTCGACCGCGCCCAGGGGCTCGTCCTGGCGGCGATCCTGACCGGAGGCCTGTTCCTTGCCTGAACACGGCGGCAATCTCTCCGCCGCCGCGCGCCGCTGGGGGATCCCTCCAGACGCGTGGCTGGATCTGTCCACCGGCATCAACCCCTGGCCCTGGCCCCTGCCGCCCCTGCCCCCGGAGGCCGTCCACCGCCTGCCGGACGAAGACGACGGCCTGGCCGAGGCCGCCTGCCGCTGTTACGGGGCCCGCCACGCCCTGCCCGTGTCCGGCTCCCAGGCCGCCATCACCTGGCTGCCGCGCCTGCGCCCTGCCTGCCGGGTGGGCGTGATCGGCCCCACCTATGCCGAACATGCCCACCACTGGCGGCTCGCCGGCCACGCGGTGCTGACGCTCTCGCCCGACGCCGTCGAGGCGGCCCTGCCCGATCTCGACGTGCTGGTGCTGGTGCGCCCCAACAATCCCGACGGCAGGGTGATCCCCCGCGACACCGTGCTCGCCTGGTGGCAGGCCCTGCGCGCCCGCGACGGCTGGCTGATCGTCGATGAAGCCTTCATGGACGCCACCCCGCAACACGCCCTGGCCCCCCTGGCCCACGAACCGGGCCTCATCGTCTTCCGCTCCCTGGGAAAGTTCTTCGGCCTGCCGGGGCTACGGCTGGGATTCGTGCTGGCCGAGCGGCCTTTGCTGCAGAAAATGGCCGAAAGTCTCGGACCATGGAGCGTATCCGGTCCCGGGCGTTACTGGGGGGAGCAGGCGCTGCGAGACACGCACTGGCAGTCCCGCACGCGGGAGAAGCTACAGCAGGGCCGTGTTCGGCTCGGGGAGTTGCTGACGCGAAATGGCATCGTCCCGGTCGGCTATTCATCCCTTTTTCAGTATGTCGTCATGGATGATGCCGCTGCCGTCGCCGAAGCACTGGCGGCACTGGGGATCCTGGTGCGGCATTTTCCTGCCACAAGCGGTTTGCGCTTCGGACTGCCGGGGGAGGCGCCGTCCTGGCGGCGCCTCGCCCGGGCCTTGTCCATCATCGGTGGGGATTGAGAAAGGGTTTGCCTGTGAGAGTGGTTCACCACCACTGGGCATTGTTTTCGATGAAATCCATCAGGGCGCGAAACTTGGGTGCGGTGCTTGCTGGCTGATCCTGATATTCCAGGGAACCCCAGCGACCATACCGATTGTACCTGCCCACTGCATGATAGTTGACGAAGAGCTGTCCACCGTTATCCCGCCAGCCGTTGAGATAGGTGGTGTAGAGATCATACATGCGCGGGTCACGATTGACGGCATCAAACAGTGCGTTGACCCGATCGCTGTTCGCCGGGGCGCCAACACCCACCAGGTGCTGACCACCTTCGTAGGCAGTGAGCAATACGTTGAATTCCCGGGCGATGGCAGCCTGATCCCGGATGTTGCCTATGGCCTGGGGAATGGCGTTGTCACGAAGTTCGGCCACCAGTTCGTCAAGAGTCATGGATTCCACCCAGCTCTGGTTGTCGGCACGCCCCAGGTAATAACCGAAGTAGGGCGCAATGGCGATGGCATCGGTCTTTTGCCAGGCATCGCGGAAGGTTAGAAGATCCCGTGACAGCGAAGGTCGGCTGGATTGGGAGGCCATTACCCGGACCAGGCGTTCGGTACCACCGAAAACGGAGGTAAAGATGTCGAAAATCTGGACGGAACGCAGGGAATGGTAATAGGCTCCTGCTCGGTATCGATTGCTGTCCAGACCCAGCGCGAGCCCTCTGTCTTGTGTATAGGCCGTCTGGGCGAAAATGCTGTTCCAGGTTTCGTTGGAATGCTCGATGTAGACCTTCAGGTCGGGCGCAAGTTGGTCGCGCACGACCTGGGCAAAACGTCGCACGTAGTCGTCAGTGGCCAGATGGGGGATCGTGAACCACGGATCGGCGTGCAACCGGTTGGCGAGTGCCACCATAACCTCCACTGGCACTCCCTTGTCTGTGGACCAGCGAGCATCCGAAGGTTTCGGTCGGTTGGCCCACTCGCTCTGCATCGAGTCGTTGGTGCGCATCCAGTTCATGAAACGGTAGACACGATAGCGCTTGAGCCGGTCCAGGAAGGTGGGATGAAAGATCTGGGTCTGGTAATTGTCGACGAAGCTTTCGCAGATTGCTCCGCTACCACAGGCACTGCTGTCACCGCACCACTGGTAGGGATTGTCGCTGCAGACTCCACCGGGCATGATGACACGGATGTTGCGGATATAATTGCCGGGATTGGTACGGGTAATGGTGATCTGGATTCCGCCACGGCTGGGGTCGACGTCGATGACATGGCGTCCCGGTTGCGAGAGGCTGGCATTGTAGCGGGCGCCGCTGCCGTATTGCAGGGTTCCTTCTCCGTCGTACAGCACTGTGTAACGCCCAGCAGGGTAGTGGCCGTTGGCGGACCAGAACATGAGAGTATGGGCGACCTGATCCGGCTGGAGAGAGCGGACCCAGCCATCGGCATCCAGATCGAGAGTGCCTCCGTTGCCCCAGCCGCCATTGAGGCCCGATACCCATTCCCTTGAGGATTTGAAGACATCGACGAAGACCCATTCCGGTGTCCAGTCGATGACGTAGTTTGAATTGCTGCCAAGCGGCGAGTTGACGTTGTTGCCATTCTCGCTGGTGGTGTCAAAGTTGTAGGGTACTGGAGTGGTGTTCGGTTGAGGCAGGGTTGCCGTGGTGTTGTCGGTGTTGGCAATATCCTGGCAGCCGCTTGAGAGGATGGCCAGGGCCAGTAGGGGAAGAAGCAGGATGCGCAGTGTTGGCATGACGGTAACCTCGGTATGGCTTGCTGGTTGCTGGGGTTCGAGATCCCTGTTTGTTGACGGCGGGTGTTTTTGCCGTGATACAGCTTGCTGGATCAGGCCATGACCGAAACTTGGTTGTCAGGTGTGCTTGTTGTGCCCGGAGTGTCGGTCGGATGGAGGAAAGGGTTTAGGAACCCGTTCACAAAACGTACTGTTGAACAACAATGGTTTGCGGAATTGTTGCGGCGGTCACGATTGGGGTGTGGAGTGCATCACGTTGTTTTTTGAGCTGGACCAATTCGAATGTTCAGGGCGGCGTATCGTTGCTTGGAGTATCGTGCTTCTGCTGAACCTGATTCCATTTTCAGCGGTGGCGCGGGCAGATCGCCTCTGTGTGCAGGATGATGCAGCCAAGGCGGTCTGCCTTCCCGAACCGGCCCGGCGTCTCGTCAGTCTCGCGCCTCACGCCACGGAGATCCTGTTCGCCATCGGTGCCGGCAAGCGCATCGTGGGTGCCGTCAACTACAGCGACTGGCCGCCGGCGGCGCGGGCCATTCCGCGGGTGGGGGGATACAACAACATCGACGTGGAGCGCATTCTGGCCTTGCGGCCCGATCTGGTGGTGGCCTGGGCCAGCGGCAACAATGCTGCCCAGCTCGACACGCTGGAGCGGCTCGGCCTGGCGGTGTTTCGCAACGAGCCGCGGCGCATCGAAGACATCGCCGCCACGGCGCGCCGCCTGGGGCGATTGACGGGAACGGAGTCGGAAGCGGCGGCCTTCGCCGCCCGCTTCGAATCCCGCTACCGGCGATTGCGCGAGCGGTATGCCGGGCGCTCACCGGTGCGGCTGTTCTACCAGATCTGGAACCGGCCGCTGCTGACCGTCAATGGCGAGCACCTGATCAGCGACGTGATCCGCCTGTGCGGGGCGCGCAACGTGTTCGCGGATCTGCCCGCGCTGGTGCCACGGGTGAGCGTGGAAGCGGTGCTGGCGGCCCGGCCGGAGATCATCGTCGCCGGCAGTGGCATGGGACAGGATCGGGAAAGCTGGCTCGAAGCGTGGCGGCGCTGGCCTTCCCTGCCGGCGGTGGCGCGGGATCAGCTCTATCTCCTCGATGCCGATCTCCTGCAGCGCCACGGGCCGCGCATTCTCGATGGCGCGGAACGACTTTGTGCGGTGGTGGAGAAGGCGCGGCGAGTGCGTCAGAGAGGGGGCGGAAACTGAAGGGGGCGTCCGCCGGGAAGGCGGACGCCGAAAGGAGGGGGTCAGACGGCCGGTGGCTGGTGATTCTTGGTCTTGCCGCGGCGCTTGCGCACGAAATCTTCAACCTGGCGGCGGGCTTCGTCGAAGGCATCGCGCAGGGCCACGTAGAGATCCTCGTGCGCCGGGTTCTTGCCCGGATGGCTGGAGACCACGATTTCCTTGCCGGGCAGGGTGATGTCGATCTTCACGGCATAGGGATTGCCCTTGTTGTGGTGCTTGTGGGGCGCTTCCACGGTCACGCGGCAGCGGATGATGTCGGGGGCGAACTGTTCGAGCTTGTCCACCTTCTCGCGGATTCGGGCCTCGACGGCATCGGACTTGTCCATGTTGTGGTAGACGGTCTGGAGCGGAATCTGCATAGGCATCCCCTTCTTTACTTTACGGGTTCGTGGATTCAGTCTGTCTCTTCATCCAGGATGTGGGTATGACGGAGATCAATTGCAACCGGATGGTCGAGCCTGGTTGCCAGGCCGTGTAGGCCAAGCGTATCACAGTCATGACTGACTGGATAAAATTCGACCAGAATGCTAAGTTTACGCCCCTTTTTTCCGATCCCCCGAGACAGATGAGCGGCAAACTCCACATCCGCACTTTCGGCTGCCAGATGAACGAGTACGACACGGCCCGCATGGCCGATCTGCTCGCGGCCAGCCACGGCCTGGCCCTGACCGACGATCCCGCCGAGGCCGACGTGTTGCTGCTCAACACCTGCTCGGTGCGCGAGAAGGCCCAGGAAAAGGTCTTCTCCCAGCTCGGCCTGTGGCGTGAGCTGAAGCAGACCAGGCCCGACCTCGTCATCGGCGTCGGTGGCTGCGTGGCCAGCCAGGAAGGGGAGACCATCCTTGCCCGCGCCCCCTACGTGGATCTGGTCTTCGGCCCCCAGACCCTGCACCGCCTGCCGCAGATGCTCGACGAGGTGCGCCGTGCCCGTGGCCAGGTGGTGGACGTGAGCTTTCCCGAAATCGAGAAGTTCGACCATCTGCCCGAGGCGCGGGTGGACGGTCCCTCGGCCTACGTCTCGGTCATGGAAGGCTGCTCCAAGTATTGCACCTTCTGCGTGGTGCCCTATACCCGCGGCGAGGAGTTCTCGCGCCCGCTGGACGACGTGATCGCCGAGGTGGCGGCGCTGGCGGAGCAGGGCGTGCGCGAGGTGACCCTGCTCGGCCAGAACGTCAACGCCTACCGCGGCGAGCTGCACGACGGCGGCCAGGCCGATCTGGGCCTGCTCATCCACTACGTGGCGGCCATCGACGGTATCGACCGGATCCGCTACACCACCTCCCACCCCCTGGAGATGAGCGACGGACTGATCCGCGCCCATGCCGAGGTGCCCGAGCTGGTGGGCCACCTGCACCTGCCGGTGCAAAGCGGCTCCGACCGCATCCTGGCGCTGATGAAGCGCAAGCACACGGTCCTCGAATACAAGGCCATCGTGCGCCGCCTGCGCGAGGCCCGGCCCGACATCCGCCTGTCTTCCGATTTCATCGTCGGCTTTCCCGGCGAGACCGAGGCCGACTTCCAGGCCACCCTGGAACTGGTGGCCGAGGTGGGCTTCGATCATTCTTACTCCTTCATCTACAGCCCGCGTCCCGGCACCCCGGCGGCCCTGCTGCCCGACGACGTGCCCCTGGAGGTCAAGAAGGAACGCCTGGCCCGCCTGCAGCAGCTGCTGCAGACCCAGGCCCAGCGCTACAGCCGGCAACTGGTGGGCACCACTCAGCGGGTGCTGGTGTCGGGTCCCTCGCGCAAGGATCCGGATCAGCTCGCCGGGCGCACGGAATGCAATCGTGTGGTAAACTTCGAGGGTGAAACCGATCGGATCGGGACTTTCGTCGACGTGATGATCACCGAAGCCCTGCCCAACTCCCTGCGCGGCGAACTCGTCCGCCAGACCCAGCACTGCGCCTGAATCGCCCCCTGCCTTGAGCACACGCGCCGTTTCCGCCGACATCGTCCTCGAGCCCGCCGACAACCAGCGGCTGGCCAACCTGTGCGGCCAGTTCGACGAGCACCTGCGCCAGATCGAGCGCCGCCTGGGAGTGGAGGTCAACAACCGGGGCAACGCCTTCCGCGTGATCGGCGATTCGCGCTCGGTGCGCGCCGCCGAAGAGGTGCTGCGCGATCTCTACGCCGAAACCGAGACCCGCACCCTCAACCCGGCCCGGGTCAACCTGCACCTGCAGGAGTCGGGCGTCGAGGCCCTGGTGGCCGACATCACCCCGCCCGACGAGGTCATCATCCAGACCCGCCGCGGCGCCGTGCGCGGCCGCGGCCCGCACCAGAAGCAGTACCTGCGCAACATCGCCGACGGCGATCTCAGCTTCGGCGTCGGTCCCGCCGGCACCGGCAAGACCTACCTGGCCGTGGCCTCGGCGGTGGACGCCCTGGAGCGCGAGAGCGTGCGGCGCATCGTGCTCACCCGCCCGGCGGTGGAGTCGGGCGAGCGCCTGGGCTTCCTGCCCGGCGATCTGGCCCAGAAGATCGACCCCTACCTGCGGCCCCTCTACGACGCCCTCTACGAGATGCTCGGCTTCGAGCAGGTGGCGCGGCTGATGGAGCGCAACGTGATCGAAGTGGCGCCCCTGGCCTACATGCGCGGGCGCACCCTCAACGAATCCTTCGTGATCCTCGACGAGGCCCAGAACACCACCGTCGAGCAGATGAAGATGTTCCTCACCCGCATCGGCTTCGGCAGCAAGGTGGTGGTCACCGGCGACGTGACCCAGGTGGATCTGCCCCGTGGCCAGACCTCCGGCCTGCGCCACGTGATCGAGGTGCTCAGGGACGTGGAGGGCATCACCTTCACCTTCTTCAACGCCCGCGACGTGGTGCGCCATCCCCTGGTGCAGCGCATCGTCACCGCCTACGAGGCCAGCGAGGCGGACAAATGACCCTCGCCGTGGACGTGCAGCGGGTCGAGGACGAAGGCCCTGCGGACGACGACATACGCCGCTGGGTGCAGGCCACCCTGGCCGCCGAGGGCCGCGCGGCCGGGGCCGAACTGACCGTGCGCATCGTCGGCGAGGCCGAGATCACCGATCTGAACCGCCGCTACCGGGGCAAGGACCGGCCCACCAATGTCCTGTCCTTTCCCTTCGAGGCGCCGCCCGGCGTGCCCGTCGAACTGCTCGGCGATCTGGTGATCGCCGCGCCGGTGGTGCGCCGCGAGGCGGCCGAACAGGGCAAGCCCGAAATCGCCCACTGGGCGCACCTGGTCGTCCACGGCACCCTGCACCTGCTGGGCCACGATCACCAGACCGACGCCGAGGCCGAGGCCATGGAAGCGCGCGAAGTCGCCATCCTCGCCACCCTCGGCTATCCCGATCCCTATCAACTTCCCGAAGCCTCATGAACGACAACGCCTCCGCCGATTCCGGCGGCAGACCCAGACGCAACTGGCTGCAACGCCTCGGCCACAGCCTCAAGGGCGAGATCCACGACCGCGCGCAGCTCATGGAAGCCCTGCAGGAAGCGGCCCGCAATCACGTCATCGACAACGACGCCCTAGCCATGATCGAGGGTGTGCTGGGCGTCTCCGAGATGCAGGTGCGCGAGATCATGATCCCCCGCTCGCAGATGGTGGTGGTGGAGCGCGACGCCGATCTGCAGGACATCCTGCGCATCGTGGTGGACTCGGCCCACTCCCGCTTCCCCGCCGTGGGCGAGAACCGCGACGAGGTGGTGGGGATCCTCCTGGCCAAGGATCTGCTGCCCCTGTTCCTGCACGGCGAGGAGGCGCGCTTCAATCTGCGCGACATCCTGCGCCCGGCCGTGTTCATCCCCGAGAGCAAGCGGCTCAACGTGCTGCTCAAGGAGTTCCGCGCCAGCCGCAACCACATGGCCATCGTGGTGGACGAATACGGCGGCGTGGCGGGCCTGGTGACCATCGAGGATGTGCTCGAACAGATCGTCGGCGAGATCGAGGACGAGCACGACATCGACGAGGACACCTGGATCTTCGAACACCGCAACGGCGAGTTCATCGTCAAGGCCATGACCCCCATCGAAGACTTCAACGAACACTTCGGCACCGACTACAGCGACGAGGAGTTCGACACCATCGGCGGGCTGGTCATGCACGCCTTCGCCCACCTGCCCAAGCGCGGGGAGCGCGTGCGCATCGGCGACTGGCTGTTCGAGGTGCTGCGCGCCTCCAACCGGCGCATCCACCTGCTCAAGGTCAGCCGCGCCGGCGAGGACGAAAACGCACCGCCCCTGGCCGAACCGGCCGCCGGAGCCTGATCCATGCCGGGCGCGTTGCAAGGGCTGCTGGCCCTGCTGGCCGGGGCCGCCCTGCCCCTGGCCTTCGCCCCCCTGAACCTCCTGCCCCTGGCCTTCCTCGCCCCGGCGGTGCTGTTTCGCCTGTGGCTCGACGCGCCGCCCCGCCGGGCCGCGCTGCTCGGTTTCCTGTTCGGCCTTGGCCAGTTCGGCGTCGGCGTCTCCTGGGTCTATGTGGCCATCCACGACGTGGGCGGCAGCGCGGCCCCGGTGGCGGCGCTGCTCACCGCCCTGCTGGTGATCTTCCTCGCCCTCTATCCGGCCCTGGCCGGCGCGCTGGCCGCGCGCCTGCGCGGCTCGCGCCCGTGCCAATGGCTGCTGCTGGTGGTGCCGGCCGTGTGGACCGGCGTGGAATGGCTGCGCGGCTGGCTGTTCACCGGCTTCACCTGGCTGCAGCTCGGTTACAGCCAGATCGACCTGCCCCTGGCGGGCCTCGCGCCCTGGCTGGGCGTGTACGGCGTCTCCTGGGCCACCGCCTTCAGCGCCGCCCTGCTGGTGGCCGCCGTGCGCTGGGCCGGTCCCCCGCGGATCGGCGCCCTGATCGGCCTCGGCGCCCTCTGGCTGCTGGCCCTCGGTGCCGGCCGCATCGAATGGTCACAGCCGGTTGGCGAACCGCTGCGCGTGGCCCTGGTGCAGGGCAACGTCCCCCAGATCACCAAGTGGGATCCGGAACAGATCCGCCTGCGTCTCGATACGTATGCCAAACTCACCCGCAGCAACTGGAATCACGATCTGATCCTCTGGCCCGAAAACGCCCTCACCCTGTTCTACCACCGCCTCGAAGCCGACTACCTCCGCCCCCTGGCCGAAGAAGGCAAGGCCCACGGCGCCACCCTGATCATCGGCGTGCCCATCGAGGATCAGGCCACCGGCGCCTACTGGACCACCCTCGCCGTGCTCGGCGACCCGCCCCGGTTCTACCGCAAGCGCCACCTCGTGCCCTTCGGTGAATACATCCCGCTGGGCAGCGTGTTGCGCCGCCTTGTCGACTTCTTCAACCTGCCCATGACCGGCTTCTCCCCCGGCGCGCCCGACCAGCCGCCGCTGATCGCTGCCGGCCAGAAACTGGCCCCCAGCATCTGCTACGAAGACGCCTTCGGCGAGGAACTGCTCGATTTCCTTCCCGAGTCCACCGTGCTCGTCAACGGCAGCAACAACGCCTGGT
>Ga0256841_1001761_pt1 | contig 17989 bp, 12 predicted proteins | sample 356308metaG_FD_185971 | JGI IMG/M metagenome (GOLD analysis project Ga0256841, IMG submission 185971) | Hydrothermal vent microbial communities from Mid Atlantic Ridge, Atlantic Ocean - 356-308 | ecosystem: Environmental > Aquatic > Marine > Hydrothermal vents | place: Atlantic Ocean: Mid... | reverse complement strand
CCGTCTGCACATGACGCCGAATCAGGTGACGGTCATCGGCATGATCGTCGGCATGATGGCCGGCCCTCTCTTCTATTTCAACGACCTCCGGCTCAACCTCCTCGGCATCGGGTTCTGGATGCTCGGCCAGGCCCTCGACGGCGCGGACGGGCAGCTCGCCCGCATGGCCGACATGCGCTCGCGGCTCGGACGCATGCTCGACGGCATCTCGGACAACGCCAAGTTCACGAGCCTCTACTTCTTCCTCGGCCTTCGCCTCGTCGCCGAGACCGGCACGGGATGGGCTTTCCTCATCGCCGCCGTCGCCGGCATCACGCACTCGTATCAGAGCACCCTCGCCGACTTCTACCGCAACGCCTATCTCTTCTTCGTCTACGACCCCGGAAAAGCCGAACTGGAAATCTCCGAAGCGCTCAAAAAGGAATACGCCGCGCTCCGTTTTCGAAAGAACCCCATCGAGAAACTCCTCATGCGAGGGTACATCACCTATACCACGCGGCAGGAGCGCTGGTGCGCGCAATCCATCGCCCTCCAGCGGAAGGCGCTCGAACGCTTCGGCCCCGACTTCCCGGATTGGCTCCGCGAAGCCTATCGCCGCTTGAATAAGCCCCTTCTCAAATATTACAATGCCCTCACGACGAACACGCGCATGATCGTCCTTTATGCGTCGCTTTTGCTGGGCAACCTGTACATCTTCTTTACGTTCGAGATCTTCGTCCTGAACAGCATCCTTCTGCTGCTCCTTTTCCGGTGGCAAAAACGCGCAGACGAGCAACTGGCCGCCCTGCTCGAACAGACCGAGCCGGCGACGGCTACCGTGGCCTGAGCCGGGCTGCGGGCCCTTCGGTCCGGTCGATGCACACGATGCGCCGCCCCCCGGATCCATCCTTCCCAAGCCCCTTTCGCGGCTTGCCTTTCTCTTGCGAGATACGTACCATACTGCTATTATTCATAGGCTTATGGCGTCGATTCCCATCGAGCGGGTAGCCCGGAAGACGCCGTTGTTGAGCTTCTCGGGCCGGCGTTCGCCCCGGCTCCTTTGATCCTCTCATTTTCTGAACGGTTATGGAAACCCTCTCATCGGTAGAAACGCAGGTCAGAGGCTTTATTTTAGAAACGTATCTGCCGGACGCCGACCCGGACGACCTCTCGGACGACACCCATCTCGTCGAAAGCGGCATCATCGACTCGATCCGGGTGCTGAGCCTCGTCGAGTTCATGGAGGAGGCATACGACCTCATGATCGAGCCGCAGGACCTCTTCCGACTCATCTCCGTCCAGGAGATCGCCCGTGTGATCCGGGAGAAAACGGCGGCTTGAGGACTGCCGGGCCGCCCACGCGCCGCCTTCTTCTCCAAACCGTTTGCTTTTGCCCGGCCGATGTGTATGATGACGCATCCGCTGATCCTGCACGTTCCCCTTACACTCCATGGCCGCCATCGTCTCCATCCGATCCGCTGCCTGCCGCTTTCCGGAGCGACGGCAGCGTGTGGATACCCTCTTCCGGGAGGAAGGCGCGTCTTTCCCGGCGGAGACGGCGAAGAAACTCGGCGTAGAGAGCGTGCGCCTCTGCGACGGCGAAACGGGCTCGGCCCTCGCGCTCGAAGCGGCCCGCGACGCCCTCGAACGCGCCGACGTCGATGCCTCGACCATCGACGTGATCGTGGACTTCTCCATCCTCCCGCAGGAATACCTCGTGCCGGCGTGGAACATGAGCAATAAGCTCCAACACGAACTCGGCGCGACGGGCGCCTTCACGCTCGGCTTCAGCGGCGGCGGCGCGACCAACTTCCTCGTCGCCCTCAAAGCCGCCGCCGACCTGATCCGCTGCGACGAGCGGGTGAACACGGCCCTTCTCGTCGCGGCGGACGCGACCCTCCCCGGCAACCGGATCCTCAACCCGGACGCCCCCGTGATCGTCCTAGGCGACGGAGCGAGTGCGATGCTCCTCCAGGGCGACGCCCCCGGACCCCGCGTCCTCGACGTCGAGCTGTGGTCGGACGGCGACTATCACGACGTGTGCTTCATCCCCGGAGGCGCCCTCGCCCACCCGGACCGCCCCGACCTCTACCGCCTCACCCTCGACCGCGACCGCTTCGAAGCCGCGCCGAAGTGGGAGACGCTCGACCGGATCGCCGCCGCCGTGCTCGCCCGCGCCGGACGCGCGCGCGACGAGCGGACCGCCTTCGTCTACCCCAACCTCTCCGCCCACGACCGTGAAGCCTTCATGGATGCCTTCGCCCTCGATCCGAGCCGGGCCGTTCACGCGCCCTTCTCCGAGCATGGTCACGTGCAGGGCTCAGACTTCGTGCGAAACTACCTCGCGCTCGTCGAGGCGCGCGCCGACGGCGACACCGCGCTTCTGTGCTCCCACGGCATGGGCTTCATGTACGGCGTCGGGCTTCTCGCTTTCGACTCCCCGACCTGATCCTCCACAAACCGGGACCGTCCCGATGAGCACGCCCGTCGGCATCCTTGCTTCCGCATATTACCTTCCTCCCGCCCGCAAACCCCTCGAAGAGGTCTTCCGGGACGAGGACATCCCCGCCGGCGGGCTCTCGGCGGATGTGGATTTCCAGCGTGACATCGGGATCGAGGCCGTGCATGTGGCAGAGGAATCGGCCGCCGCCGACCTCGCACTCGAAGCCGTTCGCCGGGTGATCGACGAGGCTGCGATCGACCCCGGGGAGATCGACCTCATCGTGGATTTCACCAGCATCCCCGAGGATTATCCCGCGCCCACGTGGTCGGCTGCGGGACTCGTTCAGCGAGCGATCGGCGCGCGCCGGGCCTTCGCCACGGCCGTGAATACCGGCGGGTGCGCCAGCTTCCACGCCACGCTCAAAACCGTCCTCGCCTGGATGCGGGGGGACGAACGGCTCCACACCGCCCTCCTCTTCACCGGAGACAAAACCCCCGCGCGCAACCATACCTACTATCCCATCACGGTCATCTGCGACGGGGGGAGCGCCACCCTCCTCCGCAAAAACCACGACCGCCGCGTCATCCTCGGCGTCGAGACGGCCACCGTCGGCAAACTTCACGATGTGTGGTATATCCCCGGCTTCCACCACCGTGATCCGGCGGAAGAAAGCCCGACGTGGCTCCACATGAAAAGCAACCTCCCGAAGTTCAACGCCGAGGTCATCCCGATCAACCTCTTCATGTTCCGCCGCGTCATGCGCGGGGCGCTCAAACAGGCGGGGCTGAAAATGAAGGACGTCGACTATTTCATCTATCCGACCTTTTCGACGTGGGATCAGCGGAGCTTCTGCCGGGGCTTCCGCATCCCCCCGGAGAAAATCTATACGGCGGGGCTCGAACGGCACGGGCATCTTCAAGAGACCGACATGGTGCTCAATTATGAAGATGCCGTCCGCGAGGGGCTGATCCGCGAGGGCGACACGGTGATGGCGACCACGAACGGAGCGGGCTTCGCCTGGGGCGCAGCCGTCATCCGTCATTGACCTCGGGATCGTTCCGACCCACCCAACGCCGCATCATGCATTCGAACACCGGAAACACGTTCGACGTCGCCATCCTCGGGGCAGGGCTCTCGGGCTCGATCCTCGGGGCGATCCTCGCGCGGAAGGGCGTGCGCGTGGCGATCATCGACGCGGGCGCGCATCCCCGCTTCGTCGTCGGCGAGTCGACCATCCCCCACACCTCGCTCCTCCTCTCGGCGCTCGCCGAGCGGCACGACGTGCCGGAGATCGACTACCTCGCCTACCCGGACCGCATCGCCGAGCGCGTATGCACGACGTGCGGCATCAAACGCGCCTTCGGCTTCGCCTATCACCGCCCCGGTCGGGACTACGACCCTGCCGAAGGCCTCCTCTTCGGCACGAGTTCGAAAGACGAAAACCACCTTTTCCGGCAGGACATCGACGCATTCCTCTTTCACACCGCCGTGCGATACGGCGTCACGCCGCGCCTGAACACGCGCGTCGCTTCCGTCGCCATCGACCGGGACGGCGCGACGCTCATGCTCGAGGGCGGCGGGTCGATCCGGGCGCAGTACGTCGTCGACGGGACGGGCTTCCGGAGCGTCCTCGCCCGTCAGTTCGGCCTCAGGGAGACGCCGCCGGGGCTCCGGCATCACTCGCGCTGCCTGTTCACCCACATGGTCGACGTGGCGCCGTTCGAGCAGGACCGCAATCCCCTCTCGCTCTCCTGGGAGCAATGCACGCTCCATCACGTCTTCGAGGGCGGGTGGTGCTGGGTGATCCCCTTCAACAATTACGAACCTTCCCGCAACCCGCTCGTGAGCGTCGGGCTGACGCTCGACCCGCGCAGGTATCCGAAGCCCGACGGGCCGCCCGAAGCCGAGTTCAAGGCGTTCCTCGACCGCTTCCCCGCCGTCGCCCGGCAGTTTCGGGAGGCGCGCGCCGTGCGCCCGTGGGTCGCGACGGGGAGGCTCCAGTACACCTCGAGCCGGTGCACGGGTTACCGGTACGGCCTGACCGCGCACGCCGCCGGTTTCGTCGACCCCCTGTACTCCCGCGGACTGATCAACACGCTGGAGATGCTTCAGACGCTCATCGATCCGCTCCTCGCCGCCCTCGACAGCGGCGACTTTTCGGAGGATGCCTTCAGGCCTCTCGAAACGCTCCATCACCGCGTGCTCGCCTACAACGACCGGCTCGTACGGGGCTCGTATGCCGCCTGGGTGGACTTCGACCTGTGGAACGCGTGGGCGCGCGTATGGGCGCTCGGCGCCATCCTCACGGAATACCGACTCATGAATGCCCTCGCCGACTATTCCACCTCCGGCGACCGCGCCCTGCTCGACGACGGCGTCCCCGACCCGCTCTTCACCCCGCACGAAGACCCCGACTATCGCGCCTTCTTCGAGCGCGCCGAGCCGCTGCTCGACGCCGCCGCATCCGGTGCGCTCCCGGCCGGGGAGGCGGCGTCGCGGCTCTTCGCTCTGACCGGGGCGTATCCCTTCCCCGTGCCGCTTCGCCGGGAGGCCATGCGCCGCGCCGGATGGCTCGCCGACGACGAGGTCATCAGCGACCGCAACCTCCGCTTTGCCCGCGAAGGCTATCGGTGGGCGCTCACGAACCCGACCTCGCGCGATCTTTTCGGGAATTCGGAGACCTTCTTCCGATGGCGCGCGCGCCGCGCCGACCCACACCTCGCCTCCCGGCACGGGTCCTGACGCAGCTTTCGCCTCCTTTCCCTCCAACTTTTTTGCAAAATCCCCTCCCTTTCCTCGTTCTTTTCACAGGAACTCTTCGAGGGGTCTTGCATCCTTATTTAAATCAAGTCTAAATTAAGAGCCAACAGAAACAGGCCCTCCTTCTCTCATGCCCCACGCCTCTTTTCCGCGCCGGCGCGCCTTGTGCTCGCTGATGTTCGCAATGATTCTGGGCGCTGTGCCGTATCTCGGGCACGCGCAGGCAAGCTCCGAAGCAACAGCCGACAAACCCTCTGCGCGCGCCCTCGTGCACGTCCTCGACTATCTCGGGCAAGATTATCCGTATGCCGTTTCGGGGGGCAAGGTCGTCAATGAGGCGGAATATGAGGAGATGCGCGATTTTGGTCGCACGGCCGGTCTCCTGCTTGCCTCGCTCATCGAGGGAGGGGTCCTTTCCGCGGAGGAGGGACTCACGGAGCGGAGTGAGGAATTGAGGACGCTCATCGAGGCGAAGGCCGACCCCGAGGCGGTGGCGAAAGGGGCGCGTGCGCTTCGGGAAGCCGTGATCCGGGGCTCGGGCCTTGCGGTTGCGCCGTTGTCGTGGCCGAGTGTCGCCGACGGCAGGCGTGCCTATGCGGCCGCGTGCGCCTCGTGCCACGGCGCCGCCGGCGCGGGCGACGGTCCCCTGGCGCGCAGCCTCGACCCTCGCCCCACGAACTTCGTCGAAGGCGCGCGGGTGGCTTCGCTCTCACCGTTCCAGGTGTACAACACCATCCGCATGGGCGTCGAAGGGACGGCCATGCCTGCCCATCCGAAGCTCAGCGACAGCGAAGTCTGGGATCTGGCGTTCTTCGTCAAATCGCTTCAGGCGGCGCAGGCGCATCCTGCCGCCTCGAGCCGCGCCGACGCCCTCAAAGACGCCGTATCGCTCGCTGAAGTCGCCGCCTCGAACGATCCCGAGTTGACGCGGCTGCTCGAAGCGCGGCAAGTCCCGGCTCCGGAAGAAGCGATGGCTGCGCTCCGCACCGCCGCCCCGCCCGGCGGCACGCTCGCCCTCGCCCGGGAGTATCTCGATCAAGCGTTTGCCGCGTACACGTCCGGCCGGCCCAATGAAGCCCGGCGGCTGGCCGTGCTCGCCTACCTCGAAGGCGTCGAGCCCGTCGAGCCTTCCCTGCGCGCCGATGATCCGGGCCTGACGACCGCACTCGAAGGCGGCATGATGGCCGTCCGCAGCGCCATCGACCACCGCAAGGATGCCGAGACGGTCCGTCAGTCCGTCGACGACGCGCAGGCGCTTCTGCTTCGCGCAGGCGACACGCTGGACCGACAGGAACGCTCGTTCTGGTTCTCTTTCCTCATGGCGGCCTCTATCCTCCTTCGGGAAGGGTTGGAAGCTTTCCTCGTCATCCTTGCGATCCTCGGCGTGCTCCGGGCCGTGAAAAACCGGCAGGCGATGCGCTGGGTTCACGCGGGCTGGATGCTCGCCATCGGCCTAGGCGTGCTCGGGTGGTTCTTTTCCGACCTCCTCATTCAACTCGGTGCGGCCCGGCGTGAGCTCATGGAAGGCGGCATCGCCCTGTTCGCCGTCATCGTGCTCCTCTACGTGGGTTTCTGGCTCCACAGCAAGACCGAGATCCACAAGTGGAAAGAGTTCATCGACGTCCGCGTCAAGCAGGCGCTCAATGGCGGCAACCTGTTCGGGCTCGCCGCCATCTCGTTCTTCGCCGTCTTCCGCGAAGCCTTCGAGTCGGTGCTCTTTCTCTCCGCCCTCACCATCGAGGAAGGGACCCGGAGCAAAATGGCGATCGCAAGCGGCGCCCTTCTCGCCATCGCTCTGGTGCTCGTGCTTGCCGCCGTACTCCTCCGGTATTCGGCGCGCCTCCCCATCCGGAGTCTGTTCCGGTACTCTTCATTCGTGATGGGCATCCTTTCGGTTATCCTCATCGGCAAGGGAATCCACGCGCTCCAGGAGACCGGCCTGCTCTCCATCACTCAGACGCCCTTCTCCTGGCGCTTCGACCTGCTCGGCTTCTACCCGACGCTCGAAACCGTTGTCGCGCAAACCGTCATCATCGGGCTGGTGGCTTTGCTCTGGTACGCCCCGTCGCTCCGGACGCGAACCGTGAAACTGTGAACGGGACCGGCAACGAAACGCATCGAAAAGACGACCACAGGTAGAGATCGCCTTTTCCGAGGTCTCAGAAAAGGAAACTTTTTGCCCTTCCAGCAATAGGGTGAAAATCACCATCCGGTTTTTCCGGCGTTTGCTTCTCTTCCGCCACAGCCTCCTTCTCATGAACAAAAAGCTTATCGTCACGCTCAGCGGTGTGTCCTTGCTCGTCATCCTCGTGCTGGCCTTCACGCTCCAGGGCAAGGCCGAGCCCACCGTCATCGTCTACAAATCACCCACGTGCGGGTGCTGCGCCAAATGGGTCGAACACATGGAGGCGTCCGGCTTCAAGGTCGAGACGCACGATCTCCGCGACGTATCGCCGGTGAAGGCGGAATATGGCGTCACGCGCGATCTGGCCTCGTGCCACACCGCCATCGTCGACGGATACGTCATCGAGGGGCACGTGCCGGCGCGGTACGTCCGGCAACTTCTCGAGGAGCGTCCGGCTTTGAAAGGGCTCTCGGTGCCCGGCATGGTCACCGGTTCGCCGGGCATGGAAGGCAGCTACGTGGAAGCCTATGACGTGGTCGCCTTCGACGAGGCGGGCCGGACGTCGGTGTACGCGCATATTCCCGGTCAATAATCGCCTCTCCGGTCCCCCGGAACGGCCACGGGCATACGGAAGCCGTGATCGGGTATTCTTTCCCGGTGTACGGAATTATTTTCTTCCGTACGTCTGTTTCGATGCGGGCTTCCGTCGCTTCTTCGGCTCTCCCGAGCCGTCTCGGATCGACGAACTCTTCCCGAAGACCGGAGCGTATCCGTTCGTGCCGTGAGGTCTTTGCGCACCTCTTTCGTTTCCGGGAATTTTTCCTAAGTATGGGAATATTTCCTGTTTATGGGAATTTTTCCCGGGGCCCTTCGATCCAGGGGACCCGCATCCGGAATCTCATCGGCCCGTGACTGCTCTTTGCACGAGAAGCTTCCACCGTGCATGAAGGCTCCGACACTCGTTTTTTCGGCACAGAAACTGTGTTTGTGGCCGGCAACGCTCGTTGAAGCCCCCCTACCCTGATTTGTGCCCCCGGCGCTGAAAAGGGCTCATTCGTGTGAGCGTCCACCCAGGCTTCCGGAAGGGAGTCTCGTTCTTCACAGTGAACCCATCTCACAGCTAAGGAGGTGTACCATGGCTATTTGCCGCAGTGTCGTTAAGTGGTTCGATGCACAAAAAGGATTCGGATTCATCGAACATCCCGAAGCCGGACCCGACATCTTCGTCCACTATTCTCAGGTCATGCTCGATCGGAATTTCAAGGTGCTCCGCACCCGCCAGTCCGTAGAGTTCGAGCTTATGGACGGTCCCAAAGGGCTGCATGCCCGCAACGTCAGGATCATCGACGAGGAGGCCCCCGTCCGTGACCGCGCTCCTTCCGGAAGCCGAAAGCTCTTCCGCTCGCTCGCCTTCTCCCCGAGTTGCTGACCCAAAGAAAAGCAGCCCAGTCTTACGGGACTGGGCTGCTTTTTAAACTTTTCGAGCCTGTCGAGGCTCGAAAAAGTTGGTGTCGCGCATAAGTCCTTCCTCGACCGCACGGTCATGTAGAGGATTTGAAAGGCGGGACCTTTCCTCAACCCTGACGGTCACTGAGAGGAAGGCGGCCCGGAGGCCTGCCTCGGTGGACCCCCCCGAATGAAACCCCCTTACCCACTTGCCTGAGGCAAGCTTCGAGGTGGATCCACCCCTGAGAGGCGGTTATGCTCGCGCCGAGGAACCCATCAATCACCGTGCCAGTGTTCATTCGGCCCTCCGGCTCCTTTTCGTTCCTTCCCTGAATGAAGAACGTGCCGGAGACGGAAAAGGCTTCTTTCCTCGCGGCGCAGGGCCCCAACACAGAACGCCGCCCCGGACACAGCGAGGGCGCTGTCACCGGGGCGGCGTTGTGCGTGTGAGCCAATGAGCGGACTCGAACCGCTGACCTGCTCATTACGAGTGAGCTGCTCTACCAGCTGAGCTACATTGGCTTCTTCGAAGGGGCTCGAAAATAACACCCCCTCACACGCCCTGTCAAGCGTCAGGATCCCGCCCGGGCGTACGGGACTCCCGTGCACGCTCGTCCTCATTATTTTTTCATTGCCGTCCGGAACGGCCCCGGAGCAGAAACACCGCCCCCACTCCGGCGATATCACCCGGCATGATCGCATTCGACGGTGTTTCAAAATCGTACGGGGACACCCTGGCGCTCCGGCCCACCACGTTCGCGCTGGAGCCGGGCAAGACGACCGTGCTCATCGGACCGAGCGGCTGCGGCAAATCGACCATCCTCCGGCTGATGATCGGGCTGACCCGGCCCACGGCGGGGGTGGTGCGCTTCGAAGGCGCGCCGGTGACGGCGGAGAACATGCGTGCGATCCGCCATCGGATGGGCTACGTCATTCAGGAGGGCGGGCTCTTCCCCCACCTCACCGCCCGCGCGAACGTGGCCCTGCAGGCCCGTCATCTCGGCTGGAGCCGCGAGCGTATCGAGGCGCGCATGAGAGCGCTCGCGGCGCTCGTGCGGCTGCCCCTCGCGCGCCTCGACGACTATCCGACCCGGCTTTCCGGCGGGCAACGCCAACGCGTCGGCCTCATGCGCGCGCTCATGCTCGACCCCGACGCGCTCCTGCTCGACGAACCGCTCGGCGCGCTCGACCCCATGATCCGCGCCGAGCTTCAATCGGACCTCAGAGACATCTTCCGGCGGCTCGCAAAAACCGTCGTCCTGGTCACGCACGACATCGGAGAAGCCGGCCATTTCGGCGACGTTATCTTCTTCCTCCGCGCGGGAGACATCCTCCAACGCGGCACGCTCCGAGAGCTCGTCTTCCATCCCGCCGATCCATTCGTCGAAGCCTTCATCAACGCGCAACGAAGTCCACTCGAAAGCCTCCACACCCCCGACGGAGCATAGCCGATGAAAAAAATGCGACGACCGGCTTTCCTTGCGCTCCTGCTCATGCTCACCCCGGCAGCGCTCGCACAGTCCCCTCCGGACCTCGTAGTGGGCTCGAAAAAGTTTACGGAAAACGTGCTCCTGGCCGAGATCGCCGCACAGTTGGCCCGGCACACGGGCTTCGAGGCGGAGCACCGCAGCGAACTCGGGGGGACGCGCCTGCTGTGGAACGCCCTCCGCTCCGGCGACATCGACGTGTATCCGGAGTATACGGGCACGCTGCTTCAGGAGATCTTTGCCGGAGAACCCATCGAGGAGGCGAAGCTTCCGGAGGCCCTCGCGGCGTACGGCCTCCGCATGACCGGGCCGCTCGGCTTCAACAATACGTACGCGCTCGGGATGCGGGAAGAGCGGGCGGCAGCGCGCGGCATCTCGACGATCTCCGACCTCCGGGAGCACCCCGATCTACACTTCGGTTTCAGCAATGAGTTCATGGACCGGGGGGACGGATGGCCCGCCCTTCGCGAATGCTACCGGTTGCCCCAGACAGACGTGCGGGGCGTCGATCATGACCTGGCCTATCGAGGTCTCGAAGCGGGCTCCATCGACGTGATCGACCTCTATTCGACCGACGCCGAGATCGCCTATTACGGGCTCCGCACGCTCGAAGACGACCGGAGCTTCTTCCCGGACTATCATGCCGTCTACCTTTACCGCGCGGACCTCGAAGCGCGCGCTCCCGCTTTCGTGCGCGTGCTCCGGGGCATGGCGGGAACGGTTTCCGCGGAGACGATGACGCGCCTCAACGCCCTCGCAAAGATCGAGCGCGTGCCGGAAACGCAGGTCGCCGCCGGGTTTTTGCGCGAAGCGCTCGGTCTCGAGGCGCTCCCCACGGACGCGCCCGAGACATGGAGCGAGCGGCTGTGGAAGCGCACGAGGGAGCACCTCTTCCTCGTCGGCGTCTCCCTCCTCGCGGCCATCCTTTTCGCCCTCCCGCTCGGCGTCGGCGCGGCGAAGCATCCCCGCGTCGGACAGGTGATTCTCGCCGTCGTCGGGGCGATATATACGGTCCCCTCGCTGGCGCTTCTCGTTTTCATGATCCCGCTCTTCGGCATCGGCGGGACGCCCGCCGTCGTGGCGCTCTTTCTGTACAGCCTCCTTCCCATCGTGCGCAACACGCACGCCGGTCTGATCGACCTCCCGAGGCCGCTGATCGAGTCGGCGGAGGCCCTCGGGCTGACGCCGTGGACGCGGCTCCGGAGCATCGAGATCCCCCTTGCCGCGCGCCCGATCCTCGCCGGGATCAAGACGGCGGCGGTGATCAACGTGGGCACGGCCACGCTTGGCGCGCTCATCGGCGCCGGCGGCTATGGACAACCGATCCTCACCGGCATCCGCCTCGACGACATGGGGCTGATCCTCGAAGGCGCCGTCCCCGCCGCAGCGCTCGCGCTCCTGGCGCAGGGCCTTTTCGAGGTCGCCGAACGACGCCTCGTGCCGAAGGGCCTCCGTTTGCCCGACGCCTGACGCTCCGGCCCCGGGCGTTCTCGCGATAAAACGTGGAGACGAACCGACCCTGCCATGCCCTTCACGACGAACCCCACGACATCGCAGGCCGACGGAAAACCCGAGGCCGGGGAGGAACCCTCGAAACATCGTGGAATCCTTCTCCGGACCCCACAGGCTCGAAAAACCCGGCGCTTTCGCGGGCCGGTCATCCCCGCACCCGACTCGCACCCGTCTACGACGGCGAGAGGGCGCCCATGAACAACGCACCGTCATTCCGATGAAAGAGATGAAAGAGACGCTCGAGACCCTCAAGGCCCGGCTTGCCAAGGTGATGGACCTCAATGCCGCCGCCGCCGTGCTCGAATGGGATCAGGAGACGCACATGCCGGCCGGCGCCGCCGGCGTTCGTGCCTTGCAGATCTCGACGATCCGGAAGCTCGCCCACGAGCACCTCACCGCCGACGAGATCGGCGCCCTCCTCGACCGGCTCGACCCGGCCGTCTCCGACCTCGACCCGGCCTCGACCGAGGCGGCGCTCGTGCGCGTGACCCGGCGGGACTACGAGCGCGCCCGGAAGCTGCCGGGGCGGCTCGTGGCGGCGCTTGCCGAGGCCTCGGCCCACGCGCGTGAGGCGTGGAAGACGGCCCGCGAGACGGACTCGTTCGCAACCTTCGCCCCCCACCTCGAGCGGCTCGTCGAACTCAACGTCGAGAAGGCGGAGACGCTCGGCTATGAGGAGCACCTCTACGATCCCCTCCTCGACGAGTTCGAGCCGGGCATGAAGACCGCCGACGTCGAGCGCGTCTTCGAAGGCCTCCGGGCGGAGCTCGTGCCGCTCGTCCATGCCATCGCCGAGCGACCCGCACCCGACGAGACGGTCCTCCACCGTCGCTTCGACCCGCAGAAACAGTGGGACTTCGGGCTGGCGGTCATTCGAGACTTCGGCTTCGACTTCGAGCGCGGGCGACAGGACCACTCGGCCCATCCCTTCACCACCGCTTTCTCCGTCTTCGACGTCCGGCTGACCACCCGCGTGGACGAGCACTTCTTCAATCCCGCCTTCTTCGGGACGCTCCACGAGGCCGGTCACGGGCTTTACGAACAGGGCATCGACCCGGCGCTCGACCGGACGCCCCTGGCCTCGGGGACGTCGCTCGGGATGCACGAATCGCAGTCGCGGCTGTGGGAAAACCTCGTGGGCCGGAGCCGTCCTTTCTGGACCTATTATTATCCGCATCTCCAGAAAACCTTTCCCGAAAGCCTGTCAGACGTGGAGGGCGAGACCTTCTTCCGCGCCGTGAACAAGGTCGCCCCGTCGCTCATTCGTGTGGAGGCCGACGAGGTGACGTACAACCTCCACATCATGCTTCGCTTCGAACTCGAAAAAGCGATGCTCGAAGGCCGCCTTGCCGTAGCCGACGTGCCCGAGGCGTGGAACGAAAAGATGGAGGCCTACCTCGGTCTCCGCCCGAGCTCGGATGCGGAAGGCGCGCTTCAGGACATCCACTGGTCGCTCGGGGCTTTCGGCTACTTCCCGACGTACGCGCTCGGCAACCTCATGTCGGCGCAGCTCTTCAATCAGGCGAAACAGGACCTCGTCGGGCTCGACGATCAGATCGCCGGAGGAACCTTCGAGGCGCTGCTTCGCTGGCTCCGCGTGCGCGTCCACCGGCACGGGCGAAAGAAAACGGCGACCGAGATCCTGGTGGACACGACCGGCGCGGGGCTTCGGGCCGACCCCTGGCTCGCGTACGTTCGAGAGAAATTCGGCGCGCTGTATGGGCTGTGACGGTCACGCCCGAACGTCGACGACGATGCGGCCGAGCGCCTGCCCGTCGAGCAGCGCTGCGCTCGCGGCAGGCACTTCGGCGAGAGGAATCACGCGGTGGGTCATGCGCGCGAAGGCTTCTTTCGGGACTTCGGCGGCGATGCGCGCCCAGGCTTCGAGGCGTCGGGGCATGGGGCATGTGTTCGAGTCGATGCCGAGGAGGTTGACGCCGCGCAGGATGAAGGGGAAGACGGTCGTATGCAGTTCGTGTCCTCCGGCGAGCCCGCATGCGGCGACGCTCCCGTGCCGGCCGGTCCGGCTGAGGAGGGCGGCCAGCGTGGCGCCGCCGACGGTGTCCACGGCCGCGGCCCAGCGCGCGGTGTCGAGGGGACGGCGGGGGCCCTGCCCGAGGTCCTCGCGGGGGAGGAGGCGGCGGGCGCCGAGCGCTTCGAGGTAGGCGCGCGCGTGGGTTTTGCCCGTCGAGGCGGCGACGGAGAAGCCGCGGCGCGCGAGGATGGTCACGGCGAAGCTGCCCACGCCGCCCGTCGCCCCGGTGACGACGACCTCTCCGCGCCCGGGGGTCGCGTCCTCGTGTTCGAGCGCCATGGCCGAGAGCATGGCCGTGAACCCCGCCGTCCCGGCGACCATCGCCTCCTTAGGCGTCAGGCCCTCCGGGAGCGGCACGAGCCATTCGCCCCGCACCCGCGCCATGCGACTGAACCCGCCCCACGTGTTCTCCCCGAGCCCCCAGCCGGTGCCGATGACGAGATCCCCCACGCGCCACAACTCCGACTCCGAGGCGACGACCTCCCCCGCCAGGTCGATGCCGGGCACGAAAGGATAAGCGCCTCGGATGATCTTGCCCCGACCGGTGACGGCAAGCGCGTCCTTGTAGTTGAGGCTCGAATACATCACCGAGACGAGCACGTCCCCTTCGGGCAAGTTTTCCGGTTCGAGCGAGCGCACCGCGGCCGTCACCTTCCCTGCTTCCTGTTCGAGCACCAGCGCTTTGAAAGCCATCACGAACCTCCATGTTGGAAAAGACTCAAACCAAAGATACGCACACATTCTCGATGCTGCGCGGTCGTCGCTTCACGGGAAAATCGAGCGCTGAGCCATGTCCTTGCTTTTCATCGGCCCTCTTCACATTCATCCCGTCAAAAAGGCCGTCAGTCGAGTTTCTCTTGAGAGTTTTCTAACCATACCTTTACTTTCGCGTCGGAATAACTTTATTTCGACGGCGCCCCACACCGCCCTCGCCGCCGGCGCCCTGCATAACCGGTGTGCCTTTTTCTGTCCACCAACCTCCTATCTTCATGCATACTTCTCGTTTGCGCTTGCTCTGCCTGTCGCTCATCACGGCATGCATGGGCTTGCTCTTCTCTCCCGGCTCCGCTTTCGCGCAGTCACAGGCCACCACGGGCGTCGTGCGCGGCTTCGTGGCCGACCAGTTTTCCAACCCCATCCCGAACGCAAGCATCGTGCTCCGGGAGACGGGGACGAACTTTGAACGAACGGTTACCTCGAACGAGCGCGGCATCTTCACGGCCAACCTGTTGCCGCTCGGCACGTACGAGATCACCGCGAGTGCGCCCGGCTTCAGCGAGTTCCAGCAGACCGGCATCCGTGTGCGCGTGGGCGCGACGGTGGAGGTGCTCATTACGCTGGTCAATGAACTCGACGAGGTCGTGGTCGAGGCCGGTCGTGTGGCCGTCGACGTGGAGCAGAGCGAGGCAGCCACGCGTCTTTCGGACGAGGCCGTCGAAGGCCTGCCGAACAACGGGCGCAACTTCCTCAACCTGACCCTGCTGACGCCCGGTGTGGCGATCGTGCAGGGACCCGACGGCGACGAACTTTCCATCGCCGGACAGAAAGGCATCCACAACAACATCTCTGTGGACGGCGCGGACTTCAACAACCCCTTCTTCGGAGAGCAGCGCGGCGGACAGCGCCCGGCCTTCACCTTCAACCTCGACGCCGTCGAGGAGATCGTGGTGGTGCCGCAGGGCGCAAACGCCGAGTTCGGGCGTTCGAGCGGCGGCTTCGTGAACGTCATCACCAAGAGTGGAACGAACACCTTCCGCGGCTCGACCCACTATTTCGGCAAATACGATTTCCTTTCGGCCAACTCGAAGCACGAAAGCCTGGTGCGCGAGCCCGACTTCATGCAGCATCAGGTCGGGTTCACGCTCGGCGGTCCGATCGTCCGGGACAAGCTCTTCTTCTTCACCGCGCTCGACGCCCAGCTCTTCGACGACACGAAGCAGAAGAACATCGACCGCATCGACCCGCGCTTGCGCCAGTTCATGGACACGGCCTTCGGCGGCGCGCTCGCCGGCGACTACGGCCCCATCGACCGGACGAACGACGCCGTGGCCTATCTGTTGAAGCTCGACTGGCGGCTCTCGAACCAGCATTACGCCACGTTGAAGTACAACTTCACGTGGTCCGAGCAGGTCAACGGGACGTTCGACGTCGACCCGTGGGGCCGCAGCTCGAACGCCGTGGAGAAGGACTGGTCGAACGCGATCAACGGCAGCCTCATGTCGATCCTGAAGGAGAACGTGACGAACGAGTTCCGTTTCCAGTGGGCCCGTGAGAACCGCCCGCGCCCGTACGAAGGCCCCGGCTTCCCCGGCATCGCCCCCCCGCCCGGCGTCGACACGCCCACGCGCCCCTTCCCCGACACCGGCGTCGACTTCGCGGGCGGATACCGCTTCGGCATGCCGTTCTTCATCCCGGTCAAGTATTACGACACCCGCTTCCAACTCCTGGACAACGTCTCGATCCTGAAGGACAACCACCTCATCAAGATCGGAGCCGAGTGGAACCGCGTCGAGTCGGTGCAGACGTTCATCGGCTTTGCCAACGGCCGGTTCATCTTCGGCTCGATCGACGGGTTCCTGAACTACGTCGAGCACGGAAACAGTTACGTGGAGTGCTCCAATGGAACGTCGAGCACGACGGGCGCCTGTCCCGCCGGTTCGGACATCGTCGGGCCGGTGGTGCTGTACCTCCAGCAGGCCGGCGTCGGCGGCACGACGGTCGAGCAGGCCGGCACGCAGGGCATCCCGCAGCACGAGCTCGCCGTCTTCGTTCAGGACAGCTGGAACGTGACGCCAAAGCTGACGCTCAACTATGGACTCCGCTGGGAAGCGCAGGTGCAACCCGACCCGATCACCCCGCCGGACGAGGTGTTCTACAGCGGCTTCATCGGCCAGACATCCACCACCCCGCAGGGCACGTTCGAGTTTCCCTCCGACGGCACGATCCCCTCGGACTGGGACATGTTCCAGCCGCGATTCGGCTTCGCGTATGACGTCAAGGGGGACCGGAAGACGGTCGTTCGCGGCAGCGCCGGCGTCTATTATGCGCGCATCCCGGGGCTCAACCTGGCCAGCTCGCGCTCGACGAACGGCTCGCTCGGCCAGACCATCTTCCGCAACAGCGCTCTGACCCCGATCCTCGGCGCGCCCCCGAACTATGACGAGCTCCTTACCCCGCCCTCCGGCGAGCCTTTCCGCCCGGACGTCTTCGTCTTCGACAAGGACTTCAAGAACCCCCGGACGATCAGCGCGAGCTTCGGCATCGAGCATCAGATCAATGACTGGGGCCTCGTGGGATCGATCAACTATACGCACGCAAGCACCGACGACCTGACGCGCTTCGTCAACCGGAACGATCCCGTCGCCTTCGGAGACGGAGTGGAAGGCCCGTGGTCCTCCGGTCTCAACGGCGGCTTCAATGGCGTCGGCGCGCTGACGACGGTCGAAAGCTCGGCCAAATCGCGGTACAACGGCGTCACGTTCGGGCTCCGGCAGTCCATCCGCGAGGACGTCCAGTTTCAGATCAACTATACGCTCTCCTGGGACAAGTCCGATGACGACAACGAGCGTGATCCGTTCACGCTCCGGTACGTCGATCCCCGGAAGTTCGACCGGGAGTACAACTGGAGCGACCGCGACCAACGTCACCGGCTCAACGCGTTCCTCCTCACCCGGTTGCCGGGCGACTTTCTCCTGAACAGCCGCCTGAGCTATTATTCGGCGCAGCCCACCTCCGAGTCCTGCGGCTCGAACAACCGGGGCGCCGGTCAACGCTCGCTCAACCCCTTCGGCTTCGGTTCCGACCGGATCTGCCCCAACGGCACGATCCTCCGGCGAAACACGCTGCGGAAGGACAACGAGTTCTTCTCCGTGGATCTGCGCCTGACGCGCATCTTCAAGCTCCCCGGACGCGGAGAGATCGAAGCCATCGTGGAGGTCTTCAACCTGTTCAACACGGACAACTTCCGCGACCCGACCTTTGGCGGACTGCTGTTCAACTTCGACGGGACCGTCCAATCCGGTCTCGGCGATCCGCGCCAGGTGCAGGTGGGCGTGAAGTACCGCTTCTGAGCTTCAGCGTTCATGCTTCGGGCCTCACGCGCCCCCTACCGGCCGGCTTCCCCCTCGGGAGCCGGCCGGTTTGGTCCGGGATGCTTCAGGGTTATGGCGCCATGCCCTCCGGAGCCACAATCTCGCTCCCCC
>Ga0256841_1001760_pt1 | contig 17991 bp, 15 predicted proteins | sample 356308metaG_FD_185971 | JGI IMG/M metagenome (GOLD analysis project Ga0256841, IMG submission 185971) | Hydrothermal vent microbial communities from Mid Atlantic Ridge, Atlantic Ocean - 356-308 | ecosystem: Environmental > Aquatic > Marine > Hydrothermal vents | place: Atlantic Ocean: Mid... | reverse complement strand
GTCGCAGCCGTATCGTCGGGCTTCGGTATATTTTTATTTACATTAAAAAATATTATTGCCGAAATAATAAGTATGCTCAATCCGGTTATCGTCCATAGGGACAGCGACGACATACTTCCACTTACGTGGCTCCCTTCATAGAATTCTTTTAATATTTTTTTAAAGGGTTGTCTATATTTCAATATTTCATTGTCGGTTATTTGAGGTCTTTCGGTAATTATTTTTCTTTGTATTTTCATGATCTTGCAATTTAAAAAAACATTATTAAACCTAAAGTTGTCAAAATAATTTCAACACCTTTACTTTGTGCAGTTTGTAAAATCATTTTACTAATTTTCTTTCTTATTCTGTGTAATCCTACCCGCAAACTTTCCTCACTTTTGCCTGTGATATCTGAAATTTCCTTGAATCTTAGATTATCAAAATATTTCATTTGTATCAATTCATATTCGTCGCTTCCCAGCTGTTCCAAAGAGGATTGTAACATCTCTACGGTATCCTCCCCGTCATTTATTTCGGTTTTAATGTCATTCAAATATCTTTGTTCGACATAATATTTTCGCTCAACCTTTTTTCTTCTGTAGAAAAGTAATACTTCGTTATATGCTATTTTAAATATCCAGGATTTTAACGAGCCGGAATATCGTTCGGTAAACTTTTTTTGATTTTTCAATGCTTTCACAAATGCCGAACCGACAAGGTCGGCAGCATCTTCTTTTCGGTCAACTCTGCCGTACACAAATCTGAATATTTCAACATAATCATTCAGATATATCTTTTCCAGCTCTTTTTCAAACTGCGTTAATTGATATGTTTCGGTTTTACTGCTGTTAACCATTTTTCAAGTCTTTCATTTTTGTCTGCTCTTAAAAATAAAATACCTTGTACCCCTCATTGTTACACCTATTTTTCATTTATTTCCAGTTCATTCAGTATCTGACCTATCGTTATCATCTCGGGACTGAAAAGCGAAGCTTTGGTACCTCCGGCAGTATCACCTTTAATTAAAGAAGCGATGTTTTCTGCGCTGACAATACCAACAGAATTATCGGGAAGATATATTATCATTGCCAAATCATCTCCGTTTACCAATTTATAGGTCAAAGGGTCAACAGTTGTTCTTAATCGCATAAATTTGTATGTAAAACTTGTTTTATCAATGAGAACCACCATATTTACAGGCACATTAATATCCTGTTCGTCAGTAAAGTATGTTTTGATAAATTTAATTCCGGTAGTATCAACCGACCGGTCGTATTTGTTTCCGAATCCTAATTTTTCAAGTTGTCGTTTAAATAAAGATTCGTTGGGATACGAGGCTTTTAAAGCATCATCTTCATATCGTAAGACATCCGTATAATAACTTAACCACTTCTGTTCGGACATTTCTCTTTCGGCCGGGCTCATATATGTTCTGAGAGTATTCCAAGCCTCTTTTTTGTTTTTTTCAATTGCTGCCAAAACACGCTGTTTATTGTATAGCATGTTTCTGTCGAACTGTTTTGAATGGCGCGCAAGTGCCGTGAGATACCGTGCATATTCAGCCGGATATTTTTCAAAAACGGTTTTGTTTCGCTTTTTATTTCTTTTTTTGAGCGGATAAGCCTGAAGTTTGACAATTTTACCGTTGAATTTCTTTAAATAGAGATTAAAGAATTTCCCTTTATCGTCATATTTCAAACGCAAATCGGTAAAATCAATTTTGCTGAGTTGACGAAACGTTTTGAAATTCATACGGTCATTCGTAATCCAGATGTAATTCCTAAAAACATTCATTTCGGGATGATTCCTGTAAAACTGATTTTGGGGATATTTGCACTTTCCCTTTATAATCTTAAACATGCCGCAAGATTTATTGAACCCGAAACCGACATGCTTTGTTACAAGACTTTTGTTTTTGAAAAGCCGGAATGGGTACAGATAAGTACCGTGATTGCCGAGGGTATCCCAAAATCTCTCCTCAAAAGATAGTGTATCAAAGTTCAAACCAAATAGGATATTTGAGAAAAGGTCTTCGTAATGCAAATATGCTTCCGACCGGATTTTAAACGGTGCAGCACCTGTTTTGAAAGATCCGAAAAATGAATTTTGCTTTATTTCCGTCGTATCCTCACTGCAGGAAAAAACAACCTTAATATTTTTCAAGTTATCTCTTATCGTACCGTTAACTGTTTCGCTTACCGAATCGGTTTTAATATATCTAACACTGCTATTCCTGAAATATTGTAAGTCGGTAACGGGGTCGGGAATAGCATTACCCGAAATAAAAAGAGAATCAAGATTCCTTAATCCGGATAACTGTTTTCCCACACTTGTCAGGTGATTATCTTCAAAGTCAATAACTTCGATGTATGGTGAATTTATCTTTTCCGGCAGAATATAGAGCCCGCTGTTGTTTATCTGTAATTTTCTCAATGGATTTTTGCTTGTCAGTAATGTATCAAATGAAAGCGGATTTATCTTTTCACAATCTTCGATAACCAAAGTGGAAATATGTTTATTAAAAATAAAGGATAAAGGCAATTCTGAAATTGAGATATTTTTTAGTATTAAAGTGCCGATATTCGCACAATTGGAAAACTTGTTCAATAAGGATTGAAAACACTCATTTTCAATGTTTTGAAATGTCAAACTATTAATTGAAGTTGCTGAAAACCGATTTAACGATTCAGGTAGCTTTTCAGGGCCGGAGTTCTTGATTTTAAGGTCGAAAAGAAATTGCCTTTCCGCAATATCGCAATAGACGGATTCGAAAAAAGGAGAAGCAATGTCAAGGACGATTTTATTTGCAGGCGACCCATTGTTTCTCAATACGTTATAATCCTGTCCCAGCACCGTTAGGTTGACCAATGGCAGTATGCTAATTATTACCAAAGAAAGCTTTCTTAACATATTAAAGTATGTGACCGCTATTATCTACATTAAACAATACTGACTATGATGGAATGTTACAGCGAATCTTTCGTAAAATTCAAAGTAATTAAATAAAAACGGTTTTATATATTTATTTATTGTTATTCAAAATTTCCCTATTTTTGGCAGGCAAAATTTTACCGAATTGCTTTTATACAAGATAGGCATAACATTAATTCCCGGTGTGGGAGATGTCAACGGCAAGAAACTTATTTCTTATTGTGGCAGTCCCGAGGCTGTTTTCAGAGAGAAGAAAAAGGCTCTGATGAAAATTCCGGGTATCGGTGAAGCTACTGTTAGTTCCATACTCTCTCAAAAGGTGCTGGAAAGAGCTGAAAAAGAGATAGCTTTTATTGAAAAATACAAAATAAAATCTCTTTATTATACCGATAAGGAATATCCTTCGCGTTTGAAACATTGTGATGATAGCCCCATTCTTCTTTACTATAAAGGAAATGCCGACCTGAATGCCGAAAGGATTGTGGGAATTGTCGGAACGAGAAGGGCAACCGACTACGGCAAAGAGAGTTGTGAAAAAATTATTGAAGGTCTTGCCGAATTGGATGTGCTTATTGTCAGCGGTTTGGCTTACGGGATTGATACTTGCAGTCATAAATCAGCTTTGGACAATAACCTCAAAACCGTTGGGGTTGTTGCACATGGCCTTGACAGAATTTATCCTTCCGACAATAAAACGCTTGCTAAAAAAATGCATAGGAACGGCGGTATTATCACCGAATTTTTATCGGAAACGAATCCCGACAGAGAAAATTTTCCGCAAAGAAACAGGATCATTGCCGGAATGGTTGATGCTCTTGTGGTTGTAGAATCGGCTAAAAGGGGCGGTGCCCTGATAACTGCCGATATAGCCAATTCATATAACAGGGATGTGTTTGCAGTACCGGGAGATATAAATAAGAAGTTTTCCGAAGGATGTAATCTTTTTATAAAGACAAACCGTGCTGCTCTGATACAATCTGCCGATGACATTAAATATGTTATGCGCTGGGAAACGGAAACAAAAAAACCGGCTAAACAAAGAAAACTTTTTGTGGAACTTTCGGACGAAGAACAGATTATTGTTGACCTTCTGAAAGAAACCGACCAGGCGGGCATTGATCATATTGTTGCCGATTCCGGACTAACCCCGAGCAAGGTTGCTTCCGCGTTGCTGAATCTTGAATTTGAAGGAATTGTAAGAAGTTTGCCGGGAAAGATTTATAAGATGACGTAGATTGGGGTGGCAGTTGGTAGTGCCGAAACTTTGCTTCGTGCATGCTCGTCCAAAGGTCGGCATCGGCAATCGGCAGTTTGTACTAATTTCCCAAATGTATATTTTATTATTGAATGGACAGGTGAGTTTTTTAATAATCGTAAAATAGCATCACGCCATACCGCTACGTCGCAATGTCAACATTTCAAACAGAATAACCAAACCATACCTGCTGCGTCGCTGCGTCGCCGCGTGAGCATTTTTCGATAATTATTATCACGCCGCGTCGCCACTTTAACATTCCAAACCTCCAAACTTCCAAACTTCCAAACTTCCAAACCTCAAAACCTCCAAACTTCCAAACTTCCAAACCTGCTCCCCCTTCCCCTATAACTTCTTTATTCTCTTATATTCCACATTAATTTCAATTGCCTTGTAAAAGAGAAGCAACACAACTATCAGAGCACCTATGCTAAAGAATATGAGTAATTTAATATCATTTGTTCGAAAGCAGAATTCATATAATGCATGGAAAAAGGCTGCCCCGAAAAGGCCTGTCATAGAATCCACAAATTTGTTTTCACGCGATTTGGCCATCCCTACGAAAAACCCGAGAATTATTGCAAAAACAACATTTGCAATGACCATCGTGTTGGCATAAAAAAAGTCAACTTTGCTATAAAACGGGAGTGTGAAATAAAGCACATTTGACATAAAGGAGAACCCGAGAGCAATCATCACGGAATAGGTTATGGAGTCCAATGGTCCGTAAAAATTACTTTTCGGGAAAGCATAAAATCTCAAAACAAGGTACTTTCCGTATTCCGACCCGAAACCGCTAACTATGAAAGAGTAAAAAATAATTCTTCTTAAGTTTGTCAAGCTGCTTAAGCCGTACCAATATGCAATTGTCTGAAAAACAAAAACAATTGCAACACTGAGCATTCCCCAAAGAAAACTGTGAAAAAGACCGATAAAAATTTCCTTTCCCTGCCGGTATCTCACAAAATAATACAAAAGAACTGCAATGACAATACTTAAGGAAAGTGTTAAAATATAATTTATATCCATTTTAAATGTTTTTAATTTACAAATATACTATAAAGGATTTAAATTATGAAAATTTTTTTAATGAAATATTTGATTTATCTGCAAAACCACCTTTAATCTTTTGGTTTTCCGCCGTTTCTTTTTTTATATATTTCCGTTTGTCTTCTTATGGATTCTTCATGAACAATTTCAAGGATTTTCTGCAAAAACTTTTTATCCAGGCCAAGCCTTATACCTGTTCTCAGCCTGTTTATTACAACATTATTCCACCTTTCCAACTGAAGGATTGTAATGTCATTAGTGCTTTTGTATTCGCCGATTTCATCAACAATGTTCATTCTGCGTGCAATAATATTTAACAATTCTGCATCCAGCTTATCTATTTCAGTTCTAAGCTCCTCCAATTTTGTCTCAAATTCCACACTTCCCTCTATTTTTCTGATAACAAGTGAGGAAATAAGTGTTCCAAGATACTCGGGGGTCACTTGTTGTTCCTTGTCTGTCAAAGCTATGTCAGGATTAATATGTGATTCGAGCATCAATCCGTTCATTTCAAGGTCAAGGGCTTTTTGTGCAACCTCTTTCAATATTTCACGGCGGCCGCAAATATGGCTCGGATCACAAATGACCGGGAGACCGGGAAAAATCCTTTTCAATTCAATGGGTATCTCCCACATTGGGGCATTGCGGAATGGGGTTTTCTCGAAAAAATAAAACCCGCGATGAATAGCAAGGAGTTTGTTTATACCTGCTTTGTTAAAACGTTCCAAAGCACCTATCCAAAGGTCAATATCGGGGTTTACCGGATTCTTGATCATAACCGGAATATCCACACCTTTCAGTGCGGATGCAAGTTCATGAATTGAAAACGGGTTAACAACCGTTCTTGCGCCAATCCATAAGATATCAACTCCATATTTCAATGCCTGCTCAATATGCGTAGGATTTGCAACCTCAACCGTGGTCAGCAACCCCGTTTCTTTCTTTACTTTTTTTAACCACTTCAAACCTTTTTCGCCGACACCTTCAAAACCTCCGGGTCTGGTTCTCGGTTTCCAGATACCCGACCTGAAAATTTTAACCTGAGGTATTGCCGCAAGTTTCAAAGCTGTTTCCATAACCTGTTCTTCGGTCTCTGCACTGCAAGGCCCGCTGATAATTAGCGGCAGGCCTCCGGTTTCAATCCACCCGGAAAGAGGTAATATGTCAAGATCATAACCCATTGAGTTTGCAAAAATAGACATTTGTGAGGAAAGGGAACATCATCAGTGCAATTTTAAAATTTATTTTTAAATTTGCACGGATAATATTTTTGTAAAATCATAATATATCCCTTTCATAATAATTTTTTATCGTAAACCCGATTTTATCAGATATAACACCTTCAATTTTCCGCACTTTTCTTTTTTCAATATAGTATCCAAAAAAGTGATTAATTTTGCAGTCATTTTTTAAGTTAAAAACGGATATTTAATAAAATGGACGAGTTAAAGAGAACAAAGATCATAAACCTGCTTGAATCGGACGAGTTTGGTAAAACCATAAAAGTTATGGGTTGGGTACGTACCCGCCGTGTTAGCAAGAATGTTGCTTTCATTGCTATGAATGACGGCTCAACCATAAAAAATATGCAGATTGTTGTTGATTTTGAAACTGTTGAAGAAGAGTTAATACAAAGGATCCACTCTGGGGCAGCGTTAGAAGTTGTCGGAGAATTGATAGAGTCGCCCGGCAGTGGACAGAAGGTTGAAGTAAAGGCATTGGAGATCAAAATTCTCGGAGAAGCCGATCCCGATGAATATCCGTTACAGCCGAAAAAACATTCGTTGGAGTTTTTACGCGAGAAAGCACATTTGCGATTTCGCACAAACACTTTCAGTGCTATTTTCCGCATCAGGCATGCTATGATTTTTGCCGTTCATAAATTCTTCAACGACAGGGGATTCTTCAATATTCACACCCCTATTATTACAGCTTCGGATGCTGAAGGTGCCGGTGAAATGTTCAGGGTAACAACTTTGGATTTAAAAAATCTGCCGTTTAATGAAGAGGGAGATATTGATTATAAAAAAGATTTTTTTGGAAGAGAGACAAATCTGACTGTCTCGGGACAGTTGGAAGCCGAACTGGCTGCTCTTGCCCTTTCGGAAGTTTATACTTTCGGGCCGACTTTCAGAGCTGAAAATTCCAACACATCGCGTCATCTTGCAGAATTCTGGATGATAGAACCGGAAGCGGCTTTTTATGATATCAACGATGATATGGACCTGGCGGAGGATATGCTCAAATATCTCATCAAATATGCTCTCGACAATTGTGCCGACGACCTTGAGTTTCTTGGCAGACGACTTGCCGATGAGGAGAAAAATAAAAAGCAGGAAGAGCGCTCCGGAATGGAACTTCGCGAAAAACTCAATTTCGTTCTTGAAAACGACTTTGCAAGAATAACATATACGGAGGCGTTTGATATCTTGAGAAATTCAAAACCCAACAAGAAAAAAAGATTTCAGTATCTTATCAATGAATGGGGTGCCGATTTACAATCGGAACACGAGCGCTACCTTGTTGAAAAGCACTTTAAAAAGCCGGTTATTGTTACGGATTATCCTAAAGTTATCAAGGCTTTCTATATGAAGTTGAATGATGATGATAAAACCGTAAGGGCGATGGATATTCTATTTCCGCAGATTGGTGAGATAGTTGGCGGTTCGCAAAGAGAAGAAAATTATGACAAACTTGTGAAACGAATGAATGAAATGAACGTAACGGAAAAGGAGATGTGGTGGTATCTCGAGACCAGAAAATTCGGTTCGGTACCGCACAGCGGGTTTGGCCTGGGTTTTGAAAGGTTTGTTCAGTTTATTACCGGAATGGGAAACATCAGAGATGTAATACCTTTTCCGAGAACACCTCAAAATGCGGAATTTTAATAAAATGCTTTGTATTGAATAATTATTTGTATATTTGTTCGGTTAAATAGGGTTAGGAATTAAAAAATGATATGTTAAGCCAGAGATTACAACAGAAACTACTACAAAAACTTTCACCTCAGCAGATATTGCTGATGAAACTTCTTCAGGTCCCGACTGTGGCTCTTGAACAGAGAATTAAACAAGAGATTGAAGAGAATCCTGCCCTGGAAGAGACAAATGATGCTGATGATCTTGCCGAATTATCTCAGGATTTTGATGATTCAACACCGGGTGATACGGGTGAAACTGAAAATACGGAAGAAGTAAATAAGGACGATGAGTTTGACCTTGACGATTATCTGATGGATGATGATGATGTGCCAACATACAAACTGAGTGTAAACAATACAAGTGCAGACGATGAGCGCAAGGATGTTCCTTTTGTGTCGGGAACAACTTTTCACGACCTGCTTCATTCGCAATTGGGACTTCATGACCTTGATGAAAAGCAAATGATCATTGCAGAAACCATTATTGGAAATCTTGATGATTCGGGTTATCTTCAAAGAGATATTAATGCAATGGTTGATGATCTTGCCTTTTCGCAAAATATTCAAACTACAAAAGATGAAATTCTTGAAGTTTTAAAGATTATACAGGAGCTTGACCCACCGGGCGTGGGTGCCAGGAATCTGCAGGAGTGTTTGCTAATACAACTAAGAAAGATTGAAGATCCCGACAAAGCCGTTTTAAATGCCATTCGTATCCTTGAAAGGTATTTTAATGAATTTACAAAAAAGCATTACAGTAAGATAATTAAAAAGGCCAAAATAACGGAAGAAGAACTCAAGGATGCAATAGATGAGATTTTAAAACTCAATCCCAAACCCGGAAATTCACTCAACGAAACGACAAAAACAAATCATTATATTATTCCCGACTTTATTATTTACAATAATAACGGGGGGCTTGAGCTTCAGCTTAATTCAAGAAATGCACCCGAGTTAAGGCTTAATAAGACTTACGTTGAAATGCTCGAGGCTTATTCGAACAGCAAGGATAAAAAGAAGCATAAAGATACACTGACTTTTGTTAAACAGAAAATTGATTCGGCAAAGTGGTTTATTGATGCAATAAAACAAAGACAAAATACACTTTATACCACTATGGAGGCTATCATGAATTATCAGAAAGAGTATTTCCTGACGGGTGACGAAACAAAACTCAGGCCTATGATTCTAAAAGACATTGCCGATATTGTAAATCTTGATATTTCAACAATTTCGAGGGTTGCAAACAGCAAATATGTGCAGACTCCTTTCGGCACTTTCCTGTTGAAAAGTTTTTTCTCCGAATCAATGCAAAAAGAGGACGGCGAGGAGGTCTCCACTCGCGAAATCAAAAAAATACTCTCGGACTGTATTGATAGTGAGAATAAAAGCAAACCGTTGACCGATGAACAGCTTGCCAAAATCTTAAAGGAAAAAGGTTATAGTATTGCCCGCCGTACAGTTGCCAAATACAGAGAGCAACTTAGCATTCCGGTTGCAAGACTGAGAAAAGAAATTTAATATGGAACAAAAAATTGCAAGGTTTATCTCGGTAGTTTTGCACCCGTTACTAATCCCAACATACACTTTCGTTATTCTGTTCAGCCTGAATAATTATTTCTCACTTATAATTCCCTACCAAATAAAATATCTGATTGTCGGGGTGATTTTTATTACAACCTTTCTGATACCCGTATCGTTTGTGATGATAATGTTACGACGGAAAATGATCGGGTCGCTGAATATGGAAAGTCGTGATGAAAGGATTGCGCCTCTGATAGTTACAGCCGTTTTTATTTCTCTTTCCTGGTATATGATCAGTCAGTTGAACATTTCCGGGATATTCCGGCTTTTTTTACTTGGTTCGGGAATAACCGTAATAGTAACGATTTTGATTAACATTAAAGAAAAAATCAGCCTTCATATGGTTGCTATGGGAGGAATGCTCGGAGCTTTTACCGGTACTTCAATCAGATTTGATGTGGATATGATTTTCATAATATCCGTAATAATTTTGCTTTCCGGAATAGTTGGCTTTGCAAGGCTGGCCGTCAATGCACATACCCAATCGGAAGTCTATAAGGGGTTTTTTACAGGGCTGATTATTATGTTGATTGTATTTCTGATATTTTAATAAGGCATCAAAGAAATACCAACCGAAACAGGATACATCTCAGGTCCTTTTCCTTTGTCAAATACGGACGAAAGTTGATAAAAACCCCATATATTCAGCCATTTATATCCAAGTCGCAAAGATAATCCGTATCTGAATCTTGAGACATTCGGTATTCTTACCTTTTTATAAATAACCAACTTGTTGTTATCATTCGGAAGGCGATAATCATCTCCTTTGTATTTTGTGAAAGAGGTCATAAGGATACCAAACTTAAACCCGAATGCAAACCTGACATCACTTTTCGATTTGTAGCGTAACTCAATGGGAATGTCGAAATAACCGAGGGTGAATTTTGTTCTTCTGAAATTAATGGAGTCGGGTACGGGAACAAAAATCGTTGAATCGTCAATGGTCATTGTCAGCGATTTATTATTCAGATTGTGATATGAAAGACCGATTCCGGGCGACAGGCTGAAATTTCCGTTGTTGAGAATATAATTATACGAGCCGTTAATATTTACACCCTGATTTATAGTTGCAGGATCAAGTGTCTCAGGAAGTTTTTGCCAGATATCCGTAAACACATCAACACCAAAACTGAACTTTCGCTTTGTCTCCTCGCTCACCTCCTGTGAGAATGAGTTAAAGGCAATTATACTGAGAATAATTACAAATAATTTTTTCATCAAATGATTTTTTTCAACTTTTGTGCAAAGATATAATAATCTTGTAAGATAAAACTCATCTTTTCAAAATTAAGACAGCTTCTTCGATTTACAGTTGTAATTCATTAAAGCCATCTTTTCTTTTTAAAGTAAACAAACATTGAAATGGCGATAAATAGCATTACACCGATTACAATCCAAAAGGACCTGGGGTCATCCTGCAAAGGAAGATTAAGATTCATGCCATATAAACCTGTCAGAAACGTGAGCGGGAGCAATATGGAGGAAATCAGCGTAAGTATTTTCATGATTTCATTGGTGCGGTTTGCCTGCAATGAATCAAAGGTTCTTGATAAGCCTTCGATAAGCTCGGCATAATCCTCGGTCATATCCCACATCTGTTTGTAGTAGTCAAGGATGTTGCCCCAATAGTCTTCCATATTCTCCGCATAACCATCAATTTGTCCCGATTCAAATTTAGCAAACAGAGGAAGCTGAGGCTTAAACATTGTGTTAAGAAGAATTATATTTTTTCTGATGACTGAAATCCGTTCGATAATCCGTTCCGACTTAACGTCTAAAAGGCTTCTGTTTATGGCGTCTACATCATCTCCTATTTTCTTGATAATTTTCTGGGTTGACTTCATCAATCGCTCGAGAATTGTGTATAAAAGGGCATCACTTGTGCCGATTTCAAAGTCTTCACCACGTTCAATCTGATCTTTTCCTTCCTGAAACATACTGGTAACCGCTGAGTGCGATTTGCCGATAGTAATAATGAACTCCTCACCCCAGAAAATCTTTACCTCCCGAATTCGCAGAAATTTGTTATTGCGGTCAAAATAGGGGAAGTGCAGAATTATGAAATAGTAATCATCGTAAATATCAATTTTCGGCCTTTGGTTATATTCCGCTCTACAGTCTTCAATATCAAGGGGATGGAAATGGAAGTTCTCCTGAAGATAATTAAGATTTTCATTTGAAGGGTTAAGCACATGGTGCCACCTGAGTGTTCCGATTTTAATTGTTTCGATCATAACCCTATTTTTAAAAATGTTAATATTCTACATCCCTTTGTAATATATATTGCGGCAGCAAAAGTAAGAAAAATTTTAGAAACATTAGTTTGATTTTAATGTCTTACCTTTGCACACTTTAATTATGGAAAGTAATCGGGGAAAAAATAGCGGTAAAGAGACAGCAGTACTTATTGGTGTCATAACGCGTGGTGAAACGGAAGAGAGGGTCATTGAATATCTTGATGAGCTGGAGTTTCTGGCAGAGACCGCTGGTGCGGAGACTGTTAAACGTTTTGTGCAAAAGATGGAGATGAAGGACTCCCGTACATTCGTCGGATCGGGAAAGCTTATGGAAATTGCAGGCTTTATTAACGAAAATAAAATTGATATTGCAGTTTTTGATGACGAACTCACTCCTTCGCAAATAAGAAATATCGAAAGGGCTTTCAAATGCCGTATCCTCGACAGAAACAACCTCATACTTGATATTTTTGCCAAAAGAGCACGGACGGCACACGCCAAAACACAAGTGGAACTCGCACAATATCAATACCTTTTACCTCGTCTGACACGTATGTGGACGCACCTCGAAAGGCAACGCGGAGGAATCGGTTTGAGAGGTCCCGGAGAGACGGAAATAGAAACCGACCGTCGTATTATCCGCGACAGAATATCTCTGTTGAAAAAGAAACTTCTTAAGATTGACAAACAAAAAGCCACTCAACGAAAAAATCGCGGTAAGATGGTACAGGTGGCACTTGTGGGATACACAAATGTGGGTAAGTCAACAATAATGAATATGCTCAGCAAATCGGATGTCTTTGCCGAAAATAAACTCTTTGCAACGCTTGATACTACCGTAAGAAAAGTTGTGATTAAAAATCTCCCTTTTCTTCTTTCCGATACTGTGGGCTTCATTCGTAAACTGCCGCACGACCTTGTGGAGTCCTTCAAATCAACCCTTGACGAAGTGCGCGAATCGGATATTCTCGTGCTCATTGCCGATATTTCGCACTCCGACTTCGAGGAGCATATCAATGTTGTGAAACAAACCCTTGACGACCTGAATGCCGGTGATAAACCTATGATAATGGTTTTCAACAAGATTGATGCTTACACTTTCGTTAAAAAGGATGAAGACGACCTCACTCCCGCAACAAAGGAAAACCTGACCCTTGACGATCTGAAAAAATCTTGGCTTGCTAAAGCTCATTCCCCGACACTTTTTATTTCGGCAAAAAATAAGCAAAATATCGAAGAATTTAAAAAAGTTCTCTACAACGAAGTGCGAAAAATACATATTGAACGATATCCCTATAATGATTTTCTTTATGAGGAGTATGACGGGGAAACGGAGTTTTAATATGGTGAATGTTCAAAAGCAATATCTGCGTGTGCATAAGTGCCTCCATACCTAACGCTTTTTTTCAGTTTTGCAAATGTACATAAATTAATATCTTTGCCCCATAACTTTTAAACGAATATGAAGAAAAAGCATCTTCTTTTGCTTTCGGTTTTGTCCGGAGTCCTGTTGACCATAGGTTGGCCTGTGAACGGGTTTCCGGCCTTTCTGTTTGTTGCAATGGTGCCGATGTTTCTTATAGAAGATCATATTTTTAACAATAGGGATGATTTTTCGGTATTTGCCGTTTTTTTTCACACCTATCCCGGTTTTCTGCTCTGGAACGTATTGACGACCTGGTGGGTCTGGAATTCAACGCCGGCGGCAATTGCAGCCTGGACCCTCAATGCTATGTTTATGAGTATTGTCTTTACGGTTTATCATTTTATAAGAAAAGAAATTTACGGGAAAAACAAAGGCTATTTTGTGCTTCCGTTTGTATGGATAGCTTTTGAGTTTTTACATCTTAACTGGAAATTTACCTGGAGTTGGCTTAATCTCGGAAACGGTTTCGGCAATCATATAAAATGGATACAGTGGTATGAATATACCGGCGCTCTCGGAGGAACATTGTGGATACTGGTGTCCAATATTCTTATTTTTCTGGCTGTAAAATCTTTACAAAAAGGCAATAAAAACAGGCTCATTTTAAATTCGGCACTTGCATTTATCATTATCATTATTCCGGTTTTTATTTCATATTTAATCTATTTCGGATATAAAGAGAAAAAAAATCCCGTAAGAGTTATTGCCTGTCAGCAGAATCTTAATCCTTATTCAACACAATACTCAACACCAGCAACAGAGGTGGCCGGAATAATTACAGGTCTTGCCGACAAACTTATGGATGATTCCGTTCGTTTTATCGTAGCTCCCGAATCAACAATTCAGGATTATCTTTGGGAAGACAAGCTTGAAAGATCCCATGCGTTGAAGATATTGGAGAATTATGTGAGGAAACATCCCGATGTGGATATTGTCATTGGTGCCTCCACCTATAAAAAATATCGTGAAGGAGAAAAGCTTTCACCTTCCGCAAGATATTTTGAAAAAGAGAATTTTTATTACGAATCGTACAACACAGCATTTTTAATTGACACGACAGGGATTTTGCAGCGTCATCACAAGATGAAGCTCACACCCGGAGTGGAATATATGCCGTCGTGGGGTTTTCTTGACAAACTGGCTATTGATCTCGGCGGGACAGTCGGTTCGCTGGGGATTGATGATGAGCAGGTATTGTTGGTAGCCGATACAATAAAGATAGCTCCGATAATTTGCTATGAATCCGTTTTCGGGGAATTTTGCGGCGATTATGCCAAGAAAGGAGCGCAGGTCTTTTTTCTGATAACCAACGACGGTTGGTGGGGTGATACTCCCGGATATAAACAGCACCTGCTTTTTTCGCCTTTGAGGGCGATTGAAACAAGAAGGTGGGTAGTGCAATCGGCCAATACGGGTACTTCGGCTTTTATTGACCAGCGAGGCAATATTCATCAGGCAACAAAGTATTGGGTCAGAACCGCAATAAAGCAGGATGTGAACCTCAATTCGGAATTGACATTTTATTCCGAAATGGGTGATTACATAGGAAGGATATCTGCATTCCTTGCTGTTTTTTTGTTGTTGATATCAATATCTTTTAGTTTGAAACGAAAAACAAAAAAATTAAGATAAACGGATGAAACTGTTTTACAGACATTTCGGCGACGGCGGGCAACCGGTCGTAATTTTGCACGGACTATTCGGAATTTCGGACAATTGGGTGACAATAGGGAGAAGGCTGGGTGAGAAATATGATGTTTTTATACCCGATCAACGTAATCACGGCCAATCACCTCACAGCGATACATTTAACTATTATGCACTTGTGGATGACCTTTATGAATTTATTGAGGACCATGGATTGACCAATCCTGTTGTTATCGGACATTCTATGGGTGGTAAAGTGGCTATGAACTTCGCCCTTGAACATCCCTCAAAAGCAGATAAGCTTGTGGTAGTTGATATGAGCGTCAGAGAATACAAGGCACGCAAACAACATATTGAGATAATTGAGGCGCTGTTGTCGGTTGATATGAGCAAAGTTAAATCGAGGGCGGAAGTTGAGAAGCTGGTTTCCGAAAAAGTTGAATCGCCGAGGATTATACAGTTTGTGATGAAAAATCTATACCGTGTCAACAACAACACTTTTGCCTGGAGGATAAACATTAAAGGTATTTATGAAAATCTGGAGGACATTTTCTTAGGAATAGAATCTTCATATACTTTCGACAAACCCGCATTATTTATTAAAGGGGAGTTGTCGGACTATATCCTTGATGAGGACTACGACCTTATCGGAAAATATTTTCCCAAAGCACAATTCCATACTATTAAAGGGGCGACCCATTGGGTTCATGCCGAAAAACCCGATGAACTTTGTGACGTTGTTGACAGGTTTTTAGAAAAATAATAATTTTAAAAGCGTTGGTATTACGATGATTGACGAATATTTTTTATATTTATAATCTTTTTTTTGGGGAATTAAAAAATTTATTAATTTTGCACCTCCTAAAACGAAAGGAAAGTTCTTTTAAAATTGTCCTATGGTGTAATGGTAGCACATCTGATTTTGGTTCAGACAGTCTAGGTTCGAGTCCTGGTAGGACAACACTCAAAAAAATGCCCGGTAGTAATCATATTGCCGGACATTCGTATTTTTACGGCCTTCTTTTTTCGAAAATCTATTACCGAAGAAATAAAACTTTTTTGCAAAATACTTTCTTCCGCTCAATGACAAAAATAAAAAACATTCCTTTTTTTACGTTTTCCGCCGGAATCCATCTTAAAACAGGTGGAAATGAGCTTTCCCGTTTAAAAACCGTTTTCCCGTTTATATCAACGATATACACGGATGTAACATTCTCATAATCAATCAGATTTATTAGCAAATAATTGCCGAACGGATTTGGGAAAACAGTTATTTTATCACTTTTGCTCATTGTCATCAATTGAGGATAGTCGGTAACAACGGCGTCAAGATTATTTGCAAACAATACGGCAGCTTTCGCCGGATCACTGACAACTCCAAACCAGCATTGCAACCCGTTTTTATGGGCGTTTTCAATTATTGCAAACGGAGAAATATATCCTCCGCTTACACCAAATGCCTCTATCTCCTTTGCCGTTTCGATATCAATATTTGAAAGTATATTTTTTATTAAAACCGTTTTAATTTCAGGCTCATTTGCTTTTATTCTTTTCAGTTTTTCAACATTGTACGACATCAAAACAACATTATTTTTCATTCCCAACCTATCAATCATTTGAATTACAGGTGTTTCGGGAGTATTTTTGATATCAATACAAATGTTGACGCTTCCTTTTGCGAGATTCAGAACTTCAAACAATGTGGGAATCTTTTCATCTGCAAACTCCCGGCCGAACTTTCGGGAATATCCTGCCGTCAGACCCTTTAAAAACACATAGTTGAAATTTTTTACTTTGCCCGTACCGTTTGTAGTTCTGTCAAGTGTTTCGTCGTGGATAACCATTATCGAATCATCCTTTGACATACGGAGATCAATTTCAATATATCCGGCACCGGCTTCGATGGCTTTTTGGTAAGAGACAATCGTATTTTCCGGAGCTATTGAAGAGGCTCCTCTGTGGGCAATTATCACTCCCTGTGAAAAACCTGAAACGGCAAAACAAATTATCAAACCTGCAATTACACAAATACTCTTTTGAAGAGCTTTGCCGGATTGAATATGTTTTGGCAAGTGTCTCATTTTCCGTTTTTTAAAGTTTTGATTTTTATGCCTATTCCAAGATTAATAACCAGACTAAAGTCGGAAAAACCACCACTTTCGCCAAACCATGAATTTTCAATTCCTGCGGCAATGTGATGGGTTAAATATAAATTATCATTGAAATTAACATTAAATCCGTAGCCAATCAAATTATGTAATGAGAAGCCTGTGATAGTTGAATTATAGTACATTTTTCTTGAACAGCCCTCAATAATATAGATAAAAAACAGATCAAAGGTTTGCCTGTTTTTATTCGGGAAAAATTTATACCCTGCATTGAAACCGAAATTGGAGACGGGAGCACTGTTTACCGGAAATTCAAGTCCGATAAACGGATTATGTCTTTTTATTTTGTATGTAAACAAAAAATGAACTTTTACATCTTCAAGATAATTGTAGGAGATTGTTGCTTCCGTTGTCAAATAATTCCGCCGTGTATTTTGACCTGCCAAGGAAAATGGGAAAACCGTAAACAGAAAGAAAATCGTTACAAATGCAGAGCGTTTCATGTTCAAAACATTTATCACTTAAAAAAACAAAAGTAATTAAATTTTTCTCCTGTCGGTTTCAACCCTCATTTTATTATTTCCGGAAATCTTGTCGAAACGTTACGGTTTATTGTGAAATAAAAATATAATTTTTCAGGAATGATAGAGACGCACGGCCGTGCGTCTCAACATACCATGGCCGTGCATCTCAACATACCAAGGCCGTGCATCTCAACATACCAAGGCCGTGCGTCTCAACATACCAAGGCCGTGCGTCTCAACATACCAAGGCCGTGCGTCTCAACATACCAAGGCCGTGCATCTCAACATACCATGGCCGTGCGTCTCAACATTCCATGGCCGTGCATC
>Ga0256841_1001759_pt1 | contig 17991 bp, 15 predicted proteins | sample 356308metaG_FD_185971 | JGI IMG/M metagenome (GOLD analysis project Ga0256841, IMG submission 185971) | Hydrothermal vent microbial communities from Mid Atlantic Ridge, Atlantic Ocean - 356-308 | ecosystem: Environmental > Aquatic > Marine > Hydrothermal vents | place: Atlantic Ocean: Mid... | reverse complement strand
CATGGCCGGCCTGACCGGGGCCATTGTGGTCCTGCCCCAGGGCGTCGCCTTCGCCACCATTGCCGGCATGCCGCCGGAATACGGCCTCTACGCAGGCATGGTGCCGGCCATCGTCGCCGCCCTGTTCGGCTCCTCCTGGCACCTGGTCTCCGGCCCCACCACGGCCGCCTCCATCGTGGTCTTCTCGGCGCTCAGCCAGCATGCCGAACCGGGCAGCATGGACTACGTGACCCTGGCGCTGACCCTGACCTTCATGGTGGGCCTGGTGGAACTGATTCTCGGCCTCGCCCGCATGGGCGCCCTGGTCAACTTCATCTCCCACTCGGTGATCGTGGGCTTCACCACCGGCGCGGCCCTGCTCATCGCCAGCAAGCAGCTCAAGAACTTCTTTGGCGTGGAAATTCCCCGGGGCGGGCATCTGCACGACGTGCTGATTCACTTCTTCGAGCAGATCCCGAACATCAACTGGTACGTGACCGCCGTGGCTCTGGCCACACTCCTCTCGGGAATCTTCGTCAAACGCTTCACCCCGCGCATTCCGTACATGATCTTCGCCATGATCTTCGGCTCGGTGGTGGCCTGGCTCATCAACATGAAGTTCGGCGCCGATGCCACCCAAATCGCCGTGGTCGGCGCCCTGCCCGACACCCTGCCGCCCCTCTCCTCGCCCGACTTCTCGCTCGATACCATCAAGAAACTGGCCCCCACGGTGCTGGCCGTGACCCTCTTCGCCCTCACCGAGGCGGTGTCCATCGGTCGCTCCCTGGGTGCCCGCAGCGGCCAGCGCATCGACGGCAACCAGGAGTTCATCGGCCAGGGGCTGTCCAATATCGCCGGGAGCTTCTTCTCCGGCTACGTGGCCACCGGTTCCTTCAACCGTTCCGGCCTCAACTACCAGGCCGGCGCCAAGACCCCCATCGCCGCCGTGTTCGCAGGATCCCTGCTGATGCTGATCGTGGTGCTGGTGGCGCCCCTGGCCGCCTATCTGCCCAACGCCGCCATGGCCGGGATCCTGTTCATGGTGGCCTGGGGCCTGATCGACTTCCACGAGATCCGGCACATCCTCCGGGCCAGCCGCCAGGAGACCGCCGTGATGGCGGTGACCTTCTTCGGCGCCCTGTTCCTGGAACTGGAACTGGCCATCTTCGCCGGCGTGCTGCTCTCCCTGGTGCTGTACCTGATGCGCGTCTCGCGGCCCCGGATCGTGACCCGGGTGCCCGATCCGCGCCTGCCCAACCGCGCCTTCTCCAGCGATCCCGGCCTGCCCCAGTGCCCGCAGTTGCGCCTGCTGCGCATCGACGGCTCGCTGTTCTTCGGCTCGGTGAGCCACATCCAGGAGGCCTTCGCCGAAATCGAGGAGAAATACCCGGATCAGAAGCATCTGGCCATCATCTGCCAGGGGATCAACTTCGCCGACGTGGCCGGGGGCGATGCGCTGGTGCAGGAGGCCCGCAAGCGCAAGGCGCGGGGCGGCGATCTGTACCTGATCAACGTCAAGCAGGGTCTGTGGGACTCCCTGGAGGAGTCCGGCGCACTGGATGAAATCGGACCCAACAATGTCTTCCAGTCCAAGACGGCGGCGATTCACGCCATTTTCCAGAAACTGGACAAGGACATCTGCGCCCGCTGCGACAAGCGCATCTTCCAGGAATGCCAGACCCTGGAGCTGCCCGGGAACACCGTCGACGCAGCCTGATCGCATCTCACCGGCCCGGCTTCCCCGCCGGGCCGGTTTCCCTTCCGGAAAGTGGCATTTCTGCCCATCTTTCTGTAGATTCTCATCAAGAATTTCGCTCGGTTGCCGCGGGCCACGCCCCCTCATCCCTGCCCGTTTCGTGTACAACAGGAATCTGGTATCGACCGACATGCCGACGACCGCAGACAAGCCCCCCGCCACCGACCTGACCGAATCCGCCGCCAGCCTCTCGCCCCGCCTCGTGCGCCTGGGCACGGTCGCGCTGGTCTTTCTGGCCAGTGCCCTGTGGCTGGGCAACCTGGTACCCACCCTGGAGATCGCCTGGGTGATGGGCATCCTGCTGTTGACCATCTACCTGTTTGCCTTCGAGGTGGTGGAAGTGGACGTGGCGGCGGTGACCATCATGGTGCTGCTGGGGCTGACCACCCTCTTCCATCCGCTGATGGGCCTGGAGGCCGGCCTGGTCTCCACCGATCGGCTGTTCGACGGTTTCGCCAGCAATGCGGTGATCTCCATCATCGCCGTGATGATCATCGGCGCCGGCCTGGATCGCACGGGGCTGATGAGCAAGGTGGCAACCTTCATCCTGAAGGTGGGCGGCAAGACCGAAGCCCGGATCATCCCGATCATCTCGGGCACCGTGGCCATCATCTCTTCCTTCATGCAGAACGTGGGCGCCGCGGCCCTGTTCCTGCCCGTGGTCAGCCGCATCTCGGCCCGATCCGGCCTGCCCCTGTCCCGCCTGCTGATGCCCATGGGCTTCTGCGCCATTCTCGGCGGCACCGTGAGCATGGTCGGCTCCAGCCCCCTCATCCTGCTCAACGATCTGATCCTCACCTCCAACGAAGCCCTGGCCGCCCAGGGGCAGGAGACCATGAACACCTGGTCGCTGTTCTCGGTCACGCCGGTGGGGCTGGCGCTGGTGGCCGCCGGCATCCTTTACTTCATCATCGCCGGGCGCTTCGTGCTGCCGGTGAGCAGCAAGCTCGACGGGGCCAGGGCCGGCAGCACCATGGACTATTTCCGCGACACCTATCACCTGGACTACACCCTGCAGGAGATGGTGGTCCCCCGGGACAGCCCACTGGTGGGCATGACCCTGGACGAGATCGAACACGATTGCCGGATCCGGGTGATCGCGCTGCAGCGCGGACCGGACGATCTGCGCATCGGCCCCGGTGGCGTGGCCCGGGACGTGGGCATCGATGCCGGCACCGTGCTCGGCGTGATCGGCGCGCCCGAGGCGACCCGCGTCTTTGCCGAGAAATACGGCCTCGAAGTCCGCCCGGATCTGGAAACCTTCACCGAGGTACTGGCCGCCACCAAGGCCGGGATTGCCGAGATCGTGGTTCCCCCCGGCTCCAGGCTGATCGGCAAGAGCGCCCGGGACGTGTGGATGCGCAAGACCTACGGCCTCTCCATGCTGGCCCTGCATCGGGGCGGCACGACCTATCGGGAAGGCGACGGGATCCGCGACATGACCCTGCAGGCCGGTGACACCCTCATCGTGCACACCCCCTGGGATGCCCTGGCCCGGCTGGAGCAGGATCGCAACTTCGTGGTGGTGACCACCGACTATCCCCACGAGGAGCTGCGCCCCCACAAGGTGGGCTGGGCCGGGATCTTTTTCGGCATCGCTCTGACGCTGGTGCTGTTCACCGATCTGCGCCTGTCGGTGGCCCTGCTCACCGGCGCCGTCGGCATGATCCTCTCGGGGGTGCTCAAGATCGAGGAGGCCTACGAGGCGGTGAGCTGGAAGACCGTGTTCCTGCTCGCCAGCCTGATCCCCCTGGGCATGGCGGTGGAGAACTCGGGCACCGCCAAGTGGATCGCCGAGCAGACCCTGTCGGTGGTGGGCGACATGCCCGTGTGGGTGATCCAGGCGGCGGTGGCGGTGCTGGCCACCTTCTTCACCCTGGTGATGTCCAACGTGGGCGCCACGGTGCTGCTGGTACCCCTGGCGGTGAACATCGCCATCGGTGCCGGGGCCAACCCGGCCGTGTTCGCCCTGACCGTGGCGATTGCCACCTCCAACGCCTTCCTCATCCCCACCCACCAGGTGAACGCCCTGATCATGGGCCCGGGTGGCTATCGGGTGCCCGATTTCATGCGTGCCGGCGGGATCATGACCGTGCTGTTCATCGTGGTCATGATGTTGATGATGAACCTCGTTTTCTGACTCCCCCTCCTTGTCTTCACGGCCCGGCGCTGCGTCGGGCCCTCAGCCTTGCGGATTGCCAACGTGAAAAAACTGCTTCCCCTGCTCCTGCTCCTTCTCCCTGCTGCCACCTGGGCCAGCGAAGGGGCCTCGACCCGGCTGGATCTCACCGCCCATCCCGTGGGCTACGCGTCGCTGGCCATCTTCATCCTGGCCTACCTGTTGGTGATGGCCGAGGAATTTACCCATCTGCGCAAGTCCAAACCGGTGATCCTGGCTGCCGGCGTCATCTGGGGCATGATCGCCATGGTCTATGCCGGTCAGGGACTGGATCAGGCCGCGGAAGAGGCCGTGCGCCACAACCTGCTGGAATACAGCGAGCTGATGCTGTTCCTGCTGGTGGCCATGACCTACATCAACGCCATGGAGGAACGACGGGTCTTCGACGCCCTGCGCGCCTGGCTGATCCGCAAGGGCTTCGGTTTCCGCAAGCTGTTCTGGCTGACCGGCCTCCTGGCCTTCTGTATCTCGCCGGTGGCCGACAATCTGACCACCGCCCTGCTCATGTGCGCGGTGCTTTTGGCCGTGGGCGGCGACAACCGTCGCTTCGTCACCCTCGGCTGCATCAATATCGTCATCGGGGCCAACGCCGGCGGCGCCTTCAGCCCCTTCGGGGACATCACCACCCTGATGGTCTGGCAAAAGGGCGTCGTGGCCTTTGGCACCTTCTTTGCGCTGCTGGTACCGGCCCTGGTGAACTTCCTGGTCCCGGCCGCGCTGATGCACTTTGCCGTCCCCGCCGAGCAGCCGGCGGCCAGTGACGAGGTGGTCCCCATGCGCCGAGGCGCGAAACGGATCATCCTCCTGTTCCTGCTGACCATCACGACTGCCGTCTCCTTCCACAACTTCCTGCATCTGCCGCCCGTGATCGGCATGCTCACCGGCCTGGCCTACCTGCAGTTCTTCGGTTACTACCTGCGCAAGACCCACAACCGCGACCCTCACGTGCAGGCCGACCAGCTCGGTGACGTGGTGCCCTTCGACGTGTTCAACAAGATCGCGCGAGCCGAATGGGACACCCTGCTGTTCTTCTATGGCGTGGTGTTGTGCGTGGGCGGACTCGGCTTCCTGGGCTATCTGGCCATGGCCTCGGAGGTCATGTATACCCACTGGGGTGCGACCGCCGCCAACGTGACGGTGGGCCTGCTGTCTTCCATCGTGGACAACATTCCGGTGATGTTCGCGGTGCTGACCATGAATCCTGACATGCCCACCGGCCAGTGGCTGCTGGTGACCCTCACCGCCGGGGTCGGCGGCAGCCTGCTGTCCATCGGCTCGGCCGCCGGGGTGGCCCTGATGGGTCAGGCCCGCGGGCGTTATACCTTCTTCGGCCACCTCAAGTGGACACCCGCCATCGCCCTCGGCTACGCCGCGAGCATCTGGGTGCACATGTGGATCAACGTGCGCTATTTCTGAAAGGCAAAGGAAAGGGGAAAACGGTCGGCCGAGCTATTCGCTTTTCGCCGACTGCCTTGGCGGGCGGACTAGGCCGCTTTGTTCGAGGCTCTTGAGGAAGCGGCGGGCCAGCTCGTCGAAAACCTTGCCCAGATCCTCCGAGCGCGGATCGTACAGATCCGAGGCGGCCGACCAGATGAGCTTGCTGGTGGCGCTGTCGTAGAGATTGCTCTCCAGGCGGACGGTCTGCACCTTGACCGAATAGCCGGGGGTGGTGGAATAGCTGTCGTACACGCGGGGATAGTAGGCCCACATGTCCCGGTACATGGGCGGCGGGGAATAGGTATAGGTGCTCGTTGGCGGGTAGTAGTAGGACTGCTCGTCCACCGCCACCACCCGGGTGATCAGGACCGTATCGAAGCCATGCCGGCGTACGGCATCGACGATCATCCGGCGGGTCGGTTCCCTGCTCGGCGGCAGGATCCGGGCTGCCGACTCGGCCGCCACGCCATCCCGTTTCAGGGCCCGGACCAGGGCATCCTCGAACAGCCGCCGATCCCGTTCGCTCTTGGCCACGCCCAGCACCAGCACCTTGCGCACCGGCGGATGGGGATGCTCCCGGTCGTACCAGACGTTGGTGATCCGGCTCGAGGCACAGGCGCCGAGCAGCACGGTCAGCAGCAGGCCCGGAATGAAAGCGATGCGCATGGCGATTCCCCGAAGCAGTCCGAGAGGACGTGGGGCCATGGTGGCAGAGCGGCAGGGAGAAATCAAACGGAAGGCGCCCAGGGCGGGAACGGTCGCGGCGAGGCGCCGCGCCGGCAGAGAGGCTTTCTCACCTCGGCCCTCGTTCCTCGCCACTCGTCCCCGAAAGTGGTGGGGCGTGTAGGATTCGAACCTACGACCAATTGGTTAAAAGCCAACTGCTCTACCGACTGAGCTAACGCCCCGTGAGAAAGGCCGGCATTTTACCCGACTTGACCGGAAAGGCAAAGTGCCGGGCGATACCTTTTTGGGGTGGGTGGAAGGAAACACGGAGGGCACGGCAAAGCCCTCCGTGTTCCTTTGCCGCGACCTCGAAAAAGACTCAGATCGCCTCGAGCTGGCGCAGGCCGGCCGGCAGGAGGCGGAAGTCCACGAGGGCGGTGACGAGGGCCTTGCCGAGGCTGGCTTCGTCTTCATAGACCATCTTGTAGTACTGGATTTTCATGGTCAGGGCCGAGCCCAGCACGATGCCGCCAAAGGCCAGGAAGGAGCCCAGCGCCAGCGTGGAAGCACCGGTGATGCCCTGGCCGATGGTGCAACCCAGGCCGAGGACACCGCCGACCCCCATCAGGATGGCGCCAATGACGTGGGTGACGAAATCGCGCACGTTCACGAACCATTCGATGCGGAAACTCTTCGAGATCAGCGCCCAGGCGAAGGAGCCCAGGATCACGCCCAGCACCGCGGCGATGCCGAAGGTCACGTAGGAGAAGTCGAAGTTCTCGAGGAACAGCCGCAGGGTCTGTCCGATGGGGTTGATGAAGGTGAAGGACTGCACGCCCACATCCCGGGGACGGGCGTCGGCATTGTCCTCGAGCATGTCCCAGTTCTCGGCGCTGGCGTAGTCGGCCCAGCTCAGCAGATCGCCGTCGGCATCGATCTGGGCCAGCGCGCCGGTGGCATACCAGGCCGCGAGCACGGCCAGGCCCACGGTCAGCCCCCCCAGGACGTTGTCGAAGTTGCCGCGAAAATCGCGGGAACGGAAGACCAGGAACAGCAGTACGGCCGACAGCAGCAGGCCGAACACCAGTCGCAACGTGGCCACCTCACCCCCGGCAAGGCGGGAAATCACGTTGCCAAGGTCTTGCGGACCGGCCATGGACACGGTGGTCGGATTGGTCCAGGGATAGAACACCAGGGAGTAGATGGTGGCGTCGGTGCCGGGGAAGGGGTTGATCATGAAATAGGCGAACACGGCGATGATGGCGAAGACCACGATGGACTTGAGGTTGCCGCCGCCGATCCGCACCAGAGTCTTGTTGCCGCAGCCGGAACCCAGGGTCATGCCGATGCCGAACAGAAAGCCGCCGAAGACGTATTCCAGCCAGGCGAAGTTGCTGCCCCGGTAGGGCGGCAGGGTCTTCTCCACGCTGAGGATGTCACTGGCCTCGAGCAGGGTCACGCCAAGAATGGCGGTGGCCATGGCCAGGATCCAGGCCCGGAAGCGGCCCGTGTCTCCCATGTTGACCCAGTCGGACACGGCGCCCATGGTGCAGAAATTGGTCTTGTTGACGACGGCGCCCATGACGAAGGCGATGGCAAAGACCGCCAGCAGGACCTCCATGTGAGCGGAAAGGAAAGTCTCGGACATGACAAGCTCACCCCGGTGTGATTTCGGAAAAGGGAATTGCGGACCCTACCGTCCGGTCTCGTGGCGAGACACCGACGGCAGAAGTCGGGAATTCTAGGGGTTTCACCGCCTGGGCGCCAAGCGGGAGAGGATTCAGGGGTGGCGGATATTGCGATTTGCAATGGTTTTGGCTGAATCGGAACTGCAGGAGCGGCGCCCTCGCCGCGACCTGCGGTAGCGGGTGGCTGGGGACGTGTAGCCGGGAAAATCCCTTGCTTGTTAACCAGCTACCAGCGACCCGGCCCCAGCTACCGCAGGTCGCGGCGAGGGCGCCGCTCCTACAGGCGGTTTTCCCGGCCACCCGCCGCCGTCATTGGTAACGGGTGGGATCGGGCACGCCGGCTTCGGCAAAACCGGCGGCACGCAGTCGGCAGGCGTCGCAGCGGCCGCAGGCCCGGCATTCCGCGTCCGGGTTGTAGCAGGAGACGGTGAGGCCGTAGTCCACGCCGAGGCGGCTGCCCTCGCGGATGATCTCGGCCTTGCTCATGTGGATGAGCGGGGCCTCGATGCGGATCGGGCGGCCCTCGACGCCCCGTTTGGTGGCCACCGCCGACAGGCGGTTGAAGGCCTCGATGAAGGCCGGGCGACAGTCGGGATAGCCGGAATAGTCCACCGCGTTGACGCCGACGAAGATGACGTCGGCATCCAGCACCTCGGCCCAGCCCAGGGCCAGGGACAGGAACACCGTGTTGCGGGCCGGCACGTAGGTGACCGGAATCCCCTCCCCCGGCTGCTCGGGCACGGCGATGGCCGGATCGGTGAGGGCCGAGCCGCCGATCTCGTCCAGGTTCAGGGTGATCCGCTTGTGCGCCACCACCCCGGCCGCCCGCGCCACCTGCCGCGCCGCCTCCAGCTCGCAGCGGTGGCGCTGGCCGTAATCGAAACTGATGGCATGGCAGGCATATCCCCGCTCTTTGGCAATGGCCAGCACGGTGGCCGAATCGAGCCCGCCGGAAACGAGCACCACGGCTTTTTTACTCGGCTCTTGGAGCTTGTTCACGGCAACGTCCTTAGCCAAAGGCTTCGGTGGAAATAACGCAGAGGCCGCAGAGACGCGGAGATCGCAGAGGATATCTTACAGCCAATCCCGGTACAAAAACCGTATTGAAAACACGATTCCCTCCACACCTCTACATGAAACATCTGACAGTCTGTTGAACATCGCCTTTTCTCGACAGCCGGTCATAAGCCCCTGACAAGACAAGCAACAGAAAAAACAGCAAACCCAGCCTTTCTCTGCGCCCTCGGCGTCTCTGCGGCCTCTGCGTTCTTTCCACCTCACCTGCCGGGTTCGTCGCCCCAGAGGAGCTTGTGGAGCTGGAGCTGGAAGCGGACCGGCAGGCGGTCGTGGACGATCCAGTCGGCAAGGTCGCGGGCTTCGAGCTGGCCGAAGGCCGGGGAGAAGAGGACTTCGCAGCGTTCGGGGAGGCGGTATTCGTCGAGGCGGGCCACGGCCCAGTCGTAGTCGGCGCGATCGGTGAGGACGAACTTGACCTGATCCAGGGGCTTGAGGTGTTCGAGGTTGTCGGCGCAGAAGCGTTCGACCTCGCCGGAGCCGGGGGTCTTGATGTCCATGACGATCACGGTGCGGGGATCCACCGGGGCGATGTCCAGGGCGCCGGAGGTTTCCAGGGAGACTTCGTAGCCGGCCTCGTTGAGACCGTTGAGCAGCACCAGAACGTTCTTCTGGGCCAGGGGTTCGCCGCCGGTGACGGTGACGTGGCGCACGCCGTAGCCGGCAACCCGATCCAGGATCGCCGGGATGGTCTGCCATTCGCCGCCCTGGAAGGCGTAGGCGGTGTCGCAGTAGCCGCAGCGCAGGGGGCAGCCCGTGAGGCGCACGAACACCGTGGGCCAGCCGACGCTGCGGCTCTCGCCCTGCAGGGAGAGGAAGATCTCCGTGATCCGCAGACGGTCGGATCCGGTCACGTGACGGACCCTACTTGCCGCTCTTGAGACGGATCTTGCGTAACAGGTTGCGGGCCTGGCCGGCCTCGGTGGTGCCGGGATAGTTGGCGATCAGCCGCTCCAGGGCTTCGCGGGCCGCGGCGAAGTTCTTCAGCTCGTACTGGCTGTAGCCGATCTTGAGCAGGGCCTCGGCCAGCTTGGGGCTGTCGGGGTACTTGTCGATGAGCGTCTGGTAGTCGGCAATGGCCTGCCTGAACTTGCGCTGGGCGTAGCCGGTCTCGGCCAGCCAGTACTGGGCGATGTGGGCATAGCGGCCGTCGGGATAGGTCTTCAGGAACCGGCGGAAGGCTTCGCTGGCCTTGTCGTACTTGAGTTCACGCAGGAGGTTGAAGGCCTGCTGATAGGCCTGCTGCTCGGTTTCGCTGGCCGCCGCCACCACCGGGCCGCGGGGCGCGGGCGCCGGGGTGCGGCGGGTGGCGGTGGTGGGCTTGCCGCCGCTGACCACCGCCGGGGGCGCCACGGCAGCCGGTGTTTCGGCCCCTGCCGGCTCGGCCGGGGGGGAAGTGTCGCTGGCCGGCGTGGCGGCCACGCCGCGGCGCTCGAGCTGCACCAGCCGCCGATCCAGATCGAGGTAAAGATCCCGCTGACGTTTCTTCATCTCTTCCAGCTTGTGGGCCAGCACCTCGTTCTCGCCGCGCAGTTGCTGCACGGTTTTCTCCAGCGCCTCGAGCTTGAGTGCCATGTCCACCAGCCCCCGATTGTCGAGCTGGCGCTCGAGACGCGCGACCCGCGCCTCGAGCGAGGTGGCGGTGCCGGCCGCCTCGGCGGCCAGCCCGGTCAGCGGTGCACAGGCGAGCAGCAGCGGCAGCGCGCGGATGACGGTTCCCGGCATGGATCAGTACCCCGAATAGAGAATCTCGACCCGGCGGTTGAGCCGCCAGGCCGCTTCGTTGTGGTCCAGCGCCACCGGGCGTTCCTCGCCGAAGCTGATCACCTGGATCTGCTTCGGATCGACGCCCTGCAGCACCATCAACTGCCGAACCGCCTTGGCCCGGCGCTCGCCAAGGGCGAGATTGTATTCCCGTGTGCCCCGCTCGTCGGCATGGCCTTCGAGCACGATGGACAGCTCGGGATGGGCAGCCAGGAATCGGGCATGGCGGCCGATGATGTCGCGGCCCTCCTCGTCCACCTGGCTGCTGTCGAGTTCGAAATAGATGACCCGTTTGGCCAGCGGACTGGCCGGATCGGACAGGGCGCTGACATCCAGCGAGGCCTCCTCGCCGATCACGTAACGTTTTTCCTGCGGCGCTTCCGGGGCCGGCTGCTCGGCCACCGGCGGAGGCGGCTCGATGGCTTCCCCGGACTTCTTCACCGGGGCGAACTTGCAACCGCCGGCCAGCGCCAGCAGGCCGGCGACGAGGATGATGCGCGTGAGGGTTCCCATGAAGTGGCTCCTTGGCGATTGGTTCGAATCAGCGCTTGAACGGTGACCAGCACGGTTCGCGGACGTCGCCCGTCTGCAGGCGGAACCGCTGCCGGGCCCGCCCATCGACCGACACGGCAGCCAGCACGCCCCGGTAATTGTCCTCGGTTGCGTAGATGATCATACTACCATTGGGGGCGAAGCTGGGCGATTCGTCCAGGCGGTTGTCGGTGAGGATCCGCAGGCGCCCGGTCTTGCGATCCAGCACGGCGATGCGGAAACGGCCCTCCTCGCGGTGGACCATGGCGATGTGGCGGCCGTCGGGCGAGACGGCCGCCCGGGCGTTGTAGTTGCCGTCGAAGGTGAGTCGTTGCGGCCGTCCCGCGGGCCCGCCGGCACCGACCGCCACCTCGTAGAGCTGAGGCGAGCCGCCCCGATCGGAGGTGAAGACCAGAGCCTTGCCGTCGGGCGTCCAGGCCGGCTCGGTGTCGATGGCGAAGTTGCGGGTGATTCGGATCAGGCGCCGGGTCTGCAGCTCCATCACGTAGATTTCGGGATTGCCGTCCTTCGACAGGGTCAGGGCCAGGCGCCGGCCGTCCGGAGCGAAGGCCGGGGCGCTGTTGAGGCCGGGAAAGCCGGCGACCCGCTCCGCCTGGCCGGTGAGCAGGTTCTGGATGTAGATCTCGGAGCGGCCGTTGCGGAACGAGACGTAGGCGAGCCGCTTGCCGTCCGGCGCCCAGTCGGGCGACATCAGCGGCCGGGACGATTCGTAGACGATCCGCTCGTTGTGGCCGTCGGCGTCGGCCACGGCCAGCCGGAAGGTCTTCTGCTGCTTGCGATCACCGGTGACCGTCACGTAGGCGATGCGGGTGTCGAAGGCGCCGGGGCGGCCGGTGATGGCCTTGTAGACGATGTCGCTGATCTGATGGGCGGTGCGGCGCAGATCGGGCAGGCGACTGCGGATGCTGTAACCGGCCAGTTGCGTGCCCTTGAGCACGTCGAGCAGCTGGAACTGCACTTGGAAGGTGCCGTCGGGCAGGGCCGCCATGCGGCCCACCAACAGGTGATCCACGTTCAGGGCCCGCCAGTTGGCGAAGTTCACCTGGCGCGGATCCACCGGCCGGGCGATCAGATCCGCTTCGGGCAGGGGCGCGAAGAAGCCGCTGCGCTGCAGATCGGCGGCGACGATTTCGTGCATGGCTTCGGGGGGCGCGCCCTGCCCCTCCCAGCCGAAAGGCACGATGGCGATGGGCGAGGCGCCCTCGACGCCCTGGGTGATCTCGATGGTCAACACCGCTCGCGCCGGGCCGGCGAGCAGCAGGCCGAGGGCCAGCAGGGGGATCAGGAATCGGCGTTTCATGTTGCGTCTTTCCACCTCGTGTTCGGTTTTGGGCGTGCCATCATTCGGATTAAATGCGGGGACGAGGGCCAGGGGAAAGCCCTGTCGCTCCGGCTTCGATTCTCCTCGTCACTCGGCTTTGGCTTCCTGCGTCGCTCTGCCTGTTGCATCCATGCAGTCGTCGGCCCTGTTCCTGTCGCGGCTTGCGCGGCTCCTGCGGCTTCGTGCTGCCTGCAACCGCGTTTTCGCGGCTTGCGCCGCTCCTACGGGTTCGTGCCGTTTGGTCGGGGCCGTGATTTCCACGGTGTTCCCTGCGACCCGCCACCGGCCCTCGCTACCGTCTATCGCGGCGAGGGCGCCGCTCCTACGGGTTGTGCCGTTTGGTCAGGGCCGTGATTTCCACGGTGTTCCCTGCGACCCGCCACCCGGCCCCCGCTACCGTCTGTCGCGGCGAGGGCGCCGCTCCTACCGGTTTGTGCCATTTGGTCAGGGCCGTGATTTCCACGGTGTTCCCTGCGACCCGCCACCGGCCCTCGCTACCGTCTATCGCGGCGAGGGCGCCGCTCCTACGGGTTGTGCCGTTTGGTCGGGGCCGTGATTTCCACGGTGTTCCCCGCGACCCGTCACCGGCCCCCGCTACCGGTCTGTCGCGGCAAAGGCGCCGCTCCTACGGTTTGTGCCATTTGGTCGGGGCCGTGGTTTCCACGGTGTTCCCTGCGACCCGTCACCCGGCCCCCGCTACCGTCTGTCGTGGCGAGGGCGCCGCTCCTGCGGGTTGTACCCTGTGGCAGGGTCGTGGATTCCACGGTGTTCCCCGCGACCCGCCACCCGGCCCCCGCTACCGCACGTTCAGCGGCGTGAAGGCGAAGATCACTTCGCGGAATTCGTCGAACAGGCCCGAGTCCGGGGAAGGCACCGGGAGGGGCGAGGCCCGGTAGACGGCAGCTTCCACCGATTTGTCGAAGGCCGGGTCGCCGCTGGCGCGCAGGATCTGCACATCCAGCACCTCGCCGCTGGGCAGCAGGCGCACCCGGATTTCGGTGCGCAGATCCGCCGTGGCCCCGGCGGGAATGTGCCAGCGGTTGGTGACCGCCTGGCGGATCGCGGCGCGGTAGCGGTCGATTTCCTTCTGGCGGGCCGCCTGGCGGGCGGCGGCCTGACGCTGGGCTTCGAGCCGGCGCTGCAGTTCCGCTTCCTGGCGGGCGATTTCGGCCTGGCGGGCCTTTTCCTCTTCCTGGCGCTTGAGTTCGGCCAGGCGCTTTTCCTCTTCGCGGCGCTGGCGTTCGGCCTCCTTGCGCTTCCGTTCTTCGAGCCGGCGCTGGCGGGCAAGTTCCGCCAGACGCTTCTTCTCGGCCGCTTCCTTCGCCTTGCGCTTGCGCTCGGCTTCCTGGCGGCGTTTTTCCTCCAGCCGGCGTTGGCGCTTCAGTTCGGCCAGGCGCCGCTCCTCCCGCTTGCGGGCCTCGGCGGCGCGGCGGGCGGCTTCCTGCTTGCGCCGCTCGGCAGCCCTGATCTTTTCCAGTTCGCGCTCTACCTGGCGCTCATCGATGGCGGTGACGCTGACCGCCTCGGGTGGCGCCTTGGCAGTCTGCCCGGCCGGTTCCGTGGCGGGCCGGGTGAAACTGACCACCAGGATGGCGAGGATCGCAAGATGCGCGAGCACCGCCAGCACGGCGGCCCAGGGGTGTTGCCTGATGGCCTGCCACATGGGGATTCAGGGCCTTTTCGATGGCGTTCCGCCTGGCGGCGTTTGGCTGCGCACGGCTTTCGGCCTCACGCCTCGTCCGGCAGGCGGGTCACCAGCCCGACCTTCTCCACTCCGCCCTGCTTGAGCAGGGCCATCACCTTGACCACGTCCCCGTAGGGCACGTGGCGGTCGCCCTTGACGTAGACGGTAGCCTGCCGGCGATGGCGCAGCAGCGCCTTGATCCGGGTCAGGAGCATGGCGTTGTCGAGCGGCTTGTCGGGGGCCTCGCCCAGATTGAGGAAGACCCGGCCGGCCGCATCCACCGAGACCACGATGGGCTCCTGGCCTTCCGTTTCCACCACGTCGCCGCGGGTTTCGGGCAGTTCCACCTTGACGCCCTGGGTGAGCATGGGCGCGGTGACCATGAAGATCACCAGCAGCACCAGCATCACGTCGATGTAGGGCACCACGTTGATCTCGGACATGCGCTTGCGCTTCGGGCGCCCGGAGAAGCCGTGGCCGATCATGCCGCGGCCCCCGCCCGGCGCTCGGTGTGGGCCTGGCGCTGGAGGATGGTGGAGAACTCCTCGGCGAAGATGTCGTAGCGGCTGATCAGGCGCTCCACGTCGTTGGAGTAGCGGTTGTAGGCGATCACCGCGGGAATGGCGGCGAACAGGCCCATGGCGGTGGCGACGAGGGCTTCGGCGATGCCCGGCGCCACCGTGGCGATGGTGGCCTGCTTCACGGCGCCCAGGCCGATGAAGGCGTTCATGATCCCCCACACGGTGCCGAACAGGCCCACGTAGGGGCTGGTGGAGCCGACGGTGGCCAGGAACGACAGGTGCATCTCCAGGTTGTCGATCTCCCGGTTGAGGGCCACGCGCATGGCCCGCTGCACGCCCTGCACCAGGGCCAGGGGCTCCACCGCGCTCTTGCGCAGGTGCAGGAATTCGCGGAAGCCGGCCTCGAAGATCGACTCCATGCCGGTGAGCTTGCCGCGCCGCGCCGAGACGCGCTTGTACAGATCGCCCAGATCGGCCCCGGACCAGAAGCGCCGCTCGAAGCGGTCCGCCTCCTGGCGGGCCTGCTTGATCACCGACCACTTGAGGAAGATCACGGTCCAGGAAAGCAAGGAGGCCACCAGCAACAGGGCCATGACCAGCTGCACCACGAGGCTGGCGTCGAGCACGAGCTGGGTGATGGACAGATCGGCGCTCACCGGCGTGGACTCCCCTCGATGATGGTCTGCATGATGTCCGGGATGGCCCGGGCGCGGAAGGTCTCGCTGTCGAGGCAGGCCACCTTGACCTCGCCCCGGCACAGCAGGCGGCCATCGGCCTCGCGCAGCACGTCCTGGCCGAAGGTGAGGCTGGCGCGCCCGGCCTGCAGGATTTCGGTGCGCACCTGCAAAAGGTCGTTGAAGCGGGCCGGGGCGAGATAGTCCACCTGAACCGAACGCACGGCGAAGATCACCTTTTCCCGCGCACGCAATTCGTCCTGTTCGAACCCGTGATGGCGCAACAGTTCCGTGCGCGCGCGCTCCATGAACCTGAGATAGTTGGCGTAGTACACCACGCCACCGGAGTCGGTATCCTCGTAGTAAACCCGCACCGGCCAAAGGAACCCGGTCACGCTTCGGGACGCGGATTCGGCCTCAGTCGGTCTGGCCATCGTCGAACAGATCCGGAATCGGGGCCGTGCCGGCCGGGGCCGGCAGGCCGAAATGGCGCCAGGCGTTGGGCGTGGCCATGCGCCCGCGGGGGGTGCGCATCAGAAAGCCCTGCTGGATCAGGAACGGTTCGAGCACGTCTTCGATGGTGCCCCGTTCCTCGCCGATGGCGGCGGCCAGGTTGTCCACCCCCACCGGCCCGCCGCCGAACTTTTCCATGATGGCCAGCAGCAGCTTGCGATCCATCATGTCGAAGCCCTGCTCGTCCACGTCGAGCAGATCCAGTGCCATGCGGGCGATGTCGGCGGTGATGGCGCCATCGGCCTTGACTTCGGCATAGTCACGCACCCGGCGCAGCAGGCGGTTGGCGATGCGCGGGGTGCCCCGCGAGCGGCGGGCGATCTCGCGAGCGCCGTCGGCGTCGATGGCCACCTCGAGGATCCCCGCCGAGCGGGTCACGATACGGGTGAGATCCTCGGTGCTGTAGAACTCGAGGCGCTGCACGATGCCGAAGCGGTCCCGCAGCGGCGAGGTGAGCAGGCCGGCGCGGGTGGTGGCGCCCACCAGGGTGAAGGGCGGCAGATCCAGCTTGATGGAGCGGGCCGCCGGGCCCTCGCCGATCATGATGTCGATCTGGTAGTCCTCCATGGCCGGATAGAGGATCTCCTCCACCACCGGGCTCAGGCGGTGGATCTCGTCCACGAACAGCACGTCGTGGGGCTCGAGGTTGGTGAGCAGCGCGGCCAGATCGCCGGCCCGTTCCAGCACCGGCCCGGAGGTGTGGCGCATGTTCACGCCCAGTTCGTTGGCGATGATGTGCGAGAGGGTGGTCTTGCCCAGGCCGGGCGGGCCGAAGATGAGCACATGGTCGAGCGCCTCGCCCCGCGAGCGGGCCGCCTCGATGAACACCTGCATCTGTTCGCGCACCGCCGGCTGGCCAACGTAGTCGGCCAGGCGCGCCGGACGGATGGCCCGGTCGAGGGCGTCTTCGGCGCCGTGGGCGGTGGTGGCGATCAGGCGGTCGTCTTCGATCATGCGTGGGCGCGGCCCTGTCAGCGGCGGATGGAGGCCTTCAGGGCCTCGCGGATGATATCTTCACTGCCAAGGCCGTCGCTGTCCACCTTTTCCACCATTCGGCTGGCCTCGGCCGGGCGGTAGCCCAGGGCCACCAGGGCGGTGAGCGCCTCCTTGACCGGATCGCCGGCCGCCGCCGGCACCGGTTCGCCGGCGGACGCGGCCGCCGGCGCCGCCTGCCAGTCGGCCAGGCGGTCGCGCATCTCCACGATCAGGCGCTCGGCGGTCTTCTTGCCCACCCCGGGCAGGCGAGTGAGACGGGCGGTGTCCTCGTCCTGCACCGCGGCAGCGAACTCGTCGGCGCTCATGCCCGAGAGGATCGCCAGGGCCAGCTTGGCGCCGACGCCGTTGACGCGGATCAGGCTGCGGAACAGCCGCCGCTCGCTCTCGCTGGCGAAACCGCACAGGAGCTGGGCGTCCTCACGCACGATCAGGTGGGTGTAGAGCATCACCTCCTCGCCCTGGGCCGGGAGCTGGTAGAAGGTGGACATGGGCGCCTCGACCTCGTAGCCGACGCCCTGCACCTCGAGCAGCAGGAAGGGCGGGGTCTTCTCCAGCAGGATGCCGCGCAGGCGACCGATCATGTCTCCTCCTTCAACGCAGCCGCCCCCGGCGCGAACGCCGGGCGGCATGCAACAGGCCCCGGGCGGGACGCATGCGGGTCAGGGTCTGGCTCAGGTGGGCGTGGCACAGGGCCACGGCCAGGGCATCGGCCGCATCTTCCTGGGGAGCGCGGTCGAGCCCGAGCATGGCGCAGATCATGTGCTGCACCTGGGCCTTGGCGGCGTTGCCGCGGCCGACGATGGTCTTCTTGATCTGGGCCGGCGTGTACTCGTACACCGGCAGGCCGCGCCGGGCCACCAGCCCCACCGCTGCGCCCCGCGCCTGGCCCAGCTTGAGCGCCGAGTCGGCGTTGCGGTGCATGAACACCTGTTCCACCGCCACCACGTCCGGGGCGTGGGTTTCGAGCACCAATTCCAGCCCTTCCAGCAGGCTGCACAGCCGCTCGGCCAGCGCCGCCCCCTGCAGGCGGATGCAGCCGGAGGCGATCCAGCGGCTGCGACCCTCGCGCAGGGCCACCACCCCGTAGCCGGTGGTGCGGGAGCCGGGATCGATGCCGAGGATCAGCACGGGGGCCAGTGGCGAGGGAAACAGCGGGGGGCAGGGCTGGGCATGGGGTTTTCCCTCGG
>Ga0256841_1001758_pt1 | contig 18000 bp, 19 predicted proteins | sample 356308metaG_FD_185971 | JGI IMG/M metagenome (GOLD analysis project Ga0256841, IMG submission 185971) | Hydrothermal vent microbial communities from Mid Atlantic Ridge, Atlantic Ocean - 356-308 | ecosystem: Environmental > Aquatic > Marine > Hydrothermal vents | place: Atlantic Ocean: Mid... | reverse complement strand
TGGCACCGCGGGGACGGGCCGAAAACGGCCTCTGGAGGCCGCATGGCACGCCGCCTGACAGGGTGAGAGGTGATTTACTGACCGGTATTGAAACGGGGTTAAAACTCAAAAATCCTTTCGTCAGACTCTCGCCTGTCTCAGGGTGATTTACTGACCGGTATTGAAACGGGGTTAAAACATAGCTGTCCTCGTTTTTGTACTCGAGGACCGCCTTACGGTGATTTACTGACCGGTATTGAAACGGGGTTAAAACTACCCAAATACCGACAACATGCCACAGGTTGTTGGAGGGTGATTTACTGACCGGTATTGAAACGGGGTTAAAACGTAGCCGGATTCGTCGGAGCCACCTTTCCAATCGGGGTGATTTACTGACCGGTATTGAAACGGGGTTAAAACTTTTCCTCTTTATTAGTTTTAGAAAAAAAGGAATAGGTGATTTACTGACCGGTATTGAAACGGGGTTAAAACGCAATTACTTGCCGTTTAAAATTAAGGAACGGAGTAAGGTGATTTACTGACCGGTATTGAAACGGGGTTAAAACACCTCTACAATGACTCCCTTACCCCACTTCCCTGTGGTGATTTACTGACCGGTATTGAAGGTTGCCCGTCACCGAATGGCGGGACTCCCATTGCCGCCAACCACCCGCTTCGACGAAGCCGCGCCCCATCCCGGGGATTGCACGCCACTCCCGAATCCTGTAACCCGGCAATTGAAAATTTCCCGGTGGATATCGTTTAACCAGACAAGAGGCCGTGACCGCATCCGGCGGGGGATGCTTCGCGGACGGAACGATGGCGAACCACCAGGGAAACCGCAACATGCCTGTTTCTGATTTTTTCCACGGGGCTTTCAACGCTCTGATGAGCTGGGTCTGGAGCGCTGTTTTCTGCCTTGCCCTGATCGCGCTGCTGGCCGGTGAAGCGATGCTAGGCTATCTCTGGTACACGAGGCCGGAGGACTATAAAAAAGCCTTCCCTTACTACGAGCATTTTCAAAAAAAGCGGCCGGCCGACATCGTGGAACAATATCGGCTGAAGGTTTCAGGGCAAACCTTCCATTTCCGGGTTCCGCAAGGCAGATGGCATATTTCCTTCCCCCGGAATCAAAAAGGCCGGGCGGCGAGGTTCACGTTCAGGCCGAAAGGCCGTTCCGATGCCGTGACGGTGGTCCTGAGGGAGGACGGAACCTGGAAACCGCCCCGTTCGTACCGTGGCCCGCGCACACTGCTCCTCCAATGCCCGCCCCGGGACAGAGGCAAGACTTCCAATACCTGGCACTGGCGCCTGGATTTGAAGCGACCCAGACCGCTTTCCCTCCAAATCCATTGCTGGAACGGACGCGAATGGTTCCTGCGTTTCCCGGTCCCCCTCCCCCCCGGCTCCTCTCCCCCAGGGAGAGGGAAGACAAGCCGGTTCATGCGTTTGCCCCGGGGACGAATCAGGGCAACCGCATGACCGCCGTCTTTCCGCCCATGCTTGCTATGGAAACCCCTCTCCCACAGGGAGAGGGGAGACAAGCCAGTGCATGCGATTGTCCCGGGGACGGTTTCAAAACCTTACTTTGCCGGCGTTTTACCTGTTATATCGCGGTAATCAGCTTTTCTCCAGGAAACGCGCGGCGACAATCACCAGACATACTGAATCATCATGTCCTCTCCCCTGTTTGGCACCGGCTGGCTCCTTCCGGACTGGATCTTCCCCTGGATCGGGGTGGTGGCCGTGTGCGGCTGGATACTGGGTCTTCGGCGCACGGCCGTGGTGTTCGGCCTGGTCTGGGCCGGGCATCATCTCATGGCGCTTTTTCTTCCCCACCTGCTCGATCGACTGCCCTGGTGGGCGTGGGCGCTGATCGCTTTCCTGGCGCCGTTGCTCCTGATCCACCAATTCATCCGGCTGCTTTTCGGAGAGTCGGCCGCCGGACAGTTTACCGGCACCTGGCTGCTGAGAATCGGGGACAGGATTCTGGCCGCGCCTTTCCGGGGCCTGGCCAACATCATCCAGTGGTTACGCAACCTATAGGAGGGATACCATGAGTGAAGGCGATGCGGTTTCCCTGGCCCGGTTTCTGGTCCGGAACATGGCGCTGTTCTCCATTCTCATCGGCGCGCTTCTGATGATACTGGGGGCGCGAAAGCTGGCGATGCGGATATTGGCCATGGGATTGTTTCTGGCGTTCGTGTTTTCCCTGGTCGGTCCCGGGTGGCTCCCGTGAGTGATTCCGGTTTCCGGGAAATGACTCGGCCCGCCCGTTTTCACCTGAAATGGCGCATCAGTGCGCTGAGGCCCAGGGTCTGGGTGGCCCTGGAGGTGCCGGCGTCGGAAAAGGTCTGGGCCGGTCACATCCGCTTTCTCAACGACTTGTTGACCACCAGCCCGGGACGGATCGAGCGGCTTTACATCCTGGGCGCTTGCGGGCATCACCAGGTGGCCACGGCCCGGTGCGTCGACCGCCAGCAGGCCGGTTGGTGGCAGGCCCATCGGGACCGGATCGCGACGCTCCATCCCATACTTCAAACCGGGGAGGGGGAAGAAGACGTACTCCTGCTCGTGATCGCCGGCCGTCAGCCGGTGGATGCCGGCGACTGGCGATCGGGCCGCTGGCGGCCGCGGATCGCGCTGGTCTGCGACACCGCGCTGGACAATCCGGTCTTCGAGCGTCTGGGCCGGGACGTGGCCCGGGTTTCGCAATGGCTCGATGCCCCCCTGGCCGGGGCGTGGATCGAGGCGGCGCATATGATGCCGCTGGCCTGGAAACTCGACTCCCCCGGGGAGGCGGCCATGGTGAACGGCCGGCTGCAATTGCGGAATTGCCGGGACCACATCGAACTGTCACTGGATGCCCTGGCTGCTGAACCGCCCCTGCTTCATCTGCGTTTCGGGAGAACCGGGGAAAGGGCGGTGGCCGCGTGTTCGGACGGGCCGGTCTTGAAACCGGACTGGCAACGGTTGAACGATTCCGAGCGGGGGCTGCTGGCGGCGCTGGAGAACGGCAGGCCCCATCCCTGCCCCCATTGTGGCGGTGATCATCCCGCCCCGCTGCTGCGGTGCGGGCTCCAATGGATCGAACCCAGGTTCGCCCCGGGCGGCTGTGTCATCGTACGCGGCAGCGACTTCTTTCTGCTGGGGCGAAGCGATTACCGCGCCTGGCCCCTGACGAGCCGGGAGATCATTGCCGCCGATGGCCGGTTGTGGCACTTTCAGGCCGGATGGAAACCCGGCCGGATCATCGAGGAACCGCTGGAAAGAGGTGACATCCGTGTCTTTCACTTTCCGTCTTGACGGCGCCGGCTTCCCCATGGCCGGACTGGCGTCCGGCACCTATATCGGCCTGTTTCCCCTGGCCAAGAGCCAGTTGGAGTCCTGGGTCGCCGGAATGGAAAATCCGGAGCCGTTCGGCCAGACGTGGTACGACGAGCTGCTGGCGGTCAATCCACGCGCGGACCTGGGCCGGGCGGGCGATGAACCCTGGCGCTGTTTCGTCACCGGAATGCGGGTGGACGAGGCCCGCGCCTTCGCCCGCTCGTGCGGCGCCGGTTACCGCCTGCCCACGGTGGAGGAATGGCGGGCGCTGGACCGGGCCGGGGAACGGATCAGGCAGGCGCTGGCGGCATGGCGCTGGATGGAAGACAGGCCATCGGCCTGGGCCGTGAGTCTGTTGGAACAAGGTCTGTATCCTTTGACCTGGGAAGGCGTGCTGGAAGTCGCCGTCGGCGGTGACCGGCGGCTGCGCGGCATCGGCCGTCCCTGGACCGGATTGCATCCGAATTTGTGGCGCCATGACGATGATCGTGAAATTTTTCCGGGGGAGGAGCGTTTCAACTATATAGGGATGCGGCTCGCGTGGGACCCCCCGGAGCGGCAACCAGGATCCTTTCAATGAATTCATTTTCGAGGTACGGCCATGAGCGGCATCAAATGCTCCGATTACAGTCTCGACAGGGACCGTCTCGCGCTGCAACAGGCGGTAAGCAGAATTTCCCTGTCGGAAAACCGCTTGAAAGGGGTGTGCAAGCACCTGACCCGACAGCTCGATCAGCTTCCCGAATCCGCCCGGCGCAACGGGGGTGATCTCATCCGGCGCGCCCGGCAGTGGCTCGACGAGCTGTCAAAATTGCCGGTCCCCGACGATGTCGGGAACCTGGGGAACCTGGAGGCGCTCATCAGCGAGATGGAGAGCCTGTCCCGCTCGGGCGGCGCCCTGGTGGAGGAACTGACCAGACTCAAAGACCAGGAAGAACAACGCCAACGGGAGGCCGCCGCCCTGCTGAACCGGCTGCGGACCCTGACCCTGGAGCTGGACGGCGCCGAGCCGTTGCTGGCGACGTGGTGCGGGGATACCCTGGCAACCTGGCGGCGGCGACTGACCGGCCTGCCCGGCGCCATTGAAAACAGCGATTTCAGTACCGCCCGCAACACCCTGGAAGACCTGGAAACCGCCTTCCGGCAGCTCTGGCCGCAAGTCCAGGCGCGGGAGGCCCGCCACCGCCAGCGTCTCTATGTCGCCGAGGCACTGCAAAAGGTCTGCTGCGAGGAACTCGGTTTCAAGGAGATCCAGCCGCCCTGTCTGGAAGATCCACAGGATCCCGCCAGTGCCCTGATCTGCCGGTTCGATACCTACAACGACGGTATCGTCTCTTTCCGGCTCACCCTCGAAGACATCCAGGCCGATTCCTGCATCCGGGAAAACCGCTGCCTGAACGAGTTCGAAACACTTTCCCAACAACTGCAGGAGCGGTTCGGCGTCAAGACCCGTTTCCGCCCGGCCGGTGAAGGCGGCCGCCCCCGGCTCACCCGCCGCGACGCCAGGGACCTGCCCCAGACTGCTGCATCACAAACGGGAAAGCCCCATGGCTGAGCCCGTACTTCGCATCGGTCATGTCATTCCCCGATCCGAAGTCAACGGCCCCGGGGCCCGCTTCACGCTCTGGCTGCAGGGCTGTCACCTGGATTGCCCGGGTTGCTTCAACCCCCAATTGCACGATCCGCGGCAGGGACGCGCCGTGCCGGCCGCCGATTTACTCCGGCAAATCCTGGCCACCCCCGGCATCGAAGGAGTGACCTTCAGCGGCGGGGAGCCGTTTCTGCAGGCCGGGGCGCTGGCCACTCTCGCGGCCCGCCTTCAGGACCTGGGACTCAGCGTCATGAGTTATTCCGGATTCACCCGCCGGTTCATCGAAACCAACCTCCCCCACGGGCGGCAACTGCTGGCCCACCTGGACATCCTGATCGACGGCCCCTACCTGGAAGCGCAGCGCGCGCCATTGCGCTGGCGCGGCAGCCGCAACCAAACGGTCCATTTTCTCACCTCCCGGTACCGGCATCTGGCCACCGAAACCGCACACGCATGCGGACACGAGGTGGAAATCCAGATAGGGGAAACAGGCGTGGCCATGACCGGGGTATTCGAAACGCGGATCTGGACCCTGCTGGCCAAACGGCTGCGGCTGGAGTCCTCCCGTCATCCGGATCGGTCCGCGCCAATCATCCGCCCCGGGGAGGAACCATAATGCGCTGTCCCTATTGTCTGGAAAACAGCGATCCCAAGGTCGTCAACGGACATAATTACCGTTGCGGGGAATGTGATGAAGTGCTGCCACGCGATTATGTCGAAAGCAGGAACATTCCCAAAGGCCGCATCGGCATCGTCGGCTTCGCCGGGCACGGCAAGACCTGCTATCTGACGGCGCTTTTCCACGCCTTGCAAAAAATCTACCCGGCCCAATGGCGGGGCTTCTATCTGGCTTGCATGAACGAATACACAGGCTTGTTCACTTACCGGATGATCCCGGCCTTTCAGCGGGGGGAACTGCCGCCTTCCACCGCTTCGGCGTTTCCCCAACCCACGATCTATCACCTGAACGAAATCCCGCAATTCGGTCGGTGTATTTTGACCTTCTACGACACCCGCGGCGAAGTGTTCGAGCAGATCCACCGCATCACCGGCGCCGGCCGTTTCGTGGCCCACGCCGACTGCATCCTGTTCATCGTCAGCCTGACCGACTGTACCGGCAGCCATGAGCCCTGGCACGTCTCCATGAAACGCCTGCTAGACACCTATGTCATGGCCACCAAGGACTATCTCGGCGCCCATCTGAAACGGCAGCGCCTGGTCGTGGTGCTCACCAAGGCCGACTTGTTGATCGCGCATGAGGCTTTCTCCGTGCCGGAGACGCTTCGCCGCTATCTGATCGAGCAAATGCCACAGGACTACGGCGATCCGCTCGCCCAATGGCGGGCGCTCCCGGAAATTTCCGGGCGGATCGAACGCTGGCTGGCCGGCCACGGCGCCGCTCCGTTCGTGAACATGGTCCGGGCCGAATTCAAAAGCGTCCGCTACACGATGGTCTCGGCCACCGGCGCCGCCCCGGCCGGCAGGACCATGGGCGTGGAAATCGATCCCAACGACACCAGACGGGTCATCGATCCTCTGCTGTGCATTCTGGAGGGCATCCAGGCCGACCATGCACCCTGGCGCACGCGGATGGGGGACTTCTGGTTCAAATTCAGGTCCGCAGCCCTCCGTTTTGCCCGGGAGATTTGACAACAACGAAGATCACCGTGATGACCATCGAAATCCCCAGAACCCTCTATACCGAGCTGGCGGACTCTCCCCGGCAAAGGAGCGGCTTCCACACGGTCTGCTATTCCACCGGCCGCCTGAGCCCGGACGAGGTGGATCGCATCGAGGCCCATATCCACTGGCCGGAGTCGCTCGGACTGGAGGAAAAGTGGGTTTTCTTCCCGCTCGAACGGGAGCAGGGCGAGCCCCTTCACGGCCTCCTGCACTTCCGCGCCCTGCCCGAAGCCAGGGACCGGTTCGGGCGCGGCGGGGTGTTTCTGTGCCAGGGTTTTTTCCTGCCGCGGAAACTGTGGCAGGATGCCTCCCTGGAACACCTGATCGCGCTGCTTTCCGAACACCTGTTTCCCGACCGCGAGGCATTGCGCCAGTCGCCCATGATCCGGCTCGACCACGGCGATATCGCACCAGTGAAGTGGGATGGCGGTCACCTGGCCCGGATCACGGAGGCCCGGCAACCACCGCCGCCTTCCCCGGAGACGATTGCCCTGGCCGCGCTTCTCTTCGACGCCGTCAGGGATGACGGCGGAAATCACAAGATCCGGCTTCACGCACCTCCCGGCGATGTCCTCCGGGCTGTCGGCGATGCGCTGGCCTGGTTGCCCCCCTCGAGCCGTGGCAGGATCAGCCTCGACCCTGCCTATGACGGCGCCAGCATCGCCCTGGGACCGTTTCTGGCTGCCGGCTATACCCGGCAGCGCCCCCACGGCCGCGCCGTCGATCTGGAATCCGGCACCGGCGGGCTTCCGCCATTGCAGACCCTTGCCGCCCGCGCCTATGGCAACTGGCTGGATTTTTGCACCCGGACGAGCCAGACCGTTCCAGCCGACGACCTGGAGCACGGCGCCCGCCTGGCCGATTTCATCGGCGGCGCGGAGCAATCCCCGACCGGCCGGGTGTCGCCGGAGTTTTCCGAGGCCAACGCCGGGCTGATCGGAACCCGGTTCCGGGAGGAAGCCTCGAGACGTTTCGACGAAACGCTGGCGACCCGGTTGCACGACCACCTGCCCCCCTCAACGCAACTGCTTTTGCTGATCCGGGACTTCCCCATGACCGATCTGGCCGAACCACTCGAGCGCGCCATTGTGGAGGAGCGAATCTACCCCCGCCCCGACCGGTCCCGCCTGCCGGCCGCCATCCTCGCCGGGGAGACGGCGGGACTGCGGTTCCTTGCGCGCTTGTGGCACGAAGGCGCGGTGGAGAGTCTGGAGGAGCTGCCACCGGGTCACGACCGCCATCGCTGGCTCAGATATCTGGCAGGCGGCCCATGGCGGCACGAACCGTGGATGCAAAAGCTGATCCGGGACAACCGTGAAGCCTTCGAGGCGGCGGATATCCCGGTCGCCGACCCATCAACCGCCGCTTCGCCGGTTTCCCGCTTGTCAGCCTCCCTGCAGCGCTGGTGGCGCAACTTCACCGGCCGGTCCGACAACTGATTTTCCGGAGGAGGCACCCCATGGCAGTCTGGCAGGACAATCTCAATCGCGCCCTGTTCCACAAACAGACCTTGATACTGCATGGCAATATCCGCGACAGGGCTTATGTGTATCAGCGCCAAATCGTCCCCGGCTTCACCCCGCTGCTGCGGCAAATCGCCCGGGAAAACGGCATGCAACGCATTCTGCACCTGGGCGTGACGGGCGACGGGCGGGGCAACCGGGAAGGCGAACCGTGGGCGGTGGAACGGGAGGAGCTTCTGAATGAGGATACCGTGACGCTGCGGAAGACCGGCAAGAATCCGGCGCGTGTACTGGCCCGCTGGCTCAAGGAGGAAATCGAACGCCCCGGCCCCAGGACCCTGTTCGTCATCCATTACCTCGACAAGCTCACACCCTATGTCTCCAGCGGCCTGTATCCCCAGGATGTCATGGACAACCTTTCCCTCATCCAGAAACTGATCGAGAACATCGGTCCGGGCCACCGGCTGCTCATGGTCGCCCTGCGCGACACCATGATTCCCGTCGAATACTACGCCGATGCCCCGGGAACGTCGGTCCACCGAATCCCCCTGCCGGACCGGGAGGAGCGGCGCTTTTATTTCGGCCAAAGTCTCGCTCAACTGAATCCGGATCAGCTGGACCTGCTCGCCAATCTCACCGATGGCCTGCATTTCCTGGACCTGATCAACCTGAGTTCGGACCTGGCCTCCGACCGCCCCGGCTCGACCGGAGACATGAAAAAGAGGATCAACCGGTATCGTCTGGGAACCCAGGAAGATCCCTGGGAATCCCTGCCCCTTACCGGCGGCGCGAAAGGGCTGCTCGATACGGCCGAAGGCTGGTTCCTCGGCCGCGTCAAGGGCCAGGACCACGCGGTGCGTGACATCCTCAAATCGCTGCGCAAGGCCCGGGCGGGGCTGACGGGCGTGGCATCGGGCCAGACCGCCAAGCCCCGGGGGGTGTTCTTCTTCGCCGGTCCGACCGGGGTGGGCAAGACCTTTCTGGCCAAGAAACTGGCCGAATTCCTTTTCGACACCGGCGAGGCTTTCCTCCGCTTCGACATGAGCGAATTCAAGGAAGACCACAGCGTCTCCAAACTCATCGGTTCCCCTCCCGGCTACGTGGGCTTCGAGCAGGGCGGCATGCTGACCAACGCCGTGCGCGACCGACCCTTCTCCGTCGTCCTGTTCGACGAAGTGGAGAAGGCCCACCCCCGAATTCTGGACATCTTCCTGCAGATTCTCGACGACGGACGGCTCACGGACAGCCGCGGGCAAACCGTCTTTTTCACCGAAACCGTCATCATTTTCACTTCCAATCTGGGCACCCGGGCGACCGACAGCCGCGGCCGCCCGCTCGGAGAGAAACACGAACTGGAACAGATTCTGGAAACCGGTGACTCGCCCCGGCGCATCCAGGCGATCCAGGCACATTTCCGCCAGGCGGTCCAGGATTTTTTCACCTACGAGATTTCCCGTCCCGAGTTGCTCAACCGGTTTGGCGCCAATATCATTCCGTTCAACCATATCGAGTCCGGGGCGGTGCAATACGACATCTTCGTCAGCAAACTGAGGGAGATCGAGGGCGGCTTCAACGACAAGTACGGGGGAGCCGGCCACCGGTTGCACATCGAAGACACGGTGGCGGACTATTTTATCGCCCGGCACGGCGATCAGATCCGGCGCTTCGGCGGACGGGGACTGGTGAATGCGATCGAGGACGAAATCATCACGCTGCTGGCGGATTATCTGCTCGACTGTGAAAGCCGGAACGAACGTGGCCGGAGATTCCAGATCGTTTGGCATCGGACTCAAAATCGCCTGATCTGTGACGTTGTACCAAATAGAGAGCCATAACAAACCGGAACCAAACGCCTGTTTCATGCAACCGGAAATCACCGATATTATGAGACTGCACCTGGCGGAGCCGCCCGCCGCACCTCCGGAGATTCTGGCGGATCTGATCCGGCTTTCCAAACCGGAAATGAATACCGATGCGACACTTCGCCTGGCCGCCGTTCGCGCTCTGGGAAACTTCAACCTGCCCGAGGCTGTGGAATCCCTGGTTGCGGCAATGGACGACCCCGCGGAACGCATCCAGTTGCAGGCCATCGCCGGCCTGGAAAAACTGGGGAACGATTCGGCCTCTCCCGCTCTGCTCAGAAAATTTGGAAACTCACCGGAGAATTCCCTTGTCGCTCTGGCCGCCGCCCGGGCGCTGACCCGCCTGGGAACCGAAAACGCCGTCCACCGTCTGGCCGACCGGTGGCGCGGGAAAAAACATTGCTGGCTGGCCGCCTGGGCCCTGGGAACCATCGGCGCGGCGGCGGTGGAAACATTGGCCGGCCATCTGTCCCGTGCCGGCAGGATCGGTAACGGCGTTTTATCCGGTGCCCGGGACGGGGAAGAGCATGAAGACTTGACACTGCCCAACCCGTCCGTGAACGACCGGGAGCCGTTTTATGCCGAAGCGGCCCTGGCATTGCTCCAGCACCGCCATTGGGTGCTGTTGCGCGATATCAAAAACCTGCTGTGTGAACGCTGCCTGCTCCGTCCTCGGCAGGGCAGACGTCCATATGGCGTATTCCGCGCAATCCACTATGTGTATTGCCGGGGATGCCGGCGTTCGGACCGTCTTGGCAAAATCCCGAAACTCATCGGCACCGTCGGTCCCCGGCATCCGCCGCAACTGCGTGACGGACGGCTGTTGGCCTGCCTCTGGTCCGGTGAACGCGCCCGCAACGCCGATCTGGACGAATTGCACATTCTGGCGACCCCTGATATCGATCTCGACCAGGCGGTGGATGCCGTGGTCAGAACATTGAAGAACGACCCGAACCACAATTTGGCCGGGATTCCGGTATTTCTGCGCGCTTCGCCGCGTCTGTCCCGGAACACGGTGAACATGCTGCAACGGGAATTTGCCTCCGTAACCTCCGTATGACAGCGGGAAACGGGCCGGGGCGGTCAATCCCGCCCTTCAACCTTTGTCATTTTCTGATGAAAAGGAAACTCCATGGATAAGCTTATTGGATTCGCGGTGTATTTGTTCATCGTCATCTTCATTGCCTACTGGGTGATCACACTGATCGCAAAGATTCTTTTCATCTTTGGTATTGCGCTCTTCTATGCCTCCTGGATCGTCGTTCCGGTCTGGGCCTATTGGTTGTTGTGGGAAAGGGCCTGGCCGCTCCGGATCCGGGCGGGGGCGTTGAAACGGTTCACCCGGGTGACGCTTCGAAACGGCGGTTTCACCGCTGTTTTCCACAGCGACCTGGAGCACCGCCTGCAGCGCAGCAATCCCAGAGAGATGGTCATCTGGCTTCTCCTCCTGGGCTGGCTTTTGACTTTCGGGGTCATCGCCGCCGACATCGTTCAGAACTCCGTTGACACCCTGTCCTCTTCCGCCGGCTTTCTTGACAAGGCTTCCGCCCTGGGGAACATTGTTCTCGTCCTGTTGACGCTTCTGTTCGCAAGCATAGGCGTCCTCTCCCTGCCGCCCAGGAGCAGATCGATCGAAATAGCGGTGTCGGCGGGGATGGACTGGCTGGACAGGGTAAAAAACGCCCTGGCGGATTTCTCGGTACTCGTACCCTGCTATCAGGAGATGGCGAAATGGTCGCGCCGGCTGGAGATAACACCGCCACTCACGCACGAATACCTGGCGGCAAAACTGCAGCAACAGTTGGCTGTCCTCGGCGGCAATCCCGCCAAAAAAATGCGCCTGTTCGACCGGGAAAGCGATCGGGCCTACCGGCTGTATCAGGAACTTGAAACATGCGCCGCCATCCAGGAAGGCTTGTATCGGGTACTGACGGAAAACGGCCGTTTTTCTGAAGAACAATGTCGAAGCCGTCTTTCCAAAGGCCGGCATTTCCTGGTCCACCGCAATTGGACAGATTTCAGGAATTGGGCGCGGCGACAGCTTCAATAGGACGGTATTCGAGGCGAAACGGGTTCTGCGGGAACCTTCAGGGGCTTGATCACCGAACACCGCTACGCCCCCGCCCGGGACTCCGGGGCGTATCCATAAACGGACACTCCATCCCGAACGCCCTGTCGGATCCCTATCCTGACACTCGGCCAGAGGGGGGCGGATTCCGGGGGGGCAAAATTTTACCACCGCCGTCGTTGTAATAAATGAGCATCCGACAAACACAACCATTATCGGAGGTCAATATGGCAAAGATATACGCCGGTTGTGACGGCACTGAAGCGGCGACATGTCCCGTTTGTAAGAATTCAGGAGAAACCTGGAAGCACCCATGCTCACGGCATGGCCGATAAACCGCATCCACCAATTGAGAACCAGCAGGAGTAAGAAATGGTTGAATACGATCCCGGCATCATTCAGGAATTTGCCAACGAACTGTATCGAAAAGCAAGGAACCTGTGTTTCTTCTATGCCTTCGTTTTTGGCGCGGTCGGAGGAATAGCGTTGGGCCTATTCGTCGGCAAAGTCTGGATAGCCATCATAGGGGGAATCATGGCCGGCGCCCTGGGTTATTTTTACGGTCTGCAAAAAGGCTTTCTGCTAAAGTTACAGGCTCAAACCGCCCTCTGTCAGGTCAGAATCGAGGGAAACACGAGGCAGGAAACATGAAGCCAGACAAATTTCAAGGTCTTCATTGAAGGGCAAAGCAGCTGCACCCATGAGGAAACCTTCGGGCTGCAGCAATCTCGAACATAAAGACATGTTTGGTTCAGGGCAATCGCATGACCGGCGTTTCTCCCGTTCAGGGTGGATGTTGCATGGTATTGAAGCCCCTTGCCTCCGGGAGAGGGAGGAATCGCTTCATACGTTTGCCCTGACGCATGGTTTGAATTGCAATCAACAACAGGAGAGACGAAAACATGGCAACAGAAAAGATCGTCGAAGTGATTTATGGCAAGTATCATAAATTTGAGATCGTGAAAAAATCCGATTTCTGGGGAATCGAATTTTATATACGGAAAGATGGCAATCCTTACAAGGGATCATATTCAACCCTGGCTGCCGCGGTTGCAGCCGCGGAAAAAGAAGGTTGATCCAGGCAAGAGGTCTTTCTTGTTCGCACCCGTGAACGTGAAGTTACGACCGCTTTCACCAACAATTGAATCAACAGGTTGAGTCGGGTTGACTCCCGCCTTCCGGTTGTTTGCCGGGAGGCGGAATTCCATACCGGCTTTTACAGCCTTCCCCACGCATTGCCCCTCCTGATACCGCCAGGGAACATGGACGCTTCGGGCTAACACAGTATTCGGGAACACCTTGTCTCGCCTTCCGAATTGAGCTAAATTGGAACTCCGTTCACTGGGGAAGCATACCCATGTTTCATACCTCGGCTTTCCGGCCCTTTCGGACACATCTTCTGACCACCAAAGGTCACAAGGCTGACGCCTTTCTCTTCAATATTCCCCCATCCCTTATGATTTTTGGCCACAACCGCCGCATCCCCACCTCAAGCCGGCCTGTGGTCACTCTTCGCCGGGAATCCGGTTTCATCATCGTCCCGCCATGCGCCGGACAAGGCAAGCCAGGAGATCGGGATTATTTCGAGCCCTCCCCCGGCCGAGTGATCCGGAAACGGAATCCATCCACCCGGAACCATGTTTACCGCTGCGAGACGATCCCAACCGTCGGGTTGAGTGCCGGTACCGGCATGTTAAGCCAGGGTTTCAAAGTCGAACTGTATCCTTGGCTGAAAAACCGCTGGAGTGAATGAGATGGATCAAGACCCGGAAATCGACAAAGAGCTGAAAGACCTGTGGGGGCGGCGTAATGGGCTGGACCGTGAGGAATGGAAACGGCTTTGCATCCTTGTTCAAACTATCCTGTCGACGGTTCGCTGCCGAGAGTTGTCCGCACTGAGGGATCGTCACGATCCCCAATCGCTGATCCAGGATTTCATCGTTGACAAGGTCTTGACGAGCAGGGACAGCCAGTGCCACGGTGCCAGCGCCCTGTATTTCTTTTACCGGAACTATCTTCGGGATCGTTTGCGCTCTCAGATGCGCCTGGACAACCACTACGACGACAGCAATGAAGGCCTGCCGCCACCAGACGCCACGACTGATCCGAATCCTGGGATCGGGGAAGTTTTGCAGGAAGCCGGGCTGTCGGTTGAGCAGGTCAGGCAGGCCGCCTGTCAATGGTTATCAGAACAAGAGGAGTGGATCATTCTGTATCTTGGCCGTTTTTTGTGCCCTGAAGGCGACAGGCGTCTGCCTTTGAGCCGCCTAGCCAAAACATACAATATTCGCGCTTATCATCACAAAGCCATGCAGTTGGGCCTGGTTTGGGGGCACAACAATCCCCGCTACTTCCAGGGAACCAAGCTGGGTCAATGGTTGACCACGCTGGGCCTGGATATTGAGGCGAGTCAGTGGGACAGCCTGGAAGCAGCTTTACAAATCCTGTGCCTGACAGCGTTGTCTATGATAAACAAGCCTCCATCCACATCGGGACACAAGCCATGACACATTTCAAACGACCCCTGTCCCCGCCACTCGAATTCATAGAACGGCAGCACCTGGGACTGAGCGACCTCTTGATCGAACGCGCCCAAAAAGGTAACTTGCCACCGAAGGTGCTCGAGGCGGTCAAGCGGCATCCTGACTGGGTGGCGTACAGCGACTCCACGCAACCACCGGACACCGGACCCATTTCCCCTGATACCAGGATCGAGTTGTCTCCGGGTATTCTCGAACTCATAAACCGGTCTGTCCAGGCCCAACCGGCCAGGCTCGATCCTCCTCCCAGGGCGGGACAGATCGTCTGCATCGAGCAATTGCCGTTCCATTATGAAGAAACCTTGAACCTTGTCATCCGTTCTCCCCTGAATGTGCTCCTTGATGGTCCCTCTGAAACAGAACGGGTATGGCGGGGTTGGTTGTGCGCCTCTGAAGTAGAGTATGCCTCGTGGTGGGATTTCGTTTTGCAGGAGGATAAAGGTGTTTCCTCACCGGAAGCCGGCATGGTGCAATTGTGGAATCCGGTTCAAATCCCGGTGGCCCTGATTTCCCGCGTGGTGGGTGAGCTTTCCGGGAACCGTTTATCGGCTGTGCGCGCTCTGGTTGGTGAATACCTCGGCGGCCAAGCCGCCGAGACCGCGCCTGTCTGGCCGGGCCGCATCGCGGCTCGCCTCACTCTGGGTAATCTGACTGTCGTCACCGGCAGTCCTCTGGGCGGGGAAACCGATGAACGCCACCGTTACCGGGAAATCTATTTTCGTGCCGCCGAAGTACTGCGCCGTGCCAGCCGCCTGGCCCTGGAAGAAACCACCGAAACTGTCGAGGCCTCTACCCCGACGCCAACCGAACGGCTGAGAGCCTGGTGGGCTGCCCTGCCCGATCAATTCGGGGCAGGCGTTCTCGTGCCCGAGGAAGCAGTGCCGGTCGCGATGGACACCGAAGGATCCGGTGAGGAACGAACCGCCTTGCGCTGGCGTATTTCCGGTGGTGTACGCCTGTACCGCAAAGCGGCGGTTCTGGAAATTGCCAACGAGGGAAACCGCTCGGTGACCATTACCCTGATGACCGCTGAATCAGAGATACTGGACCACCGCCGGATTACGCCGGGCGAGCGTTGCACTGTCGAACTGGATGACCCGGAAATAAAAAGTGTGCGTCTTGAAGCAGGGAGACATCAACTCGATATTCCATTGGTGGACACATAGTTTTTCATTCCCCTCGGGCCCATCCGTCCCATGCATTTCGTCGCCCTCTTCTGTAACGGAACGGAAGTCCTGGCATTCACTGCTTCCGGAATCCGGAGGATGCCTTCCCGACCCGATGATCTCCATCATGAATTGAGTCTGTCGGTTCCTGGAATCGACACCACCACACCCCTGCTTTGGCTGCTGGAATCAAGCCTGCCGACGGCATGGCAGCGGCATGACTGGTGCAACCACGTCATAGGAGGCCAGGCATTCACCCGACGCGCCCTGATTGTCCGCGAAGCCCGTTGGCCTGCCCATCCACTTCCCCAGACGAAACGTTTCCATTACCGAAACGCCTTTCCCAAAGATGAATACGACTTTATCCACCATCTCCAGGATCTGATTCGAAACGGCCGGCTTCATCTTCTTCCCCGGCATCGCGAACATCTCCCTCCCATGGAAGGCACCGAGTGGTTTCTCCTGGCCCACGGCGGCCACCGGGGTATGTCCGCAATTCCATCGGCGCTTTTGCTCTATCCAGCCCAGACGGTATGGCTGCTGGCCTGCGGAAGCGGGAATCATTTGCAGGAGATGGCCCGGCAATTGCTGTCGAAAGGCGCGCAAACGGTAGTGTACACTTGTGGCCGCGTAAGCGCACCGGAAATCGAAAATTTGTTGCGGTACCGCCTGGAACAGGCAGGTCAACGCCCGGAAAAGGTGATCGCCGCATTGCCGGACGGGATACTGACCCGTTCCGCCCGACTGGAAGTCCTGGGGGCGGTTGAGTTGGATGACAGTCCTGTGCGCGGCTGTAATAGGGCAACCTGGCGGTTGGCGCACGGATCGAAGGCCGGGCTCCAGCTTGAAGGTGATTTCGAGACCTGGGAAAGATTACGGAATGCCTGGTCCCTCGGGCAATTGTGGCCGGAAGCCGTGAGGCGTCTGGATCTGGCGGCCCATCTTCTGTGGCTGGCGGAACGTCATGATCATCCCTGGATGGAAACTTACCTGCGGCAAAATCCACATTGCACGGCCGTCACGATCCTTAGGGAGCAAGCCAAGGCCATGCGACGCCTGGGACAATTCAAGGCGGCAGCCCACTACCTTCATCAGGCCTTCGAAATTGCCGAAGGCGATGAACAAAAATATCCCGTTTACACCGCCGGCTTGTTGATCGCCCTCGACATGAATCTGCCGGAGAGTGCCTGCCAGTGGCTCACAGCCAGTGAGCCTTGCCGCCCCACCGATCCGGCAACCGTGCTGGAAGAGGAATTCAAGGAAGGGGACTGGCGGACCCGTGTCCAAATACGCCGCGGGGATTGGGATGGAGCACACAGGTGGATGGAACGTAAATTGAGAGATGCCCTGGACCAGGGTGGCAGCGGAAACCGGGAAACAAGTGTTTTGTTGGGGCTTGGCGCCTGGCACCATGCCGTCAGCGGTGTCCCTTCGGCGGAGGAACTGGACCGCTGGGCACAGACGCTCGAGATGTCCCGGATTCCGACCTTCACCTTTCGGGGCAATGACACCCGTTTATATCGGCTTCGCTCGTTGGCCTTTCACCGTTGGGCCCGGGGATTGCCGGCCGAGCAATGGCTGCTCAGGGCTCTTGAGGCAGGTTGTCACCATTCCGATCCCGGACCGGCGGCCCAGGGACTTCTGGCCTGCGCTCTGCATTGCACAATCGAGCGGCGGTTTGTCGATCTCGCCTTCCAGGGCCTGGAGGAAGGACACTACTATCTGGAGGCCGCAGTGTTGGCAGCCCTGTTGAACGACCGGCGCTGCCTGTCTTTTTGGAACGGATTCTGTCGTATCCGCAACGAGGTCGTTCGCATCTTTCCGGAGTGGTCCAAAGAAGCAGTTGAACGGGAAAAAACGGAAAAACTCGCCCTCACCAGTCCAATCAACCAACGATGCCAACGCATCGTCCGGGCCGGCATGATCCCCCTGTAACATCTCGCTCCCCATGACCTGCCAAACGTCACTCATCTCGCCCCAAATGTTTCCGTCGGTTTCTTGGGTGGGCAGCGGCACTGGCCCGGATAGGCCCCTTTTTCATCTCCCATTAAGACAGCCGTCTTAACAATAGGCTGGGAATATTAGCCAAAGGAGGATGTTATGCTGCGCCTTGCGACAGTTTTGGGATTGGTGCTACTGACCGGTTGCGCTTCCCAGCCCATTGTCTATCCCAGTGCCCGATACCAGCAAAATAGCCCCGGCGAATTGCAGGCCGCGGTTGAGGAATGTAAAGCCATGGCCAATCAGGCTGGTGCTTCCCGGCTGCAATACATGGGTAAACGCAGCGCTCTGGGGACACTTCGGGGAGCAGCCTATGGCGC